>JGI25132J35274_1000004_pt1 | contig 71148 bp, 96 predicted proteins | sample ETNvirenome_6_30_FD_35274 | JGI IMG/M metagenome (IMG submission 35274)
ACATCAATAAAGATAAAACTCATAGACTAGCATGGATAGTAGCAGTACCACTGATGGTGTGTATGTTATTATCAGGATGTAGTATAGGTGGTGAGAAGAAGATCAAGATATTCTCAGTTGAGAAGCCAAGGGAGAAATTGAACTACGAGATGCCCACACCGTTGCAGATGGAAGAGATCAAATGGATCATCATCACAAGCAAAAACGCAGAAGAAGTATTCAAGAAACTAGAGGACGCAGGTATAGACCCCGTGCTATTCGGAATCACAGACAAGGACTTCCAGGTACTTGCAAGGAACTTCGCACAGATAAGACAGAAATTACAGGAAACCAATAGTCTCCTGGAAGAGTACAAGAAATATTACGAGGGAGAAGAGAATGCAGACAGTAATTAAAGTAATAGCAGAACACCTAGATGTTGCGGAAAGCAAGGTCACCCCAGAAGCACACCTAGTGAATGATCTAGGTGCAGATCCATTTGACACAATAGAATTGTGCATACAGGTGGAAAAAGCGACAGGGGTGAAAATATCAGAGGACGACGGTGATAAAGTCCAGACCGTACAAGATCTGATGAACCTAGTAGAGAAAAAATAAAGGTCTATCAGAATAAATACTACTATTATGAAGATCAGCGATTCAACATCAATTTCAATGCCAATGCGGAATTTACTTTCCATCTTGGCCGCAGTAGCGGTTGGGGTTTGGGCGTACTTTGGTGTCATAGAAAGACTGAATAACCTCGAAACAAAAGCACAACTGTCTGAGAAAGACTTACAGCAAGTAGAACAAAGGCTAGGCGCTGACATCGACAAGAACAACGAATTTAGGATTAAATGGCCACGTGGTGAATTAGGTTCCCCACCGGCAGATTCAGAACAGTTCATGTTGATAGAACACATCGCCATGCAAGTGGAAAAAATTCAAGAGCGTATGGAAAACATGATGAACAACGGTGTTAACATAAAACGTCTCCAAGAAGATGTAAAATTACTCAGAGAAGATGTCGAGAAATTGAAAGACAGCAACAGAGAGATGAAATACACAAATGGCAATAGTCACTAGAATTTTAATTGTTTTATTTTTACTAACAACAACCGTAACTGCATTAGAATACAAACCCGGCAAGAAACATCTTGACAAGGAAGGTGTAATTGGCTTGATATTGTATCTAAACGGCAAAATGATTGAACACGTTTTCAAACCCAATCTATCTGCCTGCATGAAATCAAAGAGAGTAGCACAAAGGGAAATGGATTCCAACGGTAAGCAGGACAGGGTCCAGTTTGCTTGTAAAATATTGAAAGCGGATTTGGAAGAAGATTCGCAGACAAAATACGGAATGAGGATTATAAAAGTACACTCAGGAGCATAACATGGCGAGAATACTATTCTACATACTGACAATAATGTTTTTGTTCACAACTGTGTCACTAGCAGATTGTTATGGGTGTGGAGAAAATGATCACAGCAATCAATGTAAACTAGATCATGATCATGAACACGAGAAACCAGCAGAGAAAATAATGATCGAGGAACACAAGACTTCAAGTTCAGAACCTGAAAATGGTGTTGTGTTTGCTGTTTGTATATTTGCCATTGCTGAAGACGGATCAAGAGTTTTGATTGATCATAGAGCAAGTGAGAACTTGATGGACTGTTTAAAGAATAAAAGAGAAGCAGAAAGAGATTACAGAGACCCAGAGAAGCGAGAGAAAATGTATCCGGGTGAGACGGTGTTCACAATGACCTGTGACAAAGTGGATGCAAAGGTTAGAATCAAAGATGACGGCACTTGGGAAATACTGGACATCCTAGGAAGACACGAAGAAGCATACAGAGAAAAGAAAAGTTGGGAATAAATACGCATATTAACCGAGGAGAACTATGGAACTGATTATAGCATTAGCAATGAAATTTTGGCAATGGACAGTGTTGATCGCTGTCGTTATTATTGCCGCAATAATAAACTTCACAGACAAGAGAGCAAAAACAAAATTAAAATTCAATTACAAAGAAATGCCAACTTTGAGACCTGTACCTATTGCGACTAAGGGCAAGGGTTTCTGGAAAGGCATCGTGATGTGGTTGCTTTCTACAAGGAACTGGGTATTGACAGAAGATTGGAAGTACAACATTGATGGAGAAGAATATGTGATACCATCAGGTTTCCAATTTGACGGTGCAAGTATTCCTAAATTCTTGAGAACATTCTTCTCACCGGTTGGAGTGTTATTAATTGGTGGACTAGTTCATGACTACGCATACAAGTACAAAACACTATTAAAGAAAAACAAAAAAGAAACAATGGGTGAACTCACACAGAAAAGAGCAGACGAAATTTTCAGAGACATAAACATTATCGTCAACGGATTCTACACAATGAACAGACTAGCATACTGGTCATTGAGAGCAGGCGGATTTGTTGCATGGAATGGTCATAGAAAAAGAGACGCAAAGATAGAGGGTTTAAGATAATGGCTGAATTAAAAGAAGATAAACTTATTGTTAAAAAAGACAGCATGGTCAAAAAAGGTGCCAAAGACGGTTGGGCATTAATTAAGATCGTTTGGGTTTTCTTAAGAGATGAATTACCACAGTTCCTATCTAATTGGAGAACAGTGCCGAGAATAATGATGGCATTGTATGGACTAGTTTTCTACAACACAATGCAGTGGTTCATGGCCCTAGATGCTCCAAACAACGCACAGGCAGGATTTGTTTCTGTTGTGGTTGGTGCTGGTGCGGCCTGGTTTGGACTTTACGTCAACGGCAAGAAGACAGACATCAAGAAATAATTACCACACATTGACAGATCACCAATCTGTTATACAATATACTAAATGAAAAATTATTACGACATACTAGGTGTGTCTGAGGACGCTTCTTCTGACCAAATAAAGAAAGCATTCAAAGATATAGCAAAGAAAGAACATCCTGACAGGGGCGGCAACGAAGCAAGATTCAAAGAAGCAAACGAAGCCTATGACACACTGAAGAACTCACAGAAGAGACATGACTACGACACCATGCGTAAATTTGGAGGTACGGGAAACCAACAACATCCTTTCTTCAACGAAGACATATTTGGAGATTTTTTCTCAGGCTTTGGCGATGGTGATATGGATTTGGGAGGGCGATTTAACTTTACAACCGGAGGACGTCCATTTAGACGACATCAACAAAGAGGCAACAGGAATGTACAAGTGAGGATGGCAATTTCGATCAAAGAAGCAATGATGAATAATGAGAAAACAATCAACTACAAACTGCCATCTGGTAGGGAAGAATTTGCCACTGTCAAAATACCGGCAGGAGTGCAACACGGTGTGACATTTAAATTTTCTGGAATGGGAGATGATAGCATCAAGAATCAACCACGAGGAGATTTGATGGTGGTAATGAGTGTGTTGGATTCCGATGGCTATACTCGTAAGGGTAACGACTTGTACACAGACAAGACAATAGACTGTTTCCAGGCGGTGCGAGGACATGAATTCAATTTGAAAACACTGGAGGATAAAATTATAAAAGTTAAAGTGCCTGCAGGCACACAACCAAACACCCTGTTGGCTGTCAAAGGGCAAGGCATGCCTGTCCATAAAACATTAAATATTAAAGGTAATTTGTATGTCAAGATACACATACTGATACCACAACTGTCAGCACAGGATTTGAAAAAGATTAAAGACCTATGATACAACTGTTCCAATACCCACACGAGACACTGCTACAGACTAGCACGGAGTGGTCGCACGATGACAGCATTGAAGGATACGACGACCTGCAAAAATTTGAAAACGACTACATCAAGTTGATGCTGGACGAGAAAGGAATGGGACTGGCCGCAAACCAGGTAGGCATTACCAAAAGATTCTTTGCGATAGGTCATGAAACATTTGACACATTTCAAAAACATGCTATAATTTGGAATCCAAAGGTGATAAGTTTTAGTGAAGAAAAAGTTATAGACTTAGAAGGATGTTTAAGTTTTAAAGGAGTATGGTTGAAAGTAGAAAGACCAAAGACAGTAGAAGTACAATATGAAACAACAAAAGGTGAAACAAAAACAGCAAGACTCGATGGAATGGAATCCAAGTGTTTCCAGCATGAATGCGATCACCTTGACGGTATTACGTTTAATCAAAGGGTATCTAAACTACGATGGGAAATGGCAAACAAAAAATAAAAAGACCAAAGGAAACTAAGGCATGGAAAATATTAAATGGCACATATGCAAAACAAACACAGACACAAAAAGATGTGGAAAGATTGATAGCGGCCATACAGCAGGAATTGGAATGGGACGACAAAGACATAGCAACACATTTAAAGATACAAAAAGGATTAATAGATTGGAGTGGAAATGTTAGAAGCAAACGAAAGCCTAGAAAACATATTCGAAAATGCAGTTAAGGAAGCCGAGAAGAGAAGACACGAGTACGTCACAATAGAACACGTGCTGTTAGCACTTATTAAAGATGAGAACATTGGCACAGTTCTACATGATTTTAAAGTGCCAATGCCAACCTTGATACGTGATGTAGAAGATTACCTTGATACAAAATGTAATGACATTGTTACAAAAGGAAAGGAGCCTGTCACTCCAAGAAAGACTGCATCATTAGAAAGACTAATGAACAGAGCATTCACTCAGGCATTATTCCAAGGCAGACAAGATGTCAATGCAATAGATATTCTCATATCAATTTTTGCAGAGAAGAAAAGTTATGCGGCATTCTTTCTAAAGAAACATCAAGTAAACAAACAAGACTTAATGGATCTAGTGTCTACAGAAACAATACTAGACGAAGGCATGGCACAAATGGGCGGTGTACACCCGGGACAAGAACAAAGACTTAGACCAAATCAAGCAGATAGAATTCTAAAAAGTTACTGTGAAAATCTTAACCAAAAATATTTTGACAAGAAAATTGATCCCGTGATTGGTAGGGAAGAAGAAACAGAGAATCTAAAACAAATACTTGCAAGAAGAAACAAGAACAATGTATTAATAGTTGGTGACCCAGGAGTTGGTAAGACAGCAGTAGTCGAGGGACTTGCTAGACGTATAGCCAAGAACAAAGCAGATGTTCCTGAATATCTGAANGATCATATTGTATGGAGCCTGGACACTAATTCATTGATAGCAGGATCTAAGTTTAGAGGAGATTTTGAAGAGAGATTAAAACTGATTATAAATGCACTTGATCAAAAAGGGAAATCAATACTATTTGTTGACGAAGCACATATGATGGTAGGTGCAGGTGCAACAGGACAAGGCAACAGCATGGATATGGCCAATATGCTTAAACCAGCACTTCTTAAAGGAACAATTAAAGTTGTTGCTTCTACAACTTGGGAGGAGTACAGAAAGTATTTCGAAAAAGACAGAGCACTTATGAGAAGATTCCAAAGATTGCAAGTGGGTGAACCGACTAAGGAAACTTCAATCAAAATACTAAAAGGTGTAAAACAATATTATGAGAAGTTTCACAAATGCACTATTACAGACGAGGCTTGTGAAGACGCAGTTGATTATTCGAGCAAATTTATAGCAGACAAGAAACTGCCTGATAAAGCAATAGATGTCTTGGATGTTGCCTGTGCTAGATTGAGATTAAAAGGAGTCAAAGATGGTAAGATTGATCATGATGAAATAATCCATGAGATATCACAAATGACTGGAATTAGTATTGAACAATTATCTCAGAAACAAGCAAGTAATTTGAAAACACTAGAAGAAAAAATGAAATTACAAGTTTTTGGACAGGATAGAGCAATAAACACAATCACAGACAAAATACTTGTTGCAAGAGCAGGATTAAAAAGTTTAAACAAACCAGTTGGATCATTCTTATTCTTAGGACCAACAGGTTGTGGTAAGACTGAGACTGCTAGACAACTAGCAAAAACACTGGGAGTTGAACTTGTAAGATTTGACATGTCTGAATATCAAGAAAAACATTCAATTGCAAAATTAATTGGATCACCTCCAGGATATGTAGGATATGAAGATTCGCAAATGGGCGGTGGTATGTTTATAAATGAAGTAGAAAAGAATCCACACGCAGTGGTACTGTTTGATGAAATTGAAAAAGCACATCGAGATGTGTCTAATATGCTATTACAAGTTATGGACTATGGTACGGTTACTGGTTCAAATGGTAAGAAAGCAGACTGTAGAAATATCACACTCATAATGACTTCTAACTTAGGTGCGGAAGAGAATGAAAGAAACAACATAGGTTTTGGACCAAGTGAAAGAACCGGCGAGGACGAAGTCGCTCTTAAAAAATTCTTTCCGCCGGAGTTTAGAAACAGATTAGATGCAGTAATAAAATTTGACAAACTTGGCAAAGAGACTATGAAATCTGTTGTGAAAAAATTCCTACAAGAATTAAACGCAATGACTATCGAAAAAGATGTTGAAGTTAATGCAACAGACGATGCAATAGAATTTTTAATGACAAAAGGATTCGATTCTAAACTAGGTGCTAGACCATTACAACGTGTCATAGACGACGAGATCAAAAAGCCATTATCTAAGATGATGTTGTTTGGTGAACTGACAGCAGGTGGAATGGTAGAGGTAGGACTTTCAGATGACGTTGTGCCTAAACTTACAGTAAACTTTAAGGCAGGAAAAAAGACTGAGATATTAGACCAAGTCAAGCCAACGGTGTCAGATGAGAAAACATCATAATAAATTATACTATGGTTTATTCAAGCACAAGACAGTGTTGCGGGTGCCTGGTAGTTTGATGTTTTATCCTACCACTAACGAACATCTTTTACAAGTCAAAAAAAATTACCCGGATGCTCCTGACATGCATTTTCTTGCAGATTTTATAATGAATAATAGGAAAAAAATTAAATTTAGATTTCAAGGAAAAAAAGCAATATTTTATTCCGATCAAAACCTAGCACAGCAACTGATCGAAAGATTTTGGGAGTACTGGATAGGGTCTGAAAGTGTGGATCCAAAATTGAACGATCTCCAACCAAATACAATTGGTTGCACCAGATTACCACATGGCAAGTACCATTATCAAATTCATTTAAAAAAAGACGCACAACTATACATAAATGATACACAAAGAGAAAACTTAAGATACTTCATCGAAAGAAACATAGACCACTGTTATATTCCAGGGTATGCCGTGATGGATTATTTAGAAAATAGATGTCCATATTGTTTCGGAGGCTATTTCTACGTAACACAAGAACGTTTTATCACTCCAATATACATGATGGCACAGGAGGCAATTGATAAAGTGATCAAATTTAGAAAGGTTAAAAATGCAGGCAATAAAAAAACTACGAGATAAGAAAATATTCAACGATCAGAGTATTGTTGAGAGCATGATACAAAAGAACTGGATGGGATCTCCCGTTATAAAAAGAAGCCTACTACGTGTGAAAAAAGTAGGTGATGATGACTGTATTTGCGAAGAACTGGGATCAGCAGACGGCAAAGCCTATAAAATCAAGTACATCAACATATTGACAGTAGACGGACAAGAACCAAACGAACTAGCCGCAGTGTATGGACTTGGACCAAAAACAGCAAGATTCAAAAGGAAAAATACAGAATAAATAACAACGATGGCACAGACAAGCACAACATTATCAAGTGAAAAATCACACATGAGCACTGATATCACTGGAACAGATATCAGTATATCTACTAGCGGCACTATTTCATCCACAGGAACTGTGCTGACGGGTTCTGGTAAATTAGCAGTAAGAGACCTTGTTACAATCACAGGTACTGAAAACAATAATTCAACTTTCACTGTAAAAGAAATTGTTTCAACGACAGAATTCACAGTAGAAGAAACAATTACAACAGGCGATGATGCTGACGGTTCTACAGAGTTTACACTTGACATGACAGGTTTTGTTACCGACAAAGCAAAAGGCGATGGCTACTATTCTCAACCAGACGGTGTTCACACTGTGGCGTACCATGTGAATAGTGCTCTGAATGACGATGAAAATATTAGCATTAAGATGCAAGGGACTCTAGCAACAACTCCAACAGAAGATGATTGGTTCGACATAGCAGGAACATCAATAGGACGGGACAATATAGACGGATCAACACTTGCTTTCAGTTCTAATTTTACTGGTAATTTTGTATGGGTAAGGGCAAAAGTTTCAGGAATGAGTGCTGGTGCAGTATCAAAAATCTTATACAACAACTAAAAAACTCCATAAACACTAGGTTCTAGCAAGATCAACTTCAGTTGACACATTACCGTTATATGTTATACTAATAGCATGAACGACAATGACCTAGAACAGATCAACACAGTTGATGTGAAAATAACATCGGAATCAATTGATGCCCATGTTATATGCCTTCGAGAGAACGGATACAAAGTTCTCAAGAATACTTCAGTATTAACCAGATATGCACTTTTCTTTTTACTTGGTGCTTTCATAATGGGGAATCTATTGCAGTGAAAAAGTTAAGAAACATTGTACTATCGGGTGTAATGGCCACTACGTTGACAGCCTGTGGCGGAGGTGGTGGCGGTGGTGCGATTGGTTCTGTTTCTAATTTTGTGCAAGATGATCTGTCAAGTCTTACAGGCAGTGAATCCATAATAAGTTCTTATTCATCTTTATTAAGTGGATTTAATAATACAATATCTAGTGGTAATTTGGCAGGACTTTCTGCAATTATCACAGGACCTACAGAAAAGGATATTGCAAAGGCTGGCAATCTATTAACCATGCTGGACCAAGCAGAAACTTTATGGACGCAAACACTAGACCTTATTGAATCACAAGATGCAGACACAAAATTGCAAATATACAACAGTGAAGATTACAAAAATGCCCATGCGGCAATATTATATTTGAAAGACCATGTGAAACCAGTGATACAGAAAGTATCCCAAGGACAGAAATTATCTCTTACAGAATATAACAAAGTTGCCAGTGATAAGAAAGCAGAAGAAATAATCAAGCAAGAAAAGGAAAACACGGTGGCGACATATGTGGCAGACAAGAAAACAAAAATTAATGCAGACAAGGAAAAGAAAGTAGCCAAAAAAGAAGAAACTAAAAAAGAAGAAACTAAAAAAGAAGAAACTAAAAAAGAAGAGAATAAAGTAGAAAAAGAAGAGGAAGTAAAAGAAGAGAAGAAGGAAGAGAAAAAGGAAGAAGAGAAGAAGGTAGTAAAAACACTTGGACACGAATTTAGAACAACAGAATTCAACAAGGATACTAGTAAATCAATCATCAATGCTGACAAGGCCTATGCAAGAGGTTGGACAGGTAAAGGATCTGTGTTAGGTGTTATAGACACATATCAACAAACAGATCACGAAGCATTAGATGGCAAATACAAATGGTACAAAGATTACGTTTTAAATGACTCGATTGTTGAAAATAAAGGAAAATATCAATCGCACGGTACACACGTGGCAGGTATAATTGCAGGTAACAAAGATGACAATCAGTTTCACGGTGTGGCCTATGATGCAGAACTAGTCGGCGCCAATGTTGACTATTACGGAAATTCAAATGCAAATATGGGCCAGGCACAGAACGCCTTACATGATATTGTAAAACTTAAAGCAAAAAAGTCTGATGGCGGAGAAGGCATGAACATTGTTGCAGTGAATATGAGTTTCAACAAAAATATACAATTTAATCACTATGGCACAATTAAAAAATTAGACGACGGCACATATTCATCTTCAGTAATTACTGCAAATAAAGGCAGTTCCAGTTATTGGAAAGTTGGCACAGACAACGATGTGGTACTTGTAAATTCAGCAGGTAACGGTATGATGGTAGACGGAGAAGTCAACACCGAATTTGCACTTGACCCAGGTATATGGGCAACAGAAGTTGACTCTAACGGCAACCTTGTGCTAGGCGGCAAAATGCTTATTGTAGGAAACTGGGGTGGCACAAAAGAAGACGGACAGGTTGTAGGCAGTAAATCAGGACACGTCTGTTTAGATATTGTTGATAACAAATGTAATGACAAATATCAAGTAAAAGATTTTTACATATTGGCACCAGGTAATAATGTATTTTCAAGTGTTGCCGGTGACGGTTATTCTGAGATGAGTGGTTCGAGTATGGCGGCACCGCAAGTGACAGGTGCAGTTGGTATCTTACATCAGATGTGGCCACACATGAAAGGTGAAAACCTAGTGCAACTTGTTTTGAACACCGCAGACACAAACATTAATGGATATGATGTCAATATTCACGGACAAGGTATGTTAGACCTGGACGAGGCAACTAAACCGCAAGGGGCAGTAGGTATTCCAACAACAGGCAGAGTTGATGGAACTGTGACAACATTAAACAACACATACTTTGCCACAGGTTCTACAGGAGCATTTTCAAATTTACAGGGACTGAAAATAATGGTGCTAGATGATTATGACAGAGATTACTACATCAATCTTGGTTCAAGCATCACTGTACAGGATAATAGAAAATATTCTGACACAGAAATGTTAATGGTGAACAACAACACTTTCTTGCCAGTGAATCAAAGTTTTGGTTCTTTCTCACAAGGCGGACAATACAGCCTACTTAATAATTACAATTTTGGATTTTACACAGGTGAGAACGGAGGCGGAGATTACTCGGCAAACATAGGTAAGAACTTTATGTTGCATAACAACTTTAAATTGAAAACAAGTGTAGGACAGATGAGTGAACAAGAAACTTGGTTGGGTAATTCTTCGGATGGTATACTTGCAGTTGGAGACAACAACAACACTAATTTTGGAAACATAGGTGTAGAGTACTTACTTGGAAATAATGTATTGAGTCTTGATTACACTAAAGGACACACAAATGTAAACACCACAAGCAACAGTCTGATTAAAAATTTCTCAGACATTGAAACAGAATCTTACAGGTTGGCGTATGAAATACACAAAGATACGCAAACAACTTTCGGTTGGTCGTTCTCACTTCCAAGTCATATAACATCAGGCACGATGGACTTGGAAGTAGCCGAAAGTGTTAATCTAGATGGAACGATTAATTACAAAAACATACAGAGTGATCTTAAGCAGGATACAAGGGAAAAGAACTTTGGATTCTTCTTCGCACATCAACCAGCGGATGACTTTGATGCAACGTTCAGTTTCAGTGCTGAATACAGACAGGATATAGCAGGACAACAAGGCGAAGATGGTGTACAAGTAGGATTGAAATATTTCAAAAGATTAAACCTTGCTTGTGGAATTCCAAACACCGGAATCAAACTACTTGATAAAAAATTAGGATGGGCAAAAAATCCAAAATGTTTCAACGAGGACGGAACACCAATAGATATGAAGAAATTATATGCCGCACAAAACGGCACAATCAACAACGCAGAAATGCATGGACTCAAGTATGATCTTGAAAAGGACATGTTTGTTCCAATAGAAGAGTAATGCAAAAAGAGATATACAAAGAAGATTATTTTGGCACTTTGATGTGCGTACTTGTAGACGAATCACGTAAAATATTACCTACATTTAATCCAACCAAGGAACTACACAAGATACAGAATGATATGTGCAAGGCAGGAAGTTGGATTGATAGTATGCCTGTTGGCACAATAGTTGAGTCGGTACCACAAAAGTCGATACAAAAATTACAGGCAGATGTACTTCCAGAATACAGAAGATTGGCGGCTAACTTGATAGACAAATTCATAGACGAGTTTGAGGCACAGGGCGGACGTAGGATTGAAATCACCGAAATATTCGAAAGGATGTACAAATGGAAAAAATAGAAATAACCTGTACTAAGAATGGCAAAACTAAGATGGCGGATGTACTGCAACAAACAGACAAGTATATGAAGGTGGCCCTAGAAGGAACTCAAATAGTCATAGAACTGTTCAGGGAGGACTTAAATACTCCGTACACAGGACATACAGCAGGACTAGAATTTGAATGGCAACCGAAAAACTAAAATTTAAAATAGAACTTTTTGCAACAATGTGGATGAAGGCGCCACACGTGGAAATCATTGTTGCTGACAAAAGTTATTTCAAAGGTGATATCACTGCAACAGAAGACAAACCGCAAGTAATAGAATTCACACACGAATTTGAGGAGGGTGAATCATACGAACTTGTTCTCAAGAAGACTGGCAAAACACTGGATCAAACAGTGGTAAATGACAAAGGCGATATACTCAAAGACCAATTGCTTCACATCAAGAATATAGAAATAGATGAAATTGATATTGGTTCTTTAGTGTTCGAAGGTGTTTACACTCCAGAGTATGCTGAACCATGGGCAACACAACAGGCCGAGGCAGGCAACAAATTGCCAGAAACATTAAAAAATGTCACTAAAATGGGGCATAACGGCAAATGGACTTTCACATTTGGATCACCATTTTACATGTGGCTTTTGGAGAACCTCTACTAATAAATATGCTTATATGAGAGCATCACAATTTATTAAAGAAGGCATAGACTCAGACGCAGTTAACGAACTTGATTCATACATCATGAACAACGAGGACTTGTATCGTAGACGTTTTATGCCCATCATATCAAACATAAAAAGAAAAATAAAAAAGAACGTGTACGATCATGAAAAAGCACAAAAACTTTGGATGTATCTAGTGGATGATGCGGCTAAAGAATATGTTAAAGAGTTTGGTTCTACACAAGACGATGTTGTTGACATGTTTCCTAAAGAAACAAGGCAACAGGTTGCTAGAGTAATTTCAGACAGAGAATTAGAAAATATAAAACAAGGCGAATACGATGTACCTCAGGGAATTGTTTCTTAAGGAGGACGATCGTTCAACAGCGGTATTTGCCTTTGGTCGATTTAATCCTCCCACAATAGGACACCAGAAATTATTAGACAAAGTCATTTCGATGGCCAAACAGGTCAACGGAAAAGGTTATGTGTTCCTTTCACAGAAGCAAAATAATAAAACTGATCCTTTGACTTTTAAAGAAAAGCAAGATTACTTACGAATGTTTTATCCACAACTGGCCATCGGCGATGCTGGTGTAAAAACAATTATCCAAGCACTACAGAAAATACAGGCAGAAGGCAGAACCAGAATAGTGATGATTGCTGGCTCTGACAGAGTAATGGAATTCCAGAAACTTCTAAATCAATACAATGGAAAACCAGACAAAGCAGGAAATGACCTTTACAAGTTTGATTCAATCGATGTTGTAAGTGCCGGCGAAAGAGATCCAGACCAAGAAGGTGCCTCTGGTGCCTCGGCATCTAAGGCAAGGGAACTTGCCAACAAAGGACAAGAACACGAATTCAGTAAAGTAATAATGGGTGGAAACACTGGTAAAAAGTTATATAACATATTACAAGATAGACTTGCGGAGCAGATTGACGAAAACAACAAAAAGTTGTATAATGAAAATATGGCAGATGGTAAACCAATTGTGTATCTTGACATGGATGGAGTTCTTGCAGATTTCTTCGGTGGTGTTGAATTCCTTTATGGTGTTGAGCACTGGAAAGAATTGACAAACGACAAGACAAAGGATCTTAAAAAACAAGTGATAGATAGGATCACGGGCACAGACTTCTTTGCGGTGTTGCCTAAATTTCCCTCAGCAGACGCATTAATCGATATGGTTAAAAAATTTACGGGTGGAAATTTTTCAATCAACACTTCACCATTAAGAGGTGATCATGAGAATTCAGCAAAATACAAAAAGATATGGATTGCAAACAACATAGAACAACCAGATGACATAATTGTCACTGGAAGAAAAGAATCGTATGCAAAAGACAAAGCATCAGGTACCCCAAACATTCTGATAGACGACAGACCTGTAAACATACAGAAATGGCAAGCGGCTGGCGGTTACGGAATATTATATCAAGCAAACAGAGACTCACTTGACAAAGTGAAGAAAGGACTAGAAGACTATGCCAAAGTTCAGCGGAATCAATAGACCATACGCGGCAGGTGAAATAGAAAAAACACCTCAAGAAAAACAAAGAGAACTAGATGAGAAGATGAAGGCCTTTCTAGCCAAAGGTGGCAAGGTAGAAAAAGTTAAGGCGCACAAACCTACCAAGCAACAGATAAGAGACTGGACCATTTAAATGGACGAGTTGGAGAGAATAAAGCAATTAGCAGGTGTGGATAAACTACCTGCAGATGAATCCATGGGTGAAAATCTATCATACGTGGGTACACAAAAATCACAATATCAAAGAAAACACAATATCAAACCGGGTACACCCGAGTGGTTTAAACTATGGTTCGCACAACCTAAACTCACTGGTGAAAACCCAATGCCCAAAAACAAATAAATACTCGCATATGCGAGCCACAGAATTCACAGAAACAAAATGTCCTAGGACTAGAGCAAAAGAATGTTCTTGTAGCAGGGTAAAAAGCATCACAGAGGGTGAATCCACTGTGATTGCACAATGTGACTTACAACATTCGGATGACGTCAATGGCAGTATATTATTGATGCAGGCTCCCGGAACTCCAACTTTGATCAAAGGCACAATCACAGGACTGAAACCTGGACTTCACGGATTCCACATACACGAGTTTGGCGACATGAGCAAAGGTTGTGAATCGATGGGTGGACATTACAATCCAGATGGAGTCGATCACGGAGACCTAAATGAAGGACACGTGGGAGATTTAGGCAACATAACAGCCGACGAAACTGGCAAGGCAGATTTCTCAATAAAGGCAAGTAGGGTAGACCTAATTGGTGAAAGATCTGTTGTTGGAAGAGGACTTGTGGTACATGCAGATGAGGATGATCTCGGAAAAGGCGGAGATCAAGAAAGTTTGAAAACAGGAAACGCAGGCGATAGATTGGCCTGTGGAGTAATAACTTTGAGGGCAAATGAATAATATAGTATTTTGGTTAATTGTAATAGGCATATCTGCATACTTGGGGATATATATTTGGTAGTATGAAATTTTTAATATTCAATGGCAGTTTAAAACCAGACGCAGAGTCAAACACATTCGCAGTGTGCAAGATGGCACAGTTGGCATTTGAGAAAATGGGCCACGAGTGTGAAGTGATAACAATGAGAGATCTGGATTATGAAGGCTCTACTTCAGATGTCAACGATGAATTGAAACCACACATAATGAAAATGTTCAAAGCGGATGGTGTAATATTTGCCACACCAATTTGGTGGGGTAATCACAGTTGTCACATACAGGCAATGCTGGAAAGACTAGACGTCATATACAGTTGGGCGAAAGACAACAAGCATCAACCTTTCTACAATAAAGTTTTTGGAACACTTGTATCAGGCGGCGGAGATGGATTCCAGCACATACACGGAGTCCTATATTCGGCGGCCAGCAACTTTGGATTCACTATACCACCGCAGTGCAACATAGAATCAAAAGCACAGGGCATGGATGAGATCACGCAAGACGATGACACACTTAACCAAGTGAAGAATTGCACAATCAACATGGTCACATGGGCAAACATTTTGAAACAAGGTAATCCCGCAAAAGACGGCAGGCACGGATCAGTAGACATCAATGAAGATTAAAGAAATTACAGAATACGTTCGTAAGTACGTCCATCATGACGTAAACAAGTTTCTAAAGAAATACGAAAAACAGGCAAAGGGTAGATCAAGAATGGGATATCATTCCATGATGGCATATCCATATAGAGTAAAGAAATGAAAATAAAAGAATTTGTAATAATGCCACACACGGCAGACACAATGGGTCTCATACACAAACCCGGAACAGGCCCAAACAACAGATTTGGTTTCAAGAATGTAGGCAACAATAGAGCGAACGAAGGCGCAATAAATTGGAATGCTCTGAGACAGGCAGACGCAGTGATGCCTTATCTCTATAACAGTCCAGAAGCCAGGAAGGCAGGATTAAAACCCAATCCTAGAGAACCAAACATCATAACATCGATAAATTTAAAAGAGCCACGTAGACCTGGAGAAACATTTACACCGTTGTACACAATGGGTAAAGCGGCATGGCAAAAATACATGGACAGTTGGTGGGCACAAAACAAAAATGATCCAAGGGCCAAAGAAAAAGTAGATCAAATTAAACAAGCGGCCGCAGATGCCAAGATGCCTATTAGTGAAGAGGCCGCAGGGGTTGGCATAGTAACTAAACAGAACGCCACAAAAGATGTACCAGTTGGTGGCCAGTACATGAACGTCAAGAAATTGAAGTTAGACTGGAAGGAATTCAACGAGAACTTCGCAGATGGCAAAAAGAAGGGCAAGAGCAGACCAGGACGTGTGAAACGTGCAGGTGCCAGTTGCAAGGGATCAGTAACATCATTAAGAAGCAAGGCGAAAAAGGCATCAGGAGAACGTGCAAAGATGTACCACTGGTGTGCCAACATGAAGTCAGGGCGTAAAAAATCAAAATAATTACTTCTATATGAAGTACATTCTCGGACTAGCACTAGAATACAAACACTACAAGAAACCTCTTAAAATCAGAACATATGCAGATGACCATCTCATAGACGAGCTCGATCTGACCGAAGACATTGGACGCAAAGGAAGTTTAGGAACTGGTAGTCACCTCGAATGGGAGCAAGGGTGGGGGAGAAATATATGGGGCAAAACTCCATGGTACGAAGGGGACGTAAACAAATACGGAAAATGGTACTTCAATCGCAAGAAACTTTCCATGTGTGAAAAAGTTTTTACCTACGAAATAGATGATAGTAATCTAAACAAACATCTTTCAATAGAGGTTCTGAATGATGACAACAACTACACAAATGGTTTTATGTCAAAATTTTCTTGGGTAATATTTGATATGATTTTCCTTATGCCAAAAAAATATTTTGAGAATATTGATCTAGTTGCCACAGAAAAGCCAGACGTACTTGGCAGAAGGCACAGGCGGTCAGGAATATACGACAGATGCAAAGTGCAAGATTGGAAATGGCCTTACACTGAGGACTTGGTATATGATCCAGAAACTGAACTATATGACAATAGATTAGAAAAAAATTTCCTATCTAGAGGAATACGTTTTGGCACCAGTTTTAGGTACGATTTTGATCTTGAAGAATGGGAAGGAATGAAAGTAATAAAACCAAAAAATGTAAGCCGTAAGTTCCTTAACGAACTGTACTGTTATATGAACGAAACATTTCTTACGTATTACGTAGATGGAAAACTAATAAATAGAAGTAATGAAAATCAATGAGGTTATAATGCGTGAACAGGCCACTGCAGGTGCTACAAGCGCCGGCAACATAGCCACTGTGACATCACCTCACATTGCCATAGGTAAGGACCGAGGCAACAAGGCATACACAGGATCACCAGGAAGATCAGGTACAAGGGCACCTAGATTACCAAAAATTATTCAACCAAAAAATCCAGATGGCACTGCCAAAGGTGCACACAATTTGCCTGGCGTAAATTTAATGGGTGGACCACTGGTCAAAAGATAATGAAACCACTTGAATTATTAAAGGAATGGATTGTAAAGTGCTTAAATTGTGGTTGCGACAGCCATTGCGGAGATATTTGTAAACGCAAACAAAATGAATACCCTGTAGACGGTGGTGCAGAGTATGAAATAGAGGTATGTAAGCACTGTCGCTGTGAAGCCTGTGCTTAATAAATACGGATACTATGAGATTCCACGAATTTGAAAAAGCAGAAGGATCCACACTTGCAGTGAGGCAAATCAACAGATATGCTGACGAGTTAGGCAAACAATCAATGGATTATGAAGTGATGAAGGATGCCGCTGAAATGCTAGACAAACAGATGCTGAAATCGTTAGCACAACTTCTCGATGATTCAGACACTGCTCCGAGAGAGTGGATAATGAAAACAATAGCAGATCACGATCCAGAAACTTTCAAAAAAATGTATGGTGACCAAGAAGGCTATCTGTCAGTAATGAAGCCAATGAAAAACTTAACAGATGCTGAGGACAACACAGCCAGAAGCATGAACAAGTACGGACTGGCCGCAAGGAACAAGGACGGCAAGTTCTACTCTTACAGACACGGCAAACTGACAGGCACATTTGACAACATGGCCGATCTACAGAAACACCAACATGATTTGATCAAGGACGAGTCAATGGAAGAGGGTGCAGACTTCTATGGCTACTACAAGGATCCAAAAGATCCTGAAGGTAAGACAATGACATATCCAGATGACATGGAGTTCAAAACACCACACAGATCAAACGCAAACGCAAGGATGTTGTTGTCAAGGATAGGATTGGACCCAGACTTCGAGAACACAGGTTCAACTCCGATTGAAAAATTTTTAGCCGCAACAGACAAATACCTCAGAATGAATGTCAGTGACAAAGATAATCCATACTACGATGAAGTAGAAATGTACGACATGGAAGCAAAAAGAATTAAGAAACAACACCCAGAAGTAACACACGTAGGATTTAATTAAGATGAAAATTAATGAACTACACAACCAGCCAGTCGAAGCAGACACATATGAGGCTTCGATGGCTCTTAACCAATTGTTAAAGATTGGCAAACACGCAATAAAAATACACAACATGATCGATGACTCCGCGGAGATGGAGGCATGGGTGGCAAAGAAAATTGACCTTGCGGGTGACTATGTAAAAAAAGTGCATGGCTATATGCAGGGCGAGAAGGCCGGCCTATACGATGATGGTGGCATGACGGAAGACGCAGGCGAAGGACACATGAGTAAAAGCACATTGTATCACACTGCCAAGTATGCGATAGAGTTGATGGACATGATCGACAAGGGTGATGACCTTGAGGGTTGGGTGCAGAGCAAATTGAACAAGGCGGCAGATTACCTACAGGGTGTACACAACTACGAAGAATATCAGAAACTTAATCCATACAGGGAAGAATTAGACTCAAACATATTACAAAGACATGCTGGTATAGTGCAGAAACACATTGATGAGATTCTAGCAAGGGAAACTTCGTTAGATGATGTGGACACAAAGCCAGGCATGATGAATATACTTGCCAAGAGGGTAAACGAAGTTGAAAAAGAGATAGCAAAAGAACAAAGAAAAAATAATGAGGAAGCACCTCCAGGCAGAGAGAAACAGGTTAAAGCACTTAAGAAAAAATTCAAAGACAAGGGAGCACCTTACGCCATAGCATGGGCACAGCATAACAAACACGGCAAGCCTAAAAAAGAAGCAGTGTTAGATGAAGGTATCAAAGACTGGGCACGTAACCTAGCAATGGCCGGTGTTGTGGTGGCAGGATTGGCAGGTGTTGGTTCGATACAGGACGCAATAGACAGAAGTATACCGGCTGTGCAGGCAATGGAGACAGCACTTGAATTAGCACAGGATCAAGGCAAAACAGAACTTGCTGATATGATTAAAAAAGACTTGTCAGCAGTCAAAGTAAGACTAGAATCTGGAAGAGACCTCAGTTTCGTAAAAGGTATGCAGGAAAAATATAGCAAATTTGTAAAAACCGAAGCATTGGCATACGAGTCAAAACTTGCTATACTGCTTGATCAACGCATTAAATAAAAGTACAACAAATATAAATACTTCATATGGCACGTAATAAATCAACAGAAAATAGTTTTGCAGACTTGGTTGCTCGTTTGAAGGAAATGAGCAATAGTTCACCAGAACAAGAGCGAGCAGAATTGATGGAAGCCGCGAGATCAGAGCCTAAAGTTTTAGATGATAAAGATATTTCATTGGCAGATATAGCCAAACTAGCAGGAATCAAAGAATACACAGAAGAACCAAAAGTATCGGCAAAAGCAGAGAAATTAGTTGAGTCAATAACAGAAGAACCAAAAACAGAATCAGTCATAACAAAAGCCATCAAAGAATCAGATGCAGATGACTCACTAGCAACAAGCATTAAAAAAGCAGTGACTGAAGAAAGCAAAAGACTAGATAAAATTGCTGAATTAGAATCACAACTTGCTGAATTGAAAGCAGAACAAAAAGAAGAACAAACTTATGACGCAAAATCATTTAGAGAAGTTATGCAAAAAGATATCGCAGAATATATCAAAAACGCAGAAGAATCTCAACTTGTTGAACTATACAACACTTTCTCAGACAATGAAGCAGTTTACAACGAAGAACAAAAAAGCATTCTTGTCAAAACTCCAGAAACTACAGAAATAATAGCAGACGCGGAAAAGGCAGAGGCACCTGAGGAAGAAGTGATAGCAGATGACTCTCAAGACAAAAGAAATTTATCTGAGCCTCACAGGGGAGAAGAAAAAGCAGACGACAAAGAAGAAGAAAAAGAAGAAGAAGACGAAGACGAAAAAGCAGGCGAAGTGCCAATGCTAGATCCTGAGTTTGACGAAGGCGAGGACGTTGAATTGCCTGCAGAAGATAAGTTTACAAACGATCTAGACCCCGCAGAAAAAAAATAATCTAAAAAATTAAATAAGTGTATGCAATTACACTTGACCGACAACAAGTTCAATTCGAACCCTTATTGGAGTGAACGTATTAGCAGTGTATTCGCCTGTCCACCTAAAGACACCGTTGCACTGTTTGACCAGAATGGTTATGACCTTACCAAACTAGAGCAACTATATGCTGTGGCCAATGGTGAAAATACCACAAAACACAGGGACGGTGAACACATAACTTTGCGTAAGACCTGGTTCACAGACGATTCACCGGAATCTGGACCACATGTAAATCATGCCGTGATGTTTGAGAGAAAGGGATACTCAGGTGATGCCCTGCAACAACTTAAATCTTGGGCAGACTATCGACCACACTTCCACAAACTGGTTGCAATGAAACCAAAATGGGGACTGGATTTCAGCATAGACTACTGTGATCGTGAAGGCAATGTTTTTGAATTACTGCATTGGGAGTATGATGGTTTTGAGTACAACGAGATTGCAGACAAGAAAGCATCAATGGAAGAATTTTTACTCAATCAGGATTGGGATGAAAGGGCAAAAGCAATGCTAGAACGCAAGGATGAGTGGCATTCGTTAGGATTTTTTGAGCAAAGTGCATGGAAAACAAAGTTTTTTGGCATAGACAAAGAACGTTTCAAGATGGTGCTGTGGAAATAAATACATCATATGACGGGTATACCTTACAACTACGGCAAATACATAGACGACACTGTGAAACTACGAGACCAAGGTGTTGTTGATGCTAAGAAACAGGTGCAGTCACCTGCAAGTGCTGGTAGCAGAGGCTTGACTAAGACCACACAATTCACAAAAGACAAAACACAAATGCAGATGGGAGAATCGATTACAATGGAAGACATGAAATCTTTAATAAGCAGGATTGACGGTGTGAACGCAACAACTAACGAAGCACCGAAAGACAGCGACATAGATTACACAAAACTGATGTTAGACATTTCCGCTATGAAAGACAGGATAGCAGAATTGCCAATAGACGACGACAGGAAGACATCGGCTCTTACAGCACTTGGACAGGTTGAAGATGATTTATCAACAGACGAATCTTACGAGCCATTCCCAGAAGGTGATGAATTCAACATAGAAGAGGACGAGGATTTCGAAGAAGTGCTTGGTCCATTAGGTTTCCCAGAAGACGAGACAGAATTGTTTGACGCAGAATACAGAGGCAGAAAAGTGCCACTTAATAAACCAATGAGAGGTGATGTTAAGAAATTTAAAGTGTACGTGAAGGATCCAAAATCCGGAAACGTGAAGAAAGTAAACTTTGGACACGGCGGTACTAGTGCAAAAAGAAAAACTATGAGAATTAGAAAAAGCAATCCAAAAGCAAGAAAAAGTTTTAGAGCACGTCACAACTGTGCTAACCCAGGACCAAAGACCAAAGCGAGATATTGGTCTTGTAGAAAGTGGTAACATGAAAGTTAACGAAGTCACAGGAATCACATTAGAAGAGTTTGAAAAACTAGCAGAGAAGAAAGACGCCTGCTATCACAAAGTCAGATCAAGATACAAAGTTTGGCCTTCGGCTTACGCCTCTGGTGCTCTAGTTCAGTGTCGTAAAAAAGGCGCGGCCAATTGGGGCAACAAGAGTAAGAAGTAATGAAGATAAACGAAATTCTAGAAGGAACACGTTGTTGGAAAGGCTACGAGAAGAAGGGCATGAAGACCATGTTCGGCAAACGTGTGCCCAACTGCGTTAAGAGAGAACACGTAGACTTCTGTGTGAACTGCCATGGACTCGTGCTACACGAATCATTAGATGAAAATCTTAAGAAGTGGTTCAAGGACAAATGGGTACGAATGGGTCCAGGTGGAAAAATCCGAGGATCATGCGGTGGCAAAAGCAAGGGTGAAGGCAAGCCTAAATGTTTACCGAGGTCTAAAGCATACGCACTAGGTAAAAAAGGCAGGGCAAGTGCGGCACGTAGAAAAAGAAGAAAAGATCCAAATCCAAATAGGCGTGGTAAAGCAATAAACGTCGCTACCAAAAAGAAAAAATAATTTGCATTCATACAAAATTTGTTATATACTTGTTGAATAACAACAGGAGAAACAAATGGCAGTAAGAAACTTTAATGACGCTGAAAAACAAAAATTAATCCAAATCATTTCACAGGGCTCACAGGTACTAGGTGAGGTAGAAGATCTTAGATCGGGATTGAAAGACACAGTTAAAGCAATAGCAGAAGAACTAGAATTGAAACCAGCACTTATCAACAAGGCGATATCTGTTGCACACAGAGGCAACTATCAAAACATCGCTGACGAGATGGACACGCTGGAAAGCATACTAAACACAGCCGGCAAACTTTAGTGATAAAATTACTCAAAGAATTTTGGGTAAACAGTTATAAGACAGATAATTTTGCGTTCTATCTAGAACTGTTTTCCGTAATAGTCACAGTAATGGGTTCTGCAGTCTTGACTTTTACATCACCTCATCCTATAATGAGTATAGTGTTTCCTTTGTACTGGCTAGGGTCTAGCACCATGTGTTGGGCAGGATACAGACGAAGACTTGTTTGGATCGCTTGCCTTACAGGGTGGTTTACAATTATGAACACAATAGGATTATACAAGGTATTCATACAATGAGTTATATAGACGCACTATACAAAAAGGACGAAGACAGGATCTATGTTGTAGAACGTGATCCCAAAAAAGGACGTGTGTTCGTAGAGTATGACGCTAGGTATGTGTTCTACTATCCTGACGCTAGGGGTAAACACAGGTCAATGACTGGCGAACCGTTGCAGAGGGTAATTTGCCAAACAAACAAAGAATTCATCAAGGAGCAGAGGATAAGATCCAACAAGCAACTTTATGAACATGATATCAATCCGGTATTCAGATGCTTGGAGGAGAACTACCTAGGTAAGGAAACTCCAAAACTGAATGTTATGTTTTTTGATATCGAGGTTGACTTCGATCCAGATCGAGGTTATTCAACAACGGATGATCCGTTCATGCCTATAACTGCCATAAGTTGTTACATGGGTTGGACGGATCAACTGGTCACACTAGCAGTTCCGCCAAAAACAATCAGTATGCAAGATGCGAAGGTGCTTACAGAACGTTTTCCTAACACAATGCTTTTTGAAAAAGAAAAAGATATGCTTGATGCATTTTTGCAACTAGTAGAAGATGCAGATATTTTATCAGGATGGAACAGTGAGGGTTATGATATTCCATACACTGTTGGAAGGATACAGAAAGTGTTGAGTGGTGATGACACAAGGCGACTTTGTTTCTGGGGCGAAAAACCAAAGAGGAGAGTGTTTGAAAAGTATGGCAGAGAACAGTTAAGTTTTGACCTTGTGGGTAGGGTGCATTTGGACTTGCTCGAACTATACAGGAAATACACATATGAGGAAAGACACAGTTTCAGACTAGATGCAATCGGTGAACATGAACTTGGAGAAAAGAAAACAATATATGAAGGTTCTTTAGATAACCTGTATAAAAATGATTTTGGATTGTTTATAGAATACAACAGGCAGGATACTGCACTATTGGCCAAACTTGAGAAGAAACTAAAGTTTATAGAACTTGCCAATGAGATTGCACACCAGAACACAGTGTTGCTTCAGACTACAATGGGTGCGGTTGCAGTAACTGAACAGGCGATAGTGAACGAAACACACAGACGTGGCATGATTGTTCCTGGTAGAAAATACAAGAAAGAGGGAGAAGAGAACCAACCGGCCGCGGGTGCATACGTTGCCACTCCACAAAAAGGTATACATGACTGGATTGGTTCCATCGACATTAACTCACTGTATCCATCTGTCATTAGAGCACTGAACATGGGTCCTGAAACAATCGTAGGACAGATAAGACCTGTGATCACATCAGCAGAAATAAACAGAGCCAAACATGCCAAGAAATCATTCGCGGCGGCATGGGACAGTCAGTTCGGGAGTTGGGAATATCAGGCAGTAATGAATAAGGAAAAAGGTACAGAAATAATTGTAGACTGGGAAGACAAAACAAGTGTGAGGATGAGTGCGGCACAACTTTATGATATTATATTCGACGGCAACAACAAATGGATGTTGAGTGCGAATGGTACTATATTCACATACGAGTATGAAGCAATTATTCCAGGATTACTAAAACGTTGGTATGCAGAAAGACAGGAAATGCAACAGAAAATGCGAGATTGTGCCGATAATGAAATTGAAAGGGAGTATTGGGACAAAAGGCAACTTGTCAAAAAAATTAATTTGAACAGTTTGTATGGCGCAATACTTAATCCAGGCTGTAGGTTCTTTGACATCAGGATAGGACAATCAGTCACCTTGACCGGTAGATGTATAACAAAACACATGGGAGCCAAAGTAAACGAAATTGTTGCAGGCAACTATGATCACAAAGGTGAAAGTGTTGTGTATGGTGATACTGATTCAGTGTATTTTTCAGCACATAAAACATTGAAAAAAGAAATCAATGATGGATTGATACCATGGACAAAAGAATCTGTAATTGGGTTATACGATAAAATTGCAGAAGAAGTCAATGGATCTTTTAAGGCATTCATGACCAAAGCATTCCATTGTCCAACAACAAGAGGAGATGTAATTAAAGCAGGCAGGGAACTTGTTGCTTCGAAAGGATTATTCATAACAAAGAAAAGGTATGCAGTGTTATACTATGACGTGGAAGGCAAACGTACAGATGTGGAAGGCAAAGAAGGCAAAATGAAGGCCATGGGACTAGATCTTAAACGTAGTGATACGCCTGTTTTTGTACAGGATTTTTTAAGTGACTTACTATACATGGTATTGACAGGCAAAACAGAAACAGAAGTACTGGAAAAAATAAGTGAATTCAGAGCAGAGTTCAAAGCAAGACCAGGTTGGGAAAAAGGTTCACCAAAAAGAGCAAACAATATGACAAAGTACACAGAAGCAGAAGAAAAACAAGGCAGAGCGAATATGCCTGGACATGTGAGGGCAAGTATGAATTGGAATAAATGCAGAGAAATGTATGGAGACAAGTATTCTCTTCCTATCACCGATGGTGCAAAAGTAATTGTTTGTAAATTGAAAAACAATCCATTAGGTTATACTAGTATTGCATATCCTGTAGATGAAATGCGTATACCAGAATGGTTCAAAGAATTGCCATTTGATAGCGATGCAATGGAATCAACAATACTAGATCAGAAAATTGATAATCTTATAGGAGTGCTAGGGTGGGACGTGCAATCAACTGAAACCACAAATACATTTAACAAACTATTTGACTTCTAAATAACCATATGCTGAGCATAGAAGAAATCAAACTACTAATTGAAAAACTAGAAAAAGTCAAAAAAGAAGACTTACAAAAGTTAATAGATTCGAATCTAAAAATACTGCGTGATATAGCAACCGCGGTGGATGCCAATAACCAGGAATCAATCAACAGATATGATAAAACGCCAGAATGGTTTGTGAAAGATGTCGAAATGAAGAGAGCAAAACCAGTAACCGATGAATTCCTATACAGGATGGTGCAAACAAAAATATATCAATTTGCGAGAAACGGTGCTGAATTTAACAGTCTTGAAATTGGACCGGGATTTGGTACATTTTCAAAAGAATTTAGAGCATGGCGATTAAATTTCTTCCTTGACATAATACCGGAGTTTGAAAGGACAGTTCGTAGAAGATTCAATCCAGGCCACCAAAAATATATAAAATGGTACAACACCGATGAAAACAACTGGGGCCTAGATAATAGACATAAAATACCAACTGCATCATGCAATTTTATCTTTAGTTGGGACACATTTGTGTTCTTTACACAAAAGCACATAGAGGAATATCTTAGACTGATAAAAAGGATATTGATTCCGGGTGGTTATGTATTTTTGCAATACGCAGACTGCCATTATGATGTTGATTTACATAATGCAAAAAGAGGTTATTGGGCGTTCAACAACAAAAATGCAATGACCAAGATGATTAAATCTGCTGGTTATGATGTTGTAGAAATGAGTCAATTCAGGCCAGGTGCCAATTTTGCCATTTTCCGTAAGCCTGGTAAACAAAATCCGGTTGTATACAAAGTTTCTGAAATAACACTAGACTAAGATCTAAATATACTATACAATAAGACATTATGATAGACATCTTAAAAGACATCGTTAAGCACACGCATGGACTGGGATTTTTAGATCTTGTTAAAATTACTGGTGATGACAAAGAAACCAATATCGACAGTATGGCAGAAGACAGATCAGTAATCTTGCAAGGGTCTTTTCACAAACCACAAGCGGAAATGTCTGGTACGTTTGGTATGCCTCAGATGGGTAAATTAGATATCCATTTAAAGTGTCCTGAGTACAAAGATAAAGCAAAGATAACTGTATTGTCCGGCGAAAGAAATGGAGCCACAGTTCCAACAGGTATACACTTTGAGAATGAAAAAGGTGACTTTAAGAACGACTACAGATTTATGAATGCTGAGATAATCAACGAGAAACTTAAGACTGTGAAGTTTAAGGGAGTTAAGTGGGACGTTGAAATAGAACCAACAGTGGCAAGTGTACAAAGATTCAACTTCCAGGCAACAGCAAACACAGAACACAATTCATTCGTTGTAAGAACCGAAGATGGAAACCTGATATTCACATTCGGAGATCAAGCATCACATGGTGGTGAGTTTACGTTTGCAACTGACGTTAAGGGCACTCTTAACAAAGGTTGGAGTTGGCCGGTAGGACAAGTATTGCAGATCTTGAAACTATCTGATTCAGCGAAAGTCATGTTGCACTTCTCAAACGAGGGTGCTATGATGGTTTCTGTTGATTCAGGACTAGGCAAGTATCAATATATTATACCAGCACAGGCGCAGTAATGACTGAACAGAGTAGTAAGCAGGAACACTTAGGAGAGTTAAGTAGAGACTTTGCTGTATTCCTGCCTGCTATTTCGAACTTTTACAATACTTTCATATCAAAACAAAGAGTATCAGAGGGCAAACACATAGCCGAAGAAAGAATTCCTAAAACATTCGAACACGGGGTAGAGTCATTGAACTTTATAAATCCAGACAAAGGAATGTTCACTTATCCTACCGCATTGTATTCGGCAGGACATGCCTGTCTTGATATGGATAAGGTTGCAGACAGAGATCATATGTTTGTAAACAGAGATAGAAAGTTCAGTACAATAGTAGGCGACTCAGGTGGATATCAAATCGGCAAAGGTGTAATCAAATTTGATTGGAAAGACTTTGAAGGTAACAAAGCAAACAAAGTGAGATCTGATATACTGAACTGGCTAGAACTGACAAGCGATTGGGCAATGACACTAGACGTACCAACATGGGCGGCAGATGATTTGAACAGTCCTAAAACAGGGTTGAAAAGTTTTCAAGACACACTAGATGGAACAATATACAACAACAAATTTTTTCAAAAGAATAGATTAGGACAAACTAAACTATTGAACGTGCTACAAGGCGACGATTGGAACACTGCACAGATATGGTATGATGCTGTAAAAGATTTCGAATTCGAAGGATGGGCAATGGGTGGTATCAATATGTGTGATATGGAAGTAATGCTCAAACGCCTAATCATAATGAGAGATGAAAAGAAACTTGACGGCAAAGATTGGATGCACGTACTGGGTACATCACAGATGGATTGGGGGTGTTATCTTACACAGGTACAGCGACAGGTTAGAAAACATATCAATCCAAATTTCACAATAAGTTTTGATAGTGCATCAGCATTTTTATCAACAGCGAACGGACTTGTTTACACACACAACTCATTTGCCAATGACAGATTCTCATTCGTTATGGACAAGGCGCCGGATGACAAGAAATTGAAAGGTTCCGAAATACAATTTCCATTCGATAGCGGTGTCGGACGTAGATTGAAGATGAAGGACGTGTGTTGGTATGGTGAGAAGGATCTAAACAAGAATGGTAAAATTGGTGCAACCAGTTGGGACAGTTTCAGTTATGTGTTAATGATGGCCCACAACGTATACAATCAAATCAGAGCGATACAGATAGCAAATGATTTAAATGATATCGAATCAATCAAATACAGACCAGAAGTAAAACATTGGCGGAAAACAAAAGCGTCAGACAAAACTGACGAGCCAAGTATATACGTTCCTAGGAATATATTGTATTTCAACACCCTAGTCGAAGAAGTATTCACAAGTGAGACCCCCATGGAAGTCATAAGCAATGCATCAAGTTATTTGGCAGACATTAGAGGCAACAGATGGGCAAGAGCAACAGGCGGTGGTAAAGGCACAAACAATTTCAGTTCATTATTCGAATAGGAGGAAGCATGGCAACTGGTAACTTTAAGAAAAACAAAAGGCTAAAAAAGTTGATTGACCATCACACCTATCTAAATAAGAAGGTAGAGGAACTTACCAAAGATAGGAAAAAAGATAGAAGTGATGAAAGCAAACAAATACTGATGCGTTTGAAGAAAACCAAATTGGCAACGAAGGACGCAATCGCTTCAGCAAAAGCAAAACTTGGTTTGACAAACAAGTAATTTGTAGTATAATAGAAACATGGACAGAGATTACAAAACAGGCAAGAGTGATAGTATAGGTATATTTTCAGGATTGGAAGTAGAACACACTCCAGCATATGGCAAACAGACACTATTCCTAGCAAGAAACGATTTAACATTTCATAAAATTAAAGAAATTGCGGAAAAGGTAAATGCAGAAGCCATTTACTATGGTGCAAACAGAACATACATGCATAACCACGGAATGCAACTGGCACAAATGAAAAAATTTATCGAGGACGGTTATTTTGTAACTGTTGATTATGATTACAGCATACACAAAGAAGTAAAAGAAAAATTTAATATGTTATGGAACAATGAAAAATTCATTCCATTCTGTTCAGTAATATTTCCAAATAGTGAAGAAGATGATCAACTTTGCATAAAGGTTGATGATGTCGATTTCAACAAAACTAATCCAGGAGTTTGGACGATGAGCATGAATCATTTCAAGCAGTCAGCAGGATTCACATCTTGGAAAGAATACAAACAAGACGAACCAATAGAGGAGAAACAATGGGCAACGTAATAGATGACATGTATAATGTTCCAGATGTTGAGACTAAAAGAGAACAAGCACTAAAGGAACAAGCGGCAAAAGGATCAAAAATGATATGGGTTACATTCAGGAAAGAAGGTATCCACAAATATCCAGCGGCGTTGGACGATCCAAAATTAAAAACTGGTGATATGTATGATGTATCATTTCTAGGATATCCACACAGACACATATTCCACTTCAAAGTGGCCATAGAAGTGTTTCATGACGACAGGGACATAGAGTTCATACAATTCAAAAGATGGATGGAAAATATGTATGCAGATGGCACAATGAAACTTGATTTTAAATCTTGTGAAATGATATCAGATGATTTATACACAGCGATAGCAAAAAGATATCCAGGAAGAAAAATTGAAATAGACGTAAGCGAAGATGGTGAAAATGGAAGCCATGCGGTTTACGAAGTGCCAGTAATGGGCGGAATATAATGAAAGAGATTCATATACAACAAAAACGAGCAACAACTAGAATGGGACATTTACCCGTAGAGGGTGGTGGCTTGAATGCTGGATATGATACAGTTGATGCGGTGGCAAACATCTGCACAACGGCAGGTAATCTTGGCATGAAGTATGGCAAGGACTTTATCTGGGCATACGCAGGATACGAAGAAGTAGGGGACGATCTTGAAGATTGTATTACACTTATGGTTAAGGAAGACAAATACGAATCGTTCTTGCAACTTGCCATTCAAAATAATCACAAAATAAAACATACAAACACAGGAACAGTAAAACTTATAAAGGAGAGAACATAAATGAAAGTACCATACACAAATTTTAAAACTAGAACAGGCGACGACACAGCAGTAGGTGGTTGCGGATTTATAGGTGGTGAATGGAAAGACGTAGACACAGTTGAAATTTTTGATAACAAGAAAATTGTCGTTTTTGCACTTCCAGGAGCATTTACGCCCACTTGTAGTTCACAGCAGTTGCCAGGTTATGAAGAACTGTATGATGAAATCAAAGCACAGGGTGTCGACGAAATTTACTGTCTTTCAGTAAACGATGCTTTTGTAATGAATGCTTGGTTTAAAAATCAAGATATCAAGAAGGTCAAGCCAATAGGAGATGGTGAAGGTGTTTTTACACAAGGTGCAGGATTTCTTGTAAGCAAACCGGCACAGGGTTTCGGAATGAGATCATGGAGATATTCTATGTATGTCGAAAACGGAACTATTGTAAAACAGTTTGTTGAAGAAGGACAAAACAATTCAAGTGAAGACAATGATCCATTTGAAGTATCAGATGCAAAAACCATGTTGGAATTCTTGAAAGACCTTAAAGCAAAAAGGGGAAATGTATAAACCATTACCAGACGGATTGACTGTGAGGGAATCTGATGTGCAGGGTCTCGGACTATTTGCAACAAAGGATTTCGACGCTGACGTTGTGTTAGGAATAGTGCATATTCGGAATAAAAATTTTCCACATGGAGCAATTAGAACTGCCTTAGGAGCATTTTACAATCATTCAGATAATCCGAATTGTAGGAATGTAAAAGGTTTTTGGCATCAATTACCAGTACATTACCTAATGACTACCAAAACAATCAAGGCCGGAGATGAACTTACAGCAGAATATAGTTTGTATAAAGATTTCAGTGACAAATGGGATTAAAGGAGTTATAATAAACGTATGAAGATATTTTACATGGGATTAGAATCTTATCAAGCAAGATACACTTTTCAATTGACTGACTGGACAAAAAGAGCATATGACAAACGTGGCGTGAAGTATGAAATTGTTCCAGGCGAAACAATAGATGATTCAGAAGCAATAGTAACAGGACAGGTGCTAGATGCACATGGCAGAAGTTATTTCAGCATGAGCCAGATGATGAACTTGGTCAAGATGCTGAAGGCAGGAGAGATCACAAGTAAGGACGCAATTTTCTTTGAGGATATGTTCCAACCAGGAATGGAATCACTTCCTTATATTTTACAACAGACACCTGAGAAGTACAGACCAACAATATACTTGCGTTGTCTGGCACAGGCAATTGATCCTGATGATTTCGTACACGTATGGGGTATGAGCAAATGGATGAGTTTATACGAGCAGATGTGCAACGAGATTCCAAATGTTGTAATATTGGCCAGCAATGAAGAAATGGTGGCAAACATGAGAATAGCAAACTGGAAGGCACCCATATACAACATATCAGGATTGAGTTTTGGAAAAGAAGAGGTTCAAGGTAGAGTAGAACAGAAGCCATTCATAGAAAGAAAACAGAGAGTGGTTTTTGGTGCAAGATGGGATCAAGAGAAGCAACCACAATTCTTTATGGATCTAATTCAAGCATATAAAAAGAAACATCCAGAGACAGAATTTGCAATATGTCAGGGTGGTCCTTTGAGATCAAACAATGACTATTACGTGAAAGAAGCCAAATATCTAGAAAAAGAAGGATTACTTACAATTCATGAAAATTTGAAAAAAAATGATTACTACAATATACTTGCTGATTCGAGAGTACTATTCAATTGTGCTTTACAGGACTGGACATCTAACACTGTGTCTGAAGCAGATGCTTTAGGCTGTAATGTTCTTTTTCCGGCATACAGATCTTTCCCAGAAGTATTTGCAAATGACCACACAAGATTGTATGTGCCATGGTCACAGGAAGATGCAATGAACAAGTTAGAATTACTATTAAGCAAACCATCCCCTAGTATGGGTCAAATATCAGATTGGACAAACGGCACAATCGACAGAATGTTAGACATCATGACAGGCAAGGGTGAACAATGGAGAAGAGATGGACAACACTATAGAACACCAGTATCAGAGCCCAAGTATTAAAGGTCTGAGCAAGGCAGTGCTAGTCACGGGCGGAGCCGGATATGTGGGTTCACATACCTGTAAGTTTTTGGTCAAGAACGGATTCACACCAATAACCATAGACAGAGATCTAAGATTAAAACACAAACCTGTTTCATTTGGTCCATCATATGATATAAATCTACCACAGGAAATCGACAGGCTTGACGAGATAATAAAAAGATACAATGTAACAAGTTGTATACATTTTGCCGGCAGTGCCTCTGTGTCCGAATCAGTGGTAAATCCATCGGAATATTATAAGAACAATGTTATTGCAACTGTTGTACTTCTAGACAAGTTGATAGAGTGTGGTGTGAAAACATTTGTTTATAGTTCTAGTGCGGCCACTTATGGTGATCCAGGATTGAAAATGTGTAAAGAATCTGACTGGGCAAAACCAATTAGTTCTTATGGAGCCAGTAAACTGATGATGGAAATGATATGCAAAGATTATTTGAGAGCATATGGACTATCAAGTGTTGGCTTAAGATATTTCAATGCGGCTGGTGCCGATCCAGATGCAGAAGTAGGAGAATTAAGAGATCGTGAAACACATATAATACCACTTGCAGTGGCGGCCGCCAAACAAGGTAAAACGTTCAAGATGTTTGGTGACAAGTATGACACTCCAGATGGTTCATGTGTAAGAGATTATGTCCATGTAATGGATCTTGCAGATGCACACGTTAAGGCGTTGAACTATGCCAATGACAATTCAGTGTCAGAAGTATTCAATTTAGGATCAGGAGCACCTGCGTCTAACAAAGAATTGCTTGATGCTGTGCAGAAACATGCAGGCGCTATGAACATCGAGATACATGACAACAGACCGGGAGATCCAGCATACCTGGTCGCTGACATATCAAAGGTAAAAAGCATTTTAGGTTGGGAACCAGCACAGAGTTCTATTGACAACGTGGTGGCAACTGCTGTAAAATGGTATAACAAGACTCACAAGAAGGAGATACAATGACAGACTCAGAAGAAAAGCAAAGAGCACTAGACGCCTCTATGGAAAATGAGAGTGTGGGACACAAAGACAACTATGGTCCTATGGTGCAAATATCAATCAAAGAATATGACAAGTTGAAAGAAAGATCTAAATATATCACAGACAGAGACATGATTGCCGTGATAGACAAAATTGAAGAATTGGTTAGAGCATTGAGAAAACATATCGTTAGATTGGACGTAGAATAATGGACGACTCCTTAAAAGACAGTTGGGTTCCGGAAGGACCTATCAGTAAGAAGATAAAAGACAGATTGCAGAAGGCAGGCAAGAGATTCCACTCCAATGACAACATCTCAGAATTCATAGAGGACGGTGAGATGGACCTATTGCAGGCAGAGGTACAAGAAAAACTTCAAGGCGTGTTAGACAGCCTTGTGATTGACACAGAAAACGATCACAACACACAGGAAACTGCCAAACGTGTGGCCAAGATGTACATAAGAGAAACATTTGGTGGTAGGTTCAAACCAGCACCAAGGGTTACAAGTTTTCCCAACATGGGTTACAAGAGTATGTACACCAGTGGTCCAATATCAATTAGATCAACGTGTGCCCACCACTTCCAGAACATTGTGGGTAATGCCTGGGTAGGTATAATTCCCAATGGTGAAGTTATTGGATTGAGTAAATTCAACAGGATCGTACATCACATCGTGGAGAGACCGCAGATACAAGAAGAGATGACAACACAGATTGCAGATGAATTGAAAAAGTATGCAAAGACTGACAACCTTGCAGTAGTGGTCAAAGCAGAACATCACTGCATGACGCACAGAGGTGTAAGAGAACACGAATCAGACATGACAACTGCAATTATGTTGGGTGCATTCAAGGAAGATCCTGCTACAAGAGATGAATTCTACAAAATCTGTATGAGTATGAAGGGACATGACTAGCAAATCTAAAAAAGACCAACAATTGGAGATGGGATTCAGCGAAGGAATAACATACGGTGGAGACCTAGACACCAGTTTCACTTACAGTTTTGGAGATTTAGATTTAGGAAACCCAGAAGAGGATATGCGAGAAAAATATCCTGCACTGAAACAGGCATGGGAACACTATCAAAGTATTTTAGAAGTATGCAAAACAAAGGAACAAGAAGATGAGGATTAATTACGACGCAAAATTGAATTTTGAGGACGTGCTACTACAACCAAAACGTTCTACATTGTCATCACGTAAAGATGTAGACATGACTCGTAACTTTACATTTAGGAACTCTGGCAAACAGATGAACTTCTTGCCTATCTTTGCGAGCAACATGGATGGTGTTGGAACCTTCTCAATGGCAAAAGTATTGCAAGAGTACAAAATGATGACTGTGATCACAAAAACTACCGGCATAGAAGAATGGCGGAAAGCAGTTGGCAGTGGTGTAAGGTTACAAAGTGTATCGGTTTGCACAGGCACAAATATTATGTGGGATAAGGAAGCACAGGATTGGAAGACAATGCAAGATGTATTGAAAAGTTTTCCTGACATAAAAATGATCACTGTTGATGTTGCAAACGCCTATCACCAGAACATGGTGGATTTTATTAAAAAGGTACGTGATGAATATCCTACAAAAATTATTGTTGCAGGAAATGTTGTAACCCCTGAAATGACAGAAGAACTTATTATCAACGGTGCTGATGTTGTCAAAATTGGTATTGGTCCTGGATCAGTATGTACAACAAGAACAATGACAGGTGTTGGCGTACCACAATTCAGTGCGATATTAGATTGTGCTGACGCGGCCAACGGTGTAGATGGACACATAATGGCGGATGGAGGTTGTGTGTACCCGGGAGATATAGCCAAAGCATTTGGTGGCGGTGCCCACATGGTAATGATAGGTGGCATGTTGGCAGGCCATGACGAGTCAGAGCAGGAAATAGTCGACGGCAAAGTAGAATTTTACGGAATGAGCTCGGATCGTGCAAGAGAAAAACATGGCAAACGTAAAGATGGATACAGAGGCAATGAAGGCAGATTAATAAGTCTGCCGTACAGAGGTCCTGTGCAACACACAGTAGAAGATATACTGGGCGGAGTAAGAAGTGCCTGCACATACATAGGTGCAAGAAGATTGAAAGATATGCCCAAGTGTGCAAGTTTCGTGACTACAAATAATGTTATAAACAGGATATATGAAAAATACGACAAATAAACCAATCGAACCTATAACAGAAAAACTTGACGACAAGATCAAGGCCCTTAATTCATCAAGAGTTTACAAAAAAGTTACACCTCGAGGTGACCTATCATGGTATATCAAATGGGCAAGTAGTATCACATTGATTGTGGCAATGCTTTTCACTTCTGCAAATATGTTTCCTGTGAATTTATGGATTGCAAATTTAGGATTTATAGGTTGGTTAATAGTTGGTATGCTGTGGCACGACAGATCATTAATAGTTTTAAACGCAGTATCATTAGCAATTTATTCTTTAGGTATTTTAAATTATTATTATGGAAGTTAAGAAGAATTATTTTACAACAGGACAGATGCGTAATGCATTAATTCAAATAGAAGATAAAATGGTGCACTCCAACTGGATGCCAAGCATTATACTAGGAATTAATAGGGGAGGTTGCATACCGGGAGTATATCTTTCACACAGACTAAACACTGCCCACGAAGTGCTAGATATAAGATTAAGAGACCATAAAGCAAAACCAAACCTAAGTGTGCTAGAAAAAGCATTTGCATTTCAAAAGAAAATACTAATCATAGATGACATAAACGATTCTGGTGCAACATTCAAGTATATAGAAGAAAATTTTGGCAAACATGAAGAACGAATAAAATTTGCCGCACTTATACATAACAAACCTTCAGAAGTAAAAGTAGATTACCATGGATACGAGATCAACAAAGACGAAGTGCCCAGTTGGATAGTATTTCCATGGGAAGAGTGGGACAAATAAACTAAAGGTTGTGTTGACACAATCGCGGTAATCATAGTACAATTAGCATACATTAATTAAACCTTAAGGAGGACTTAATGTTCAAAACATTAATGGCAGGTGTAGATAAAACACTTGTAAGAAATCTAGTAATTTTACACACGGCAGTTATTGCCTTATCGAATTATCTAGTCACAATCAGATTTGATTTATTCCCCGGAGCAGAACTTCCATTTTTTGGATCGTTCCCATTGGCGGCGGCGGCATTCACATTTCCGATTGTTGTAGTAGCGACTGACTTGACGGTTAGGTTGGTTGGCAAAGAAGCAGGAAGGGCCGTTGTTGCAATGGCAATCATTCCGGCGATCGTTGCATCAGTACTTGTACTGTTGGCATTAGGTGACCCACACGCATACAGAGTTGGATTTGCAAGTGGTACTGCTTATGCTATTGGTACCATGCTTGATGTGTACGTGTTCCAAGCAATCAGAGAAAGATCGGACAATTGGTGGGCGGCTCCGGCACTTTCAACTATCGCGGCAAACATAATTGATACATACTCGTTCTTTTATGTTGCGTTCGCAGGTTCGCTTGACGCAGAAGGTAACCTATCGTGGATTGGTGCAAACTGGCACGTGGTTGCACAAAACAACACATTGACTAAAATTGTAGTTGGTCTAATAGTATTCTTACCAGCATATGGTATCCTATTAAACAGGTTACAAGTTATAGGCAAAAAGAAATAGTGTGAAAGACAAAATATACACAGGCGCCGGTATTATTGCAGTAATATTAGCCGTGACGGCTGTTGTGGCATTCACACTATTGTGAGTTCTTGGGGGAGTTTTTTCTCCCCCATTGACAAAATATCTAAATACATATATAATTAAAAGTACATCATGGGAAACAAAGCAGGTAAAATTTGGGGACAAACAGAACTCATTGAAGCAAATGGTTCTTGCGAATTCCACAGGATAGATTTTGTAAAAGGTGGCACGTGTTCAAAGCACAAACACGAATACAAATGGAACGGTTTCTACGTGATGTCAGGCGAGATGAAAATCCGTGTATGGCAGAAGGACTATGAATTGATAGACGAAACTATACTTAAAGCCGGTGACTACACAGCCGTAAAACCAGGACTATATCACTCATTCGAGGGATTGGAAGACGGTGTTGCGTTTGAATTGTACTGGGCGGAATTCAGACACAACGATATACAACGAGAAAGTGTTGGTCATTTGAAGACAGATAACATAGTTAGACTGGACAAGAAAAATGACAAAACAAGAAAATAAAATTCCCATAAAAGGCTACGCAACTTTTCATCCATTGAAACATTGTTTGATCGGATCTGGATTCAAAGCAGAATGGTTCAGAAACCTTCCCATCTATAAAAATAATAAAATTATGGACCCCCTAAGGCGTATTGCAGAAGAAACCGAGGAAGATTTTGAGACACTTGAAAAAATATTGAAAGAAGCCAATATCAAAACTTACCGTGCCAGGTTGAATATGGAAAAGTATGGATCTCTACAAAACATTTATAGACCTCCAATGGCACCAAGAGATCACTTTGCAGTTCTTGGAGAAAAACTTTATGCAGTTGGTGGGATATCAGAAGGATATGCAGATGTGTTGAAACAGATAGACAGGAAAAATCTTATAATAGAAAAGGCAGGGTTAGAACCAATATCTACTGCACACATTTGTAGAGTTGGAAAGGATATATGGTGGGATATATCAAATAAGATGGACAAGGATTTGATAGAAAAGTACAAGACACTCTGGACTGAAGAAGGATTCAGGGTTCACCTTTCTCACAGAGGACATCATACAGATGCTGAATTTTGTGTTGTTAAGCCAGGATGTATAGTATCTATGTACGATGTGCAGGATTATAAAAAAGAATTTCCGAATTGGGACGTTCAGTATGTCGCAGATAAGTCCTGGGACAAATTAAGTTCATTCATGCAGATGAAAGATAAGGTCGGAGGACGTTGGTGGTTAAAAGGAGAAGAACATAACGATGAATTAATTCACTTCGTTAACACCTGGTTAAATGATTGGGTAGGTTTTGTGGAAGAAACTGTGTTTGATGTCAACATGCTGTCACTTGACGAAAATACAATCATATGTAACAATTATAATAAAGATGTATTTGATTATTTTAAAAAACATAAAGTTGATCCAATCATATTCAACCCAAGACATAGATTCTTTTGGGACGGTGGAATACATTGTATAACACAGGATTTATATAGAGAAGGAACCATGGAGGACTATTTTGGATAAGATACCTATCAAATCCTATGCAAACTTTCACCCATTGAAACATTGTATAATTGGGTCAGGATTTCAAGCAGACTGGTTTCATGACTTACCTATATACAAGAACAAAAAAATAATGGATCCTTTGAAACGTATTGCAGAAGAAACTGAGGAAGACTATCAGATGCTTGTTAAATTATTGCAAGATGCAGGTGTGCAAACTTATAGACCAGAATTAAACATGGAAAAAATACAATCATTGCAGAACATCTATAGACCTCCTATGATGCCTAGAGATAGTTTTGCTGTGTTAGGTGAAAAATTTTATTCTTGTACTGCAGATGGTAGGAAAGGTTATACAGATATTATCAAACGTATAGATAAGAAAAACTTATATTTAAAACAGATCGATAGTGCAGTATCAAGTGCTAACATAATGAGAGTGGGCAAAGACATATTTTGGGATCATCACGAGGGAGACAAAAGCAACGGGTTAGTCGATGGCTATCCAAAGATGTACAAGGAGATACTTGACGATTTACAACAACAAGGCTTCCGCGTTCATCACACGTATAGAGGTTATCATTCAGATGCTGTGATGTGCATAGTAAAACCAGGGTGCATTGTGTCATTGCACGATATACAAAACTACAAAGAAACATTTCCAGGATGGGACGTGTTGTACATACCAGATCAATCTTGGAACAGTGTAAGTGATTTTGGAAAAATAAGAAAAAAAGTAGGTGGCAGATGGTGGTTAAAGGGAGAAGAACATAACGATCAATTGATAGAATTTGTAAACACATGGCTGAACGATTGGGTAGGTTACGTAGAAGAAACTGTGTTTGATGTCAATATGTTGCAACTTGACGAAAACACAATTATATGCAACAATTATAATAAAGAAATATTTGAATTTTTTAAGAAACACAAGGTTGAACCAATAATATTCAACTTTAGGCATAGGTTTTTTTGGGATGGTGGAATACATTGCATAACACAAGACCTATATAGAGAAGGGACAATGGAGGATTATTTTGGCTGACATTTATCACATATTCGCAGATCATAATGCAGATGTAAACGCAATGGAGTTTACAACAAAGATGCGTAAATTTCTCGACCAGATGGTTGAAATGAAAAGAATGAATTCCTATAGACTTACAAGAGCAAAACTAGGATTCAGATCAATGAATCTTCCAGAGTTTCACATAATGATGGAGTTTGATAATATGCAACAACTAGATGATGCAATGACTTCTGTTATAAGAAATGAAAAGAATATAGAGGAGTCACACGTTGGATTCAACCAACTAGTTGATGTTGAAACAATACAGCATTTTCTGTACAGAGATTATCCAGACGATATCAAAATTGAACAACCAAAAGTGCAAGAAAACAAACCAATAGATCCTGAGTTAGAGAAACGTATGAAAGGCAGTTGGACAGTTGAAGAGATTGTTGAATCAATGAAAAACAGTCATCCGGAGATATGGAAAAAGTAGAAAAAAAATATTACTATTCTGAAATATTTCACAGCATACAGGGTGAAGGACACTACACAGGCGTTCCAACCGCATGGATAAGATTCTTCCTTTGCAATTTACAATGCAATGGCTTCGGTCAAAAAGATCCAACGGACCCAAGCACATATGAACTGCCGTTTGAGAATTTTGATGTGTCAAGTGTAAAACGTGTTGAGGACTTGCCTGTGTGGGACAAAGGCTGTGACAGTTCTTACACATGGGCAAAAAAATTTAAAGGTCTTATGGGACAGGAGACTCCCACTGTGTTGGCAGACAAACTTGTTGACATCATAAAGACAGAATCAAATCCAGAGGGTAAATTTTTACATCCGTTTTCTAAACAACATCAGCATCTGTGTTTCACAGGTGGCGAGCCTTTGATGATTACAGGACAGGCCGCAGTAGTTGGAATATACAGGGCACTTGAAAAACGAAATAATCTTCCAGGGTCTATGACATTCGAAACAAATGGCACACAGATATTGAAAGAGCCTTTTAAGGAGTGGGTAAGAAACATAGACACAGAAGTGTTCTTCAGTGTAAGTCCAAAACTGTTCACGGTGTCGGGCGAGAAAACAGAAAAAGCAATCAAGCCTGAGAACGTGGCCGAATACTACAAACTATCCAAAGCAGGCCAGTTAAAATTCGTTGTTGGATCCGCAGACAAGGAATGGGACGAAATGGAAAGCACAATCAAGAAATTCAGAGACGCTGGTGTAGATTGGCCAGTCTGGGTGATGCCAACAGGTGCTAGGGAAGAAGAACAGACAGCAACGGCTGGTAAAGTGGCGGAGAAGGCATTCAAGAAAGGGTATAATGTGGCCGCAAGAGTCCATGTGTATCTATTTGGTAATGCTATTGGAACATAGGTAGACTAGGAGGTAAAAATAAAGTATAATAATGTTATGAAGGTAAAGAAAACAAAAAAGACTACAATTAAGAAAAATAAAAAAGATTCTAAAAAAAGTCAAGAACCAATGGTTAAAGTTCTCAACTTGAATGTGAATCCTGAAAACCCAAGAAATGGTTTCTTCGAACTAGATTGGAATGATGAGTTCGTGAATATGTTACAACAATCAGGCTATCAAGGGCAAACTGAGGAAGAGATAGTGGACAGATGGTTCCAAACACTTTGCAGAACTATTGGAAATGAACAAGGTATTGACGTCACTGGATCTGGTTACGTTCAGATCAACAGGAGAGACGACGGCAAAACTGAGGTGTCGTAATGACACATATTCTTGTAGACACAGCCAACACATTCTTTAGAGCCAGACACGTGATCAGGGGAGACACTTCTGAGAAGGTGGGAATGGCCATACACATAATGATGAACTCCATAAAGAAAGCATGGCAGGACTTCGATGGCACTCATGTTATATTCTGTCTTGAAGGTAGATCATGGCGTAAGGATCATTATGCACCATACAAAAGAAACAGAAAAGAAATGGCAGATGCTATGACTGAGAAAGAAAAAGAGGAGAACGAAGTATTCTGGGAGTGCTACGATGACTTCTGTGACTTCATAAAGACCAAGACAAATGTAACAGTGTTAAGAAATCCAAGGGCAGAAGCAGATGACCTAATTGCCCGTTGGATAGATAAACATCCTGATCAAAAACATGTGATTATAAGCACAGACAAGGATCTAAATCAACTTGTGAATAAAAATGTGAAACAGTACAACGGTGTTACAGAACAGACATTGACCCACGAGGGTTGGTTTGACAAGAAGGGTAATACAGTGATAGACAAAAAAACAAAAGCACCTAAGGGTGCACCAGACACCGAATGGATTATATTTGAAAAGGCAATGAGAGGTGACCCAAGTGATAACATATTTTCGGCATACCCAGGTGTGCGTACAAAGGGCACAAAGAATAAGATAGGTTTACAAGAAGCATTCGCGGATCGCAAGGAAAAAGGGTACACATGGAACAACCTTATGTTGAGTAAATGGGTGGATCATGACGGCAAAGAACACAGAGTTCTAGAAGATTATGAACGTAATAGACTATTAGTTGACCTTCATGCACAGCCAGAAGCAATTATTGAGGAATTGGACCAAACAATATCACAAGCAAAAGCCGAAGTAAAAAATATTGCACAGGTAGGAATCAGATTTATGAGGTTCTGTGCCAAGTACGACCTAAATAAGATTAGTGAGCAGGCGCAAATGTACGTTGAGCCTTTTAATGCGAGGTTAGAAGCATGACAGTAAGAGCAAAAACCCTAGTCAAAGACAAGTTCTGGATAGTAGAAGAGAACGGCCAAAAGTTAGGAACTTTACAAAAAAAAGATAACAACGGTTGGATTTACCTAAACAAAGCAGAAAAAGAGACGCAAGTCTATGCAAATGCTGAAAGCCTTGTCAAAAAATTTGGAGTTGATATATTTGCAGAGTCAAATTCCCCAAACAAAGAAGATGAGATACAACAAGATAATTTTGAAGTGCATGGTTTCCCTTGTAGTCAACATCCATACAATCCTATGTTTGATGTGCAGAAACAACTGCCAGTATATACAAAAACACCAAAAAGCAAAAGTCAATTCTGTGCAGGGTATTACATAATTTGCTTTGAAAAAGGATGGCGTAAAGCATATTGTCCTAAAATGATTACACTATCAAGATATGAATTTAAAGGACCAATGAAAACAAAAATAGAAATGCAACAGGTATTAAACAATGCAGTCAAAGAATTCCAAGATACAAACAAGACCTATTGAAGACCTATTAGGTAGGATACGGACACTTAGGCAAAAGGGTGAGCGACAGATAGTCATTCAGGCCAAAGAGGCCGACCAACTAGCAGACAGCCTGAGTCAGGTAATGACTAGAATGGTCACTATACAAGAAGATATCATAGAAGCACTGAAGACTGCCAGAGAATCACAGACTATAAACATCGAAATGGATGGCGGTGATTTTGACAACAAAAAATAATATAACATTTACCGTAGTGTTGACCAACAACACCAAAAATGATCTTAAAGTGATGTACGAACTTGCGGACAACGTGGTTGCAGACAAGTGGTACAAAGCAATGAAACATCTTAGAAAAATCAAACCTCATGATCATGATTCAGGTATAAAGGCACCTAGAGATATACAAACAGTATACAAAGAATTTTGCGTTGCCGCTGGCATTGATTCAATAAAGTTTGACCAAATAGACCAATCGGCTCTAAACAAACTGCATGAACTTTTCATGGAACATGCAGATAGGATGTCAAGGAACGAATCAAAACATATTCTATATGAATTCCATCAGGCGATACACCAAACGGAAAGTGCTATGGATGAAAAATTACACTACAAATGGACTCACATGCATATTGTTTCATACAGTGACAAGGCAGGCCTGTTGCAGGAGGAATTTCCATGCAACAAATATTACAGTGATTCTTTGATTCAGGACAACATCTATCTGTTATATTCGCAGTCGGGTAAAAAACCATACAACTATTTCTTCGATGGCGAACCTGCAGACTCTGACAAGGTTAAGAAAGTCATGAAGCCACACCACACTTTCATTCCAAACTGGTTTATATGTTTGAAGGACAGAGAGCCCATGCACTTGCCACAGGAGTTTTGGGATTTTTTCGAACCTTTCAGACCATGGTTTCTAGAAAATTATGGACTTGAAAAATGGGATCACGAAGATGAGTATGGCGGAGTGCTCTTGGCCAAACCGTTGACAGATACAAATGTGTCAGAGATGATAACAAAAAACAATTACACCTATAGTCATATCGAACTGTAAAATAAGCGGTCTCTAATCTTAATCTGCAAATACAATTTTTGGTAAATACAGTTATAAATTATGAGCAGACCAAAACCCACAGTGTTACTCCAACACAGTAATAAAAAAACGTACAAAATGGACGAAGTCCTTGCGGCAGAAGGCATATGGGCGGTTTTTTATGATGGTAAACCGATCAATTTAAAGAGCTCTAGTTTGGTGGCAAATTACCCTGGTCCAAAGTACAAGAAAGTGTCTTTTTCCAACCCAGGCCACGCAGAAAATTTAGCAAAGAAATTAAACACACAACACAACACCGACAAGTTTGGTGTTTATCTTTTAAAATCCGGCGAAAAATTCTCTAGATAATTAATTGTATGGATCGCAAGACTGCATACACCCGTACCTTCATGGAACTGTTAGAACAACCTATACACGACGAGACAGTCAAAAACAGTTACTACGCATGGTGGCAAAATGTACGTGAAAGTTATCAGGCTAGATCGCTACGTTTGACCAAGCAAGGACTGAGTGCCATAGAAAAACTGGACATCAAGACCTACACAATCAAGTTTCCTGCAAAAGTCATATTCACACCCCAAACATACCTTTGGTTAGACGAATTTGTTGACTGTCCATACTTCGTTGACAAGAAACAGATCATAGTGACTATGGAAAAAATGGCATTACAACTCATGCTTTTTGCCGGAGATATCACAAAATACGGACTTGCTAGGGCAATGAGCAAGATGGACGAGCAAAAAGACCAGTAAAATAGCGACTTTTTAGCCACAATTACCAGGTTGACGCATAACATTATCCTGCTATAATGGTATTATAAACATTTTAAACAGGAGTGTACAAAATGCCAAGAGCAAAAAACAAAGAAGCCGCAGTAGGCTCACAAAACAGAACAGTTTCACCCAACGAGGCGAAATCCGCACTGACACATTGTATTCAATTACAAAGACCAATAATGATGTGGGGTGCACCAGGTATTGGTAAATCCGATATCGTAAAACAGATTGCAGATGCAGAAGGAAGAGAAGTTATTGATATTAGACTTCCTTTGTGGGAACCAACAGACATCAAAGGTATCCCTTATTACAATTCAAAAGAGAACAACATGGTTTGGGCAAGTCCGGCAGAACTGCCAACTGATCCCAAGTCTAATGCTATTGTATTCTTGGACGAGTTGAATTCGGCGGCTCCGGCAGTACAGGCGGCGGCTTATCAACTTATTTTAAACAGAAGAGTGGGTCAGTATCACCTACCAGAAGGCGTTTCAATTGTAGCGGCAGGTAATAGGGACAGTGACAAAGGTGTCACTTACAGAATGCCGGCTCCATTGGCAAACAGATTTGTTCACATTGAATTGAGAGTGGACTTCGAAGATTGGTTGCAGTGGGCAACTAACCAACACATCCACGCAGACGTTGTGGGTTATTGCACATTCGCCAAACAAGATTTATATGATTTTGATCCTAGAGGATCAAGTAGATCATTCGCAACTCCAAGATCATGGAGTTTCGTAAGCCAACTTCTATCAGATGACCTGCCAGAAAGTACGCTCACTGACCTCGTAGCAGGTTGCGTAGGAGAGGGATTGGCCGTTAAGTTTATGAATCATCGTAAAATTAGCGGTCAACTTCCAAACCCATCTGATATATTGAGCGGTAAGGTCCGAGACCTTAAGACTAAAGAGATATCAGCGATGTATTCATTAACTGTTTCGTTGTGTTATGAATTACAACAGGCACACGAGAAGAAGGACAAGAAGTGGAATGAACAGGCTGATAGATTTTTCAACTACATGATGGACAACTTTGAAACTGAATTGGTTGTGATGGGTGCCAAGATTGCACTTACAAATTACAAACTTCCGTTCGATCCTAGCAAGTTGAAATCATTTGATAGGTTCCATAAGAAGTTTGGCAAGTACGTCATTACTGCTATGGAGTCTAAATAATGGATAAATCTAAAATTATAGATCCCAAAAATCCTAAATACGTAGGCAACAGTTGGGCCAACCTTGGCAACCATGTGTTGATCATAGGCTTTTGCCTAGCAATAGGATTTGTAATTTATGCGAGTTATTAATGGAGTATAGAGAACAAAAAATAATAGACAAACTAGTGACAGCAAGGATCGCCTTGTTATTGAAACATCCTTTCTTTGGCAACCTTGCAACTAGATTAAAACTTGTCAACGCAGATGACTGGTGTCCGACAGCAGGCACAGATGGCAGACACTTCTTCTACAACACTAAATTCATAGATTCACTTACACCCAAAGAAGCAGAGTTCTTGTTTGGACACGAAGTTCTACACAATGTATTTGAACATATGCTTGTAAGGATAGGTGACAGGGATCCACAACTTTGGAACATAGCGGCGGACTATGCCGTTAACCAGATATTGAAAGATTCAAACATAGGCGAGATGCCAAAAGGTAAAAAAGGTGAGAACAAAGGCTTCCAAGATGACAAGTACAAGGACTGGGCAAGTGAGAGAATATATGATGACTTGTTTAAAACTGCCAAAAAGAACGGCAAGAAATTTTTAGAAAAATTAGGCGAACTGATGGACGATCACCAAGAGTGGGGACAAGGCGAAGGTGAAGGACAAGGCAAAGGTGGAGACAAGAAAGGCACAAAAGGTGGCAAGCCTGTTTACACAAAAGAAGAACTTAAGAAGATCAGAGACGAAGTAAAAGAAGCAATGGTAAGTGCCGCACAATCTACAGGTGCTAGTAATTTGCCAGGTGCTCTACAAAGACTTGTAAAAGATCTTACAGAGCCAAAGATGGACTGGAGAGAGATACTTCAGCAACAGATAATGAGTACAATGAAATCGGACTACACTTGGATGAGACCCAGCAGGAAGTCATGGCACACGTCTGCTATACTTCCAGGCCAAAACAACGACGAGATGATTGATATATGTTTGGCTCTTGATGCATCTGGATCAATCAGTAATGATCAATGCAGGGAGTTTTTAACAGAAGTAAAAAACATTATGGATCAATATAAAGATTACAGAATACACCTTTGGAGTTTTGATACAGAGGTCTTCAATCCAAAAGTGTTTACACCAGATAACGCAGATGAATTATTAGATTACAAATTGGGTTCAGGTGGCGGTACAGAGTTTGAATGTAATTGGGACTACATGAAAAAAGAAGGCATTGAGCCTAAGAAATTTGTTATGTTCACAGATGGATGGCCTTTCAATACATGGGGTGACGAGAATTATTGCGATACAATATTCTTAATTAATAATCCTTACGAAAGAGATATTGAAGCACCATGGGGAATGACTGTCCAATACAACGATTAGTATGCGTATAAATCCTAAAAATTTTTACAAGCGAGAACTTGATATGTTACCACCACACTTTGTTAATACTGTGGTAAAGGCACACGAGGCCGATGTAGAAAAAATGCGTAAATGGATTTACGAAAACTGCACAGGCAGATATTCAATTACCAAAGATGTTGTGTCAGATGGTAATTCATCTAGGGCAATCACTGTGCTAGGATTTGAAGAACCTGGTGACCTAACACTGTTTGCATTGAGCGGAATTGCTCAGAACTATCAAAAATAACTGTTGCACTCCATAATTACTTTATAGTATAATATGCGTATATTATATTAATCGATTAATAGGAGAAAATAAATGGTAGCAAAAAAGAAAAGTTTGAAGAAGCCAGACGAAGCAACCGGAACGGCGACGGCCAATCCGCAGGCTCCACAACAGGATCCAACTGCTTTATCTATCGGCGACTTGAAGAATCTTTCTACAATACTTGATGTAGCATCTACAAGAGGTGCATTCAAGGCCGGTGAAATGGCAGGAGTAGGATTCTTATATAACAAACTTCAGGCGTTCTTAGCCAAAGTGGCACCGGAACAAAAACCTGAAGGTAATGCAGGAGCATCAGCACCTGCGGAAGGAAAATAATATGGCAACTCTAATGAACGTGAACAACCAGGCTATGCCAATGGGTGAAAACACAGGAGCGGCAGGTGATGGTCAGACGGGTCCAAAGAGACACTTCAAACATATTGGAGAATTAGCGGATGAGTCAAAAGCGAAAGTAGTAATCATGTACAGAACAGTACCAGGCGAGGCAGACAACTGTCTAGTAGTTGGCACTAAATTTTTACCTGATATGTACCACAATGCATTAATGAAAGCAGTTGAATCAGAAGGCGGACAACAAGCAGAAGAATTTGCAGATTTCGCCAGCAGACAGACTTTCCCTGATGGCACTAATATGTTACAACTTTTACACAATGACAATTACATCAAAAAGTTTAAGACCAAAGAGATAATGGTCACTTTTGGTTCAACAGAAGATGGTAGAATTCTACTTAACAAGTTGAACGAGATGATAGCAAAAGAGAAAGGTGTATCAGTTAAAGATCTTGCACAAGATCCAGAAGCACCAGCGGCCAAGAAAAAAGCGTCAAAAAAAGATGCCAAAGAGACAGCCGCCAAAGAATAGTACATGGGTACAACTTACGAAGGATTTCGTAAAAGAGTGGCCGGAGGTACTGGATGGTTTACACTTCCAGAACATGCCGGTCAAGTACCTGTTGTATGTAAATCTTATTCTTAAGAACAACATCACAATAAACTACAATATACAAAAAGAGCTCAAATCAAAAAAGCAGACCAGCATTGCTAGATTCCTTAAATCTACAATAGAGCAAAACTATTCTAAGATAAAGAACGTGCATCTGAAGTTTGATATTCCAAAGTTAAAAAAAGACATGGAGTCAAAAACTTCATTAATGCTTTCTAAGACATTCAAGTAATGACCTACGATAAGAAATTTTTAATTATTACAGCACACCCCGATGACCTGGAGATGGCCTGTGGCGGATTAGTTGCCAAGATAAAAGCGAACGGTGGAAGTGTTACCAACCTAATACTTGTACAGCCATCTGCCGAAATAAATGAAAAAAGGAACATGCAGATTGTCAAAAAGGAATTGGACAAGAGCCAAGACATTTTAGGATTCAAGTCAGTGGTATACAACACGCCATTGCATGACAACGGAAGACCAAATTTAACACTTGATAATAATTTAATTACTGATGCAGAACATATTGCCCAAGGACATGACATTTTGATCACACATTGGAAAGAGGATCATCATCAAGATCATAGAGTGTGCTATGATGTAGGACGCAGTATTGCTAGGAAAAATTTTCAACAGTTTTGGTGTATGGATGAACCGCCATATAATCTACATTACAAAAATTTCAATTGCAACCAATATGTAGATATAACCGATTATGTTGATACTAAAATAAAGGCCTTACAATCATATGACACTTACTTTAATAAAGACAGCATAGATACAATAATAAATTACAATAGATACAGAGGCAGTTTTTTGGGATCGGGCAAGGTTGCAGAAACGTTTCAAATAATGTACAATAAAATATGAGAATTTTAGTATTAGGCGGTTATGGTTTTATTGGCAGTCACATATGCCAACAATTAAAAGCAGAAGGACACACGATAGGTATTGTTGACTGCTTTCATCAGTATTACACATTTCCAGACTGGGAGTACCATCCTGTTTTATCACAAAGGAAATCGATTACAAATACAGACAAAGAATACATAGGACAAATTGAGAACTTTCAATTTATGGAACAGACATTCGAAGATTTCAAGCCAGAAAGAGTAATTCACGTAGCGACGTATCCAAATGCTAGAATGGTCAAAAGAAATGTGCTAGATGCAACCAACAACATGATCACTGCCACTGCGTATATCTTAGATTTATGTGTGAAACATAAAGTTGAAAAAATTGTATATGCATCAAGCAGTATGGTCTATGGTGAATTTAATGGAGGCATTCCAGATGAGAATGTTGTGCCAAAACCTAACACACTTTATGGTTCATATAAAAGACAAGGGGAGTTGATGTGTAAAATTTGGCATCGTGAACAAGGATTGAATTATGTAATAATGAGGCCTTCCGCATTGTATGGTGAGAAAGATACTATCACACGTGTTATAAGTCAATTAGTCAAAAATGCTTTGACTGTTGGGGACATGACTGTACAAGGTCCTGACAATAAACTTGATTTCTCAAATGTCTTAGATGTGGCCAAATACTTTGCACTAGCAACAACAAACGAAGTAGTAAATGAAACATTTAATTGCACTAGAGGTAATGGAAGAAAAATTGTTGAAGCGGCTGAAATAATTAAATCAAGATTGGGAGTGGGTAACATAATAACAAAACCACACGATGCATTCTATCCTAATAGAGATACATTAAACAGTGACAAAGCAAAAACCATGTTAAATTTCAATCCAACTATAGATATAGAGCAAGGTATACCAAAATACATAAATTGGTTTTTAAGACAACCGTTCTATTTTCAAAATTTAGATATTAATAAAAAGTTTCAGTTGGGTACAACTGTTTAAATTTATCTCTACAAAAATCCCAAGTATAAGTTTTTAAAATTTTATCTTCGTCAAACTCACACTCTTCTGTAAATTGTTTACCGTCATGCGATCCTTTGGACAACCATTCGTTATCAGTGTCCAGCCATTTTTTTAACCTATGACTTGTTTCAACAGTAGGTTTTTTACTGTGCCATAGTACTAATTTCGAAACTTCCCTGAAAGCATTTTTCCAAGCCGTGTATGGATCAGGTGCCAGGAGAGATTCGCTGGCTACAATGGGCACAACTTCGTGAGGCTGTGACAGTGTGAAATCCAGTATGTTATTATCGGGTGTTGCCAAACAAAGTGATTTGCTGTATAGATCTATGTTAAAGGTTCCGTATTCTAAGTCCAATTCGTTTAATCTTGCATGGAATATCCTATGTCTTTTTGATAGTCCCCTGTCGACTGTGTAATCAAATCTAAAATCATCTTTCACAATACTTTTGGCAAAAACTGCATAGAAATATTCTGTCCCCGATGTTTCTGCCGCTTTCTTGTATGCTTTGGTACGACCGTCGACCCCTTTTATCCAATGTAATTTGTTAGATAGGTTATTCTTTTGTAAATGCTCTTGCAATATTTTGAAATTTTTATCCTCAAATGGTTCTCCATTGGAAATAAATGTTATATCGAAACAATCTTTTTTATCCTCTTCACCAATCACGTACAACAACGGATAGTCGTATATTTGTGTTTTGATTGAGTCTAATGCTTTCCTTGGAATATAAAATGTGTTTTTGTCTTTATAAATTTTTAAATCTTCCCAGTAAGAAGGATAAATCTTGCTATTGTTTTCTTTTTCATAGTATCTAATATAACTTGCATTAGAAATTTTTATGTCTGGTATGTTGTGTATAACATTTTCTAGATTGTATTCCAAGTCATGAAAATCAAAATCATAATTGCCATTGTACTCATGATAATTTACGTCTTTAAAATCTCGTAAAAATTTAATTTTTTGCTCTGAAAAACATTTAGGAAATAAAAATGTGTCTCCTTCATTTTGCCCTTTTTCACTCCAAACGTGTAATTGCTTTGTTTGATGCTGTTCTGGTATGTAATCGAAATCAAATTTTGTGTAATCAATTTTTGTGCTTAACAACCAAGTGTATTCTGTGTTGGATGTTGATAGCATTGATTTTATAATATCATGATAACTGTTAACGAATGGCACAATAATTGCATGTGGAAACTTATTACGTATCGTTTGCAAATTAATGTCAGTGTTTTTGTTTTTAAAATCTACTACTACACAATCAAACGCCATAATATTCTCCAATACATTTACATATGTAAAGAACTTCTTGTTTTTTAAGAAAAGGATGTATTGGTAATGATAACACGTCTGTACAGAATTTTTCAGCATTTGGCATTTCCTGTCCGTTATCAAACATCTTCATTTTAGACATTGGTTGTGGATAATGTATTTGTGTCTGTATACCTTTCTCTTCTAAAAATTTTTTAAGACCATCTCTGTCCTGTGTTTTAATTACTAGTTTGTGATTGTTTGATATTGTACCTGTGCCTGTTTGTATCGAATTTATACCTAGATCCAAAAGTTTTTCTTCATACCACTTTCTCACCTTCTTTGTTTTGCCTAGAAGTCCTTTGTACTTCGACAGCAAGAAATTTAAAATATTTGCGTGTTCATGACTCATGCATGAGTTATAACCATGGTTTAACTTTGCTGTGCCTTGACCATGATATCTAAGGCTACGTATTAGATCTCTATCAATTTCGCTATCTGTCAAAACCATACCACCGTTGCCGAAAGCAGGTAATGGTTTACTTGGTGCAAAACTCAAAGTGCTTATATCACCAAGTTTGCCGCTTGGCACATTATTGTAATAACTTCCAAAACTCTGTGCCGCGTCCTCTATCAAAGGTATTCTTCTCTTTACACAAAATTCTTTGAGTGTTGAATAGTCAGCAAGATTGCCAAAAAGATTCACATATACCACAGCGTCAGGCAATCCAAAGTCAGGTAATTTTGAAATCAACCCTTTGTTGTCAACGTCCACAAAATTTATTGTAGCACCTGTTCTTTTTATCGATTCGGCCGTGGCCAAATAACTGATTGCAGGACAAAGTACTGTGCTCTCAGGTCCTATGCCTTTGGCTCTAAGGGCAAAGTATAATGCATCGGTACCACTACCTACAGCGATAGCATATTTTCTTTTTGTGTGTTTTGCCACTGCGGATTCAAACTGATCAACATAACTTCCTTCAACGTGTCTGTTACCAACTACGTTTCCTGTTTTCCAAACTTGCTTGGCTCTACGTGTGATACGCCAACTGTATTCGTCATATATTCTGTCCAAACCATTGAACTTTATCATAAAACTTTCACTCCGTATTTTGCTGTCCAATCTTTACCATCTTTGGTGTCATTTACCATGGGCATACCCTTAATATTCAAACTGGTGTTCAAAAGTATTGGACAACCCGTTTCTTTCTTCCATGCTTTCAGCAGTTCATAAAACCCTTCATTGTCGCTTTTTGACACGGTTTGCACCCTAGATGTGCCATCATAGTGTAATATGGCAGGACAGTCTTTACCATGCGTGTACGCCGCTGTATATTGCATATAAGGGGTGTTTTTGACGCCGGTAGGTAGGGCAAAATAGTCGTTTACATCCTCTTCTAGTATGGCCGGAGCGAACGGTCTGAACTTCTGCCTTTTCTTGATTGCGTTTACCAGATCCTTGATGTCCTCACCCCTCGGGTCTGCCAAAAGCGATCTATTACCAAGTGCCCTCGGTCCAAACTCTGCTCTGCCATTTGCGACTCCCACCATCTTGTTTTCTTTCAATTCTTTTATTATTGCGTCCACAGGATACTCACCTTCTATGTTGTGTCCAAGGAATGGATGTTCCCATTTGATATGAGATTTTTCATTTGCCGCTATGCAACCCAAACTGGAACCTGCGTCTCCTGGATTTGGTATTATCCATATGTTGTCAAACAATCCAAGATTAGCCAACACTTTGTTGGCCGCACAGTTGAGTGCTACTCCACCGGCATATACCAAATTACGTGATCCATACTTGCTGGCTCTATGCCATAACCCTGCAAGGCATTCTTCTGTTACCGACTGTATACTTGCGGCGAGGTCCATGGGATCTGCTTCCGGATGCCAATCTCCCAACCCTCTGTGTAGATTCTGTTTGAGTTTGAAAGGAGATTGATGCACGAAGTCGTTGTATATGTCATCTTTGTATTTTGGTTCACCGTAAGCGGCCATTCCCATTAGAATATATTCCTCCTCGGCAGGTTTCAGTCCACAACGATGTGTGAATGCAGAATACAATATACCTAAACTATGTGGATATTTTATTGTTTCTTTTCTTTCTATCCAAATTTTTTCCGCTGTGCTTATTGAAACAGTATCCCATTCACCTATTGCATCCACTGTCAGTATTGTTGCTTCTCTGAATGGCGATGTAAAGTATCCTGCGGCGGCGTGTGAGTCATGGTGTTTCACATACTCATCTATCTTAATATTGAAGTGATCCAAGTGCCACTGTGGAAGTTCTGTGTAACTCAATGCGTCTGTGTATTGTCCTGCATATAGTTGACGTGTTTTCTTAAGCCAGGGTTTTTCGTAGTAAACAACCTTGTCGAAAGGTCCATATGTCATTGCCTCATTGACTATCGCCTGATTCAAATAATGATCATTCTTTACTTTGGAATAACGTTCTGCGTGTGCGGCCCAAAGTATTTTTCCTATTCCTGAACTGTAATCAACTACTGCCATAGCGGCATCATGATTCATGCAATTAATTCCCAGTATCTTCATCTTCCTCCTTGTGCCATCCCATGTCTTCTATTTGTATGCTTTTACACTTAGGACAGACCCAACCTTCTTCTGTGTCAAAATCTTCTGCTAGTTCCTGTGCCACTCCCCGCCATTGACAGTCGTAACAATACCAGTTCCACCAAGTCATCCTATTTTGAAGAATCTTTTTGCTTTCTCGAGAGCCTTTTCCCAATCTTCAAGTGTGATGTCGTATTCGAAGTTCTGAGTCTTTTCATTGACTTGCAATTCCTTTGCACCATTTTTGATATGAAATCTTCTTGCCATTTCTGTCAATGGGGACAGTGTAACAAGTCTGTTTAGGTGATGTGATTTCTTTACCATCTTGTAAACTTCATTGACCATGTGTTTACCTCCACCTTTCTTCTTGGCCCACACTGTGTATGCTATTGCTATGTTACCTTGCACACCTGCTCTGTGTACTGCCTGCATGGCGGCGTCTTTACTCATTACATCCATTTCTTCCACAGTCTTGGGTACGTCATTGGTAAATGCAAAACACATAATTGCACATAAGTCACCCTCTTCGTCCTTTAATCCAAATATTTTTCTACCGTACGCCTGTCTAAACGCAAGGTCCAGTTCTGGTCTCACAGGATCTTCTGAACAGTCTATGTATGGAAGTTCTATTAAATCAAACTTTGGTTCTTTCTCCAACTTCTTTTTTGTATAATTTTGCAGTTTGTCGAACCTATCCATTAAATCTGTGATAGATGGATGTCCCCTCCACTTTTTAAGAACTTCTTGCAGTTTCTCTTTATTAAGTATGTCCATGTCCTATTTGTATATGAATGGGTCTTTCTTTTTTAATTCTTTCAGTCTTTTTCTGTACTTGATTTCTTCTCTTATTCTATTCCAAATATTTTTTAACCATTTTATCATCGTTTTCCTCCTATAAGATTATTAAACATTGGTTTCATTAACATTATAGCATCTTCGTGTGCTTTGTCTAGTGGATGTGTTACCCCCCTTTCGTAGTCGTTCAGCAAGGCCCATTGGTTGAAACCCATCATCCTTTCGCCAAAACTAAACCATTTGGTAAAATCAATTTCCTTGTGAAGTGCCTGGAGTAAAGGTTCGCCTTCCATAACATGTTTCAATTCATGGTAAAACAAACTATTATCGGCTAGTGTGAACATAAATGGTATGCCTTTCTTTTGTAAAATATTTTGCAACCAAATTATCGCATTCCAACTGAGATAGGTCTCATGGAACCAATTAGCGGCATGCCTATACAATGCATTTGCAAATGGTCTCACACCTGTCTGCTCGTAATTGTCTTCTCTTTTTTTCCATTCATTCAATTGCACTTCAGAATTTGCAAGTGTTCTATGTCTCTCTGCCGCACCTATGTTGGTGTCCCACGGCGATATAGAGGCCCATCTTGTGTTTTCCAATGTTTTATGTCTTGGGAATGCCCAGTCATACCTCGATGTGAACGTCCACATCACAAATACGCCTTTGATAGTTTTGTGGGGGTGTTTTGAAACTTCCTGGAACACCTTTCTCGCAATGGCACAGTTTCCTATTCCACCATCTGCCGTGTTAATTAATTTTTTGCCCAATCCTTGTGTCTGTTGGAACAACCTATACGCCCATGATTTTTTAGAGGGCACCTGTCCCTTGACATCATCACTGAGCTCATGTCCAAAAGTAAAACTACAACCACCTGCAATATAATTAATCATAAATCTGTAATACCTTATTTAAAAGTGGAAAAACTTCTCCAAAATTTTCTTTCCTGTACTTGTCTGTACGATGAATTCTCTGTATTCTTTGTTCTCTAATTTCCGGCGTGTCCCTATCAGCCGCGTTCATAAATCTAATGCTAGGTTGATAGTCTGTGAGCATATGGTACCTGTCTGTCACAATCTGTTTAACTTGTTTTGGTAGTGTTTGTATATTGAAAACATCTGGATCAAAACAGGTGTTCACATAAAAAAACTTGGGTTGGTACTGTGCCACCCATAATGAAATCTTTGCCCAATTAAAAACATTGAATACAGATACTGTTGAACATATCTGGAAATCCATGTTCTCAGTTTTCCTTTGTTTAAACTTAACAAGGTTAGCACTTACTTCTCGCCATTTTGCAGGGTGCCTTTGATATTCAAATGCATCGCCTATATCGTCTATACTGAATGCTATCTCCACGTGTTTGAAATACGACCATAAGTCAAATATCTCTTGTGGTGGTAACTGAGTGCCGTTGGTGTTGTAGTGTATATCTATGTTCTTGGCATATCCTTTTTCAACACAATGCATTAGTATTTTGTAGTGGTCCTTTATCATGAACGGTTCACCTCCTGTGAACTCAAAGTACTCCACGTGTTTTAGATCCTCCTGCAACTCTTCAAAAAACTGTGGATTACGTTTAGGCCATCCGCCCTCCTTTAATTGTTTCCTTGCAAGGGGATTGTCTTTGCCCTTGGCTGTTTCATAATCTATTTCTTCTTGAGCCCATTTTGAGGAACTCCACGATCCGCATATTCTACATTTTAAATTACACACATTGCCTAACTTAAAGTCTATGAACTTGAGCGTTGGCTCGCTATTAGGTGTCCAATCCATCAAACTTTTCTTCATTTTATAAATGCTGTTTTGTCTTTTTGATGTTTTGCCTGCGTCCTCTTCTTGCCAGCAACTCTGACAACCAGCGGGGCGTTCACCATTCTTAAATTTTTCCCTGAGTTTCTGCATGTATTCATGTCTCTGTATGTCACTTAGGTTTTGCTCATACACTTTGACATCAGGAATGCTACCTTTGTACAGACAGCAAGGCGATGCCCCACCGTTCACGTCAACTTCCAAGTGTGTCCAGGGTAATGGACATACATTTGATTTTATATACTTGTCCACCAGTCTAATGCCTTTTTGTTTTTTGCTAATATTTTTGTTATGTCTGTTCCTCTAATTTTATCCAGGCGTTGGACTTCTGCTTTTCCTTGTTTTTGCCCTTGCTTGTATGTTTCTTCATCATACACCAATTCATTGTTTCTTTTTTGTTTCTGCATCTCGTCTAACTGCCCGAAAAAATTGTTTAAATTTTTATTTTTATATTTGATTGTTTTGTCTCTGGCGTCATTTATGATCTCGCTCATTATGTCATATGGCATAAACAAAGGAGCCATAGCATTGTCGTGTGAGAAATTGAACACTTGTTTAGTCAATAATTCTATGTTGAGTTCGTTACTTAACATCACCATGTTTTCCAAATCGAAAAGACCCGGTAGGGTAATGGTCAAATCCAACTGCATTCTTTGATGTTGCTGTTTTACAAATTGTAGTCCATACTTCATGTTTGCCAACCATTCGTCATACTTTAAACCTGTCCTAATGTATTCTCCCACTTCTCCTGTACCATCAATTGACGCACATATCTGCCAGTTAGGATAATGTTTCAATATGTCATCAAATAGATTGTACTTGTAGAAATTTATTCTGCTCATGTTGGAGTTGTATCTCGCCAATACTTGATCTTGATATCCTAGTTCCACAATCCTCTTCATTGCTTCCCAATGTATCTTCCACATTAGGGGTTCGCCTCCGCACCAATATAACTCGGTGATACGTTTCTGTTCAACTGCTTCTGTGAATTCTTTTACCACTTGCTGATCATGGAATTGTTCTAACTGTGCTTTGATATCTTTTCTGCCCCAAATTCTGTAACGATCATAATCACCTCTGCCGTTTTTCTTATTTTCAGTTTCCCAACTACTGCTCAGCATGTCGCCACACATTCTACAACTAAAATTACACAGATTAGAAAACCTATAATCAAAACTCTCCACCTGCATTGTTGTGGCACCTGTCTCATCTGTGCTGTTGAATGCTTCTTCGATTTTATTTTTATACAACCAATTAAAATGTTGTCTGTACACTTGTTCGTTAAGGAGTTTGTGATTGCACACAGCACACTGCGGTATCTCTTCACCTGCCAATAATTTCAATCTCACACTTTTCATATAGTCTGAATTCCAATGCTGTTCCAATGTTGTGAGATTCATCTTATCATTATTTCCCTTTGGATCGAAGGTATCAATGTACTGTTTGAAATTGGTAGATGATTCACGTGAACTGCAACATAAACGTCTTTCCATCTGCGGTGACAGATATGTGTGAGTCCATGGTGCCATGCAGAATGTTTTGTTTCCGTCTTTTGGCTTAATCCTTTGATTCATCTTAGACACAATACCATTCCTTGGCCACCTTTCATCTGCTGTTGGAAATCTATCTGCCATTTTCAGCCTCTAGTGTGTCAGCCATGTTATGATTTTCTTGTGCATGACCTCTTTCGTCTTCCCTTACTGCTGTCACAACGTCTCTTAATTTTGCATCATCTTTTAACCTATAATAATTTTTTGCAATTAGTGGAGCATCTATATTGTCTATTTTGCCTAGATCTATTGCCTTTAGATACGATGTGTAACTTATCACTGCTTGTTCCTCAAAATATCCAACCATCCTATGTGCAACTTTAGGGAAAAAAATGTAAAGGAACATATAGAAGTGCCAAAACAAAAATTGTGCCGTTATAATCATCCAACGTTCAAACCAATTTGGCTTCGCTATTTCGATGAATATCATCAAGTGCATACGTTCATTTTCTGCTTCGGCAAGTAATTTTTGTATCCACCCTCTATCATCTGGTTTCATTTTTCTCAAACTACGCAGATGGTTCCACATTCCTGCTACCATGCCAGGCACACCTGCAACAGTTTCTAACACAACTGCCCTATGTCCATAACGTTTTGCAAAGAATGTATCTGCAATCCACCTTAATCTCATAGTGAACCACAATGCACATTTGTCTCCAAAGTCTTTAGGTCTTCTATGCCTCATATCTATCGAACAACTCCTTCCATTCAGGAAATACATCTGTAAAATTTTCATTTCTAATTTTATCATATTTTCTTGTTTCGTTTATAAACATTTCAAGTTTGTCTGTTTTATCTCTACGGAATAGATAATCCAAAGCACTCTCATAACCTTTTGATGCACGTGTAAGGTGATCTTGTTTTTTTAACCATTCTATGTGTTTCTTATATTTTTCTTTAATTTTTTGTTTGTAATCATCAGGTAAAAGATCCATACGTTGCCAGAGAGGATACTGCAACAAATTGAAGTTAAAGTCTTGTGCTTTGATAAGTCCTTGATCTACCCAGTTTTTATGAAAATCAACTACGTGCAAAGAATTTGCAAGTCCTACCGTAGAACTTATATAAAAATCAACTTGTGGACATACTTCTAACATACGTTTTCTGTTTGCAACTGTTTCTTCCCATACTGTACCTTTACGCATAAGTTCTGCACGTGGACCTTCTGCATCTAAACTTGCACCAATAGACACAGAATCAAATTTATTCCATAATTCAAATATATCAGTACCTTTGAATTTAGATTTACTAAAGTTTGTATTGTAAATCAATCTTACATGATACATTTTACGTTTGTCTAACTCCTTTAATATCCGTAAATGTTCTTCCATTATAATAGGTTCACCTCCAGCAAAGTAAAACTGTTCTACATGATCAAATTGTTTCAGTAACTGCTCCCAAATATCATTACTGCTTCTACCAGCCCTCATAATTTTTGCATGTGGTGGGGGCGAACCTGTAAGTTTTTTGTGATCTTCGTACCAGTTACTACTAAACCAAGTGCCACAACTCCTGCAGGCCATGTTGCATAGGTTTGAGAAACGTATATCCCAATATTTGATTACAAAGTCAGCAGTACCATCTGGCTTTGTTGTATTGACCATGTCTATGTTGTGTCCAAAATGTTTGTTTGAACTTAGACGTAAACTAAAGAAACCTGATTTTTCTTGATCATAACATTTGAAACATTCTCGTGATGGTTTATTTGCCAACATATTCAAACGCATCTGTTTCATCTTAGGACCATTGAACACTTCTTCCATTGATTGTTTGTTTACATCACCTACTGGCAATTTGTCTAATGCAAAACAACAAGGGTATGCTCTGCCGTCTGGAAATGCATGAAGGTGCATCCATGGTAACATACAGAAGTTATCACTATCTATCAACAACTCCTTTTGTTTAGGAGTCATGTCTTTTATCTTAAGTTTCTCGGGCTCTTTGGCCCCATACTCATATGCCACGGTACCATTCTCCTATAATTGGGAAAGTTTTTTCAAAGTCCTTCCCTTGTCGTTTGTCATATTGACTGTAGAATGCTTTAAAGTCCTTTTGCAGTTTACTCTGTTCGGCCGCACCTGCGTGTGGTGTCTTTACTACATCTAAATAATCTATTAATCTTTGTGTGTGGTTCACTTCCATTTGTTCTAAAAATTTTTCATTGCCTTTTAAAAACTTCACAAGGTCTTCTTTAAATCTGTTACGTAAGTCATCTGGCAATACTAAAGGACTTTGAAAACTTGGAAATCTTAAAATGTTTAGTGTATAATTTATTGTTGGTCCGTATATGGCACTTGCTGTTTTAAACCAAACTATTTTTTCCAAAAACTCAGGCAATGACTCCAAGCATAATGCATTAATGGTACACATGTTATGAATTTCTGATGGAACTTTGTCAACCATCATGTGTAATAGATTAGAATGCCATTCGCCATAGTTTAATCCATCTCTGATATATTCTGCTTGTTTGAATGTTGCTTCACAACTTGTATATAAATGAAAGTGTTTAAATCCTTTCAGTTTGTTTTTAAATCTATCAATAATACTTTGTTTGGCACCAAGATTAGAATTTATTGCAAGACGCATACCGGGTCTCATTTTGTCTCCTTGCGTTTCGATCCAATCAAGCAGTCGCCATAGGTTAGGGGACATCATTGGTTCTCCTCCAGTGATACGTAATTCGTCCAGTGTTTTGTGTAGGTCGCTTTCCCACCATTTATAAAATGCCTCGACATAAGGATTGGTCTCATCTTTTTTGTATGGTTCTGCCGAATCATGTGCATGGGTGAAGTGGTTACGTCCATCTGACATTAGGCTCATGTATGGTCCTTGATTTTTTATGTTGTTTGCCCATGTCGAACTAAAAGCAGGATTACAATACGTGCAGGCAAACTGACACACCCTGTCAAAAGCAATTTCCAACGTTCTTAAATTAAAATCTTTTTGGTGATCAGACTTGTAAGCATCGTCGAGTTCTTTGTCAGTGTATATTTTTGATTTGTATACTCTGTCACTGATTGCATCTCTGCCTATGTCCTCTATCTTCCAACAGTACTCACAACCTGCAGGTCTTTCTCCACACTGCATCTGTCTACGTTGTTCTTTCTTTTGCCTTGTGTTGTGTATTGCACTTGGATTCTTTTTAATTTCTTCTAAATCAATTTTGTGTGGCAATGGGTGATGGCAACTTGTGGTCATACCACTGCCCAACCAAATAGTCGCATTGTACCATTTTGCCGCACAGAAACTTGCGGATTTAGTATCTAATTTTTTTTGTTTAAACTCTAAGTCGTCCATATACCTTATCTGCCCATTGTTTATTTTGTTCAACTGTCATATGATTTATATCACCTTTGCCCCAGTTGTCTTTGCCGCCACTGAACTGAAACATACTTTCGTCTATGAATGTCCCGGTTTTTAATTTTATTCCTGCGTCCTTGTCTGCTGTCTCAAATGGTTTGAAACTCCACATCTGTACTATCTCACTTTTTACTTTTGATAACACTTCCTTATCATAGTGCTTGATAGCATATTCGTACGCCATTTCGTCTTTGTCGTAGTTGTGTAAATATTTCCAATAATTGTCTAAAGTTTTGTAAATGTTTGGGTCAACACCTTCCAATGGTTGTGTGTTTGCACTTAAAATTAAATTTGGATGATACAACCTGTAAGGTTCAGTCCAACAAAATATAGATATATCCGGAACCATATTGCTTCTTATAAGTTTATTGTATAGAAAGAACACACTCCAAATACTTCTACCTGGACTGCCAAACCATCTAATTCTTGCCGCTCCTAATTTCTCTTGTAAGATATTACACCAACTTTCGGGTTGGTTACTTGCACAGAAACTATCTCCAAAAAATCCTATTGTCTTCATGCGTTCCTACACTCCTCATAAAATTCTTCCATCTCTGGAAATGTGTTTAAAAACCTTGTCAGGCGTCTACGATCGTGCTCATTAAAGAAAGCGTAAAAGTTTTTTTTATTTTGCGTACTTGCGTCCGTGTTTTCGCGCCAGTATGCGAGATTACGTTGCATCTTTTGAATCTCGAAATCCTTGAATATGTGTAACCCGTTGTCCTCGCCGGAATTATCTTTCATGTAGTCGATGTTGCTTTGGTGTATAGCCTGGTACGACTCTGGTAGCATTGTTATCTGTTGCCAAGCAGGTTGTCTTAACAGTGGCACGTCGAACCATACCCTCTGATAGGTTTTGGAGTACTTGCTACGCAGTTCCAGTATCTTCTGTAATAGTTTGTCCATACTTGTTATGCTTAGGTTGTTGTAAGTGCATATGAATGTGATAGAATTACGCACAGGTATACGGTCCAGGAATTCCTCCACGTTGTCCATCATGTAGTTGAAATCCAATCCATGTCGTATGTATTCTGCTTTTTCTCCCCATGCATCCACTGACACGAACTGCATCATGTGTTCAACCTTCTTCTCCATGCATATGTTCTGTGCCATGTTGAAGTACTTCTCCTTCAGTTTTTTATCTGGAGGACACATATTGCTTGTGACGTTAAGGTGCAGGTCATCCTTTGGATGATCCATAATGTATTGAAACACCTTGTATGTGTTTACATCCATCATGGGCTCTCCGCCAGTCATACGGAAGTGTTTGAGATTCTTGTACAATGTGGGCCACCATTTCCAGAACGCTGTCACGTAGGGATTGTCCTCACGATTGGGTATTGGACGTCTCCTTCCCTGGAAGTGCTCTGGTGCATTGTGGGGAGGAGATGTGGGATATTGGCCATACCTGTCAATCTCCTTGCCCCACGTTGTTGAGAACTGTGGAGAACAATAACTGCACTTGAAGTTACAAGCGTTGTTAAAGTTTACCTCCACATACCTCGGTGTCCAACGAGTTGTCATTGGATTCTGTCTAATCTGCTCAAAGTCCTGCATGGCCCATGGTTCACCGGAACGGTAGTGTCTGTCCGACATCTCCCCAGTGTCCTCTAGTTTCCAGCAGTACGAACATCCGTCCGGACGTTCTCCTTGTAGCATCTTGAATCTTTGGTCCAGTTTCTCCACTGTGTTGTGCAGTGCGGCTGGATTCCTCTCTAGTTGCTTTTCATCGATCTTGTGCAGTGGCGGATGATAGCATGAATTGGTCAGTCCTGTTGGCAGGTGCAGTGATGTTTGGTTCCACTTGGCCAGGCACATGGTTGGAGAAACTTGTTGCAGTTTCTCTTTGGCCTTTAGTGCGTCTGCTTTGTAGTCACTAGTACTCACGGTCTTGCACTCCTCTGTTGACATGTTGTGGCATTACGAAACGATAGAACCTGCTGTCTGCCTCGCTGAATTCTGCTATGGGCATGTCAAGTTGCTGTCTTAGACTGTTGCCCCACATCTCTAATTCTCTACTCATGTTGGCCGGTTGCACAGATGCATGGAAGTAGTCCGCCATGCCGTTCAGATCACTCACATCGAAGTCATAGTTCTTGTGATCGACCACCGAGTAGAAACTGCCCATCCTCGCACCCAACATCGCAAACTTGCCGTTCTCCACATCGGCACCAATGGTGCACCATGTGGAAAGTATACGTAAGTTCGTGGGCCATATCCTTGCGAACTCTCCAGCAGATATAGGCTTGCCTTTGTCTGTACACATTTTGACACCTTCTCTGAATCCTGCCACGAATGCCTGCTGTGGTGTTGCATTTATCACTGTGTCCGAATAACAGTTGTGTAGATTCTCGTGTGGCACTCCCCAACAGAAATCTATTTTGTTTTCTTCACTCTCTGCGTTCTCGTGTGTCTTCATGTCTAGGCAGGTCTGCTTGTCCCAACCTACAAGTCCACCATTTCCATATACCAACCCATTTACATTATTCTTTGCTCGCCATCTATGCACATGTTTCTTGTTTGTCTTTGTCCAATCCAGTGTCTGCAAAAGGAAACTCTCATCGATTATGTTGTCTCCGTCCACACTTATGAAGAAATCTGTTTCCGCTTTCTCGGCCGCGGCCTTGTGTGCTGAATCAAATCCCACAACACCGTCCACACGCTTGGCCCATGGCACCTTGTTCTTGAGGTCCGCCCAGTTCTCTTCCTTGTTAGGCTCTTTAAAACTGATGTAAACAAAATCTAGGTCACTTACTCGGACTTTATCTGCCATGTGTGCCCTCCTTTGTCTATGCCATCTACCCAAAATGGATCTCTGTCTTTGAAAACGTATCCCAGTTCTGATTTTTCTAGCGTTGGAAACTGTCTGCTAGTTTTTGGTTTTTCCTTCAGTGCAAACGTAGTAGGTGACGTCCATTCGTATGCGTACTCACCATTCTTGATCACATCCAATTTTTGCTCCAATGTGACCACTATGCTTTGTCCTTTTATGGTCACTGTATGCACTTTCTTTTTCGGCGATTGCAATTTATTAAATGCTTCAAAAAATCCTGGCATCTAGTTCTCCTGGTATTTGCTTATCATGGTAATGTACAATCCTATCCTGTTTGTGTCCGCCTATGTACAAGGCATCACCTACTTTAATTGGAAAGAGATAATTGTTGTTGTCAAACCCTGTGTTTATATTGTTGATATGCTGTTTGTTGTGCATAAACTGAAACCATTTGAAGTTGACTTTCTGTAATTGCAGAGGATCCTGTAATTTATTGGCCAATGCATACACAACATCAGTTGTAGGTTGTTCGTCATGGCAGGCGATCAGTACATTGTTTTTGACTGTCTGCCAATTTTTAATAATAGTTTCGCATATGTCATAAAATTTTTTTGCCTTTACGCTTTTTCTAAAGTAGTGTAACCCGTTGTATACGTCAGGTAATTGGTTCCTAGCAAATAATTTCCTATAAAAACTGTTCTCCACAACATCATCTCTGTAATTTCTGCAGTTGTAAGAAAACACCTGGTCATGTTGACACAATTGATTCCACCACCAATCTGTATTTTGTGTGAACAGCATGTCTGCTTCAAGTTTTATAGTATGTGTGAAAGGTGTTAACCTAAATGCTTTGTACTCATTACTCAATTTCCATTCTTCATTGACACTTGCATCTTGCTTTAACACTCTCACGTGATCAAAAAGTTCGTCATCAACTTCCTTATTTGTTACCAGACATATACTGTTATGTTCGTTGTGCTTCTTTATACTTTCTGCAAGTCTTTTGCTTAACTCAACGTAGTCTGTTGTGGAGTTATTGAGTGCAAACCACATGAATCCTTTATCCATTACACCACTCCTTGTCCATGATGTGTAAATCTTGTCCAGATGTGAAATTTACTTTGTCATCATATTTGAATATTACACCGTCATCATCACTGTCAATTACATCAACAGAATCGGCCAACATCGGCATGGCTGTTTTTATAAAGTTTCCAACTTTCATTTGATGCATGGCAATGGCGAATGCATAATCATTCCTAAAGTTTGGATATCTTATCCTGTACAGGTTTCTGTAATGAATATAGTTGTTTTGAACATGCGTTATCATGTCGAATACTGCACGTGTGTTTTTGCATTTACGAAACAAAGTGACTGTTGCCCATACTAATTTCAGTGTTGCTTCGTCTGTGCCTTTAATACTGTCCTGTCCTGTGAGATCATGTACTTTGTCATGCAACATTATTTCAAAGTTAGTTTTTGTCAATTCCAAAAGCACCGATGAAAAAACAAAATAATCACAGTCCATTAATATAGTAATGTCATAGGGGGAGTGGTCATAGGCCATACTTCTTTCCTTGTTGTACCAGGCAACACTATTTCCCCTGTAAGGCCTTGTGTTGGTTGTAGAATTTTCAATCAACTTGTAATTGATCATGCCCATTGGCTTCATTTCTTTGTACGTTTCCATATTGGTCACGATAGTGATTTCTAGATTTAGATGTTTACGTATTTGGTGTACACAACGCTCTGCCAACTTGTGATATTTTACTTCGGGGGTGTCGAAACAATACAATAATACGCCAGTTGTCATTTAGATCTCTTGTTAGCGAGATCCTCGTGTAGTAGATGATAAGCGTTTAATGTCTCCTGGTTTCTTTCTATCAATTTTTCAAGAAAAACTTGTGGTTCTTTTATGTGACAGGGATTGTCGTTTACATCTAAAACATAGAACTCGTCTTTGATTTGTTTAAGTGTGCTTACCAGATTAATGGTATCGGCATCCGCACTGAACAGTCTCTCGTTGTATGCGATTATCTGTCTAGATCGCAATTTCTCAAGAGCGTTCTTTTTTGCTTGGGCTACCTCGAAGTTGAGGTCAGCGTGTTGTTTAAGATTGCCAATATCCATAACTGAATTATACAGTTAATTATTTTGGCCGTCAATTGGTAAAGGAAGAATTGGTCCTGCGAATAGTTATTATTATTAGGCTGTTGTGTTACTTGCGATCGCACTCGCTGAGATGGACGCCACACTTGCTAGACCCTGTGCTGTTGTTGGGTTGACTGTGTGTAGTGCAAAGTCAGTCTGTCCAATGAAGTTTGCGTACTGGTCAACACCTGATGTGTTACCACTTGTGAATTCACTGTCTCCGGAGTCTGCATCAGTCAATGTCATCTTGACAGTGACTATCGTGTCGTTTCCGTACGTTCCGTTGTTGACTTTTGCCTCACCTTTGAGTGTCATTGAAGTGTAAGTTCCTGATGACTGTGTAAGTAGGAATATTGTTGAGTAACCTGTTCCAAGGTCTGCCACGCCGTTCGCAAAACCATCTGTGGATAGTGTCTCACCTGATCCTGATCTTGTTGACGTTGCCGAACCTATGTCGAAGTTGCCCATCGCTGTGATCATTTCATCAACTGATCCATCTTTTGATGTTGCTGAACCACCACCGTTACCAGTTCTTGTAAGTTTGACTCTGATCCTACCACCTGCGTTGAAGAAGTGTCTTAGGTTGTCGCCACTTGCAAAAGTTACTGTAAATTCTACTGTGTGTGATCCTGTCCATCTTGTTGATGACTGAGCACTTTGTAATTCCGATGACTCTGCAACCGCTGTTGCCGATGGACATCCTGCCGCTACTGCCGCCGCTAATGATGCCAAGTCTGCTTCTACAGCCGCTTTTATCTTGATCGTGTCACCTGATGTGACCTGTGTTCTTGCTGTTACTGAAACGTTTGTGTGATTGGCTATGTTGTCCATAGCAGTCAATAAACTATTCCAGTGTGCCGCTGTGATTGTTGTATCTCCGCCGGACACAACTGGGATATGCGTTTGCCCTAAACCGTAAAGTCCGTCAGCGCCTGAGCCACCTGTTCCTGCAAAGTGGTTGTATCCAAATGGACTTGATGAACTATTGACGAACGTGTTGTATTCGTCGTCTAAAATTTTATCCCCTGCCGCGTATGCCATACTTTTATTTAATTCCTATTACACACTCAGTTAATTGTGTGCCTTCGTTATATTTATCCTTGATTAGACGTCCCAACACATTAAAAGCAGTACACTCGCTTAAATTGGCCACCCTTGCTTCGCCGTTTCCTGCAGAAACTACACGGTCACCTGCTTTACCAGTGCCTTTTAATTTAACAAACACTCTCCCTTTTAGTGCTACCATTGGGTGTGTGTCGTTATTTCCGGCCTCTGCATTCATCAAAAATGCTGGTGAATCAGATATGACCCCAAATACTGCATCTGAAAGTTCATCGTTGCATTTTGTTATCTCTGCAGAACCTCCTAGAATGACTACTTCTCCAATCGCCAATGGACCATCGGATTCGTACCTCTCAGCCAAATCCGCGTATTGTGCCGCTGTGGCTGTCGCATGTACCACGTTCGCTCTAATATCTACCAACGTTGGGGCAGACATCTCTGTGCCACCAACATCTGATGATTTGAATGCTGTCCAGGCTCCGCCTGAATTGCCATAAATTGTTGTGCCGTCATCTGCAAACGTTTCGTCCCATACCCAAAACAGATCTTGTTCTGTGGCTGTTGATGCATCGCCTCTGTTTACTTTGATTCCTGAATAACTAGGCATGCCTGAGTTGGATGACACATTTCTGTTTAATTCTATAATGTTGTCTTCAACAGTCAGAGTTGATGTGTTGCTTGTGATGGAATCACCATCCACTGTTAGGCTACCGTGTATTCTTACATCACCACTGTCACCTTGCATAGTCAATACTGTTTTTGTTGCACCACCGTCATTTACTGTGAATGCTATGTTTCCGTCCTGTGTAACATTGGCAATAGTGAAGTTATCACCCGACATGGTCATGGTGATGTCACTACCTGCACCAATCCTTAGACCGTTGTCATTTAATATTTCCAAATGACCCGACGTCGAATCGTTTCCGTCTGATCTTAAGAAGTTTGCAACCGCAACTCCGCCAAGTGCGTCTGAGTCTGTTGCTGTACCTCTGAACTTCGCACTTGATACTGTGCTTGAAAGTTGAACACCCTGTGCCACTGATGCGAAACCTGCCGCTATCAAGGCCGCCGCATTGGTTTCACTCGAATCTGGAGTGAACGCAAGGTTGGATACTATACCAACCACTGTGTCTTGGGTCACAAGTTTTAATATTGATCTAAACACACCTGTGTTGTCTTTCACAGTTTCTGTCACAACCTGTGTCACGCCCGATCCTGCAATCGTAGTTGGTCCAATCAGTGTGAATGCTGTACCGTCGTAACAGTACAACTGACTGTTTGCTGTGTCAAACCAAAGATCGCCTTTGACAGCATTTGATGGTGCAGTGGCCGAATTGGTCGGTGAACCAACCGGTTTGAATTTTGTACCATCGTAAACGTTTATCTGTTTGTTGGTTTGATCGAACCAAAGTTGTCCTTGTATCTTGTTTGAAGGTGCAGATGTGTTGTTAAAATTCTCTAATAGTTTGATAAGGTTCTCATTCAGTTTCTCACCAAAACCTGCGTAACCTTTTCCAAATAGTGTGAGGTCCGTTGTGGCCGTATCAATGGTTCCATCTGCTAGAGTCACCAATAGGGTACCGAATGTGTTGTTAATCTTATACGCCATGTACGGATATTTATGCTTCGATTAAAGGCTTTGTGTACCTGCTAAATTTAGTGTAAAAGTGCCCATCTATCGGTTTTCCGTAATTTGGGTCTGCTTTGAGCAGATGAAATGTCAATCCAATCTTCCATTTGATCTTGTCAATATTATAATTGCTTGAACCGTGGATAGCACACGAATCTTGTACAATGGCATTGCCTGGACTCCAAGCAAACGTGTTTTCTATGCTTATCCCTTCGTATGCCGAAAGTGATACATTTTCACTCACATGTTTTTGGAACCATTCTTGAGGAATCGCTCCATATTTTACATTTTCAACACCATATTCTTCGTATGGTCTTTCTCGCAACACGTTGCTGTAACTAGGAAAATATTTGTTTTGCCTTCCCTTCTGGAATTGTGTGCCTCGGCTTTTGTAACGCTGTTCACAGATATAATAGAATAGTTCTACATCATCTGACATGGCTATGGGTATGATTATGTCCTTGTATGGCTTGTAACCTTGAATGTGAGTCACGCAATCTGTGTGCAACTGATATGGAGATACTATTTTGAAAAACTGATCACCAACATTTATGGGATCGTCACTCACATCGCTGTAATATGTAAAGTCACCGAATTGTTTTTGCAATTTGCTGTGTGTGATTTCTCTTACAAGTTCATATCTACTAGGATGATTTATATGTAAGATCTTGTTGTTAATGTTTTCTCCGTTTTCTTCATACTCTTGATTGAAAAAATTTAACAAGGCAGATATTTCGCCTTCGTCGATGAAATTTTCAATCATGTAGGATGGTTCATCTTCATTTTCAAAAAATCTTATATCTGGGTCATGTATTATGTCCTTGTCTGGGGGAAGTACACTAGCCGGGTTGGATTTGTAAAATTTAGGCATCTTCCTCCATTCTTGGATCTGCCTTGCATTCGCTGAACCCTTGCATCTGGGGGAAAACACTGAATACTGTAGAAGGCTTGTATTCAGGGATATTTTTAAACAGTCTGAGTGTGATGCCTAGTTTATACTTGCCACCTTTAATTTTGTAGTTTGTTGCACCGTGTATCATAGAACTGTCTGTAACAATGGCTCTGCCAGGTGTCCATGGCAACATTTTATTAAGACTGAAGCCTTGAAGCATTTCGTAATTATAAATTTCACCAAAGTATTCATCATACCAGTCTTTAGATATCATCTTGTCAGGATCAGATTCATAGTTTTTAAAAAACTTATATTCTCCATATGGCTTCTCTCTCATGATATCTGAATAAAGAGCAAACATATTATCAATGTGTTTATATTTGAAATGGCATCCTCTTCCGTACCAACGTTGATTAAATGTGTAGTATGGCGAATCTACACCGCCCTCCATTTCTAAAGGAATCAAAACATCTTTGTATGGCACATAGCCAGGTATGTGAATCAATGAATCTGTGTGAGGAGCAAAAATTCCTTGTTGCCAAAAATAAAAATCAGAACTTTGTTTTTGTTTATCGTTATTGATATCACTGTAACTGAACCATTTGCCAAATTGTTCATTAAGTTTTGGAATTAATATTTCTCTCAATTCAGGATAGTTCAGAGGATATACCAAAAAGAAATGGCTTTTATTCAACTGAACAACTTCGCTTGTTACCCTATCATAATAAAATTTTTTACAATATTCTATTTCAAAGTCGTCTAGAAAATCTATTTGGTATGGCTGTTCTTCTGGAATAAATCCTTCGAACGATTTGTCATCTGGATTGTGTACCAGGTCTTTACCATAAACTCCTAGTTGTTTTGCTTTATGTACGTGAGTCATACATCTCCAATAGTTCTTTTATTGATTGTGTAAAGGACATCTGAAAACTATACCTATCATGATTTGTTTCATTAAATGCATTATGTAATGTGTCCGTGGTTGCTAATAAAGATTTTTTTGAATAAAGATGCGTGTGTGCTACGTTTTTATTCTCGTCGTAAAA
>JGI25132J35274_1000006_pt1 | contig 66709 bp, 71 predicted proteins | sample ETNvirenome_6_30_FD_35274 | JGI IMG/M metagenome (IMG submission 35274)
ACGCTTTCTTTGATCATTTTTGCTTTGATAGCTCCAAAATCTATATTCTTCTCCTTCATAAGAGTAGATAAGAATATGTCTGGAGAAGCAGCGTTGACGTTAGGACTTGGTTTTGAAATTTTGACATTCTTGCACTCTTCCTTAGCGACGATGTTGATTCGCAAAAAATTACGTACCGCACGACAGAAAGCTCTGTTCTCTGCGATAGCTGCGAGATACATTTGGCTAAACCCTTCTGTATTTTTGAGCCCTGCATCTGCTAGCGCTTCAAATAAAACTGATTCTCCCTTCTCGGTTTCATAATTACCAATCCAAACTATACTACAAGAAGCACAAACATACTCAGGAGAAGATTCATGGATTTTGTAAGTCACTGAATGATAGCCTCTTACGTTAGCTAAATCCTTCAAGCCCCCAAGCAAAATAATTAGTTCATTATCTTCGAGTTTTGAAATATCAGTTTCAGCAGTACGATCTCTGTTAGCGACCAAGAACTCTGGCTTAATCATTTTACGCCAGTTTACTGTTCCATCATCATTAAACTCATACTTTACGTTTTTGTCTTCGAGTAATCCGTATTGATTACGTTTGAAAGTAACCGGAGGTTTATTTATCACTGTAGTTCCCATATGTCTTTTAGAGGGTAATACTTTTAGGTTGGTAAGTCAACTACTTTTTTGCCAAAAATTGAAAATGTTCTTCTTCTTCCCAGAAAAGTGGAGAATCAATAACTGGGTGAATTTCGTGCTTCATATTTGGAGAACCTTGCTCCTTATTTAAGAAAGCTGCGGTGCTAGGATAAAACTTGTTACCATGAACAATAAAATAATTAGATTTATAAAATAATTTATTTTTACCCTTGAGCTCTTCAAAATCATCTCGAGATTTAGCCTTTATAGGCTGTATGAGGCCATAATCAAAGTAATCTAACTTTAAATCATTTATTTCTTTACCTTCTTTTCGAGTTCGTAAAAGGTAATTTATAGATTTCTGCTTTATCTTTCTGATAAATTCAGGGCTATGGTCATCTTCTATATAGTAAACTAGCTCTACAATTTTTTTGTGATATTTATTTAAAATCTCATCACTTATAGGNTTGGAAGTTATGACAGAACAAGGACACGCNTCCAACTGCTTAACTAAATTAGCTTCATTAAAATTAAAATCCATACGAACTATTAACGAAGCAACTTTTAATTTATTAGCGTCCAACAAATGAGTTAGGTCAGAATCTATCCGAGAATTATAAAAGGACTTACCGATCTTAACTGTNTTTANCTCAGGAGAAAAAGTATGAACTCCGACTAACGCTAAAATTTTAGAAGCTATTTCTTCGGGCGCGATAGTATTTATAGATTTNGGTTCTTCGTTAGGATTGTAAGAAGGACGAACACTACCTTTAGGNGGCTCAACAATACAGACCTTATCTTCATCTGTCCAATAAGGTTTAAACTGGCCAGTATAGCAATTATTNGAAAACACCACTACAGATTTTTTATTGTANTGGGAAGCTATGTGACAGCTCTCATTATTTGTAGATACATGAGCTAGGCTTTTACTAATCACATACGCTTTTTGATTAAAATTGCATTGACCCATTGTTGAATAACAATTTTGCAGAAGTTGGTCTGTTTTCTCGCCTAACTGAACTATATATATATCCAACTCTTTTAGCTTTGGGTAAATTAAGTCTACTACCAACTGCCAGTGATCATAGTTCAAAGCTTTCGTACCCAACGAAGACGTGTCAAGCGTTATGAACTTGTCTATAGTTAAGGGGAAATATTTTTCATAGATTAAAGGTTTATCTATCTTTAAATCGTTTTGCAATGCGTAGGATTCTAAAATGTGCATAATCTTTTCTTATCTATTATATCTTTGCAATTATGAATATAATTGTTAGCCCGTTGAGTTGTTATATGAGGGGTAAAAGCTATCTCGAAAAAGCCTTTTTGATCACCCATCCCTTCAAGGTATAAAGCATTATCAAACTGGGCGTTGTAAGGAATAACTTTATGTATATACGGATTGCCCTGAAGTATATGAAAATATTGTGGTTTAGTAGCGAAGTACAGGTTGTAATCTGGATATTTTTCTTTTATGGACTTTAGTAAAGAGGTGGATAAAAATACATCAACACTACTCTCAGGCATNACATAAACAATCCTTCTACCTTCATCATCTTTATCTAGGTTATCCTCTACTTTCTCGGGAAAATATTTTGCGTTATGATCTCGAGCGACTTTTCTAAAATAATCTTCTATCTGTTCACGCGGAACTTTGTTTGCTAAAGAATGCATCCAAGTTTTATAACCTTCATCATTAACATGGTTTTCCGTCGCAAGTATTTCTTTGTATAAAGTCAACACCCATTCAGAATCATTTTCAATCGCAGGAATAAAAGCGTCTGGGTTATTCTTTTTAATAGTTGATTTATCCTCTTCGTCTTCAAATTTGTAATCGGTACAATCAGTATTGTCTATAAACTCCTCGAATTTCTTACCGATAACCTCAACTGAAAAATTATCAATAGCCCATTGCCTAGCTACTTTACCCTCTTCTTTCCTCTCCTCTTCCGACATATTGTAAACTACATCTATGCTAGTAGATATAGAGATAGGGCAAGTAGAAGCTTTTTTAAACTCCGTCTGGTGTTCCCTGTATTCCGACCAGCTTAAAGGTAAAGAGCCAGAGCCTTCTTCGCAACTTTCTTCTCCGCAGCTATAATTTGTAACTCCAGTTATTAGACCCGTTAATTTAGCTTCTTGGATTGGAATTTCCTGACCACCACTTGTAAATGGGTGGCAATAGTAGTCCATTAAATTATATACTTCATTAAGTTGATCTTCCCTTACTCCTGCTCCCACGCTAGTAGTAACTTGAGTTTTTTCAGAGAGGCAGCTAGGACAATCCTTGTCTTCACCATCGTAAGCTTTCACTTGATAATCGCCGCACTTTTTACAGACGTAAGTTGTGAGTATCTCAGACTTATCAATACCGTATTCCTCAGCAAGCTTATGTATATTCCAACCTTCTTTCCAATGAGTATGAAAAAGTAAGTACGTTTTCTTTTTAGGCTTTTCTTGCTCCTTCCACTTTGCGTAGCCCTCCAATAAATTAGGGACAGATTTTCGAAGCTGATTCCTAAACACAAAACCAACTATAAAAGCGTCCTCTTCTATGTTGTGCCGCTGCCTTAACTTCTTCTTCTCAGCGTCTTCCAGAGGGTAAAAATAATCTGTCTCAATACACCCGTGCATCGTTTTAACATGAGTGTGCCCAAGTCTATGAAGCTCTTTCGTAGCAAACGAACTCCAAATCCAATAATTTTTTATCTTGGGGGCATTTTTAACAGCAGACGGTAAAATTGGCAGAGAATCCAAAGTAGTCCAAATGACAGAGTTAATCTTGTTGAACCAAGGTTTATCAATAGCAAATTCAGTACCCCATATATCTTGAACACCAAAATAGAAATCAGGTTTTTCCTCATTCATAACTTTGTCAATGAGGTAACCACCGTAACTTGCAATCCTAGCTTGACCAGCATCTTGACTAATCCGATGGCGCTCATTGGGGTCACTTGGTAATGTCCCCACAGATTTCCATGGAGTAGCTTGCAATGCTAAATTTGCATAGTCAGTACCACAACAGTACTGCACTATTTCATATTTTTTTGTTTTATAAAGGTACGAAAGGAGAGCTTTAGCATTTCTGCCAAACCCTGTTTTCGCTAAACTAGAATCAGTTTGAAATAATATTTTTTTCATTAAAAATCTTTTTCAGATTTCTCACCAAACGAATTTTCAATGGAGTAAGTGTTGCTCTTATTTAGTGCAGTAAGGAGATATTCGCGAAGTAACCTAGCCTCTGGATAGGTAAAGCCCATCACAAAAGACTTCTTATTGCCATCCTTAGTCTGGTTGAGTGCCAAAGAAAACCCTACTTGATTGCCGTCTTTAATGTAGGGGCCAAAATTGTAAGTAGTGGTATTCCCATCATAACCATGATATCCGTTTAAGCCTAAGTCTTTCATAGACTTATTAGAGTCTATAGCCTGTATCATTCCTGCTATCTCGGTAGCACTAAACTTTGCGTTAGCTTTTTTATCGGGGCCAACTTGAAACTTACCCTTACCATTCTCCCATGAAGATTGTTTTACAAAATTGATCCAGAAAGATTGATCCTTGGAGTTGTAGGAAAAAGAACAACCGTTGCCGGTAACTCGAGGATTGGGCTTGAAAAACTTTATCATATACAGTGTATTTTATGAGTTAATGACTGATTAATCTATAATTATTTACCCTTAATCTCGCTTAACTTCATATAAATTTGTTGATCTTGGGTTTTGATTAAATTGGCGAAAATAGTATCACCATCCTTCTTTGTTCCTTTGACTATAACGATGGACTTCTTGCTCGGAAGCTCACCGTTATTCATAGTCTTGCAGGCTTGAATATGGTCCTTATTCTTCTGAGTAAAAAGCATCACTGTGCATTCCCCAGTTTCGTCTCTGACGGCCATACGGAAATATGGAGTACCTTTTTGACTCTTAGATTTAAAAGTATCTATGACAGTGCCTATAAATGAAACAGGGCTACCTTCTGTCTCTATCAAGCAGTCACTAATGGAATCTAAGTGAGAATACTCAGGGCTTACTTCGCGCAAAGCTTTTCCGTGAGTGTATCCCAGTAGAGTATTTTCATAATACCAATTTGCAAAAGTCTCATTTGTTTTGTTTTTGTAGTATATCTGCTTGTAGGGCTCAAAGTTCCTGCGAATAGTTTGTATTCGGGATTCCTTTATCACAGGTTTTCCTTTTATATCAATATGTTTTTCGTGCAAATACTTTACTATTTTCATCAAATCGAATGAAAACTCCTCAGCCAATTCAAACACATAACTTTTTTCACGATCAGTCAACAAATTGAAAAGTTGTGCTTCTGCCACTGTCCGACTACGTGACCCATCGTGACAACCCTCCAAAGCTCCAGCTTGGATAAGTCCCGATAATATACCAATACCAAGACCAGCTTGTGAAGCCCCTTGAAATACTTCAAACTTATTTGAGTATTGGTTTTTAAACCCTTCTAGCTTTCCGATAGATTTTTCCGATATCCCTTTTATCGCTGTTAGGCCGAAGCGTATGTTGTCTCCTTCAATGCTATACTCCATTTCGGACTTGAGTAAATTTGGAGCCAGCAACTTTATACCAAAATATCTAAGCTCTTGATTAATTTTACCTACTTCAGTTAACGGGTCAGGCTCAAAAGCCGTCATCCTCAATAGTGCTAAGAAAAACTCTTTAGGATGTTGGGATTTTAATTTGGCAGTAATAGCAGCCAAAGCCGCATAACTAATCGAATGAGATTTATTATAGGAATAATTAGCAGAGTCCTCTAATACCTTCCACAAAAAATCTCCTGCATCTTCAGTGCCTACAAGATCCTTAAAATTATTTTGCTTAACTTTATCTCTAATCTTCTTTTTCCACTTCTTTACCTCGCTAACTTTCTTCTTACCAACAATACGGCGCAGAATTTCAGCTTCATCAAGTGTGAAGCCTATTAAAGTAGCCATTTTCATTAACTGTTCTTGATATAAAACTATGCCACCAGTTTTATTAAGAACGGTCTCAAACACTGGGTGAGTAGGTTCAGGAACACCCGTATTTACAAAATCCGCATACTGCTTGATGTAATCCATTGCCCCGGGTCGTGCTAAAGCAAGCACCCCGCTTAAATGCTCTAAGTTTGTAGGTCTTACTTCTTTACAGGCTTTGTAAGCTACGTCAGCTTCTATTTGGAAAATACCTATTCTTAATCCAAGTTGTATCTGTTCATTTAATTTGTCATAAATAGCTTCTTCTTCAAGATCAGCCGCCATTGTTTTAAGAGTGATGTGTTGCTCTTTAGGGCGATCTTTGTTAATAATTTTACAACATTCATTAACTACAGAAACAGTTCTCAACCCTAACACGTCCAATTTAACATTAGATATCGAAGACCAATCCATATCAAAAGAAGATACTGGCTCCTTCGATGAGTCTAATTCGCAAGGACAACTTTCGTCCATTCTATCGTAAGAAAGTAAAATAGCAGAAGGGTGAACACCTTTATTTTTATTAAGGTTCTTTATCTTATTAGCTACTTTAAAGACGCGAGGATTCCTCTTGCACCATTTACCAAAGTCAGGAACAGTTTCACAAGCAGACGCAATATCTTCGACCTGACCAAAAACTTTAGGTATTAAGGCCGACACACCATTCATTTCTGTTTCAGACTTGCCGCCTAAAACCTTACCGCACTCCTTCATGACTAACTTGCCACTTAAAGTGTTGAGGGTAAGTATTTTAGATGTCTTACCACCGAACTTTTCTCTTAAATGCGTTAAAACATCTTTACGTTTATAATAACAAACATCTATATCAACATCGCACATTAGCGATCCATCTAAGTAGGTAACCCCGTCTACTACAGATTTTTTAGCTCTAGCCTTAGAAACAAATCTCTCGAAAAACAGTTCGTATTTAAGTGGGTCAATGTCTGTAACACCTAGTAAATATAAAGCCATACTACCAGCAGCAGAACCCCTACCTAATCCCAAAGGTATATCTTCCTCATTGCAGTAGTTAACCACAGACCAAACCAATAATATATAATCTACAAATCCCAATTCTTCAAGGATGCCAAGTTCATAGACCATCCTATCTATATACATTTTTTTATCCTGTCTGTTATGTAGACCTAGATCATAAAACCTTTTAGCACAAACAGCTCGTAAAAATACTTTATTATCAACTTCACCGCCCTTGGCGGCTGCTTCAATTTGAGTAGCGTACTTTTTGAGGTGCTTCTCTTCTATTTCAAATTTTGGTAGCCTTACCCCATGAAGTTTTAGGGTAATCTTCTTGAACAAATCGGATAACTTAACTTTTTTTGCGCCGTCTTCTTTTTGGCTTTTGGGGCTCTGTGTCGTCACGTTTTTTAACTATTTCTATAATTTGATTTAAAGATTTTTCTAATACTGGCTCACTTTCACGACACACGTTAAAAAACACATCTACTTTGCTTTCTTTTTTGTGGTCGCGTATAGTAAGTACTAAATAATCAATTTTCTCTTCGTCTAACTTTTCGGTTATGTCGTATACAAAATCTAAACTAGGCATAACCTATTATAGATTTGAAACATAATTCTTTATAAATCTATTTGATATTTTAATTTGTCCCAAACCTTGTGGTTTAAGTCGATATCTACTTTAGCGTCATGAAGCCGCGAGTAATCATGCTCTATTGAGTTCTGTTTACCTAAAGCACTGAGGCTAGTTTTTATGCCACGTTTGCGTACATTAATCATCTTCATTTGGAATTCTAAAAAAGAACAGTCCAAGGGATTAAACTTATAATCTAGAGCTACAGCTTTAGCAATAGCAAAAGTATCTAAAGATTTTTCCGCTAAATGAGAATAGCTTTTGCCGTTGGCCCTGTACCAATTCCTAAGTAAATATATATCAAATCCCAAAATATTATGACCAACCATGTAGTCACATTCTTCGATCAATGGGTATATAATTTTAAAGACTTCTTCTTGAGGCATTTTCCTACTTTGAAATACCCGCTCAGAATATCTCGTTATACGTTTAGCCTCTTCACCAATTTTAAGGGGAGAATCCCATTCTAAATAAAAATCCTTACTTTCGGCTTTAGAGTCTTCCTCTTGCACTTTAAGTACCTTGTTGAAAAATTTACCATCATTACCTACAACCTCAACCCTCTTAACAGCTATCTGCCAAGGTAGATTAAATGAATCATGAAGATTTAAATTGAATGTCTCAAAATCATAAAACAAAAACTGCTTCTCTTGAAATCTTAATAAATGATTATCCATTGACTAACCTCCTATAACTTTCATAACTAAAATTATTAGAACACATTCCATCAAAATTAGGCTTTTCTACCGTAGTCCTTTTATTTATGCATTTAAAAGTGAGGTAAGAGTCAAAGTCTTCATCATTTTTGTAGTAAATACTCTTACTTTCTTGAACGTCGTATTTATCTTTACAATACTCTCGGACTTTATCTGCCAAAAGGCTGTCTATTAAAGTATCATTATCTTCAATAAAAAATACTGGTTTGTTCACGTATGAGAAATCGGGGATACAACTAGAGACAGTGAAATTATTACGATGCAGAAAAGAGTCATAAAAAGGAATGCCTAAAAGTAAGTCTTTTGTCCAAAACTCCTTTAATGTTTTAAAATCAATTCGGGGTTCATAATAGAACCCATCTTGAGCAGCAGTAGTCCAGATTTTTATCAATTGTTTGTACCCTTGTACGTTATTAACAAAAATTATATTTTTATAAGAATCCTTCCTACCTTCTTCAGATTTATCATTCATATCTGGACAAAAAGTCAAACGTAGCCCAAATATTAATTTAAGTTTTTTGGAGTAGGGAGCTTTATTGATTTTTTCAGTGTTAGTATAAGCCTCTAAAAACCCACTCATACAATCATCAACTAAAAACAAATCTGACGCACCGGGATCATTATGATGAAATCTATCTAAAGCTATCTCAAAAATGGAATCCGAAGTGTCTTTTGTGCCTTCCGAGTCATATTCTGCATCTGGCAGAGACAAGGTCAGAATCGACTTCCCTAAGCTGTAGTGACTTTTAAAAAGAGGTACAATACCGTCCATATCCGTGCATTGTAACAAACTCAAGAAAACATGTCAAGTATATCTTCAGAATTAGTTTTGTGCCTCGGACATCCTTCGTATGAACGTTTTTCTATCTTTTGACCTTCTTCAAGCACTTCTTGAAGCTCTTCCTTCTTGAAAGATTTTTTTACTTCTTCTTTTTGCTCATTGACAACTACGAAATAATCATAAGGGTCAATGTAAGGGCATCTCCACTTGCCTATCTTACATAACCAAGCATCTTTCTTTTTATCAGCCGCGTAGTTGGTAATTGCGGTTTCTTCGGTAAAGTTATTGACGATATGAAAAGAGTGAGCGAGGTAATACTCAAGACCCCTTAACTGCTCTTTATTGAATTGAAGTTGCTGCAATGGGCTACGAGGATGCCTTAAAAACTGAAATTCTACAGTGGGTTCATAACCCTCCCACTCTTTTTGAGCAGCTAAAGTATAAACCATGGCTTGCACGTTTGAATGCAACTCTTCGCCGCGAAATTTATATTTACTACTTTTATAATCTACAATTTTTATTTTTTTACCCTTTTTATAAACGATGGGTTTATCAATGAAACCTCTAATTTTATATTTTGGGTCTTTACTATCTAACAAAAACTCCAGCTCTGGTTTATCAACCTTTCCTCCTCGGCCAAAAAAGTCACAATTTAAACCCACAATTATCATGTCATCTACCAATTCTGTGTTTTCTTGATTGGTCATGGGTAAATCAAAGCTCTTTTCCATTTGAGTTAAGTGCTTCATAACCATGCGATGAATAGCGGGACTACCTTCGATACTGTTGGCTTTTAAAATCTTGTTGTAATGTTTTTTGTGCTTCTTTTTCACAAGCATTTCAAACACTAGATGGCATACCGTTCCTCTTAATGCGCCCTCATTCTGTTTCTGAGGGAGTTTTAAGTGGTAATTGCACCAATAAGACCATGAACAAGTTTCCAAGGTCTTTAAACGAGAAGCGGAAAGTATTCTTTCCTTTACAGGTTGTTTTGACTTTTCCATAACAGGATGTCACTTCTACTCATTTCCCCGAAATCATTGTGAGTGGGTAGTGAGATAGAAATTTGTTCAGTATCAAAATGCTTACTTAGTTCTGCGTACGCTTTGTTAGCTCCTTCATTACCAGCTCGATTAGCGTCATTATTAAAGGCTATATGAATTGTATTTGGCCGAATAGCTATTAGCATTTGTTTTATTTTAGCAGTGACCTTCAATCCAAAAGTGACGATAGTATTTTTAATACCAGCTTCCCAAAGAGCCAACATATCGCCAATACTTTCAACTAAAATTATCTTCTTCTCTTTTTGCAAAATTGGTAAATTTAATTTTAATGGGTACGCCCAAAGCTTTTTCTCACCGACCAACTTCCATTTAGGTTTCTTCTCATTGTCGAGAGCTCTTCCTGCCATACCCACTATTTTGTCGTCCCTGTCGAAAATGGGGAAAACATATCTACCCTCCATTTTACCAGACTTCATTGTCCCACTTTGGAAACTTTTTAAGGTGGGTGTGGAAACACCTCTATCATTCCAGTACTTGTATTCTGGCATGATAAAATCTAAATTTTTTGAACTAAAGGTGGTAGGGGTTTTTAGCGTTTCTTTTTCAACTTTAGCTGGTTGGTAATTGAACTCCCTATTTAAATATTGGCGAGCTTCAGATATGTCTTTTAGATTTAGAGTTATTTTAATTAACTCTTCTAAAGTCCCAAAGCGCTGCTCTTTGAAATCTATCCAGCGGCCAGTATCTTTTTTGATTGAAAGAACTGTGTCGTTGTCTGAATCACGATAAATAGCACGACTACGATATTCTTTGCCTCTGTCGTGAAGTTTATACCCTATCTCAGTTAGAATNGATTTTAAATCGTGTGTCAAAGCTCGAAATCCCCCTGCTGATCACCTTGCTGAATATTGAAAGACTGGTTCTCGAACCTTATTATATCCTCCAAAGATCCCTCTTCTCTAACTTTAAAGTTCTCCACCCTAAAATTTAAGAAATTATTTACAAACTTTTCGCTTTCAGTCTCTCGCCCATTGATAGTTTCCACAACTCTACGCCTCATCAAGTCTTGGTGGCCAGCCGCATCCCTACCTTGAAATCTAGTTTTAAGTGGGATTAATTTGTGGGTTCCAAAATTATCTCCATCCAAGGAGATTTCATCAAGAGTCTTTCGGCGAAAGATAGCTACAAAAGTAGCGAACCATTGTAATCTATCAGATAAAGAAATAGCAGAGCTGTCATCAACAAGGCTACTTGAGTTACGATTGAAGCTTTCTCCTTGGCGATTCATCTGCATCGCAGTTACCAGAGGCGCATTGATTTCTTCAGCTACCCTTTTTAACTTATCTATTTTTTCACCAATGGCTTGGTGTTCAGCCCAATTCTTATCTACTTTTTCCCCAGTAAGCTTCACGTAATCGTAAGCAATTACACAATCATTGCCCCTACCTACATATTTCATGTGCCATCTTCTAATTAGGGCGCATACTTCGTCGATAGTTTTATTCCTAACGTGATAATGAAAATACTTATGTTTCTTCAAATTAGAAAAATAGTTTCTAACTTTACTTTCCATATCTTTGTCGTTTCTCCATTTTCCCGTTTCCAAGTACCAAAGCGGAACCCCTGTGTTTGCAGCAGCCATACGGAACTGTATTTCCGTAGTCGTCATCTCTGTATCAAGCACCAATACTGGTACGTCATTAGCTACTGCGGTTCCCAAACATAAATCATTTATAAAAGTGGTTTTACCTTGAGCTGGTCTAGAAACAATAGCGTAAATGTTACCATTCCTCAAACCCCCATATAATCTATTGAACTCTTTATATGGAGTAGTAAGCCCTGTATCTTCACGAGGATTATTTCCCCTCTCCTCAATCTCGTATTCTAAAGAGTCAAATACATTTTCTGGATCGTCGTTAAAAGAGTAACTAGAAATTTTATCACCATAAATAGAATCCGTATGGGAAATGATTGAGTCCAAATCATCATTGGGGTTTTTAGAAACATACTCTTTCATACGCTCAGTAGTTTCATATATCTCCCGCCGCACCCTTACTTTAACTAACTCTTTACAAGCCTCTACAACTGCTTCGGGAGTTATGGCTGTTACTGTTAGTGCTTTTAAGTAATCAAAAATATCGATCTCATCTTTGTAAGAGATGCCAAGATTAGATATTTTAGTACCAACTAGAACGCGATCTACCTTCTCGCCATTAAGAACTGCGTCTCTTAAGACGCAAAATACACTTTGATGAACTTCATTATAAAAATCTCCTACATTAACAAAAGAGTCAATCTCAGGAAATACGTGGGGATGCTTCAACAGTCCGCCGAGGACGTGGGTCTCGACTTGATTAGAATATATGGGCATTTAGTCTACGTGTATGAACGATTAGCTTCGAAGAAAAAATCAAATAAATTATCGGGGGCCTTCAAACCGCCGATAGCTGTATATACAGCCAAGCCTTTCTTGGCGCCAGCATAAATTCCGCGATGGACAGTTGAATTAGCTCCCATCATGCGGCTGAGCTGCTCAAACCCATACTCAAGGCTGGATTGAGGGATATTATCAAGAGACTCTTTATCACCAATAATAATGCAAGCCGCTATGTTTCCAGTAGCTGCATCTACCCCAGCTAGAATATTTTTTCTTAAGTTGTCTCTAACCGCATAAGAAATTCCAGTATCAGTAGTATCTTTAATTGGAGTAGCTCCAAACATGATTATACCTGACGAAAAGATGGTGTCTAAATCTGCTTTATCAAAAGTTGTATATGCTGATTCTTTAGCGGATATCTTGTTAAAGAGGTGAAAGATAGAGCAAATACTATTATTAGCTGTGCTCCAAAACTGATTAACGCTTAATTTTGGATACAATTGCTTAATCTTTTCATTATCTAATATAATTAAAGGCGAGACTACTCCTGCCTTTTGAAGATCTACAACTTTATTTACAGTTTTCTTCGCGTTTTCTTGAACTTTTATACCCTCTCCTCGAGTAGGAAGAGCCAGCACGCATCCCACTTTTGCATCAGTATCTTTAGTTTCCTTGCCCAAAGATTGATTAAGGTCGTGGCTAATCTCTAAAACACGTGCTACACCACCTGCACCTGTGCCTCCACCTGCACCCGCACAAACCAAAACTCTTTCGTATTTAGTGCCAAAAGTTTTCTTTAAAAAATCTAGAATATCTTCATAACGAGTACGGAAAACTTCATCTGCGGCATCGGGATTCTTTCCTGCTCCACCATCACCTATAAGCAGTTTGTTTTCTTCAGGGACATTGATTAAAGATAAATCTTGTTGAGCAGTATTTATAATTCCTACCCTGCGGTATCCCAAATTCCAAAATGATTCAGCCAAACGAGAACCACCTTGCCCTACTCCAACAATGGCAAAATTAAAAGCAGCGTCATCAAATTGATCTTTTACATCATCCTCAATCGGTTCATCATCTGGCAAAGGAATATCGGGTAAATCAATACCCAAGTCTTCTACTGCGGCTGGAGCTTGAGATTCCTGCGGTACAGGAGTTACTACAGGCTCTTCTATTGGTGCTGGGGTGGAATTAGGAGCCTCTCCAGCAGTGAGAGAAGGAGGTGTTCCTTCTGTGGGATAATAATCGTTTATACTCGTGTCACTCATCTTCTTCAAAACCTTCCTCTTCTTCGTCTGCTAAAAAAGCTTCGTTTATATTTTTAGAAAAACTATTAGAATTCATATCCTCCATTGCTTCAGACCAGTGACTCACTAGATATTGCAAAGACATAGCGTTGCGTTCATCCTCCGCTTTAGAGTAAACTTGAGGATTTCCATCCTCATCAAAATTAAAAAGTACAAAACCTCCACAAGACCATTCGCTCAACTGATCTAGTATGTTGTCAGGTATTCTGTGGGTTTCTTTTATAATCATATTTATTATTACACTATTTTATATGGAAATCTCAAATTTCTCTGATATGTACTTTTTTGATAAAGATGGCAAATCCTCTTCAAAAATCTCCAAGACTTTAAAATCATTGTTTTCCAACCAAACTCTTTTGTCGTAATCCCTCTTAATAGAACTTAAATAGTTAGCTCGGGAATTATTGTGAAAAAATTTATTAAAGGAATCGTGCTGCGCTCCTTGAACTTCAACCGCTATCCTTTTAGTCATGTTAATTAAATCAACCTTCATCCGTGTGCCGTATACAGGGAACTCTTCGTAACAAATTTGACCATACCAGTAAGGCTTAAAAAACTGCTTAACTTCGTACTGAAGATTGGATCTACATTCTGCTTCCCAATCAATCCTATACTTTTGAACGCTTTTATAACGCAGTTTACCAGATATGTCATAGAGCTTCACTTACCAATTCCTTGTAAGGTGTTTTTGAATTTTGCAAATAAATACTTACAAATCTCTGGCTCGCTCTCAAGATATTTCCTAAAATTATCAATTCCTTGATGTTTTGAGTTCATTTCGAGGCCAGCAGCTTTAAGTTCTTCAATAAGTTCATCGGCTATTACAATCCAAGCCCCTTTAGCTTCTGCCATTTTCCATTGCAAAAGCATCAACAATACTTCGTATTCAACCCAAACACTTCGACCCCCTGTCCTTCCGTACTTAATTGGGTATCGAACTATGGTTCCAGTTTTTTCGTTAGAAGTTTTCCTAAAAATTATTTTACAGTAATGCCCTTCAGGCTTGTCGTCTTTCGGCGGGATTGTATCACCACCATATCTTGGTTGAAATTCAAGAATCCAATCAGAATAATGAAGTAACGCGTTTCCACCAGAGGCATTAGTCAGTTTAGGGTCAGTTTTTTCGTACTGATTCACACTAACTTTACTCCTTACTTGAGAAATCATAAAACAGATATGGCCCTTGGTAGAAAGACTTAAAGCCATCTTCTTTAAGAAGTTAGAACTTAAAACCGAGCCTCCTGCTACCTTGTCTGACTCTTCAAAAGAGCGATCTAAATCTTTTTTAGGAACCATCGCATCCATTGAATCAATAATGAAAAAGTATTTACATTCGGTTGGATTGTTCATAATTAACTCTCTCATCAACTGAAGCACGCTTTCAAAAATATTACTTTTATAAATAAACAGCTTCTCAGGAGAAATATCAAGTCCTGACCTTTCCAGCATCTCTGGAGAAAGTCTTCCCTCGGACTTGATATAAACCACCATACTATTTTCCACGCTTTCTTGGAAATTTTTAGCGAAAGATAAAGCGCAGGAGGTTTTACCTCCTTCAGAAACTCCCGAAGCACGAATAATCGAAGGGCGAATCCCGCCAGACATTTCTATGTCTAGAAGTAAACTGCCGCTGGAAACAATGTAATGAGGCTCTTGCTCAAAGTTAAAATGCTCGTCTTTGTGATCTTTTAGATAACTCTCTATTTGTTGTAGAGGAGTAAAACCTTCAACTGTTTTCTTTTTTGCTGCCATATTTAATGAAATCTTTAATAGTTTTAGTGTTTAATGAAACTTTTTTATCTTCACCCAACTTTACATCCGGTACATCATACCGTTTTGGAGCAGGTAAGTCAAGAGAAAATTTAGCAAACTCTAATTTAAGATAAGCTAAACCTTGGGCAGAAATAAACCACACCAAACTCTCCATAGCAAACTTTAAAGGAAGGGCTCGCCAAAAAACTTCTAAAGGATACTTTTCTATGAGAGTTTTAGTAATTTTCATTTCTCTGGCGACTAAACCTTTATTTTTCCAAATGGATTTTGGATCTAATAAAAATTTATTTATAATGAATTGATTTAAAGTGAGCTTGCGCTTCCTTTTTGCCGCCATAGGAAGAAGATTAACGCATATTCATGAAACAATGTCAAGCCTAATTATTTAAATCTTTTCTGACCATTCTTGATACCAACTCTTTAAAAGAAATTTCAGGAGCCCAACCTAACTCTTTTCTAATCGGATTAGAATCTCCGTAGAGAAGAGACACTTCTGCAGGACGATAAAAATCTTTATTTATCACAACTAATTCATCGCTATCAAGAGAACAGACATACTTTTCATTTAACCCTTCTCCTTCCCACCTACCTTCTATTCCCGCCGCTTCGAAGGATAGCTCTACAAACTCTTTTATACTGTGAGTTTCATTGCTTGATAAAACATACTCTTTTGGCTGTTCTTGGTTTAGCATCATCCAAACTCCACGAACGAAATCCTCAGAGTCCGACCAATCCCGCTTAGAATTAACGTTTCCAAGCGGGATCGGATCAAACTCCTTCCCTTGGTCCATTGCCCGAGAAATACGAGCAACTCCCTTGGTAATTTTTCTGGTCACAAACTCTTCCCCTCTTTTTATTCCTTCATGGTTGAAAAGAATGCTATGAATCGCGAAAAGATTATAAGATTCTCTGTAAACTTTTACTATATGTCTAGCAGCCGCTTTAGAAGCTCCGTAAGGGCTTCTTGGCTTTATGGGGTGTTTTATGTCTTGAGGGCTGTAATCAACATCTCCCATCTCTTCAGAACTTCCGGCGCTGTAAAACCGACAGTCTGGTTTAAATTTGCGGATAGCCTCTAGGCAGCGAATAACGCCAAGAGCGTTAACATCAAAAACTTGGAGGGGCATATCCCAACTGCATCCTACGAAAGAATTAGCACCGAAATTAATAAAATAATCTGGTTGTATATCTGCAACCAATTTATCAATAGATATTTCGTCCGTCAAATCTCCGCAACAAATTTCAAAATTAGCATGATCTTTAAAATCGTTTATATTTTCGAAGTTAGCATTTGCGCTTCTTCTCATCATTCCATAAACTTTTATTTCTTCGTCAAGCGATAGAAGATATTCTGCCATGTTAGCTCCGTCTTGACCCAGTATCCCTGTTATAATTACTTTTTTCATATATTATCTATATAGTCTGTACAAACTGCATAACAGTCATATTTAAGTTTCCAATCTTTATTTTTATGCACTATAACTGATCTATCGCCAACCTCTTCACCGGGGAAAGTCCAAATATAACCTTTGGACGTGACAGTAAATTTATCAGTTTCATGCCAAAAGCAGTGAATATTATTATAAAGCATACTTTCTAAAGCTGCTAAATTTTTTGCATGACACCATAATTTTTTATTTTTAAGAAATTTCTTACTGACTTTGTACCTCGGTTCATCATGCCCTAAAAAGAACTTGTCAAATACCTTCCATACATCCACTTCGCAGTTCAGACCTTTAGCGAGAACTTTCTCTATTTGCTCAGGAGTATTAGCTGTGGCGTAATTAGGCCCAGTTAAGTTGGCTCTATGTGCTATTAGAATCATATTTTAAAAAACCTTTTCCGTTATACCATTCGTAGCCTTTACTTTTTCCCCAGTAATCATTACTGTCATCTTCGTAAGTTTTCCATCCTATCTCTTCAGCGCTTACAAAATTTAAATCACGATAGAAATTTTCAGGTAATTTATTGTATAGGTTTTTCATACCATTTAGAGAATAATCCCATGGTGAATTACTCCACCAATCAAAAAGGTATTGTGTGGAACCATACATTAAAAGATCGCCTATTATCTGCTGTTGCAAACATGACTGCTCAGTTATTAAGGTAGATTTTTGCAGAGGCTCTATATTCTCTATATAGTCGTAGGCTCTATTCTTCAAGGTAAATTCGCATCCCGCTTTTAAGCACCTTTTAAATCCTTCTATACAAAATTTAGGATGGCCGCGGCCAAGCTCTTCTGGAAAAATATCCTGTTCCCAATAAACTTCATTAACTAATCCCTTTATTTCGGCGGGAGGAGCAACTCCATGGCCACACAAGACTATATAAAATTTTTTATTTAGGCTCAGGTTTTTATTTATAGCTTTTTTAATCCAAGAATACTTTCGATCAGCGTCCTCTGGCTCTACATAAAAATGCGATAAAACTAAACCTGTCATGAAAAAGAGTAATTAAAATATTCTAAGTCTTTATGGTATAAATCTTCTACTATTTTTATCTCTGTTGAAGTATACATCTCTGAGTAAGGAGGATGATGTGATCCCCTAAAAAAACCTCGAGGCTCATTCTCGATACCTTGTTCAAGGTTTACTTCAGGCATACCAATACTTTCTTTTACTTTAGACCAGTCATCGTTTAAGTTTTCAAATCTCCCTATATAATTCATAACATCTTCGCCGTCTATATTAATGTATTCAAACTGAGGCTTGAAAAATAAATCGTCAACCCAAGGAGACTCTTTTAGGTTCCTGCAAAAGTTCTGAAAGTTTTCTACGTCACAGGAAGATACATCAAATTCACTCAGTAAAAGATTTTCATGTTTAATTTTTCCAGAATATCTTTTTTTTCTATTTTTTTTAAATTCGTAATAAGTACTTACCAATTTATCAAAAGGATTCCTTACAAAAGTAAATTTATAAAAATCTTTGTATTCAGGATTTTTATTAACAACTTCAGCTATAGTACAGTGGTGCTCGTCAGGTTCAGGGTGTTCAAGGTTACCAAGTGCTATATTAACACATGTAGTAGCTGTCCGAGGAATAGCAATATGAATAAATTTTTTATCAGTATTTATTATCATTCTATACCTGTAAACTTAGTACCGTTACCTTCCCAATCTCTAGTATAGACTTTATTTCCGTGTTGCCATTTAGCTTCGTAAGCACCGAGCTCATTTATATCAACTGTGTCAAAGTATTTTGAAAAAGTCTCTTTTAGCGGCCAAAGCCTGTCGGCAACACCTCTCGCGCATAAAAAACTTTTAGCTAATATTTGTTCTGGTGTGTCAGGTTCTCCCTGTTTGAGCCAAGAAGCCTGAGAGGCATATTCGTCAGGAGTTTTTACAGTGTAAGCGTCAAAAAGAATGTTGTAAGCCTTCAAAAGAGCTTCTCTTTCAGCAACAAAAAGGTGATCACCTATATGGTAAGGTTTGAAGTCCCATGATTTAAAAAATATATTACCACAAACCATTTTTTTAGTATCTTTAAGGAATCTTTGTTTTAGATTATTAAAGTTAGTATAAAATTCATCACTTCGCATTTTGATGACATAAGGAGAAGTGCATTTTTTTAATCCAGCGTATGTAGAACTGATACTGTAGAAAAATGTGCTTTCTTTATCACATCCAAAAGTACTGTCTAAATCTGGAAGAGGTTGAGAAGTAATTTGAGCTAAAGGCTTGTACTGCCCCCCATAATCACCTTTTACTATTTTCCAGTCACTAAGTTTGTCGTAGTTGGATTTTACAGCATCAGTTAAGTCTTCTTTCCAATGACTAACTATTATATTTTTGAATTGAGTATGATAATTACCTACATGCTGTAAAGAGGTATTGTCCAGTGGCCCTTGTATAACTAGGTCAAACATTGTTACATTATATGTTTCATTCTCGTCATATGTCTACCCCCATCAAATGTAGTCTCTTTCCAAATCTTAACCATATTATCAAGGGTATCTTCAGAGACATACTTCTCAGGAATAGAGAAAAAATTAACACAGTTATGACGCAAAGCGTACTCAGCAGTATATTTATCCATAACTAAAGCTGATCTTATACCATCAAGATGATTGGCTAGAATGTTAATACCTTGACCAGTTCGGCAAAAACCCATGCCAAAATCACAAGTTTTATTTCTGATCGAGTCTACCGCTGCTATGACATACTCGTTGTAATCACAATCTTTTTTAATGTAAGTTCCAAAATCTATGTAAGGTATTCCATTTTTATCTAACACCTTCTTAGCCAGAGTTTTCATATCAAACCCTGAGTGATCTCCACAAATTGCAACTGGCTTATCGCCAAATCGACTAGTCACGTGATCAACGAAAAACTCCAACTCAGGCGGAGTCCCTAAAACATGCATCTTCTTAACTTGGGAAATACCTACCTTTAACCCATCACGAATCAAAAGGTTATACATCGGACAAATATAAAACTCGTTTTTAGTTCTTATATTTTTCTCAATCATTTCCTCTGCATAATCGACAAACATCTTGCCCGTTTTGTAGTAATAAACGCCTACAGCGGCGTTTTCACTTATGACTTCTTTTTCAGCCGTACGAGTTGCGAGACCTGACTCATTAAGCTCTACATAACTATGGTCGGGGCTATTAGCTTTAAAGGTTAATAAAAAGCCATCTAAGTTCGGGTCAATTTCGGTAGGACTGAACTGGTCTTCAAAATAAACGTCAGGAGTATAAATGATTAACGGTAAGTCATTGTTAATCAAGTCTTTAGCTAACAAACAGGTTGAAACCGAACCATCAGTTACTCGATCCACAACTACAATTTTGATATCTTCTCCAAACTTCTGTTTTAAAATATCATCAATAGAAAAATTATTTATATGTTCCAAACGTACCGCAAAGATAACATTACATTCGTCCATGTCTATAGAGTCCATAGACCAATCTATGATATGTTTATCTTTAGACATGATGAGAGGTTTGGGCATTGTGTAGCCTTTGTCTAAAAATCTCTGGGCCTTACCCGCGATAGGAAGTAGTAAGTTATATTTTTTCATATTTTACTTTTAAGTAATCTGTAGTTTTCTGACACGAGGTTTTTACAGCCTCCTCTAAATTTAAATTATAAAGCTGAGAGAGAAATATTCCACAAAAAATGTCTCCTGCCCCATTAACTTCTAGCCCTTTGACAGGCTTTATAGTGGAAAAATAGGTAATTTTACCGTTTTCTATGCATTCACAGCCATATTCATCATGTAAAATAAGTGGGGTTGAGGTTTTTATGTCACTGTAGAGCGGTTTTCTTTCTCTAGAATCAAAAACTAAAGAACATTCATCGATAATTGAACGGTATTTTTTTCTAGGATTAAGGGTGCAGAAATCAACACTAACATTTTCATGGGAAAAATCATTTAAATAAACTGGGTCTATATCATCTACATAAGCTATGTGAATCCAGTCATAAGTTGACTTCCAAGAAGTGTCTTTATTTTCAAAAGTAGAAGAATTATGAAGTATCGAACTACGTTTAGAACTATCAAGTTCGTTGATTATGATAGAGTTAACTTTTCCTTCATCAAAAGTTTTAGTTTTAATTCCCGGTATTTTTAACCTGTCTATATTATAGATACCTCCTCGTTGGGAGACTGAGGATACGGGAATATTAGTTTCTCCTTTTTTGAATTTGGAGATTGTAAAAATATTATCTTTATAACATTTTCCGAAAAGGCCTATTTTAAAATTTTTCTTTTTCATCTAATTTATAGACGGATTCCAGTACCTGTTTTGGTTCAACTGTTGGAATTAAATTAAAATCTATTAGATAATCTACCAATTCCATTACTACGTTATCTCCCCCTTTACTTTTAAGTACTAGAGTGCACTCTTTCTTTATTTCGGAACACGAATCCGATGGACAAAAAGAATAACCAACACTTTGCGCAATACGTAAATCAAAAAGATCGTCTCCTACAAATGCCATTTTAGAAGTTGGGCAACTATACTTTTCACTTAAAATACTTAAAAATTCAGTCTTGCATTTTCCTCGGGAAAAATAAAAATCTATGTCTCTGTTATTAGCTACTGCTCTATTAACATTCTCATCTCCCGATAAAAAACACACACGTACACCAGAAGATTTTAAACGTTTGATTGCAGTAAAATCTTTATCACAAAAAACTTTGTAGCATCCTAAACCATTATCATCGTAAGTTTTTCTTCCGTCAGTTAAGACGCCGTCAACATCTAAAATTAAAAGTTTAATCATATTTCACCACGTACAGATGGATTTATTTCATATTCTTTAAACAAGACGCCAAGCTCACTTGGATACTGACTCGTATTCCATTTACCTTTAACTATAGCAGTCGCTACATAAGGGTAAATTGAAGAGTCCCAATGTAGTTCGCCTCTTTTACTTTCATTATTGTAAGTATAACAACCTTTAATATTTAAAGATCTGCATGTAGCTTGAGCGCCTGTTTCAAATTCTCTTATAGTAGGTGAAAATGTATGCTCGAAAACCTGTTTTAATCGTGAAGTTTTCCAAACGCTGGGCTGATTTGCGTAAAGGTATTGTGCGTTTTGAGGTATTTTAAAAAGATAGGGGCTTTTTAAGAAATTATAAGGGATATCATTGTCTATTCCTCCTTTGATTAATTTAACAAAATCTATTTCACCTTTTGAAATTTCCGGAAGAAACGACTCTATAGCTTCTATATTAGGGCTATCATAAAGCGGCATATCTTCTTGATGATACAAACAAAATTCGGTTTCTACCTTCTCTAAACATTCATAAACTTTTTTATTATAAGACAAGTTTTCTTCATACTCGATTAATTGCCAGTTGTCAGGTATTGTATTAGTAGTTGAGTTGCAAAATATTAACCTATTAATTTCGGGCGAAATATATTTATCTATTTGCCCTGTAAACATTGGCCACACATCACCATAATCATGGTGAGAATACATAATAACCGAAACGTCTTTTAAAGTCATCATACGAATTTACTTTTTTTGTAAAGCCCTGTATCAATAAAATACCACTTGTAGTATTTGTGGTTATCAATGCAGTGCCATTTTTCCCACTTAACTAAATCTTTTGACGGAGTGTCTTTAAGCATTTCATTACTAAACTCACTAGATACATTACTGTCTGGCCATCCTTCTGTTATGGCGCGAGCATAATCAGAGTCAATTTGATAGTAAGGGATTACTTTGTCAAAAGCATTTCCCACTATATCCATATTATTAGAGTTAGAGTAAAACCAATGATCAGCATAGCCCCAATTTAACTGGTCCCAAAAACATGAATATAGATAACTCATATCTAAATTAGGGTCGAACCTTATATCCGTAGCATAGTATTGTTGGGGGCATTCTTTTCCCCGCTGCCCTAAATCAAAACGAGCTAGTACCACACAGTCGTACTTAAATCCCTCTTGCTCCTCATAATTTTTCTTAAGATTCATTACTTGTTTACGGGAGTATAAGAAGCTTAAAGTTTGAAAAGGGGAATTACTTTTATACATCGTTTGAGCACGATCAAAGCTATCATCAAAATCAGAGAATTTAATCTGACTTAACTCTTTATCAAATTCGTTTTGTTCCTCAAATACGCATTCTGTAGGATTATAGGTAGAGGTTATTAAATCTTGAATACTTTGTGTTTGCTCCCAACTATGAACAAAAATATCAACTTCATTATCTTTAATAATGTTATTTTTAATGTAGTTAGCGCCGTCAATAGAGGCTTGAGTACCTCCCGAGTTAACAAAATATCCATGTAAGCATAAAGCGATTTTCATTGTTTAAATAAATTAAAAGTTCTTAAGTCTCTGTAAGGAGGATCTTCTATTTGATCTTCGGCATGTTTGGGATAAGCCATTAATAAGGTTAACCCTCTGGCTGCTTGCTCAGGAGTCATATACATGTTCCACCCGCCATCTCCCAAATCGTCATCTTGAAAAGGCACGCCTATTGTTCTTCCTTCATACCTTAACTTCTTTATAGTTTCTACAGCTTTTTCATCATCTGTAAGTATCATTCCGCCCTTGCCTATTTTAAGTGGCTTCTTGTGGTGAAAAGATAAACACATATAAGAACCCGGTATATACATGCCTGAAGTTAACCTTTTTGCTGCATCGTAAATTGGATGTGGTTTTAATTGGTAAATACCGCTCCATTCAATATCTTCGAATTCAACTCTGGCACCGGCCTGTAATATAGATTGAGGCGGTGATACATATGTACGAGAAGGTATTGTTACAGTAGAGCCTTGAACTTCGCAATACTTGCAACAAAGAAAAATAGCGTCAGTGCAGCTATCGCAAGCAATAGCGTACGGAGCTCCCGTGTATTCTGCTATAGCTTCTTCAAACCACTCAACTATCTCAAAAGGATTTCTCACTTCTCTAATATGTAATATTTCTTAAGGAACCCGCAACTTTCAAACAATCTCCTACTTGCTTCGTTATCAATTTTAACCTTGGCGAAAGAATTTGGAAATTTTTTCATGAAACCTTCTACCATAAACTTACCGACACCTTTATTTTGATGTGTTTTCTTTGTAGCTAGTCTTATATCATTTTCAACATGACCTATAAAACCTATCACTTCGCCGCTATCAACGCACACCAAGTAATTGGAAAAGTTTTTAAACATATAGGCGTGATGAGCTGCTGTTGGTATTATACTAGGGTCTCCAAAACCTTCTCTATTGTCATTCCTAATATCAAGAATAGAGTACCAGTGGTCTCCGGGTAAATTACTACATTCTACTAATTCCATACATCCTCCTCATGAAGTACTGGGTGATCAACATTCCCCCAATAAGCTAATAAATAAGTCCTACTGGACTTCCAACCTTCGAGCTGAAGCAACGGGCCAAGCGAAGAACCTATATCCATGTATTGATTATTATCATGATTCTTAAAAAGATCATAACATAAAAAATTACTAAGAGAAGCGGCAGAAAAAAGAAATAAATGATTGGATATATTATTTTCTTTTATCCACTCGCTAATTTTTTCAGGCAGATCAAAATCATTAACCATACAATTGGTGCCAATCGGAAAAAACTTTTTAACTTCAAATGGTAATTTATCTAACTTTGAGTTCTCGTTAGCTACTAAAACAATGTCACGTTGAGTAAACAGGGGCAGCATTTCATTAATAAATCTACTGTAATTACCGTTTATCATGACATTAGAAAAAGATAAATTTTCCCAGTCTTCTGTGCCGTATAATTCAGTACAAAATTTCCACGACTCTCCACCATCTAAACTGTTTTGACCGGGTATACCTTTTATGTAATTTTCTTTTTGGAAGAGAAAAGCGTCTATCAATTTGCAGTGTTGTTTTTTATTTTTCTCAGGTATAAAACTTTTTTGCTCTTCTGGCATGTAGCTATTTGCATAAATCTTATTAGGCCCATGAATGTCGCCTTGAATAAAATGATCTTCCGCTAAAACTACAGTTTTATTTCTAAGTACAGTAACTTCTCCATCCGAAAATCTAGAAAAAGCAAAAGGAGTTTCACTCTTTACTAAATTTAAAAGTTTATCGAATTCTTTTTTATAACTTTTCATTTATAAAATCTAAATTTAGGCCGTAAAAATATTTAGGTTTCCATCCTGTAGCTTTTGTTATCTTTGATGTATCTACTGAGTATCGAATATCTTGACCCCATCTATCTTCAACAAATTGTATCTCTTCATCCGTTTTATTAAAAGTTTTTATAATAGCCCGAACTACATCTATATTTTGTATGTAATTATTAGCGGCTATATTGAAGCATTGGTTTTTTATCTTTTTGTCGATGATGCTCATGATTCCGTCCACATTATCCTTAACATATGTCCAATCCCTTACATAGGAACCGTCTCCGTGAACAGGTATTTTTTCACCATCCCTTAAACAAGATATACATTTAGCAATTAACTTCTCCTCGTATTGACGGGCTCCATAATTATTACCACTTCTAGTCATCACGTAGTCAATGCCGTAAGTTCTATTATAAGAATTTATTAGCATCTCAGAACAAGCTTTTGTCGCAGAGTAAGGGTTGCTAGGGTTAAGCTTATCTGTTTCTTTAAAAGAACCTTCTTCTATATCCCCATATACTTCATCCGTGCTAATATGAAAGAATAATGGCCTTTTGTATTTAGGGGTCACTCTTACTAGTTCTAATAAATTGTGGACTCCGTTAACGTTCGACTCAATAAAAGGGGCGCAATTAGTTATAGAATTATCTACGTGACTTTCAGCGGCAAAATTTATCAATATATTACAGGTGGGTATATGCCTAACATTTGCTATATTAGCGTGTGTTAATGAGTAGTTAGGATTCTTGTCCCAAGGCAGCACTCTATGAGAAGCGTAACCCATCTTGTCTATATCATGCACTTTCCAGCCTCGTTCGAGTGCAGATTCAACAAAATGACTCCCTATAAAACCTCTTCCTCCTGTGACAGTTATCTTCATATAACCTGTAGAATTTTTTCTGCAGACTTACCGTCTCCAAACGGACAATCTGAGCTTGGAATATAGTTTTCTTTCACTTTATTAAAAATTTCAGGCAAATCCCCTATCTTTTTACAAAGGTAATTGAATGATTCCAGAGCTTCAGGTCTTTCAGTTGTTTCCCTGCATACAATAACCCTCTTTTTAAGAAAGGAAGCTTCCTCTTGAACTCCGCCGCTGTCACTAATTAAAAACCTACATGCAGAAACTCTTTTTATAAAATATGAATGACTCATAGCATCAACCGTTGAAGCATTGCTTAAACCTTTTTTAAGAGGGCATCTCGAGTTTGGATTTGGGTGAGATACAAAAACAAAATTTAAATCAGGATTATCTTGAGCAATATCCTCTATTTGAGAATACCAAAATGGAATCGACTTGTGATTTTCTCTACGATGTAAAGTGACAAGGACATCATTGTTATAGCTTATAGGAATATCCTGAAGGTGATCTAATACTGTATTCCCTACAATATGTATTTCACCTTGAGCCATTTCTCTTAGTAAGTTCGTTTTATTTGATTTAGTAGCACAAAGATGTACATCTGCAATCCTTGATATACATTGCCTATAAACTTCTTCAGGGTAAGGGTGACTCTTATCGTAAGTGCGTAAACCTGCCTCTAAATGTATGACCTTTAACCCTTTATTAAATGCAGCCAAAGCGCAAGTAAAAGCTGAAGCTGTATCGCCTTGGACTAATACATGGGTAAATCCATCCTCTAAAACTTGATCTAAACAGTAAGACCCAGTTATGCTAGAAATAATAGAGTTAAGACGATTAGGGGCGCAATCGTGCATCTCAAATGAGTAGTCCGGTTTAACAGTACCTTTTCCTATGTCTTTATGCTGACCAGTAAATAGAGTTCGTATATTAAGCCACTGTGATAACTCGTGAAGAATTATAGGTTCTATTTTAATATACTCTGGCCTAGTGCCATAACATATTAATATTTTTTTCACGACTTTATTAACTTGAAACCTTTCTTAATAGTTGATTTTAGGGCATCACCAAAATGCGACCCGTGGTAATTAACAGATATCGCGTTTTTATCTACGCCGTATTGGTAAGCTAAAGTAGGATTAGACCCCCACATATCTCTATCCTTTTCGGGATGAGGTGGTACATAGGTGTTAAGCCCTAAATGTTTTTGAATAGCGTAAGAGAAGTGCATATCTTCGCCGCATATTCTACTTTCGGGTATTGGGGCTTCCCTCCAAAAAGCTCCAAGCCATTCCCTTTTAAAGAACCAACTATGACCTACTATATCTACTCTAGTTGTGACTTCGTTAGGTTTAGACCACCCCCATCTATCGTAGCTAATATAATTTTCATCATTAAATATGACTCCAATAGTACCTAACAAACCTTCATTAGTTTTAATAGTCTCCAAGCAATTTTCTAACCACTTAGGCCCGGGAATTGTATCATCATCAAAAACGCAAACATATTCAGTAGTAGCGTTTAAAGCATACGCAAATCGAGCCCAAACTCCAAAGTTTGCATTACTAGTGGTAACTACACAATTAGATAAAGTAGAATAATCAAACCTCACATCACTATCTTTATTCTGCCAAAACATAACCATGTCTGGCTTAATAGTCTGCCGTTTTAAAGCCTCCATCTGAGGCGTTAAGGTATGAGGGCGTCTATATCCGTTTAAAATTACTGTTATTTTACCGTCTGACATCTCTTATTAATTCTAGTAGGTCTTCTTTTTTACTTCTCATAGTGTTTATCAAGCTTAAGCCATTTCTATCATACCAAGGTTCATAAGAAGCACCAATTAACTCATTAGTGTGAACTTCAATCCCTAACATCTTAGCTTCTAAAACCAACCTACAACATGTTTCTGGAGTAGATGGATGAAAAGCTAAAGAAGAATACATGGATAAAAACTTTAGAAAAGATTCATAATCTGGATCTTTTATAGTATCAAAGGGTATATTGTTTCGCTTACAGTATTCTTGAGATTCTTTAGTCCCTTTTTGTGGATATGGAGAGTCGATTACTGCACACTTATTCAGAGTTCTTGGGTTATTCCCCAACTTCTCTAATAAATTTAGGTGTTGCTCTGACCATAAATTTCCAGAAAAATTGATTGTTTTTTCGGGGAGGTTTAAATTTTTGTCGTAAATATTTTTTTGAAAAGCTGTTTGACAAATTATAGCTTCAGCTTTTTTATGAAATGAAATATTTATTAGCTGGTTGGGAGGGACAATAAAATTAGGGTACAGTGCAGGGTTTGTATGATGAACAAACTTGTAATCGTGACAATAAAGAATGTACTTACAATTATCCTCTATAGTTTGACGTATAGAAGGTTCAATACCAAAAAAATTAGATATTATAAAAAAAGAATCGAGGTTCTCTTGGATGAACCCCGGATACAAATAGCGACTTTTGATTTTTTGTACGTCGTAGTGCCTATTTAAGGTAACAAAAACCTCTTCATCATTTAAAGCTGCTCCACCTACAAAATCATCAATAAAAAAGTCACTAATTAATATGATTTTATCATTCAATTGTAAAATTTTTGGAACCTACGTTCCTACTGGGGTCTTTGGGGTGCTTTGCACCTTTTCGGCTTTTAGAGTAATCTTCAAAGAACTTTTTCTTTACTGGGTCGTGACCATGGCGTTCTTCTCTTTTAGCTGAGGCTTCGGCAGATTGATCCCATAAATCACCGATGGAGCCTTTCGCTTTTTCACGAAAATCCTTGGCTGAGTGAGGATTTATTTTAGTGTCTATAGAGGCATTAGGTATAGTATAAACCCTGTTATACTCTACACCATCAATAATATAAACATGTTCTTCATGTATACTTTGAAGAACTGTAACTTGCTCACCAGTTTCAGGGTTTTCGTAAATATATTCAGGCATCTTGCATTATGTTGATAATTGAATCTACAGTTTTAGAATAACTAAATTCGTCTTGAAGTTTTAACCCTTGTTCATTCATCGGAGACTCTTCATATCGTTTGATTGCTTTTTCACAACCTTCTATAAAGTCATCTTCATTAAAATCAAATATTTTACCTTGGTTAAAGTGGCTACCCTTTTTAAAGAACATTCCGTCTTCAGAGTCAATTTTTCCACTAGGTTCAATCAAAACTGAATTTTCTTCATTAGCCCATTCTTTATACGCAGTAGCGTTAAGTATAACTGAATGCTTGCCTAATGCTACAGATTGAAACTCGGGTAGACCCCAACCTTCTGCGCCAGACATGCCAATTATTATATTACCAGAGTTAAGAAAATCATTATACAAGCTATTCTTCTGCATCATACCCAAAAAGTTGATGTTGAAATAACTTCGACCCTCTAAAGTCTGAGCTATCAACGACTTAAAGTCATTTTCTTTAATAAAAGGATTAGCTATCGCACACTGAAGTACATATTTAGGATTATCTCCATACTTTTTCAACCAAGCTTTAATTAACCTTTGATGATGTTTTCTTTTTTCAAATTTTCCAGTTAGATTAAAAACTATTTTTCCTTCTAGGTATGAAGTGTCTTTTTTTGTAAAATTATATTTATCAAAACCAAGCGGAACAACGCCACAATTTTCAACTCCATAAGACGAAAGAATATCTTGGGTATACTTAGATGTCACCAGAAGACGTTTCTGGTTGTTCGCTATGTTTATTTCAATTGAAGTAGGATGATCAAGCTCGTAAAAAGTCAACAAGGTTTGATCTTTAGCGTAGGACGTCAAACTATCATGATTAAGATGCCACAACTTAAATACAGGAGTATTCCGATTGTAGGACTCAAATGATTTATTTATACAAGACTGTAGCCATGAGCTGAAATCTTGAGGTAAATCTTGGCTACTTAAGTCTGGTTGCCCTATTGTAAAAATAGAAGGCTGCACCCCCTTCTGGTGAAATTCACGCAGAAGGGCGGTGCTAACCTGACCGAAGCTTACACCGTTAATTGGTAGATGTAAGGCGAAATCGGACATTAGAACATAATTTCGTCATCTGACGAATTAGTAGCTGCTGCTTCTTGAGCAGGAGCAGTAGAGGTAGGCTGGGTAGCCTTTGCTTCGCGCTCTTCCCGAGATTCACTCAGAAAGATACGAAAAGCTGGAGCCTTCTCACTTTTAGTGTAAGTTCCATCCTCGTTTCTTTTGCCCTGATTCTTGAACACTACTAGCTGCACTTTGCCGCTAGCACCTTTGAGTTCAATGTGTCCAGTCATGTACTGAGAGCCTTTATCGCTCTTCTTTACCCATAGAGCGCCTAATTCGCGCTCTTTCCAGTCGTTTGTCTTTTGTTCGTTCGACATAAGAATCTGTAGATTATACCAGTTGGAACCGCATGTCAACACTTTTTTATACGTTATCCAACATTTTTTCGCTTTTTATTTTTTTTCTTAGTATTTCGATACCTCTATTATGAAGATTTATCGCAGTTTGAGTGCTAACGCTAATTTTATCAGCTATAACACACCATGATGGTTTTTTTTCTTCGTTAGAATACCTTAATGAAAATATCTTTTTTATTCTAGGGTCTTTGAGTTGTGATAGAATATTCTCAGTAAACTCAAATAAATTATTACTTGAATGTGTTTCAACACGGTTATAAAAAGGATTTTTCTCTTTAAGTGCATCTAGGGATTCGTCTTCGGTTACTACAAGTCGGTCCTTAGATTTTTTGTTTAGGCAATTCAGGCAGCTGTATTTTATCTGATTAGCTAACCATGTTGAAAACTTTACTTTTCTGTCTTCATCAAAACTGTTTGCTGAATTCCATATAATCAAATTTTTATCATTATAAAGCTCGTTAATGTCTAGATTATTTGCATAAAAGCTTTTAGAGAACCTTGACATTATTTTAAAACACAAGCCCGAGTGGCGTTTGATTAGTTCTTTAAGACTTTTCTCGCAATTAACGCTTTTTACATTATTTACTAGACAAATATCTGTTAATGAATCCCAGCTTCCCTTTTCCATAATGTGACTTTTTTGTTAAAGTCCCCGTATTTACATGATTTGAATCCTTCCATATTCAGTAAATAACGGTGATGCTCTTTAAACATACGTGGTAACATTATACAATATTCTATTAAATCGTCTAAATTATTTTGAAAAAAAACGTTAGCGTCCAAAAAATTATCTTGATCAAACAAATCAGAGTTTATGGATAACTCTACTAAAAAAGCAGGTTCATCAAAACTTTCATCATTATTTGTAAACAGAAAATTAGGAAAAGTAACTATCTTAACTTCATAATTAAAAGTGGCTTCATAACTATTAAAATTAAATTTATGAAAAGCTTTCATAGTTTCAGAAGTTAGATTTAATTTGGCCCCAGTCCCACAAAAAGCTAAAACTGGCTCGCAAAAATACTCTTCTAATTTGTGCCCTTCAAACATACAACCGTTTTATCCACTTTAACAATTTTTCTGTAGAAGCTATTCTCTGAGAACTGTCTTCATAAGTATTCCAGTTTAACACAAAATCAGCTTTATCTTTCATGATTGGGTCATTTCTCTTTTCTGATTGATTCATTGCTTTAATATAAACCCTATCATTATTCTTCTCAATATATCTAGATAAATGAATTAAAACTCCATTAGCATCATTCTTTAACCAATCTATTTCATCATCTTTGTATTCAGAATACCTAACATCAGTTATTATATTTACTTTTTCTTCATCTAAATCCTTGTGCAAAATATTAGTCCAGTGCTTTCCTTTAGAAAGTTTCCTTTTTATCTCACCGTGGGCTACTAAAAGAGGTCTTATGATATCTTTTTCTTCTCTACTACATGAGCAAGGATCTATTCCATAAAGTTTCTGTGAAATTGGAGACAACTCTTTCTTAAGATTATTTGCAATGGAAAGTTCTTGGCATGGGATATCCATTCTCTCCAAGAATTTAATTATTATCTCAGATAAAGTATTCTTCCCTGAACCAGCTACTCCAGAGATACCAATATTCTTAAATGTAGAACTCATTAAATATAGTATATAATATATAAACTTTTCCCTAGAAAGTCGAAGTGAAACGGAGACTTTCCCCGTTTTAGCGGTATCTTTTAAAAAAAGACTTAACTAAAACACCGGCAATCTTTCTTTTCCCTGAGAATACTCCCCGGTTAGCCTTTTTTGGGTGTGCGGTAGTTTCCACCCATATGACATCACCTTAACTACACTCCTTGAAAATTTTCACTTTCAAGTTATCTCCGGGTGCAAAGTCTCCGAGAAGCAGAGCCGGACGCTAGATTACGGGGCCATCCACCTTTTAACAGCAGGATGACAATGCTGCAAAAGCCCTTTATAAAACTTTAAACCATGAATGTCAACCCTTCTTTAGAGGTATTTTTGAAAAAAGTTTCTCAAGCCTCTTTTTCGGGGAAAATTTGATTTTTCTTGACTTTTGAGGTGGTTCACGATAAAAATAAACCGATGAGGTTGAGCTGGGAAGAATATGCTTTAAAAATCGCTTCTTCTGTGGCGGAAAGAAGCGAAGATATTTACCAAAAAGTTGGAGCATGCGCTTTAAACGAAAAAAATATGGTTATTGCGGTGGGGTATAACGGTTTAGCCCCGGGGAAAGATGTCTCTCATGCTTTTTTGAGAAACCGAAACCATAGGAGACCTTTTATGGTTCATGCTGAAGCAAATTGTTTAAGCTTAATAAAAAGAGATGAGGCTAAAATGCTTGCCGTTACGCTTTTACCGTGTTCTTATTGCGCCACAATGATAGCCGCTTACGGGATAAAGAAAGTAGTCTACAATGAAGTCTACAAAAGAGATAAAAGCGCTATAGAGATTTTTAACTTTTATAACATAGAGTGCGTTCAATATGAAAATTAATTACTCAAAACTGTACCCAGAGGCGCAAGTACCATCGCAAGCAAACTGTTCTGACGCGGGTTATGACCTATTTTCTACAGAATATGTTACATTGGAACCTTTTCAACGTAAATTAGTGTCTACCGGTATTTCTCTAGAGATTCCGCAAGGTTTTTACGGAAGAATAGCCCCTAGAAGCGGTTTAGCGTGTAAAAAAGGTATAGACGTTATGGCTGGAGTGATAGATTCCGGTTATCGTGGAGAAATAAAAGTTTTATTGATAAACTTAAATTTTGAAGGATATAATCTAAGGCCTAGCACTTTTGAAGCTATGTTTGGTTCAGCTAACAGAATAGATATCAAACCGGGTGATAGGATTGCTCAACTCATAATAGAAAAATGCCACACTAATGTAAAGTGGAACGAAATGAAAACACTTGAAGATTCACAAAGAGGCGAGGGCGGCTTTGGCAGCTCCGGAGAATAAACATGCAAAACTCAAATAAGGAAGTTATTTCCTACAATTCTAAAATGGTTGGGTCTTATGTCCGTGTTGTAAAAAACGGCGGCTGGAACGGTAAAGTAGAGAAAGTAATAGACGAAGAATATTTCGAAATCTCTAATGTAGAAAACCCCCTTGAGACAGATATAGTGTCAATGTATGATATAAGGTCCTTATCATATGAGACTTTATGACACTGGCGCCCGATTCGCTAATTAAAAATTAGCTTATTTCCTAGAAAAAAAGGCATGTGACACATTGGCACGCCCCGTGCTAAATAGTAGTCATGTATTTACATGATAACTTCGGAAGGGGTTTGCTAGACATCGCAACACCATTATTCAACGAACTTCAAAACACTTTAGATCCTGTTTTCATTGAGGAAAATGGGGATTATGTATTTGAGGTAGAAATGCCCGGCTTCACTAAAGAAGACGTTAAAGTCAATATTGAATCTGCCGGACACCTCAACCTACAAGGTAAAACCACAAGAAGAGGGAAAGAGGTTAAGTTTGGACAAACATACCATATCCCCGAAAAAGCCGACCCATCAACCGCTGATGCATCCTTGAAAAATGGGATATTTAGGCTAATATTCAAAAAGAAAAGTAAACACAAACCTAAAGAAATTAAAATTAAATAAAGGGTTATCAAACCGGGCCTTGGCCCGGTTTTTTTGTGTAATTATTTATATGCCGCTTCCTTCTCCCAAGAAAAGCCAGAAAAAAGAAGATTTTATAAATTCATGTATGGCTAGTTCCGTCATGAATAATGAATTTAAAGATCCTAAACAGAGGCTTGCTGTTTGTCATTCACAATACAGAAAGTCCTCAGCATCAGCAGCTTGGAGCGAAATTGAATTTGACAATTACCTACTTTTAAAATAAGATTTTTTTAAATGAGAAACGATTTGATTTTAACTCAAGCTAAACATGATCAATTAATATCTCTACTTGACCAATTAATCGAAGTGTCTATATGGCAGGATGCTGAAGCTAAAGCGAAAGACTCCGTAAAATACCAAGGTGAAAGTTTTATGACTCACAAACTTAAAATCATAAGAGAGGTTTTACTTCCATGAAAAAAAAGAGTAAGTTAGATTCTGTCTTGCAACCACTTTTTGAAAAAAAAGAAAGTTTAATTGATTCAATAGAACTATCTTGCAAAAGTATAGAATTTTGGGAAGCAAGAACTGAGAAAGTTTTTAAAAAAATAGACGAGTGCGAGGAGGAATCTTTTTTAATGGACGAGGAGTCTTACCTCAAGGAAAATTTAAAATACTCACGAGAAGTAAAATCCTTAATGAAAAGAATTTCTCTTGAGAACGACCAGTTAGATATTTTAGAGCAGTCAATTCTTGATTTAGAAGAACAAATAGTAAAAACACTAGACTCTTATGCCAAAAAGCAAAAAAAGTAAAAAGTATTACTTAATAGAGTCTGCAACTCGTAAGTGGTCTTATGGAGCTTTTCCCCATACTGAAGAAGGTTTAAAAAGCGCTAAACAGTATATGAAAAATCTCCAGAAAAATACAAAAGAAAAATTAGAGATAATTGAAAAATAACTTGACGTTTGAGTCTCGTTGTAACATAGTTAATCGCACACCTGCTTGAGGGTGTATTTTTTTCTACAGATATGGAAATAAAAGTAAAAAAGAGAAACGGAAAACTAGAGGAATTTGACGTAGAGAAGATAAACAAATGCGTTTATCGAGCTTGTGTTGGTATTGACGGCAACAACGTCTCTGCTAGTGAAGTTATTCTCGACGCGCAATTACAGCTTTACGATAAAATAACAACAAAAGAAATAGATGAGGCCTTAATTTTATCGGCTCGCGCCAAAATAGAAAAAGAACCTAATTATAGTAATGTAGCGGCGGCGTTAGCGGTTAATGCACTTTACAAAGAAGTTTTTAGGGAAAGTGTGGATTCAGATACTTTTGATTTACAGTATAAAAAATCTTTCGTACATGGCGTAAAGAAGCTGGTCAAAAATGATATTCTCAACGAAAGACTACTTGACTATGACTTAAAAAAACTTTCGGAAGCTTTAATACCTGATCGTGACAGAAAGTTTAAATATCTTGGGCTACAAATTTTAATTGATAGATATTTTATTCGTATTAATAATAAGATAATCGAATCGCCCCAAGCGTTCTGGATGAGGATCGCAATGGGGCTAGCTTTAAATGAAGAAAATAAAGAAGAACGAGCAATTGAGTTTTACAACCTGTTTAGCAATCTGCTTTACACTCCATCCACTCCTACATTATTTAATAGCGGAACTACTCACTCTCAATTAAGCTCGTGTTACCTAAATACATTTGATGACAGCATCGACGGAATATTCGAAGGAGTCTGGCAAGAAGCCAGAAAAAGTAAGTACGCCGGAGGTCTTGGCTTTGACGTTACTAATTTTCGTGCTTCTGGGGCTTATATCAAAGGCACAAACGGGATTTCTGGAGGTCTTGTGCCATGGCTCAAAATCCTCAACGACACACTTGTCGCGGTAAACCAAGGCGGCAAAAGGCCCGGTGCTGGATGCGCTTACCTTGAGCCTTGGCATCTTGATTTTGAAGACTTTTTAAATCTTCGCCGAAACACCGGCGATGAAAGACTTCGATGTCACGATATGAATACTGCCTCTTGGATTCCTGACCTTTTTATGAAGAAGGTTCAAGAAGATGGAGATTGGTACATGTTCTGCCCTTCTGATTGCAGAGAATTGCATGAAGCTTATGGGGAAGACTTTGAAGAGTCTTATGATTACTACTGCCAAAAAGCAGAGGAAGGAGAGTTGAAAAATTTTCGCAAGGTAAAAGCTAAAGAGCTTTGGAAGAAAATGCTGAAAGTTTTATTTGAGACATCCCATCCTTGGGTAACTTTTAAAGACCCATCAAATATTCGGTACAGCAACCAACATCAAGGCACTGTTCATTCAAGTAATTTATGTACTGAAATTCTTCTGCATACAAAACCATCAAAATATAAAGATGGAGAAAAAATAGAAGTAGGGGAAACAGCAGTATGCAACCTTGGTAGCGTTAATTTAAAAAACCATCTTGAAGGAAAGAAGCTAAATAAAGATTTATTAGCGTCTACAATTAAGACTGCTATTCGTCTTTTAGACAACGTAATTGACTTAAACTTTTATCCCACTAAAGAGGCTGAAAATGCTAATATGCAACATCGACCAATTGGATTAGGTATGATGGCTACCCATGACGTTTTACAGATTCTTAATGTCCAATACGATTCAGACGAAGCTGTAAAATTCATAGACGAATTGACAGAGTTCTTTTCTTACAACGCGATTCTTTCTTCTAGCGAATTAGCTAAAGAAAGAGGAAGCTACAAGACTTATTCTGGCTCACTGTGGGAAAAGGGTCAACTACCCATCGACACTTACAACAACTTACTAGATTTTAGAAAAAAGTCTCCAAAGACTCCCGTGCGGGGAAAACTCGATTGGAAAAAAGTAAGAGAACACATTTTAAAATATGGAATCAGAAATAGTAACACTATGGCAATTGCTCCTACTGCCACTATTGGCTATATTAACGGCGTGGAGCAGAGCATCGAACCGAACTTCTCGGTAATGTTTGTATACGAATGTAAGAGTGGAAACTTTTACGTTGTTAATGAGCAGTTTGTAAATGATATGAAAAAGGAAGGTTTATGGAGCCCTCAATTAGCGGAAGCTGTTAAGGAAGTTGACGGCGATGTTATGCTTCTTGACATTCCTGAAAAATACCAAGAAAAATATAAAACTGCTTTTGATCGCGATATGTTCAAATTGATTGAATGTAACGCCGCCAGACAAAAGTGGATTGATCAAGGCATCTCATTCAACCTTTACAACAAAGGCACCAGCCTAAAATATTTAAATGATATTTATATGGCCGCTTGGGAAGCTGGACTAAAAACGACTTATTACTTGCGTAACCGAGGTGCATCAAAAGTTGAGAAGTCCACCAAAAAAGAGTATACAAAAGAAGAGCAGATAGCTTGTTCTATTGCTAACCCTGAAGCTTGCGAGGCTTGCCAGTAATGGATTACAGTAAAGTTAATATATTTTATCCTGTGATTGGATTTACAGGAATGGTTCATTCTGACTACATGATGAGTACCATAAACTTGATGCTACTTTGTAGGCAAAAAAATATTAAGTTAGGTATGCGTTCTATATGGTTTGAAAGTTTAATTAGCAGAGCGCGAAATGCTTCAGTAGCTCATATGCTGGAAAAAGATTATACTCATTTATTATTTGTAGATACTGATATAAGTTTTAGCGCTTATGATGTATTAAGATTAATTGATGCAGATAAAGATGTTACAGTTGGGGTGTATTCCAAAAAGTATATTAGCAATCAAAAAGTAGAAATTATGGCCAATCATACAGGGTTCCCTAAAGATTGGAGGCCTCTTGTAGGTGATTTTTCCACTGAAATTAACAACGAAAATTTACAAAAAGCGAAAAGTGAAAATATTGTAGAAGCTGAATACGCAGCTACAGGATTTATGCTTATCAAGAGGCAGTGCATAGAAAAAATAATAGAAGAGCGGCCGGATATAAAATATATAAATGACATTGACGGATATATGGATGCTGGAGACAATTTTTATGACATTTTTCAATGTAAGATAAACCCCGAGACTAAAAAGTATGAAAGTGAAGATTATGGATTCTGTAAATTATGGAAGTCTCTTGGGGGCAAAATTAATGTAATTACTGATATAACTTTAAATCATCGCGGATTTAATAATTTTGAAGGAAATCTAAAACGACAAGTAAACTTTTTTAAATAAATATGAGTGACTCAAAGACAGGACAAGTACTGGGAAAAGATATAGCAGGTGTAAATTGTATTCTGCCACACAAACATAAAACAGCTTGGGATTTATTTCTTAAAGGCTGCGCCAATAATTGGATGCCTACAGAAATATCTATGGCCGAAGATATTAAACAATGGAAAAATGGAGAAATAACAGATGATGAAAAACTTTTGGTTAAACGTTCGCTTGGCTTTTTTGCTGGCAGTGAATCTCTTGTTGGTAATAATCTTTTGCTTAGTGGGTTTCGCTATATTACTGATGCTGAGTGTCGCCAGTATATTTTACGACAAGCGTTTGAGGAGAGCCTTCATAACCTTACTATTGTTTACGTTTGCGATTCTTTGGATCTTAAAATAGATGAAGTATATCAAGCTTATTTAAATATACCTTCTATCAAAGCTAAGGATGACTTCTTGATGAGTATCACTACTGATTTGAGTAGGCCAGATTTCAACCCTCACACTCAAGAAGGAAAAAAGGAAATTTTAAGAAATTTCATAACTTATTGGATTGTTTGCGAAGGAATATTTTTCTTCAGTGGTTTTGCTATGCTTTTAGCTCTTGGCCGTCAAAATAAAATGCAAGGTATAGCAGACCAAATAAAATATACCCTGCGCGACGAAAGCTCTCACATTCAATTTGGGACTTATGTAATTAACCAAATTATCGAGCAAAACCCCAAGATATGGAGTAAAGCGTTTCAACAAGAAGTGACTGAACACATACAGAAAGCTGTGCAGCTTGAGATAGCTTATGCTAAAGATGTCCTACCTAGAGGTATTCTTGGTCTTAACGCTGATATGTTCGTTGACTACATGCATTACATAGGTAATCGCCGACTAGAAGGTATTGGTCTTGAATATCGCTTTCCTAGCGACAAGAATCCATTCCCTTGGCTCGGAGAAGTAGTTGACGTTCAAGCTATGGGTAACTTTTTTGAGCGCCGAGTAAGAGAATATCAACAATCTGGTTCCCTTGAAGATGACTTTTAATGTAACAGTTTATGAACAACGATGTCACGATTTAAATTCGCTACTGAGTCTTTTATGTTGGGTCAAATTTCTTGCGAAATCATAGCCCTATCCCAACATTTAAACGAAAACCACGGGCAAAAACTTAATGGCGAATTAGTAGAACTTGACAAAATAATAAATAGAGTTAATAGAGTTAAAAAAATAATGCTTAGAAAGGATAAAGAAAATGCCTAATGTATCTGAATTTGAAAGGAATAAACCTCGCGAAACTTATAAAGCTATTGTAAAAGCTAAAGAAAAATACGAAAACTTAGTAAAATCCACTGTCGTTATGGAAGATACTGACGCGGTGCGCGTTGAAATGGCAAACTGTATCCTAAAAGATCTCAAAGAAATTTTTCAAAAATTCAAATCTGGCGAATAATATTGTGTAACAACATATATGGCTAGTATAGCAGATCAATTCAAAGGCCTCCCAATTGGGACACTCATCGCGGAACCATTACTTGGCGCAGCTAAAGCGCAGGGACAACTCGCTCACACAACAGAAAATTTTATTAGAGACATCGGGTTGCAAGACGATGGCAACGGTAACCTTAAAGCTCGAACAGTAGAATTTGACTACGATGCTCCTGTTGAATCGAAAGATGGAGATGGAAATATTACAACCACAATCGAAAACAGAAAATTAAAAGTTCCTCTTCTTTCAGTTATTCAAACTCCAAATTTATCAGTCAAAAAAGCCACTGTTGACTTTGATATGGAGGTTAAGTCCAGCACTCAGGATACTAGCTCCGTAAATACTCAGACCGACCTTAGTGTTAAATATGACAACTGGTGGTCACCAGTTAAGGTAGACTTAAAAGCTTCTGTATCCACGAAAAGTGAAAATATTCGTAAAACAGATAATTCGGCAAAATATACTGTTCATGTAGAAGCCCGCGATGATGGCACTCCGGAAGGACTAATGAAAGTACTTGACATTCTTGGGTCTGCCATCCAACCTGTTGCTTCTAGCGGAGGTAGCGGAGGTAGCGGAGGCTCCTCATCGGGCGGTAGCGGTAGTAATTAATGGCTGACGACAAATTATCTTATTCAAAATCTGGATCATTTAAAGGTGCTCCTGCGTTAAAAACGTTCGATCACCTGATCCAGTGTCTCTATAACTCTGTAGTTTATGCTCAAAGATACGTAGAAACCGAGCATCTAAAACGGGTTATAGGGACATATTTTGATGAATATGGTCGCCCAATTACAAAAAAAGTTGTTCTTCCTACAACTGAAGGTGATCAAGAGGTAGAAATACCTCTAATGACCTTGGCTGGACACAACCATCTTAAAATAGATAGTTTAGAGATGGAATTTGACGTAGATTTAGGCCAGTTTGAGAATGAAGATAATCATAAAAAACGCCGAATGATTGCAATGATCGGCCGTAAAGACCCTAAAAATACTTTAGCCAAGGTTAAACTTACCATAAAAAATGGCGATACCCCTGAAGGTCTTGCGAGAATAAACGATAAAATTGTAAAAACTATCCCTACTTAATATAATAAAGATATGCCAAGTGGTTATTTAAGATTAATGTTGGATTCGGCTAGGCGTTGCGCCGCCGCTACTCAAGATGCAGCAGAAGATGCCCGAAAAGCGTCAGAAGAGGCTCGTCACGAAGCTCAAGAAATTGATCAAATGGCTCAAGATGCAGCGTCTAAAGCTGTCGAAGCCAGTGAAAGAGTCAAAGTTTTAGAGGCAAAAGTCCTAAAGCATGATAATATGGGGCAAGCTGAATCGGCTTAGACTAACCTATCTTTGATAGACTCTATTATGTTTAGTTGATTTTCTATTCTAATGTATTTAGTAACGATAGTCGCTCTTTGATTCCTAACTTGGGTATCGATACTTAAACCCTTCTCTTCTAATGGAAGAATTATGTCAGAAATAAAATCAAACATACCCCTTTGGTTTAGAAATTTCCAATATAAGTCTTTGGTTCCACATTCACATTCCAAAAGCACATCCATATCGCAGTCAAGTCTAGCGCAGGATAAAACGTATCTAAACGGTAAAGATTCTGTAGGCGGTTCAGATAACGGTGCTCGAACTATTAAGTTCATATAATATATTACACTAATGAGTCATGTTAATCTAGTAAACGATATACCAATCACAAAAGATGGATTTGACCATGTAAGCTGTATTGTTGAGATTCCTAAAGGTACGAATACTAAATACGAGTACAATGAACAGCATAATATTTTTGAATTAGAACGGTGTCTTGTTTCGTCTTTACAGTATCCTATTAACTACGGATTTATAACTCAAACTTTCGCATTAGATAATGACCCTTTGGACGTTTTGATATTTAACCACGACCCTATAGACAGGGGCAGTCTAGTTAGATGTAGGGTTTTAGGAGTTCTTGATTTTGTAGATAATAATGAAATAGATTACAAAGTTATAGCTGTTCCTCATTGGTCTCCAAAAAGTCGATACCCAAGGTTAAATTCAATAGAGCCAGAGCACCTTAAAATATATAAACAATTTTTCCGTATATATAAGATAGACAGGCTAAACACTGTGAAAGTTGGGGAATGGAAGAACGGTAAAAAAGCAACAACAGTAGTTTTAGACGCTCATAATAGATGGCAAGAAAGACAAAAAAATGGGAATGTTTGATGACATAATCGTACCGAAGTCTTATTTGAAAGGCTTGTTAACAAAAGAGCAAGAGAAGTTAATTAAAGATAATAATTATCAAACTAAATCTCTTGAAAACTTCTTAGGTCAATATAAAGTTTATAGACAAAAGCTCTTTATAAAAAAGGATAAAGAGTGGGTTAAGGATACTCATACCGGAAAAATTAATTTTTACACATCCTTCTGCGATAAAGACGAAAACACATGGTGGAGTGAATATGAATTTACCTTTAGAAACGGGATTATAGATAAAAAAGAGTTGGTTAAATTCGAAATACAAGAAACTGCCGAAGAGGCAGAAGCGCGAGATAAAGAATGGGAAAAAATTACAGCTCAAAGAAGACTCTTTGAGAGAACTTTAAGATATAAACTCTACAACAAAATTTCTAATTTTTTGTTTAAATTATCACAATGGGCTTATCAAAAAACCTTGCCACCAGTAGTTAAAAAAACAAAAATAAAAGAAGAAAAGTTAAGTTTTTGGAAGCACTCATGAGTATACCTCAAAAAGGGTACAGAGAGCTAAAAGAAGACTGCCCTCCTGTTCCTGAAGATACATGCCCCCACATAGACAAAGCTCAGAAATATCTGGAGGGGCTAAGAGATCAAAACGAAGCACTTAGAGATATTGGTAAATTCTGGAGAGCTACAGCCATTAACTTGCTTCAAGAATGTTGTGACTTGAATCAGTATATAAAACAAATTGAAGATGAATGAAAAAAGGATTCACAGTATTGGAGTTATTATTAGCCATTACTGTTATATTGTTGTTAGTTTCTTTATCTCTACAAAGTTACGCAGATGCGCAACGCCAAGCTAGAATCGCTGCGTGTAAAGTATATAGGAAGCAAATACAAACCTTTGACGAAATGCCAGAATATGACTTACCAACCATATCAGACTCCGATATTAAAGCTTTGGTGAGGACTTATGAACGATGTTATCAATGCCACACAACAGCAAGAGTCCCTTATTATTACGCAGAATGAAAAAAGAAATAAAACACATTCTAGATAAAGAAAAAATTAGACAAGACACCACCGTAGAGTTAATAGCAAGTGAAAATTTTGCTAGTCAGTCAGTTATGGATTTATGCGGAAGCATATTCACAAATAAATATGCAGAAGGGTATCCGTCGAAAAGATATTATAATGGTTGTGAGAACATGGATCAAATAGAAGACCTTGCTATAAACCAATTAAAAAATATATATAAATGCAACTACGCAAATGTCCAACCTCATTCTGGAGCTAACGCCAATACTGCTATCTATTTAGCTTTTCTTAAGCCTCAAGATAAGATACTTGGTATGGATCTAGCCAGCGGAGGTCACTTAACTCATGGAGCTTCGGTTAATATATCTGGTAAATTTTTTGAATCGCATTCTTACAAAGTAGATGAGCAAGGCTTTTTAGATTATGATAAAATAAGAGATAAAGCTCTATCATACAAACCAAAAATGATTATTGCTGGAGCTAGCGCTTATCCTAGAATAATCAATTGGAAGCTTTTTAGGGAGATAGCAGACGAGGCAGGAGCATATCTTTTAGTCGACATGGCTCACTACTCTGGGTTAATCGCTGGAGAAGCTTATCCTAACCCAGTAGAATATGCAGATTTCGTAACAAGCACCACTCATAAAACATTAAGAGGGCCAAGGGGAGGAATTATACTTTGGAATAATCACGAGTACACAAAGAAAATAAACTCAGCAGTATTTCCGGGAAGTCAAGGAGGACCATTGATGAATATAATTGCAGCTAAAGCTCAAGCTTTCGCAGAAGCTTCAACACTAGAGTTTAAAGAATATTCCATGAATGTCATAGAAAATGCCCAAGAAATGTGCAAGGTTTTTACAAAAAATAAAATTAAAGTTCAGACAGGAGGCACAGATAGCCATCTAATATTAGTTAATTTATCTAATAATAAATATAGCGGTAGAGAAGCAGCAGATTTACTAGAAGCAAATAATATTACAGTAAATAAAAATGGGATACCTAATGACCCAAGGTCTTTTGTAGAAACAAGCGGCATAAGAATAGGCACAGCCGCAGAGACCACAAAAGGACATGACAAACAATGGTTCAATAACTTAGCAAATAAAATATCAGACATATTAAACAAATGAAAAAATTGTTACTACCCCTTTTATTAGCTACCTCCGTTTCGGCAGAGCAGAGAGACTACAGCGGAATCGCAGATAGAAACGCCTTTACCCTACTTAAAGAGGTGCCAGCAAAAGTCGAGATCCCAAAACTACTACAGAAACCGCCTATCAAACTTAATCTGACGGGTATCATAGTCAGGAGAGGAGTCACTAATGTGTATATGTTTTCCAAAGATGTCCCAAAGAGGTTCTTGACCCTGTCCTCTAAAAGGAGAACAGATAGCGGGGTAACGCTGCTGAGCGTAGAGAGAGGGTTAGTGGAAGTAGATAACAACGGGGTAAGGGAACTTCTTTCGTTCGATACCCACAAGTTACCATCCACAATTACATTACCTAAACTAAATACTAAACCCACGGTGATAAAAAAGAACTCTAAAGACGATAAAGATAAAAATAAGAATATTGCGCCTCCTGCCCCTAAACCCTCTGTCGTAAAAGTCCCTTCACGCCGACCTAAAATAGATCCAAAGATAATTCAGAAAGGGTTAGAGTACATAGATAGGATAGACGACAAAGAAAAGAGGGAATACATCCTTAAAAGACTAGAAGGACTTCAGAGCGGTCAAAATAATTTGGATAGAAAAATTGACGCCAACGAAAGACGCCGTCAATATGATGAGCGTCGCCGAGATAAATGAATATTCCTAAGGAAGGGTTGATAGAGTTTGTAAACTTTGTTAATGAATGTTGTGCCGTTATGGATCATGACTATGTCGCTGAATGGCTAAATAAACCTCACCCAGACCTCAATATGCAAAGCCCTATGGATTTGGTTAACGACGATGCGGGAAGAGAAAAGCTTTATCGTCTCTTGTATTTTATAGATATTAACGAAGCTGATCTTTAAGTCTCCGGAACACTGCTTACAACGGCCGTTGTGCCATCCGGAAATCTAGTTCTGGTAACCAAAAACACTACTCCGCCAATTGTTTCTTTTTGAGTAAAGTTGCCTACTCTTGTCGAGCTTGCAGGTACGTCGTTTTCTTCCACTATGTTAAACTCGACCACCGAAGCGTCTAGAATAACCTCAAAATCTCCTACCGTATCGTTAGTTCCTCCAGATAGAAGGAGAGTAGTCATGCCCCGAGACTCTATAGCCTCTTCCGGAACTGGAGCGGTTATTTTATTATCTGAGTTTCTTACGAAGTTTGACCGCAAAGGTTCGCCAGAAGGTATTTGAAAGAATACGCCAGTAACTTCGTTAAATCCGGCTCCTGAGATTAATACATTTTCACCAGTAACTCCTCTAGTTGGGCCATAACCAGTAGCGTTTACTCGAGTTCCATTTATAATATATTGACCGGGGAAGTAACTGATTTGAGAAGGCAAATAATTTCCTGTAGCTATATCACTTGCTGCAAATAGTTCGTCCGTGGCTGACACTCCAGCGTTATCAGGTTGAAGTATAAAGAACTGTCCTGTGCCAATAAAACTACTATCTAACTCAAGATCAAACTTACTATAAAAACAATTAGGAGAATTTAGTATCCCGCTCCCTGTGGTTATGCTATTTACAGTATATAAGTGAGCCTGTGCATTACTTGTAGCTGTCCCAGTGCCTGTTATACCAATCCAATACTCTAATCCGGAATTTGGTATGTCGATATCTATTTCAGGCGGTACTGTATTAGCATTCAAACCTGTAATAGTTATAGAAGAACCACTAGTTACTTGACTGGAAGAGTTAAACCCTGAAATTCCTGTTATAGTTGGTAAAGGTGTAAAAAGATTAGTCTCTAAACCTTCTCGATTGGCTCTCCCTGTTAATCGTATACCTTGTGTTTCTACTATACCTGTAGGAACCTCAACTGTGACACTTGTAATACCGCTTAAACCGGGCGCAGAACTAGAGACAGAAGTGGCTTTTATATTTTCATTTTTATAATCTGTAAACAAGACATCTAAACCATTTAATTCGTAACCTGAAATAGTTAAGTTTCTACCTGCTCCCACATACACTTCGTTATAATTGAAACCACTTACGCTAGCTATATTTATACCAGAAGCAGAGACAGTAGTAGAAGAAACTGTCCTATCTTTAAAATCTTTTAACTCAAAAAGCCCACTACCATCTCCAGTGTGGATAGTAGGAGGAACATTAAAAACTAAATTATTAGGCCTCTTTTGCCAAAATTGATCTATCTTTACAGTGCCATCTACTCCTGTAAAATGTATACCTGTGACTAGGTTCAGCCTACTTCCAGTAATAGTTGCAAACTGACCTTCCACCATTATTTGGTTGTAATCAAAAGTAGAAGGAACATCTCCAGCTCCTGCATAATAACCACTAATAGCAGGTTTACTCGGCGAAACACCTAAAATACCCGTAGTGCTTATCAATCCCCCACTCGTATCTATGTTTATAACATCACTTAAAGCGTTAGCCGGAATAGTAAAGTTTATACCAGTCGTACTACTTTGAGTATATTCAGTAATCACTCTATTACCTATAGTAAGCCCACTTGGTTTAATGCCTTCGAAGAAACCAGATACAACAATATTATCTCCAAACTCACCGCTTGAAGGAGCTAATTCAGGTGGCCCATCTATACTAGGAGCAGCGATTACTGTTATAGATTTTAAGTTGCTACCAGCACGTCTACCATGAGCCCTTATTTTATAGTTTATACTTGATCCTTGTAGCGTACCTGTAGGGAATGAGTTAGGATAAGTAAAAACAATTTCTTTATCATTGTTTAAATAGCCACTTATAGATAAATCGTTTAAATAACCAGCAGGAGCTGAAGACGTATTTCTTAAACTTAAAGTTGTTCCAGAATAAAGATTGGTTCCATAAACTGTACCTGTACTTCCGGGTAACACATCAGTATCTGGTATAATTGAGCTTATAGTAGGCGAACCCAGTATATTAAAATTAGTAGGGGATGCTGCATCTCCAAAAAAACCTAACACTCCTATAGACAGTAATTCTCCTGTAGTTTCAAAACTAGTGGTTGACGGAATAGATGTAGTTATAGTAGTTCCGGGAATAAGATCATTTACTGTAGGTGGGGCGGTTCCAAATCCTACTGGCCCTCCTACGCCGCTTATTGCAATGCCCGTAATACCAAACAAATTAGTCCCACTTATGGTAATCTCATCGTCATTAATTCCTGAAGTAGGGCTTATGCTAGTAATAGTTGGAGCCCCTACAGCGGGAGTATAAAAACTTGTTGAAGGGTATTGCTCAGGAAAATTAACAGAAAATATACTAACCAAACCTGATGAAGAAACTGGAAGATCGCCAGCTGCAATATTTCCACCACTAACACTCATACTAAAATCAAGAGGTACAATCCCACTCATTCTATTACCATCTAATATTTTAAAATTACCTGTAGTGTTTCCTATAGAAACCATGTAACGGTCATACTCTTCACCAGAATACATAATTCCTGAATCAAAGTTTTGCCCTGAGATAGTAAGCAGCTCCCCGCGCTCTATATTTGAAGCTACTCCAGTAATTTTTGCGAAAGGATTAAATAAAATATTACTTGGAGAAGTATAAGATATACCACTCTTTAAATTTAAAACGGGGGCTCCAGAAACAAATCCACTCGGTACTTGCCCTCGTACTCCGGTTGAATTGGGGATAGTCACAGAGTTGAACTCTATTCCGTTAACACTTATACCTGTCACTCCTGAAAAAGAAGTCCCTTGCACGGTTAGAGTTTCTCCTGTAGTCAAACGGTTTGCACTTAGCCCTGTAACTTCTGGAATAGGGACGAATTGATTTACTGTTATACCACTAGCTTTCGAAATATTTCCAGCTAAACCTGTTCTTAAAGAGGAGAACACTGTAACTCCACCAAAATCTGCATTTTGAGGTACTCTTACTTCTATTTCTTCAGGTGATATAACGTTAAAAGCTCCACTAACATCTCCAAAATTTACATCTGTTATTTGGTAAAAATTTTCACCTGTAAGAGTTATCAATTTTCCAGCCTGACCACTTACATCTTCTGGTTGAAGTCCGCTTACTACTACCTGACTTAAAGAATCTAAAACTACTTGTTGTACTCCTAAATTTAAAGTAGCGGCGTTACTTTCTATAGTAAGCTCTTGAGTGTAAGCAGCGGCTGGAACAACTCCTGAAATTCCTGTTTTATCTAAATATTCAAACTCAGTGACTTCTTCTTGGCCAAACATAACCCTTCTTGTGAAGTTCATGTTTGAACCACTAAGTGTAAAAGCTCTTTTTGGAAAAAATGTAGGCATTATAAATTCCCTAGGTTCCCTTCTGGACCTGTCGTGCCGATTCCTACTGCGCTAGAGTTTCCAGCATTATCTGTTATACTTCCTACAAAAACTGTGGTTGCTTGAGTGGATGCTTGAACTACATTTATTGTTTGTTTAATGTAAGATCCGGCTGCTGAAGAAATGTTTCTGTTTTGTATTTCCCCAGAACAACTAAAATTTTCCACTATATCATTATCTGAATTTTTTAAGTCTACTGATATCAAAGCATTGGTTCCAGAAACCGGAAGATATCCCGTAGGGTTATCTATTTCAAAATTCATGCTTACATTTTTAACACCGAAACTTACAGAGCTAGGTTTAGTTTCGTTCATTAAGTAAACCGGATTCACCTCCATTGAATAATTGTAAGTACCCTCTATAAAATTATCTACTTCTCCACTAGCAAACTGTCCAGATACAACCCCTTTTTTAAAGTTTAACATTTGAGTGCTGGTTGGTGCGGCTGACTCTACGGAAGAAAACTCTCCGTTTAACTGGTCATAAAAAGCTATAGTAGCACTTGCCGTTGCTGCGGCATTTGGACCAAAATTTACCGAATAAGAAGTTAAATAACCACTATCAAAATTAAGGCCTCCAAAATTTCCCGAAATAACCTGACTAGAAGACTGAGGAATCTCTCCTTGTCCAGTTATGAACGTTTTAAAATAATCTCTCCCAGTTATAAAATAGTTAAATGAAAGTTGGCCCCCTATTCCATTACTTGCAAAATAATCATTACTGTTTCTTTGAGTGATTAAGTATCGAGGAGAAAGAGAAGTCCCGAGCGTTATATTCGCGTCGGAAGCTAAAATTTCATTTCCGTTTATTCTTAGTTTGGCGTTGTTGGCAGAGTAGAGCACATTAATAAGCGGCCGTTAAGCTCTTTTGGGTTCTGACGATATCATCTAGCCCTACCGACATAGATGTTGATACTTGCTTGGCATTTTTAATTCCTACTTGCATCTTATTAGTAGAATCAGCCTCTAAACCTTTTAAATCTATATTGATGTTGGCGATATTAGTTTCGTCGAATGCCAATCCTGAATTAAATACATCCTCAGTTACATTTATATTTTCAGAAGCTGTAGTATAAAAAGTTGTAGTAGGAAATTCCTGACCTACTTTAAAAACTGGGCTATGATTAAAGCTTATAGAGTAATCTGCTCCAAAAATAGTTCCTACTTCTGTTGCCGCTGTGGGAGACGATATTTCAGTTTGCAGCGCCGAAGGTAAGGTGGTGTACCTACCATGAGCTATACCGGTGGCTAGCTGAGTGGCTGTTGTAGCAGGGGAATACAAAGATCCAGAAAGCCTACCGCTTACTGGAAGCTGTTCTCCGGAGCCGAAAAAACTGAAAGAAGCATTAGAGGTAGAAATAGTGTTACTCGACACATCAAAACCATAAGAATTTAGGAAACCAACACCTGAAACTCCTGCAAATTCTATTGTAACACCTGTAGCTACCGAGTTTGTTGAGTTTTTAATACCGCTCGCTATGTAATTGATAATATTCCCGGGTTGGCCAAAATTACTACCCGTAATACTAGTTAAAAAACTAAAAGAAACATCTCCTTGCCTAGCTGCATTTGGGTACTGACCTAAAGCTCCCTTATTACCAATGGCATAAAAAGGCTGCTGCGAATTACTGAAGCTCACACTACAATCTGAAGCTAAAAGGACTTCTGACACATTTGCCACTGTGACCTTTACCGCTGCCTTATCGTAGAATACTGTTGCCATACCTTGTTAGCTATTACACTTTTTTTACCTTAAAATGAAAGATGTTAAGGCAAAATCAATACTAGCATTGTCTGTCGCTCCCCCTTGAAATGATTCCGAAACCAATAACATATCATTAAAAGAATACTTTAATAATTCTATGTTGCTATTATTTTTTTTCAAAGTTATCGTGGTATCTTGAAAAACTGTTTGCTCTGGTACAAATCTCATATTTTTTATCTCATAATCGTCTGGTTCAATGCTAAAATTTACATCTACTCTTACAGGATTTCCAGCAATCACCCCTGTGGGAGTAGCAATTCCCAATGCGTAAAGAGGTATTCTAGGGGTAGTAATACTTACGCTAAAATTATTCACACGGTTAGTCTCAAAAGTATCTAGGTTTATCTCCATGGAGCTATAACTAGGTATATTTAGGGTCGTTGGGTAGGAGTCTGTAGGCACATTAGCTAAAACTCCTGTACCGAACTCTCCGTATATGGTCGAACTGGTAGAAATTTGAGGTATTTCTCCAATAGAGCAGCTTGCAGAGTAAGAGTCTAGATACCCTTCAGTAAAAATAAAACTCTTCTCTCCATGCTCTACTACCCCGCTAAAAGCTATGTCTCCCGTGAAATTTTGCAAAACATCCACTGAAGTAACCGGGGCGCTAGGAGAAGCGGTGTGCGTAAATAAAGAATTAATGCTCAAACTAGCAGATTGAGGCCCTTCTGGAGCAAATTGTATGCTGTTTATACCTAAATTCCTCAAAGGAGCGGCTACTGAATCATATGACGCTGAAATAGACTGTACTCCTTGTATCCCACTTCCGTTAATAGTGATACTTTCAGCCTCTCTTGTAATTCTTCCTAACATTACCTTATCTTTATTTTACACTCTTTTTTATGTGTAATATAATAAATAAAGGAATAAGGAGAAATGGCAAATAGCATATATGACGTTCCAATTCATAATTCAAGTAAAACCTACTTGAAAAATTCCATTGTTTTCGTCAAATCTAACATCGGAGACAGTGGAATCCCTAAAGAAATCAAATATTATTATGCTTTAGAGGATGTGCCAGCAGGACAAGCAATTACTGCTACCCAATATTGGGGAGGATATGTAACTGCTCAAAATGGTGAATCTATTCCCAACTTTCTTTGGACTCCTTCTTACAATCTTTCAACTTCTCATAATCCTAGAGTTAACTCCGTAGTTTTTGGTAACGGATACGAACAAAGAATACCAGACGGTATTTATACAGGCTTAATTACCTTAGATGTTTCTTTCGATATGAGGAGTGAAAACGAAACGCGTGCTATCATACATTTTCTACGAACTCGTAAAGGGGCTGAAAGTTTTGCAATTAAAAACTTACCTGAGATTTATGCAGACTCAAGTTATACTAAAAGGTTCGTTTGCCCTTCTTTTAATAGTAATTTTGCTTTCCACAATAATTACTCTATAAAAACTCAATTTGTAGAAACAAACAATTAAGATGCCGGATTATACGACAGCAGACTCAGAAAGAGCTAAATCCTCAATTAAGTCTTTAAACTTTGAGCTTACTAACTTGACCCCTTCGGCGATGGTTACAATGTTCGAGATAGACTTAAATAAACTACTCGAAACTAAGGAAATCACTTTGGGAGAAGATGCAACTCAAGTCGGTTTCCCCGGTGATGTTAATGATGGAATTTTAAGATTCCACAACAACATAAAAGTTTTTAACTCTTTTATTATTTGGCAAGGGTATGAATACTATCCAGCCCCGATAATTGCAGAAGGTTTTGAAGCTACTACTAAAGGCACACTACCACGCCCCACTTTAAGTTTGGCCAGTCAATCTCAGACAGGAATAGACCAACTAGCTCTTCTCAGAAACGAGATAAGAAAATTTGGAGATATTATCGGAGCAAAAGTCACTCGCAGACGGACGTTTGCAAAATATCTAGATCGTAGGAACTTTGTGGGGGCAGGTGCAGGAGCAACCTTTAAAAATATAGGCAATATACCCATTCCACAAGGTTACGAACCCGATCCTTACGCCGAGCTCCCCAAAGATGTATATTTTATAGAAAGAAAAGACACAGAAAACAAATCAATACTCAGTTATGAACTTTCTTCTGTGTTGGATCTAGAAGGCACAAAACTACCCAAGAGAATGATTGTGGCCGACAAGTGTGTTTGGCAATACCGCGGACTGGGATGTTGGTATCAAGACGGTAAGAGTGATGTAATTAATGCGGGAACCGCAGAAGAAAAAACTGTAGTTCCGCTGTTAGAGAAAGCTGAATTAGCTAGTTTACCCGGCGTTCCATCTAACCTTAACTTGCAACCTTCAGAAGCTACTGGCTTACCTAAACAAGCGGTACCCGTGGCTAACGACAAAGACGAAAGAATATCAACTTTATTAGGAGGTACTGGCCCAGCCCTCGCTGTAAAAGATGATTTAGGCCTGTGGGACAAGTCAACAACATACGAAAAAGGTGACTACTGTTATCTACTGAAAGAAAATATAAAATATTACTTTGTCTCTAAAGGTGCTATTGGTGAAGGCGCAGCAGCCATTCCCAACTTAGGAAAAGTTCCACCTAATTCTGAATTTTGGATAGCTGACGAATGTTCCAAATCTCTTACTGGTTGCAGAATGAGATGGGGAGCCGGAACAGTAGGTAAAGTTGAACCCGGAGCAGGTTGCCCTATTCAAAAAGGAGAACTCCCTTATGGCGGTTTTCCTGCAGCTAATAAAATGTCCAGACAACAATGATTTTACAAGAATCCATAAAAGAATCTATTAAAAATCATGCTTTAGAAGATCAGTCTAAAGAATGTTGTGGTATTGTGTTAGAAAAAGATGAAAATCTGAAAATTTTCAGATGCACCAATGTATCTGAAAAAGCGGACAAGCATTTTTCAATAAGGCCTTTGGATTATGCTTTAGCTGCTGATGAAGGAAGGGTAAAAGCTGTATATCATTCTCATAATTCTAACAACGATAAATTTTCCCCGAATGATATGTTAAATAGTAAATCTCATAATTTACCATTTATACTTTACTGCTCTAAAAAAGATTCTTTCAGTTTTTTTGATCCTAACAAGAGTAAGACTTTTCTTTATGATCGCGTATTTAAGATAGGGGAATCGGATTGCTATACTGTTATAAAAGAGTATTATAAAAACTTAGGAATAAAGCTTTCGGGGGAAAANAAGTTAGGAGATGACTGGCATAAGAAAAACCCCGCCTTGATACAACAATTATTTGACCTTAATAAAAATAATCCTAATTTACCAATAATCGAGCTTCCTCCTTCTAGCTTACTAAAAAAACACGACGTAATAGTATTTGAATTTATAAAAGGTAAAGGGCCTAATCACGTTGCAGTTTTTCTTGGGGATGGAAACATTATGCATCATCCACGGAACAAATACTTGTGTATTGAACCTTTAAACAAATCCCTCACTAAAACAATCTGTAAAATATATAGACATGAGCAATTTAGTTAACATAAAAGTTCACGGTGTTCTAGCAGAACAGCTCGGTCAGTCCGAATGGAACTTGGCCGCTAAAAACGTAAGCCAAGCAGTAAGAGGAGTAGAATGTAACTCTAAAAAACTTTACAAGTCACTGTTAGAAAACGATAAAAAAAATATAAAGTATAGGGTACTTATTAATAAAAAAGATTTCCAAATAGAAGAAGGTAAAGACCCTAATACTATTGAAGGTTTAAAATGCTCAGAACTTGCGATGTCTAGCAGTAAAATAAAAACAATAGATATCGTTCCAGTTATAGAGGGTTCTGATGATTTTATGTCTATTTTAACTATTATAATAGGAGTTGCTTTAATTGCTGTTGGTGGATTTGGTTTAATGGGGGTAACTGCTATGGGAGCTGGTGGCGCCATGGGAACAGCTTTAGTTTTGGGCGGTATAGGATTAGTAGCGGCGGGAATAACTAACCTACTAACCCCAATGCCAGAATTTGGAGATTTTAACGAAATAGAAAGAGGGGGAGCTAAAGCTTATTTATTTAGTGGGCCTGAAAATACAGTAAGAGAAGGTGGCCCTGTATTTGTAGGCTATGGAAGACTTTTAGTTGGGAGTCATGTGGTTCAATCTGCTAGCGATGTTGTTGATGCTTCTGCAGAAATTGCGCCAAAAGATACATGGGGTGAAACTAAATACGGTTTATTATACAATATACCTAATGCAGGTAAACTATTACAGTCGCAAGTTGATACTTGGGGAACTCAAGGATAAAAAATGGGAAGCAAGAAAAAACAAAAAGAAGCACGTCCAGTAGTAACTGATTTATCAGCAGTAAAAGTCGGCGATAACTACGTTGTATCGCGCGGCTTTGCAGAGACAGTAGATTTAATCAGTGAAGGCGAAACTGAAGGTATAGTAAGCGGGAATTATTCTTATCAAGGTGAAGCTAACGTAACTGGTTATCAACGAGTAGATTTCGCCAACTACACAGCTACAGGAGACTCTCTTACATCCAATTTAGACCTAGGTTTTCTTCAGTCTATTTATTGGAATGACGTACCTCTTGTTGATGAAGGGGGCTTCTATAACTTTCCTGCTATCAACGTTGAAACAGTTAACGGGTCAGCTGTTGGAAATATCCCATCTTTAAATAGTGAAATGACTAGCTATGCTGGAATGACTTCTAGCGATTTCCTAGACTTAAGCGTAGCTCGACAGATAGGCGAAAGACTTTACGGCCCAGAGATACAAGGGGGAGAAGAAACTCCTACAGATACAAAACCCGCCACTTTAAAACCGGGAGTAACGATAGATAAATACTCAAAAACATATACCGTTCTAAATAAAGAGTTATCTAAAATAGAAGTTAACGTAAAAATACAAGCTTTATTTGAAAGCATTCAATCCGGTCCAAAAACTTATCAAAAAACCAGCGAGTTAAAAAAATGCAGAAAAGCTTCTACTGGCTTTGGCGACACTAAAGCTCGTACTATTGAGTACAATATTTACTACCAACCTATGTTTGACGTTAGGTTTGAGCAGTCCACTACAACTTCAGGAAGCAATGTGGTAACCCCGAGGGACACTACGGGAGATGGTAAATGGCTTGGCCCTGTTAAAGAAAAAGTTTTAGGTAAAGTAGATGACGTATATATAAGAAAAACTCTTATAGATGTTTCAGCGTTTAATTATAGAGAAACACCGGGATTTGAAGGATGGAGAATCAGAATAGTTCGCATAACTCCTGAATCTTTAACTTCATTTTTAAAGAATATGAGTTTTGTAGATTCTATCGTTGAAATCTATGGAACAACTTTGCGTTACCCTTATTCGGCAATGGTCTACTCTCAATTTGACGCAAGATCTTTTAGCCGTATACCAGCAAGAGCTTACGACACGCGTTTAATTAAGGTAAAAGTTCCTAATAACTATAACCCTATTGCTAAAACTTATGGAAACAGTTCAAGTACCACAATAGAAACTCGAGTAGGATGCGAACATTTTTACAGTGCTAGTAAACAGCATTGGATAAGAAACAATTCGGGTTCAGGAGGAGGTTGGGACGGAGAGTTTAAAAGGACAGACGATAACTTGGCCCCAGCACTTAGAAAAGGGGAATATGTTAGAGAATGGACTGATAACCCTGCTTGGTGTTTTTACGACCTAATGACTAACCCTCGTTATGGACTGGGAGAGTACATAGAAGAAGATAGAATAGATAAATGGACTTTATATGAAATTGCTCAGTACTGTGATTGCCTAGTTCCTGACACTTATGGAGGGTTAGAGCCGCGATTTACTATTAACTATATTATAACTACTCGTGAAGACGCTTTTAAAGTTCTAAATGATTTGACTTCTATATTTTTAGGTATCGCTTATTACGCAAACGGAAACGTATTCGCAGTACAAGACAAATATAAAGACGCTGTATATCAATTTAACAATTCCAATGTTCTAGAAGGCAACTTTACCTACTCCAGTTCTTCAAAAACTGCTCGTCACAGTGTTGCGGTAGTTAGGTACAATGACAAAAAGAATTTATTTCAGCCCGCTATTGAATATTTGGAAGATGAAGAAAGCGTAAGAAGATATGGTATAAGAGAAATAGAAACTACAGCTTTGGGCGCTACTAGTCGCGGTCAAGCTCGTCGTTTTGCTAAATGGATACTATCGAGCGAAGCTCAAGAAACTGAAACGGTAAGCTTCTCGGCAGGGCAAGAAGGCGCTTATATAATGCCCGGAGATGTAATTCAAATCTATGATAACTTTAGAACATCTTTAAAATACAGCGGCCGAACAAATGCTGTTATACCTTTAACAGCAAATTATACTAATGCAAATCCAGCGGTTGTAACCCCAGCAATATCTAACAAATTTAACAGTATAATTATTGATCAGGCTTTAAACTTTACTGATAACACTCTTTATAAATTTTCATTATTAACTCCAACATACAATACTAACACGGGAGACGCCAATGAAATTAGAAGACCTCAGATACAAAACTTGTTATTTAGCGGCGCTCATACTACTACCATAACAGGAAATTATAGATCTGATTTAAGCGGCGTTTGCACTCAAATATATTTTAATACTGGCACAGCTTTCGGCGGAACTGGTAATCAATTTGATTTTGATAATTATGTTATAACTGGATATACAAATACAGGTGTCCAAACTGCTGGTAACGATATACCACCACTATTACCTGCAGAGGTAACTAGCGCCCCTTATTCCGGAGGGTGTTTTTCGGGTGAAAATTTAATATGGAGTGTTGAACCTAATGATCCTAATGATGCAGAGGTTATCAGCGGAAGTTACTCTAACTATAAAGTTGTAAATATCGCCGAGAATGAAGGTACTTATGATATTTCTGCGTTAGCTTACTCTACAGGAAAATATGACGAAGTATATAACTCAGCTAATTTGACTTCTACCCAAGCTGTTAAACAACCACTTTTTGCAACAGGAGATTATCGTAATGTAGCTCAAACAAGTTTTTACCACCCAAGACAAGCACTTCATGTGGTTAAAGGTAACGCTTATTCGGAGTCAATTGGCGGTAACGACCCAGTTTATCATACTGTAGAAGTAACAATCCCCCAAGCCGGTTATGAAGTCAGTGTCACTTTTGATGAAGATAAAGATGCTTACAATTATCAAATAATAAAAAATGAAGAAGCTCCATACGATATAAATTATGTAATTGGTATACAAAGTACAGGAAACCCTCTTCCGGGATTAGGGGCTCTTAACACAAGTAGAACTTACGTGGTTCCCCCTACTGAATATTACAATTTCAAAAATAATATAAATACGCAAATAATTCATTATACAGATAAAGATCACGTAGAAAAATTTGATGAGAAACTTTCAAAAGTTCATACTGAATTTTTAATAGACGAAAACGCAGATTATTATGTCTCTGTCTTCGCTGTTTCAGAAACTAACACTCCATCTTATGGAATGGTTAAAAGGCTAACTGTCGACGACATTACAGTAGGTTTATCCAGTCTAGTCGGTACTGTCTCTTTAACAAATTTAGCTACAGAAGGTATCACTCACGTAGAAGGCCCAGATTTATCTTATAAACCTTCAGGTATAGAATCTTCCGAACCCGGTTTTGAATGGCAAAGCTCCTTTCAAGGAATATTTGATAATGAAGATCAAAACTTCACCATACCTTTTCCAGAAGATATTTTGGAATACAGAATAACTGTACGCGAACCTAGTTCTAGTAATATACCTGACGGTAACGTATTTATTGAAATAACTGGCTACAACACTCCCGCCGCTAACCCTAACTTCGTACTTCAACAGTTATACAACAATCCTAATTCTATCAGGGATTATAGACACGATCCACATGTAACAGGCTGGAAAGATGGAGAAGCTATTAATGGTTGGGGTACAATGAATAACGCTGCTAAAGATGCTGCAGGAGCTCAGTGGCTTTCTGTAAGTGGTAGTGGATTCAATGTGTTAAATCAACCAGACCGTTTCCCTCGTAGACAGTTTGATGTTGTGGTAGAAGCTCACGACGGACAAGGTAATACTAGCGCAGGAAACAAGGTCTTTTCTAATACTTTATTTACTGATGTAAAAGGGTACGAAGAGTCTTGGGAAAATAAAACCTCTAACTATGACATTTTAGGAGTTAGCATAGATGCACCAAGCGGATTGTTTTTCGCGCAAATAACTGGTTTCCCACTTAAAACTCGTTACATATCTCCTCAAACTGCTTATAACAGAAAATTCCCTTATTTAGCAGAAACTTACGTTTATCCAAATGGAATGCTGGAGCTGAACATAGGCCATGCGCAAAACGCTGACGGCCAAACAATATCAACCGATATTGAGCTCGAAAATATGTTTAATAATACAGCAGGTTTAGTTTATTATTATACAACTGGTAATAACCAGATAGTATTTAGCGACAGCAACGATATAGAAGCTACTAGTATTCCTAGAACTCCTAAAAGATCTCCTGAATTTCAAGTAAGGGCTACTGAAGATAATCTAACTAGCGCTTCTAATATTAATTCAAGTGATGAAGTTCAAATGGTAAATGGAGAAGCTGTAGCTTTTGGCGGATTAGTTAACTTAGGTAAAGGAGGATTTTCACCGGTTAAAAATACAGTGCATAGAGGTTACTATATGTTAAATGATTCAGATAATCTTTCTAATCTTAAAATCCCTTTTCCTAGTATCAGTGATCATCTTGTAGAAAATATGGAAGTAACTATTGGCTTTTTTGACGAACTGCATAAAACTTCTGCTTTTGAACCAGATGGAATCACGCCTAAATTCTTTGAAAGCACAAATTTAAAAACTCCTTTAATATATAGATTGCCGGGAATCAATTACTCAACTTCTGTAAGTTCAGACACTGAATATCCGGCCGCTGCGGGTCAAAGCTTAGATGAAGTTATAGATGAAGAAGATTACCAACAGTCATTTAAAGATACCCCGGGCAGCAGCGTTTTTGTAAATGAAAGCAGTTTGATGGGAGCGGATGATGAAGCTTTATCTTTTAGAGGGTGGGGTAAAATAGAGATCAGACCTTATAGCATAAAGAATTTCTTTTGGGATACTCCAGATGGAACGGCGGCAGGAGCTGCTATTTATAAAGGGAGAACTACTAACAGTAGCACTGGCAAACCTTGGAAAAATGGAGCTGAAAGAATTGCAGCTGGAGATGGTAGTGGAACCATTATGGCAAACTATTATGGCATAGGGTATAAATATATAGATTCAGCAATTATCCCCTTATCTGAAGCTAATAAACGTGATCCCATAACCAATGCAATTGGCTTAAAGTATGCGTCTAAAAATTTGTTTAATCCTAAAATTACTCTTTTTAATCAACAATCTAAAAGAGTAGCTTTGTTCAGAGGAATAGAGGTGGAAATAGATGGATTAGCGCTAGACCCAGAGAAAGCTTCTGTATGGATAAACTGCCAAGTTGAGTACCCAGTGGATTCTGGCAGTGGATGGAAAGGGATTAGGCCTTGGCGAACCACTAAAAATAATGAAAACTGTTCAACAAATTCAATTATAAATAATACTAGTATTATTGTAGGATCAGAATTTAGTACAACGACTGCAAGTACTGATGGCACAGAGCGGAGTTTAGGTTTCCCTAGACGAATTGTCCTTCAATTTGGAATTCTAGAAACTAATGAGTAAAATATAGTAATGAAACCTGAAATATTTCAAGCTTCTCTTGAAAGAGGGTCTAACAAACTTTACGTACAGTCTGATAAACAAATCGCCGTTAGAAATGGCGCGTTCATTAAACTTGGCGGTAATGATATATTCTACAGAGCAGAAAGTAGTGAAAACGTAAATATCAAAAGAAAATTTGATTATTCCGGCGAAACCTTAACAATAAAAGGTAACTACCAATTCAAATTAGCAAAAGGAGATCTAGGAAAAATTTCTTTTAATGAGTATGAAGCGATAAACATCAACTCAATTGAAGAAAACGAATACAAGTATTCCATAGGAGATTTATTTTATGCGCAAGGAGGTAATCCTTCCAGTTCAAGCGGTAACTTAACTGGCGAATATACAGAGTTCAAAGTAACGCGAGTTAAGGAAGATGGCAGTATAGATACCATAGAAATCAATAGACCGGGTCTTTACATACATCCTCCTCAGAATCCCGTAGAAGCTCTGGAAGAAAGCGGGAAGAAAATAAAACTGAATGTAGAGTATGATATATCCTCACAAGTTTCAATCGTCGAAAGAGATTTCAAAAGTATTGAATGTTCCCCCATAGAAACTCGAATAGGTCTTTCTTATCCTTTAGAGCGCGGAATAACTGAAGGTGAGTTTATAGTTTCTAAACAAGTTATATATTTAAACAAGGCTTACGATTCAGAGTCGTTTGAAACTGAAGTTTGCCAAATAACTTTCGATTATTCTCCTGTTAACGGCATACCTCTTTTGCCGCCTAACAGTATTGATCCTCAAACTTCATACAATGAAGCTGTAGCTATTATTGATAAAAAGCTACAGGAGATGGACAAGAGAATTACCCGAATGGAAAATATGAACTATTAACGCGAGGTCTTTTGTCCTGTTTGTTGTAGTAGTCCACCGGGACGTTGCTGTTTGACGATTTCCTGCAGAACAACTCCTTGGAGAATCTTTCCGAGCTCCTTGTTCTTCTCTGTTTCTTGTATGTCGTCTCTTTCTTGTCCAGTAGACTTTTGTTCAGTTGCTTCAGCAGTAGCTTCAGTTTTACCACTCTTATCAACGTTGATATTTATTTTTACGTTGTTTGTAGTATCGCCGATACCCCCCATTGCAGCGCCGGAAGCTCCTCCTTGGTTTCCTACCAATCCGCCACCTGCGTAACCCGGTAGGTTGCCGCGGTTTAATTCGGACATAACATTTACTCCATGAGTACGTACAGCAGAAGGACTCATAATGTATTCGCCACCCATTACTCGAGCTAAGCCTCCACCTACACCGCCTCCTGTGGCCACAGTCCTAACACCGCTCCCATAGTTTGTTTGAAATTCATTAAGTCCCGGACCCATTGCGTCATCAGCACCTACCATGAAAGCTTCACTTCCACCACCGCCATTACCACCGCCCATAAACTTCGCGCCACCAATTAACATAGCTGCACTTGCATAAGCTTGAATTAAGTTTCCGCGTTTCTTTCTTTTAACTGCGTCTACTGCGTCTTTTCGTCGTTGAGTTTCTGTGGCTAAATATTGTTGGTATTTAGACATTCTCTGCTCTTTTTCAAACATACGAGCAGTTTGAGGGTCACCTTCACTTAACCTACCAATTAAGGATAACCTATCACTTACTTCAAATCTTCCTTCAGTTGGTCGAGCAGCTTCACTAATTAAAGCGCCAGTTTTAGGATCACGTCGGTAATAAACAAAAGCTTTATTTAAAGAAACAGATGCTGCTCCTCCTCCAGCTCCTATTCTATCTGCGCCGCGAGCATCGGGGTCTGGCCCACCTAAGAAACCAAGTTTACTACGACCAAAACCATAATCTTGAGAAGGTAAAGGTTTAGGTCCTGCAGATTGTCCACCACCTCTGAGTATCCCACCCAAAGCTGCGGCTCCAGCACCTATAGCTAACATTTTACCCATGCCGGGACCTTTAGTTTTGCCGCCTGTAGCATAACCATTTATAGCATTCAAAGTGTCCACACCTAATTTATTAACGGCAGACTTACGAATTACAAACTCGCCGCCTTGCATTGCTGTTAACACATCATCCTTGTGTCCAGATCCGCCAGTTACTAGTCCTCCAGATTGATAACCTTTAACTAGCCCTCCTCGCGCAAAACCCATAGACTGAAACATCATTTTCGACGCCATATCAAAAGACATCTTAGAGATAGAGTCTAATATACTCTGAGCCATTCCTGCAAAAGCATCCCCTGCTGAAGCAGCTCCACTAGCTATAGACTGAAAAGCATCTGCAAACGAACTTTGCATATTTTTCGCTACATTCACAACGCCTTCTTCGAATTCTAGTACAGCATCAATCTCATTGTAACTAAATGCATCGCGGAAAGCTTGCCCCGGATTCGCCGCACTTGCTCCTTCTAGCCTTATCTGAGCTCTCCTTGCGTCGGTTCTAGCAGCAGCAAGTTCTTGGCCGCTAATACCAAACCCTCTATTTCTTTGGCTTTGTAACCCTGATGCCCTGCTAGAAGCCCTCGTAAAATCGTCACTTATTTTTAAATCTTCTGCAACAGCATTGAACTCTAACATCCTTTTCCTCATCTCTATTAGAGTTTCTGCATTTTCATCTATTATATCAGTTTGATTTTTTGTAGATTTATTTCTTTCTTCGTTTAAGTGTTCGGTCTCAGCATTAATCGCTTTTTCTTTACTAAGTAATTCAGTCAAATAGTTTACTCGAGCTTCCTCAGCTGTGGTTAACGCTCCTTGTGTATTTTCTATCTCTGTATACTTGTCTAACTCTGTCTGTATAGCTTCGCCTCTAAGGTTTTTACTTTTTTCTGTAAACTCTTCTAGACTTTTTATATTGGCTATTCTATCTTCAAATTCATCAGCTTTAACTTTTTCTAAATCACCTAACGCTTTCTCTCTTAGTTTAATTTCTTCAGCATCCAGTTTGGATTTTTGTTTTTCGCGTAATTCATCTTCTGCTTGAAAAGCTTTGTCTAAAACGCCTTGTCTTTGAATTGTAGCTTGTTGATTTATTAAATCATCTCCAGCGAACTGGAATTGCAACATCCTATTAGCGTTAGCCCTTTCTGCAGCAGATGTAGCCCCTGCTCTTTTTATCCTCCCTAATTCTCTATCTGAGCCGAATCTTCGTCCCCTACCAATTCTTTCATTTTTTAATCTAGCAGCTGTACGAGCTGCTCTCACGTCTCCAGCTCCTGCTTGAGGCCCCATAATATCCACAGGAGGGAGCTCTGTAGCTCTGAAAAATTCAGGGTCAGCGAATAAAGGTATGATCTTTTTCCCCTCCTGTACGATCCTACTCATAAGTTTTAATTGAGTCAGTAAATTTTGAGGACTAATGTCCCTGCCACTTCCTTCTCTAGCAATATTCGTCTGGTTATAATCGCCCCGATCAAGGGCAGCAAGACTTCCTTTCGTTAAAAACTTAGGATCTATATTTTGAAGATTTTTTAATACTTCGTCTATCTGCTCAGCAAAAACTCTTTCTCCAGAAGCTTTCATCAATTCCCTAAATCGAGTCAACTGAGGCCCCATTTTTATAAAATTAGAAAGTCTATTTTTCCCTTGACCGGACGCATCCCCGCCCTCCCTTAGAGGGGCTATTGCCGATCCACCAAACTGCTCCATGCCAGAGATAATATCTTTGATTATATCAACTCCTTGAAGCCCTCCTATATTTACATCAGCTATACTTTGTTGTATACCGGGTTTAAAAATATCTCTAGTTAAAGCTCTTACACTATCACCAGTACCAGTCGCCCTTCTATTAAATGCTGAAAATCTGTTGCCAATTGCTATTTCTTGCTCAATTCTAACCTGCTCTGCCTCCATTCTAGACTGCAAATCTATTAAATCTTCACCACTAAAATCTGAAAACTTTTTACCCTCAAAAATACCTTTACCCCCTATTCTCTTCATGTAACTTTCTCTAGCTTTTACTACGTGTTCTTCGTCTCCTGCTAGAGATTCTAAAACTTTTTCATGTTGAAGTTGTAGCTTATTTAACTTCTCCAGTCTTTTTGCAGGGGTATCGTCCTGCAAAGTGCTCATTGAATCTAGAACTGAGCCTAATGTACTCATAGCTCCAGTAATTTCATTTATACTGTCTAAAGTTTCTTGTAAAGCTGCTTGACGTCCTGCTTCGCCAAAAGCCATACTGAAATCTCCCATAGAAGTAACAGCGCCTAAGCCGCCCCCTATAAGAGCTCCTATTGGTCCCCCCATTGAAAACCCCATCATAGCACTAGTACCAATATTACTAAAAGCATTTATACCACCTTGTAGTTGTGGTCCTGCGCCCATTGATGAAGCCGCTCCACTTGTCAACATGCTTATGCCAATTGATGCCATCATCATTTTGTCGGCTGCTGCACCCATACCTTTCCCAGCTTTCATTTGGTCTTTACCTGCTTCAGCTTGTAATTTAGCAACTTTCTCTTCAGCTCTTTTTATAACAGCGTCTGAGACCATAAAGTTAGGAACAAAACCACCAGCAGCGCCATGAGTTTTAGGATTAATTCCCATAGACCTTGAGCGCGCTATACCTTGATTTAATCCACCCGGCTCGTGGAAAGTGTTATAGACCCCTATCCCGTTAGGGTTACCAGCAGAACGTAAAGCTGGACTGCTTCCAACTCTGATGGATGAAGCAGGAACTCCCGCAGCCATCTCTCTACCTACAGCAGAAGACAAGCCAGAGAAGTTAGGAACAAAACCGCTCGCGGCCATAGCCATTTTACCTCTTTTACCTTTTGCTGCTGTTAAGGTTGAAAATTCATCTTTAAATAATTGGAGAATTTCTTTTTTGTCATACCCCACCATATCATCATTGATCATTTTTCTGGGGATATTTCCACTAATAGCTGCCTCTTCACCTATTTTAGCCTCTATCTTAGATTTAGTTGGATTAAGATTAGCAGATCTACCTTGCCTATTGAAAAAGCCTATCAATCGAGTGTTAGCGTACTTTTTACCCATATAGTCAAAAGCTGCTAATCTATCATCATTTCTAGCGCCTCCTACAGCTACCCTAACACCCTCTTCAAATATATCTCCCATTGTGCCCCGACTCAATGCGTCTACATCAAAGTCCCGAGCCACATCTGTAGTGCCAAACATTTCTTTTGACAATTTTTTGCTATATTTATTTAAGCTTCCTTGAAGATAACTATCAGGTTTTGTTGGGCCTTTGCCTCCTTTACCTTGTACATTTTCTCCTGCAATTGGGAAAATTGGTACTACGGGAATACCGGACACCCTAAGTTGAGCAGAGCCTACTCTTCTTCCATCAGCGCCTCTCCATTGAGACATCAACTTGGATAAAGCTGGTATACCCGCTTTAGGGTTCATTATGTTTTGACTAAATTGAATTGGGGTAGTAGCACTTCCTGTCTCGGTTATAATCCCCATATCTTTCTTATTTGAGGGGACGGTTAAATCCAAATTGACAACATCACCTCTTTTACCGGGAGCTAGTCCCATAGACTCTGTTTTTTGACGTCTAAAAGTAGCCGCGGCCGCTGGATTAAAATTAGGAATAAAGCCAGAGCCAGCATAAGGATTGAAACCATGTGCAGCGCTGAAAGCTGCTTTATAACCAGCTCCCGCAGGGCTACCTTTAGGCGGCATGATTGCTGATTGAGTCATCCCCGGAAAACGTTTAACTGTTTCGGCGGAATTATACATCACGCTTCCGCTACCGGGTTGATTCATGGTACGAATAGCGCCAGCCCTATATCCTCCCGCTGCCGCCGCTGCCCTCTCACTATTAGGATTAGCGAAGTTAGGAATGAAGCCTCCTGCGGCCCCCGGAGCTACTGTGCCTTTTGGACCTGTAACAACACCTCTGCCACCTAAACTTCGGGCTAAAGACTTCGCTATTAGAGCAGCTCTTCTTCTTTCGGCGTTTTGTTGTTTTACCGTATTTAGTATTTGCTGTTCTAAATCTAAAAGTCCGTTTTCACTACTCTTAACTTTATTAATTAATTGTGGCTCTTTAATTAAAAGACTTGTAATAGTCTCTTGAAGGGCTAACCTAGACTGTGTAGCCTTGTTAAGGCCCATGAATTCCTTGAAAGCAGTTTTAGCAAATTTAGCTAAGTTAGCTACAAGCTTACCTATAGCAACACCCGCTAACAATATCCCGGGACCACTTATAAAAGCTCCTACCCCAGTCATCAAACCTTTGCCTAAAGTTTCCCCTAATCTTTCGAATTGTCCCCCTTCCCCAAAAGACTCAATGGTAGCGTTGACTCCATTTAATAATTTTCTTATAGCTGGTTCTAAAGTAGCACCTCCTATATTAGCTCCTGCTTGAGTTAAATTGGCTAGAGTCTTATTAGCTAAAGCATCTAGAGTCTGATTCAATTGTTGATTTCTTACATAAGCTTCGTCAGTGGCAGTATTTGCAGTTCTCAACGCTTGAGCATATTGACTATTTTTTTGAACTAAGTCAGACATAGCAGCTTTAAGTATGTTGATTTGAAACACACCTGCTACCTGTTCCCCAACTGCAGCCTGTTCTGCTTTGGCCAATCTACTATAACTACCAGATAAATTTTCCAGTATCGTTATAGCGTCTAACATTTTACCGTTACTGTCGGTAACCGCTACACCCATATCTCTTAACGTCTTTTGGACATCACTTCTCTGAATACGAGTAAAAATTGTTTTAAATGCGTTACCAATCACTGCACCACCTCGAGCTGTTTTTTGTTGAACAGCAGTAGTTATAGCCATCAACTGATTTAAACTTACTCCAGCGTCTACAGCAGATGAACCAACACGTGAAACAGCCTTAGCCAAGTCTTCAGAGCTAACTGCAAAGGCCGCATCAACTTTGGCCATGCGGTTAACAACTTGAGCAGATGTGACACCTTCTTTATTGAAAGAGTTAACAGCAGCAGTAAGAGACTTAACAGAATCTGCGGCGTTCATTCCTGTCAAACGTGTTAAAATGAGAGCATCTTTTGTTCGGTTTAGGGTTTTTTCCATTCCCAAACCTTGACGAGCTAATTCTGTAGCAGCCTCCGCTACTGTATCAAAACCTTGAGCTGTCTCCTTAGCTACCCTAAACATCCCCTTACCAAATTGTTCAAGAGTTTTAACAGACGCATTCATAACTACATTCACGTCTGCCATNGCTTTCTCTACTTTAACAGCAGATGCCACCATAGATTTGAGAGCTCTTTCTACTCCCACTATAACTCCAGCTGAAGCGCCGAAAGCTATAACACGAGCATTAGAAGCTTCTAAAGATTTACTGAATTCATCTGCTTTGACTGTGGCTGCAGATAGACCACTACCGAGGGCTCGAGCTTTCCCCGCAGCTCCGCCTCCCGTTCCCCCAAGTCCTGAATTGAGAGTCTTCCCAATCTTAGCGGCCTGTTTCTCGATTTTGGCTAGTTCTCTTTGTACTCTCTT
>JGI25132J35274_1000007_pt1 | contig 64971 bp, 45 predicted proteins | sample ETNvirenome_6_30_FD_35274 | JGI IMG/M metagenome (IMG submission 35274)
GCTAAGTCAGAGTATGTGCAGCTTGAAGCATCGAAGGATCTGTTAGATCGTGCTGGGTTTAAGCCTATAGACCGCTCACAAGTGCAGGTAGCAGGGGATATCAAAGTGTCCATTGATCTATCGTGAGGGGGTAGGGGTCAAAACTTACGCGAGTTACATAGGTAATAGTCCATCACTCGCATTTTTTTGTAGAAAGGTACGGAATGGTAGCAAAGAAATATCAGAACCCGAAAGGTGGATTAAACGCGGCAGGTCGTGCGTATTTCAAGCGCAAGGAGGGTTCTAACTTGAAGAGTCCGCAGAAGTCTGGAACGCATGGTCGAAGGGTTTCGTTTGCTGCTAGGTTTGGTGGTATGGCAGGTCCGTTGAAAGATAAGAAGGGAAGGCCGACTAGGTTAAAGTTAGCGTTGAAGGCTTGGGGGTTTGGTTCTAAGGAAGCTGCTAGGGCATTTGCCAGAAGGAATAAAAAGGCATGAGTACGGTAAACAAGGCAGGTAACTACACAAAGCCTAAGATGAGAAAAAGTTTGTTTTATAGAATAAAGGCAGGTAGTAAGGGAGGGGCAGCAGGTCAATGGTCTGCTCGAAAGGCTCAAATGCTTGCTAGGGAATACAAGGCTAAGGGTGGAGGATATACAGCGTGAAGGCTCCTCAAAGGTCGTTATTAAATTGGGGTAAGCAAAAGTGGAGGACTAAAAGTGGTAAGCCCTCTACGCAAGGCTCAGAGGCTACAGGTGAGCGTTACCTTCCTGCTAAGGCTATCGCTGCTCTTAGTGATTCTGAGTATCGCGCTACAACCCGAGCCAAACGAAAGGGTAAGGCAAAGGGTAAGCAGTTTGTGGCTCAACCGAAGAAGATTGCTAAAAAGGTAAGGAGATATAGAAATGCCTAATGTAAATGGAAAGAAGTTCTCATACACAGCTAAAGGGATTGCTGCGGCAAAAAAAGAAGCTGAGAGTAAAAAGAAAAAGAAATCTATGAAAAAAGGTAAAAGTCTAATGAGTGGGTACGGAAAGTAATGGCTTGGTATCTAACTAACGGAGATTTATATACTGGCGAGACGCATGTTCTTGCAGGAACAACATATAGCGGCAAGACTCGCACCTCCCAATCTTGTCGTTTAGTAGAAGGGCCAGAACCAGTTCGTGCGCGAGGCTCCAACGGGCAGTTAAAAGGCGATGACCCTTCTACGCCTAACATAAACGAGGCTTATTCTAAGCCCAAAAAGAAGAAAAAGGCCAGTCCTAAAAGGATAGAATTAGAGGACGAATGAGTTTTAGCCATTCTATTTCTAAGCATGACCGCGCATTACTACGCACGATTGTAAAGAAAGTGCATCTTCAGCATCATCCTAAAGATTTCCAAACAGATATGGAGGCAGATAAGGTTATTGATGTTATTGCGCCTGATATGATTGAGCGCATGATTAAGTTTGCTGTGGATTACAAGGTTGACAGAATTTAAATATAAACCCGATGGCGAAGTCCTAAAAAAATTTATGAAGGACAATACATTTTTTCGTGGCATTCGTGGTCCTGTAGGTTCTGGCAAGTCTGTCGGTTGTTGCGTAGAAGTGTTTAGACGTGCTCTTTCTCAGAAGAAAAACGACAGTGGCATACGCAGAAGCCGATGGGCTATTATAAGAAACACAAATCCACAGCTTAGAACAACAACAATTAAGACTTGGCTTGATTGGTTTCCAGAAAACGAGTGGGGTAAATTTATTTGGTCTGTGCCTTATACCCATCACATAAAGAAAGGAGACATGGACCTAGAGGTTATCTTCCTTGCTCTTGACCGTCCAGAAGATGTTAAAAAACTATTGTCCCTCGAATTAACAGGCATCTGGATTAACGAGGCAAGGGAGATACCAAAGAGTATTATTGACGCTTGTACGATGAGGGTTGGGCGGTTTCCTTCTATGCGTGAAGGTGGACCTAGTTGGACAGGTGTTATTGCTGATACTAACGCACCAGAAGAAGATCACTGGTGGCCTATTATGTCAGGTGAAGTTCCTATACCAGATCACATTCCTAGAGATCAGGCCAAGATGTTAGTTAAGCCTGATAACTGGCAGTTCTTCACACAACCATCTGGTATGAAAGAAGTATATAATGAAGATGGTGAAGTAGACAATTATAAAGACAATGATGAAGCTGAAAATAAAAAGAACATGCTTCAGAATTATTATACAAACTTAATACAGGGTAAAACTAAATCTTGGATTGATGTTTATGTAATGAATAGATTAGGCTCTATACAAGATGGAAAGCCAGTATATCCCATGTTTGCTAGTGAAACACACATTGCTAAAGAAGAAATACCAATAGCAGCAGGGTTGCCTTTGTACATTGGTATTGATTTTGGGCTTACCCCTGCGGCTGTTATAGGTCAGAAGGTAAGAAATAGATGGCTAATCCAATCAGAGGTTGTTGCTTTTGATATGGGCATTGTTAGATTTGCAGAGGTGTTAAGGAATGAAATTGCTACTAGGTTTTCTGAAGCTTCCGATGTCTATATATACGGTGATCCAGCAGGTGATTTTAGGGCGCAGACGGACGAATCTACCCCTTTTCACATACTTAGAGGTGCTGGTTTACGCGCATTTCCCGCCCCAAGTAATTCTGTGGATCTTCGCTTGGAGTCAGTGGCGCAGCAACTTAATAAGATGGTTGAAGGTAAACCTGCGTTTTTAATAGATAGACGCTGTTCTCAACTTATAAAGGGGTTTGAAGGCGGCTATGCTTACAAACGTATAGAAGTAAGTGGTGAGCGATATGCAGATAAACCTGATAAAAATATGTACTCTCATATACATGACGCTTTACAATATTTAATGCTTGGAGCAGGTGAGGGAAGGGCGCTTATGTCCAATCAAAAACCTGCACAAGTTGTAAATGGGCGTGCAAATTTTGATGTTTTTAGAAGAAAACCTAATAATGCTACAAAAAAACCTAGTTTTTGGTCTCTTGTGCGTTGAAATTTATTTTATTCTGTGATTTGCAAGAAAAAGCTAGCGGAGATTAATAAATATGGGAAAGAGACCTCACCCTATTACTGCTGATTCAGTAGAAAGAGCAGGAGCAACAAAGCTTTTTGACTATCAAGATGCAGGTTTTACATTGCAAAATGCAGGGGCAGGTCTTTTTAGAAGATCTGGAGCGCAAGCAATTCTTCCTGACGGAACTAAAACTCCTATATTTAGAAACAAAAGCAATGAAGTAGAAAAGAGGCAGCTCTTAGCATACCTTGAGGCAAATCATTCTGATTCTTTAGTTCCTACAACAACAAAAGAAGTAGATCCTGAGGGAATACTTGGAACTGGCGTTGGTTATGGCGCAGAAGATTTTGCTAAAGTTGATAAAGAAAATGCATTAAAAGTAGAAGAATTAGAAGAGGCTATTAAAAAACAGAACGAAGAAATAGAAAAACTAAAAAAAGCAGGACAAGTAAAAGTAGAAGACCCAACTGATGATGATGATGATGAATTTAAAAGCAGGTCAACATCAGAAGATCAAGATTTAGATTTACAAACTGTAAAGCCTTCTGCGCCTATAGGAGCAACAAGTGTTACTTATCAAACAATAATTAGAGAACCTTCTGCAGCTGTAAGGCAGCAAGAAAAATATGCTTCTGAACAATTGCGTAAGTCTCGTATAGAAAAAGCAAGACAAAAAAGATCATTGTTAAGAAGAAGGCAGGAGGCTTTGCAAGAAGTAGGTATTGGCAGAAAAGTTCTTAGTGGTGAAGAGCAAGATTTAGACTTGCCACAAGTTGATTCGAGAATATCCCAAGCAACTGGAAGGCGTGGTGGAAGAAGTAGAGGCTCATTAATTACTGGGTCGCGTGGTGGAATTGGTTTTTATAGCAGGTATACATAATGCACGATCCTAAAAAATATCTTGAAAGATACGAAAAAGCTAAAGCGCATAGGCAAAACTTTGTAGATTTATTTGAAGAATGTTATGAATACGCTTTGCCTCAAAGAGAATCTTTTTATTATGAAACGGCAGGGCAGCGCAGGGATGATAAGATATTTGATCATACTGCTGTTGTAGGAACTCAAGAATTTGCTTCTAGGTTGCAATCTGGTCTTGTTCCAAACTTTGCAAGATGGGCAGATTTTACTTCTGGATCAGAAATACCAGAAGAAGAAAGAGATATAGTTGATAATGAACTTGATTCTGTAACAGAGTATGTATTTGAAATACTTCAGAATTCAAATTTTGGACAAGAAGTTCATGAATCATTTATGGATTTAGCATTAGGAACAGGCATTCTTTGTGTTGAAGAAGGTGATTCCATAAATCCAATAGTATTTTCTGCTGTTCCTTTACCACATGTAGTTTTGGATACTGGTGCTGATGACAAAATAGACCATGTATTTAGAGAGAGAAAGAATATTAGAAACTCTGATCTTTCCAATCTTTATGAAGAAAAAGATTTTGATCAAAAAGTTCAGCAAAGAATACAAAGAGACCCAGAAGGTAAATGTAAAGTTCTTGAGGTTGTTTGCAGGGATTATTCTCAGAAAAATGAGGAAGCCTATTTTCATTATGTAATTGATTTGTCTACAAAAACTTATTTGTTTGAAGAAACATTTAAGGGTGTTGGTGCTAATCCATATGTTTGTTTTAGATGGGCTAAGTGTGCAGGAGAAGTATATGGTAGAGGGCCATTAGTTAATGCTTTGTCTGCAATTAAAACAGCTAATCTTGTTATTCAGCTAGTATTAGAAAATGCACAAATGGCTATTTCTGGTATTTACCAAATGGATGATGATGGGATTATTAACCCAGATACTATTAACCTAGTCCCTGGTACTATAATACCAAAGTCACCTCAGTCTGGTGGGTTGCAACCTATAAATGCAGCAGGTCGTTTTGATGTTGCGGATATTGTTTTGAGTGATCAAAGAAATGAAATAAAGAAAACTCTTTATAGCGAAATGCTAGGAAATCCTGATAGAACTCCTGCTTCTGCTACGGAAGTAGCTGAACGTATGGCTGATTTATCAAGAAGAATTGGCTCTGCATTTGGAAGATTGCAAGCTGAGTTAGTACAGCCTGTACTTCAACGAGTAGTTTATATTCTTAAAAAGCAAGGACGTATAGAAATACCAACTATAAATGGTAGAGAAGTAAAAATACGTTCCGTTTCTCCTCTTGCTCAAGCTCAATCAAACCAAGACATTACTTCTGTTTCACGTTTTTTAGAAACGGTAAGTACATATTTTGGACCCGATATGACAAACATGTTAATTAACTCTGAGCAAACTGCTGTTCATCTTGCTAAAAAATATGGTGTACCTGACACCTTGATTCGTGATGAAGAAGAGCGTAGACAGATAGTTGCGATGATGCAGCAAATGCAACAGATGCAGCAACAGCAACAAGTAACAGGACAACAAATTGCCGCAGAGTAGTTACATTGGTTTAGATGGAATAGGGCGAACCAAAATAGAAGAAGATAAAATAAGCCTTAACTTTGGTTCTTTATTTTCTGAACCTACTGGTCAAGAGATTCTTAAATATTTGCGTAGTATTACTATAGAAATGGTTAGCGGCCCTAATATTTCTACTGATGAGTTGCGTCATTTAGAAGGTCAGCGTTATTTAGTTGGTTTAATAGAACGTCATATCCAAAGGTCACACAAGGTAAAAAACAATGAGTGAAGAAGAAGTTATAGAAACAACAGAAGAAACATCAGCCGATCTTCCTGCAAAAGAAGATCGTGATTTTGTTGTAGCAGAAGATTTGGAAGCTAAAACTCAAGATCGTCCCGAATGGCTACCAGAAAAATATAAAACTGGAGAAGATTTAGCTAAAGCATATAAAGAATTAGAGTCAAAGCTTGGCACTAAAGAAGAAGATCTTAGAGCTAAATTTATAGAAGAAGTTCAGTCTGAAGCTTTTAAGGATAGACCTGATAAAGTTGGCGACTATCAATTGCCAGAAGTTGAAGATGGTGATTATGAACTTGATAGTAATATTGTTCAGTGGTGGGCCAATCATTCTTTTGAAAACGGATTTAGTCAAAAAGAATTTCAAGAAGGTCTTGATAAAATTTCTGAATCGGTTTTATCAAATTTTCCAAACCCAGATGAAGAAGAAAAAAAATTAGGTGATAATTCTGCTGCAAGAATAGAAGCTGCCGCTTTGTTTAGTCATAAGTTCTTTGAAGAAAAACATATGGAGGCAATCGAACGGCTGACTGAAACGGCAGGTGGTATCGAAGCAATTGAATATATTATGGAAAAAATGAAATCTGCTCCTGTTAATATAGATTCATCTCCTTCTGGTCAAATTACAGAACAAAGTTTAAGAGAAATGATGCAAGACGAAAGATATTGGCATCCTGCTAGAAGGAATTCTGATTTTATAAATGAAGTAAATGAAGGTTTTCAGAAACTATATAATCAATAATTTTAAATTGTGCGTTGCATTTTAAATAAAACTATTGTTTAGAATGGGTCATTACGACCCATATCGCATTGATCGGCCCTAATTGGATACCCGAATTGATATGTAAGAGTGGATACTCGTAGCAATCGGAAACTCAATTTAGGACTGTAAAAATGGCTAATACAATAGACCAAGCCTTTATAAAGCAGTTTGAAACTGAAGTTCACATGGCGTATCAGCGTATGGGTTCCAAGCTACGGAACACTATTCGCTCTACAAATGTATCAGGTTCAACTGCACGATTCCAGAAAATAGGCACTGGATCAGCGTCAACAAAATCACGCAATGGTAATGTATCTCCTATGGAGCTAGTACACACCAATGTCGAAGTATCAATGAGCGATTACTATGCTGCTGAATACATCGATAAGCTTGATGAGTTGAAAACAAATATCAACGAGCGACAAGCTGTAACTCAATCTGCTGCTGCTGCTCTTGGTAGAAAAACAGATGAGCTTATCATTACTGCTATGGATGCAGGTGCTAACTCAACTCAAATTGCAGATACAGGTGGTGCACTTGTAAAAGCAGACTTGCTTACATTGTTTGAAACAATGGGTACGGCAGACATTCCAGAAGACGGTCAACGTTATCTTGCAATGTCTCCTGCAGGATATGCTGATTTGTTTGCAATTAACGAGTTTGCTTCATCAGACTTTGTTGGTCCGCAAAACCTACCATTTGCAGGTGGTATGACAATGAAAGAGTTCTTGGGCTTCAAGATCTTCTCAACGTCTGCTGTATCAGGTGGTAAAAACTTTGCTTACCACACAACTGCTGTAGGTATCGGTGTGAACTCTGATGTTCAAACTGAAGTAAACTATGTTGCTGAGAAAGTATCTCACCTAGCAACATCAATGATGTCAATGGGCGCAGTAGCTATCGATGATAACGGTATCTACGAAGTCCTAGACAATAACTAAGAGGAGGATTTATAATGGCTTATTCTGCATCAGGTCTTTCTCGCATGGCAGGTGGTGGTGGTCATAGCCTTTGGTTTTATGACTCAACTGACGCTATGACAGCGGTTCGCGCTTCTGGTTATTTTAATGACGCTGCTAGCATGTTGAATGTTGGTGACGCTATTTTTGTACTAGATAGTGATGCACCTGCTATGAGTGTAGCAGTGGTATTGTCGAACACTGGTTCTGTAGTCGATATATCAGACGGCACAGCAATTAGTGTAACCGATAGTGACTAATTGAGTGGGGGCATTAGCCCCCTCTCTTTATATAGGGGTTTGTAATGGCTTTAAGTACACCTGCTAATAGTGCAATTGATATATGTAGTCGTGCTCTCATCTTAATTGGTGCAGAGCCTATTACTTCTTTTGAAGACGATACGTCTGAAGCTTTGATTGCAGGTAATATGTATGAAGATATTGCAAGATCAAACTTAGTTTCTACTCGTTGGAGGTTTGCTTCAAATCAAGCTGTATTAAATAGGCTTACTGATGAGCCAACAGGTAGGTTTGATGCTGCATATCAATTACCTTCTGGATTGCTTTTTGTTCATGCGGTCACAGTAAGAGACCTTCAAATACAATACAATATTTATGGAAATAAAATATTTTGCGATGCTACAGCGCAAGATGAATTAGTTATAGATTACACATACAGAGCAGAAGAAGTTGATTGGCCTTCTTATTTTTCTGTTTGTGTTGAATATGCAATGGCTATTGTTTTTGCTACTGCTTTGGCTAGAGATCAATCGCTTTCTACAATGATGGATAATCAATATAATAGAGTTTTAGCAAAAGCTAGATCGATTGATTCTCAACAACAATCAACTAAAAAGCTTATTACTTCTAGGTTTATAACAAATAGGCGTACTTAATGCAAAAGGCTAGAGTTCCGTTAACAAACTTTCAATATGGCGAAATTAGCCCTTCTCTAGTAGCAAGAACAGATTCCGCTATATACAATTCTTCAGCACAAAGTGTTAAAAACTTTTTTATTATGTCTGAGGGCGGTGTTAAAAAACGTGGTGGGTTTAAAGCACTACATGACTTTTCTTCTATTTCTGAAGATACAACTAAAACTCAACAAGTAAGAATTATTCCATTTGTGTTTTCGGATGACGAACAATACATTATTGCTTTATCAAATCAAAAAGCAGAAATATTTTTTATTAACCCAACTACAGGCGCAGTGTCATTAGCAACAACTGTTACAACAGATGTAAATAGTGCCACTGTTCCTTGGACAGCCCAATATTTGCATGAAATAACATATGCCCAAGCAGGTGATATATTATTTTTAAGCCATGCTACTTTTAAAACTCAGCAATTAGTTAGAACAGGTTTAAATACTTTTCAGGTAGAGCCTTTTTCTTTTCAGGTTCAAGCAGGTTTGGCAAGAACATATCAGCCTTATTATTCTTTTCAATCTACTGGCGTTACTCTTGATCCTTCCGCAACAACTGGCTCTGTAACTTTGACTACAAGTGCAAGTTATTTTGATACAACAGGTTCTCAATCTGGAGGTAACTATCCTGATTCTAAGCATATAGGAGTCAGGTTGAGATACCATGAGGCTGAATTATTAATTACATCTGTTCAGTCTGCTACTTCTGCTACAGCTAATGTTGTTGAAGAGCTTTTTGTTGAGTTAGATGCTAATGCTATTAGAACTATTGATGGCTCATCTACTATAGAAATTACTCATTTCAATCATGGAATGGCGCAAAATGATTCTATTACTCTTAGGAATGCTAGTGCTGTTGGTGGTATTAATGCAAATCATATAAATGGAACAAGAACTATAACAGCAGTTGTTGATGAAAATAGATACACAGTTACCGCAGGTGCGGCTGCTAATACATCAGAAGATGGTGGCGGCAATATGGATGTTATTACTCATGCCCCAACAGAACAATGGTTTGAGCAATCTTATTCTGATTTAAGGGGCTACCCTGCGGCTGTTGGTTTTCATGAAAATAGATTATGGTTTGGTGGAACTATATCACAACCTGATACTGTATGGGCAAGTAAGTCTGGTTTATATTATAATTTTGATATTGGAACAGCTCTTGATGATGAGTCTATAGAACTTGTTATGAGTATTGGAGAAGTGTCAACAATACGTCATTTTGTTTCTAACAGAGATATACATATTTTTACCGCAGGTTCAGAATTTTTTATTCCATCATTTCAGAACCAACCTCTTACGCCAACCAATGCTAGGGTAAAAAGACAAACTTCTTTTGGGAGTACGTTTGCTAGGCCGCAACCCTTTTATGGCTCAACATTATTTACACAGTTAAGTGGTACGGCAGTTAGGTCGTTTGTATTTAGTGATGCTGAAGCTGCATATAAATCTGATCCTATATCTTTGCTTTCTACTCATTTAATAAACAATCCTATACAGTCATGTGTTACTATTAGCGATGTTGGTGCTTCTGATGCTGCTGTTTTCTTTTTAAATTCTGACGGTACTTTGGTTGTTTATAATTTAAATAGAGTTGAAAATATTGCAGGTTGGACAAAGTTTGAAACATCAGGCAAGTTTCATTCAATTACTTCTGTATCAGATAAAATGTTTGCTGTTTTAAATGTTGATATGGGTTCTGGCACAAATAGTTTTGTATTATGTCAGCTTGATAAAGATCTTAATTTAGACTGCGCTAATACTTATTCTGGTTCGTCAGGAGTTTTTACTGTATCAAATTTTTTTGAAAATGGCGCTGTAGTCGATGTAATAAGCTCTACGGACTACTTGGGAACATTTACTGTGGCAAGTGGTGAGATAGATGTTTCGGCTGTAGACAGCTCTCTGAGTAGCTGTGAGATAGGTTTTGGTGTTGATATAGAATTAAAAACAAATCCAATAGATATTAATACTGGCATTGGACCCGAAACAGGAAGGCGCAGAACTTTATCAAGTGTAATTTTAGATTTATTTGATACTCTTTCTGTATCCGTAAATAATAAAAAGTTAATCATTAGAAAAGTTAATAATGATTTTAGTCAGCCAAGACAGCCAGTAACAGGTAAAAAAGAGTTCTATCTTTTGGGTTATAACAGAGATCCACAAATAACAATTACACAAACAGCGCCATTAAAAATGCAGCTTAATGGAATTACTGCGGAGGTTTCTTTCTAATGAGTATTATACCACTTATTTTAGGAGGTATTTCTACGGTTGCCTCTATTGCAGGTGCAAAGAAAACATATGATGCTCAAAAAGAAGCTGCTAGAAAAGCAGCAGAAGTTGGCAAACTACAAGCAAGACAATATGTTGCAGAACTTTTTGCTACTGAAGCATCAGCTAATTTACAAGCAGTTAATAGAATGGAAGAACACAGAATAGCTGAGTCACAAAATATAGCTCATTTTAGTGCAATGGGGCGATCAGATAGATCTGTTGAGGCATTTATGAAAAGAAATGAGCAAATAGCTAAAAAGGATATTCAAACAATTGAAAGGCAAGTTGAGCTTCAAAGAGCTAACTTAACTACAGCTGCATCCGTTGCTTCTAAATATGGGCAAAGTGAAGCAGCAGGAATTAGATCAACTGCTACTGCAAATCTTTTAACAAACATGTCAAACATTGCACAAAATGTTAGCCCTCTTTTTGCAAAACAAACTTCTAATTTTGTAAATAGAACTGACCCACACCAATAGGAAATTAACATGGCAATAATAGCAGCTAAAAGACAATATAAAACTGTAGGCCCTGTAGGTGTTGTTAGAATAAATACAGGAGAAGTTGATGCTAAACTAAAAATGGCTAATGCGGTTCAGGAAATGACCAATATGGCTATTACTGAAATGGGTCGTCAGTCTGTTCGCCAAGGCGAAGAAATGGCTGAAGAAGTTATAGCTAATAGAATTACTACAATTAATCCTAAAACTGGAAAGCCAGAAGCTTTAGATTGGGTTGGTGACAATAGATTCCTAGGAAGAAAAGGCGCAGAAGCATATACAAGAGTTGTTACTGAAAGATTTCAACATTTAATTGAAAATGATATTAAGCTTGAAGCATCTAGAATTGCTACTGAAGTTGAAAACAAACCTCATTCCGTTGAAGAATTTAAAGATAAAATGCTTGCATATGGTAAGGGTATGCTTAAAGGGACTGAGGATAATGGAAAGCCTACAGTTTATAGTCGCTTTGCTGAAAACACTTTAACTCATTACATTACTGCATCTACAATAAATTTAGACAAACAAAGACAACAAAGAGAAAGAGAACAAAATAAAATTGTTCTTTCTGAACTTAATTCTAATAGGAGAGATTTACTTTATCAAAATGTTTATGGCGGTCCAGATGATCTTTCTACTGCTCAAAATACAATAACACCTCTTATCGGTGCTATTATTGATTCTGTTGAAGATGGTGTAGAATCAGGAAATTTAGATTTTGGTGAAGTAGAAAGAGAAAAGAAAAGAATAGCTTTTACATATGGCAGTGCTGTTATTGCAAAATATATGGATGAGCTTAGTGTAGCTTCTTCTTCAAATATTGCTTTTGCTCTTAAGAATGGCGATGTGAGTGATCTTAATAAAGAAGAACAAAAAATATTTAATGAAATAGTTAGATACTCATATGGAGTAGCAATAGATGAAGAAGGGAATCAAAGGAAAGCATTAGATAGAAATATATCTCTTGAGCTTTCTACAATAGCTGAACAAAAAACTTTAGAAATTGCTAATGATTTTGAAAGAAATAAATTTGCTGTTGCTTACGAAAACTATACTGCAACTAATGATTTGCTAAATGATGTTGGAATATCCATAGATGATTTATATGAAAGAAAAGATGTTGATATAGATAAGCTAGAAGATTTATTTATAAATAGATTTGACGATATAATTCAAGCAGGTTTAAATCTTGATATTGAGAATCTTGATAGGGTTGCTTTCGAAACTGAATTAGCTCAAAAAGCAGCAGAAAAATTAATTATAGAAGCTTATGAAAATTATAGAGGCTTACCTGAAGATGCAAGAAAAGATATTAATAGGGGTTATATAAGTGCTGAAGGTGCTGAAGAACTTACAGGTAAAACAAAAGCAGCTATAAAAACATTAAACAAATTAGCAACAAAATATTCAATACCTAGAAATAAATTAGATGCTTTGATGCAGGACTTATCTAGTTCAGATAAAAGAAGTAGCACTATTGAAAAAAATAAACAAACTGCAAAAACTCTTTTACAAATAGAAGATGCTATTTCTGAAATACAAACATCGGATAATTTTAAACGCGTATATGTAGAAGGATTAGGCGCTGTTGACAGTGGAGTGTATTTGTCAGCAGTCCAGAAAACAAACGCTGAATTTCGATTAAAAACAGAATATGGATTAAGACTTGTAAACAATGAAACAACAACAGTTACAAGAGATGGCTTAGAGGAATATGTAGATTCTTCAGATTTAGATGATATTCTAGATTATCTAGTAAACAATAATGATGAAGGAATAGAACCATCATTAAAACAAATCATTGATGATAACTTATCAAAAGGTCTTGCATCAAAATCTGCAATGATTGCTAATTTTAGCAATAGAAAATCTGTAAAATCTTCAATTGAAAGTAATGATAAAGCAGCTAATGACGCTACACTTCTTATTAGTCAAATTGAATCAGATGATACAAATAGAATATACCCAACAGAAAAAGAAAAAAAGATTATAAGCTCTTATATTTTAGGCGGTCAAGATGCAAATGATTTTTATTTAAGTCGTAATGCTTATAATGCAGAAAATCCTGCTGCTCAAAGATTATTTAATGTTGTTTCAAAAGGTTATGTTCCTAATGAACTAATTGATTATTTTGATGATTTGATAAAAGGTGTTCCATTTCAATCAAATGACGCAAATAAAAATTTATTAACTTTATATTCTCAATTTTCTAAACAAGTTTCTGGAAATGCTATAGTTAATTTAATTCGCCCTGCTTTGGGAGATGATAAATCTGCAAAACTAGAGGCAATATTAGAGTTAAGCAAATCTTCTAATCTGCCTGTAGGTGAAATTGCAACTTCATTAAAAGAATCAATGCTTACAGATAGATCGAAAACTAGGTCTATAAAACTTGGAAGCGTAAAAAAACCAATAAGTGATGATAACTTCATTATGGAAACAATTGAAGATACTGCATTAAATACAGATGCTAGAAGGGCGCTCGTTCCTTTAGTTCAGTATTTAGATGGCGCAGGTTTTTCAAAAGGCGAAATACAAGATAAAATAAAAAAATATTATAATTCTCTTTATGCTGATACTGAAGGTTATATTGTAGATCAATCATCTATTAATGGTCAAAAATCTTCTTTTGCTTTAGATCGTTTATTTTTAGATTCTGAAATAAAAAGTTTTTTTGTTGATTATGTAAATAATGAAATATCAAATGCAGGATATAACCTTTCTATTAGAAATGATAACATTACCGAAAACAGAGCTTATCTATTTCCAATAGATAGTAGAGGTGGTGGAGTTACTTTTATGGTTATGCAGCAAGACGAACAAGGTGTATTTGTTCCTGTAATGGCTAATGGATTACCTCTTGGCGTCTCAACATCAGAAGACCCTATAAAAGATTTTGCACAAAAAAGACAAAAAAATAAAATTTTAAGACAAAGAAATTTTGAAGAAATATTAGAAATAAGAAAATCAAACTTACCTTCTCAAAAAATAGACACAGATTTAACAAAAATGCTTAATCAAATGCAAGGTGGGTCTGGAGGCATTCCTGCCTTTAGCTTTTTTGGTAACTAAAAATGGCTGTTGATCTTAGATATGCAAACGATCAAATATCAAGTTTAAGTTCTATAGATTTAGATAGAACAAATCCAACTTTTTTACAAACTGTAGGAAGCCAATTAAGATATAGTTATGCTCCAATAATTGATACTCTTTCTAATGCTATGGAGTTTGGAAATGTTGAAACTGATTTAAACTATGATCCTCGTCCAGACATGGAAGGTTATGAAGATTACTTTGATACTCTTGTTCATGCTAAAAATGCAGAACACATGAGCATTCTTAAGAACCAAATAACAAGTTATGAAAAAAATAGAGAAGTATTGGCTGAAGCAGGGTTCTGGAAAAACTTAGGTGCGGGATTTTTAGATCCAGTTAATCTTGTTGCTCTTCCTTTTGGCGGCCCTACAGTTGGTGTAGCAAAATCTATGTTGCGTGGTGGTGCAGCCGCAGGTTTAATACAAACAGGTCTAGAAGGTCTAAGAGTTCCTTTTGATCCTGTAGCTACAAAAGAAGAAGCTGCTATAAATATTGGCACTACAGCAGTATTTGGCTCTATGCTTAGTGGTGCAATTAGTGTTCCCATAACTAGAAGATCAATTGCTCTTAAGAAAACTGAGCAATCTCATAAAGAATATATGGAAGCAATAGGTGCTTCTGAAGATGTAGAAAAACTTACACCTGCGGACATATTAGGAAAACGTGCAAGAGAAGAAAGATCACTAGCCTCTTCTACAGATGAAGATTTAAATATAGCTATAGAAGCTGAAAATAGAAATATATTTGGAATTGAAAAAAGAGTAGAAGAAATAGAAACTGAGTTAAAAAACTTAGATGATCTTAGTAATGAACAAATTGAAAATTTAGTTGATGAACTAGATTCTCTTGCAAGAAATAAAGCTCAATCTGAATCTACAATAAAAGTTACAAGACATGAACGTGCATTAAGACAAATAGAAGATGCAGGTATGGACGATGCTTATGATATTGCTCCAAATATTTTTATAAATAGCCCTTTGTTTAAATTAGTTACAACCCCTATGAAACGTGTTTTGCAATCAGATGTTGTAAACACAGCTAAAAAATCAATGTTGCAGCTTGCAGGAGATAGTGGTCTTGCATTGGTAATGAATAAGTTTGGTTTGTCCATTGGCCCTTCTGTATATCAAACAGCGCGAATTATGGAAGGAGAATGGGTTCAAGTAGATAGGCAGCTTAAAAAGCTTTGGTCTGAAACTTTAGGTCAAGGGGAAGGCGCAGGTTTTGGATTAGGAATAAATTCTTTAGATTTGGTAGAAAGATTTCATGCGAGACCGCAATTTCTTGGTGGTAAAAAAACAGGTAGAACTTATGGCGAATGGCTAGAAAGTGTTAATGAAAAAAGGATTAAGGGTGTAGAGGGTTTAACAGATCAAGAACAAAATGCTGTTAATACTTTAAATAACTTTTATTTAAAAAATGAAAAACGTCTAAGAGAAATAGGTTTATTAGGTGACTCTCAAAACATAAAAAGAAAAATAGAAACTCAAGATTATAATCTAAAAAAAGTAAGAGAAAAACTAGCAGCTTGGGAAGAAAAAAGAAAAGCAGGAAAGCTTAGGAAGTGGGAAGAAAGTAAAAAGAAAAATGCTTTAGATATAACAAGGATGTATGAGCGTAAAATAATTAGACTTACTGAGGCAAAAGAAGAAAACGAATTAATGCTTCAGTTTATTAAAGATTATGAAATTATGCCACCTAATGAAACGGTTCATTTCCCTAGATATTGGAATGTGCCTTACATTAAGAAAAACAGAAGTAAGTTAGAAAGAGTTATATCTGATTGGTTTGAAGAAAATAATACTATTATTGTTAAAGAAAATGGTAAACTTGTTAGAAAAGAATTACCAAAAGATAAAGAGTCTAGAGATAAAAGAGCTAAAGAAGCAGTTGATAATATACTAGGTATAAAGGATATATTAGATCCTGACTCTGTTAATTATGGTTTTGGTAAGTCTAAGCATTTACGCCATAGACAATTAGATATTCCAAACTCTCTTGTTTATGATTTTATTATTAAAGACCCAATAGCTGTAATGAAGGTGTATACCAATAAAACATCTGCTACTTATCAGTTTCATAAGATGTTTAATAATAGAAGTGTTGTTGAGGTTCTTGATGATATTGAAGAAGAAATGCTTCTTGCAGGTAATTCTGAAATAGAAATAAATAAATTTCGTAGAGATTTTAAAGGTATGTATGATCGTATAGTTGGATCTCCAACTAGAAACTTTGATCGCATTGATTTTAAAATGGCTCAAGTTTCAAAAGACCTTGCTTACGTTAATTATTTAGGTTCGTCAGGATTCTCTGCAATACCAGATTTTGCTAGAATTATTATGGAGCATGAACTTGGCGATGTTGTAAAAGGTTTAACATCTATTTTAGATCAAGATATTCGAGGTATGAATAGAGCAGAGTTAGACGCTATTGCTGAAGCTGTTGAGATACTTCAAGGCTCTGCACATGTAAGATTTACTGATAACATGACAAACAATCCATTGCAGTCTTCAACATGGGATTCAATGAGAAGTGTTTATAATGTTGCTAATCTTTTGGGTCCAATGACTCAAATAGCCAAAACATTAGATGGCCTTATTCGTGGTCATACATTAGTTAAGCTTTCTAAGAAATGGGCTGCTAATGACCCTAAAGATTTAATTAGCCAACAGGATGTTACATATTTAGCAAGGTATAATATTACTGAAGAAATTGCAAAAGAGATTGCAGCGGCGCCAACTCAACTTACTGAAAGAGGTTTATATCTTCCTAATACTGCCGCGTGGACTAATACTATTAAATTTCCAGAGCATACAGCAAAAATAATTACAGGGCCAACAAACAGAACTGACAAAAATGGTAATTATGTTGCTGCATTTTATAATAATGAAACAAAAACTATTAGAATAGATGAAGATTATATTCGTGATGTAATGTGGCCTAATCGTTCTTTTGAGAATCCAAGAGTAGAAGGTGTAAAGCCTATAGAAAAAGGTGTTATTAATAGCGAAGATGATCTTGTTCAGTTTGTTAAAATGCATGAGATAATGCATAATAAGTATAGACCAAAACAGTTAGGCACTCTAAAAGAAGTAGAGGTTGAGGGTACTGTTTCTAAACGAATTAGAGTTAAGAAGTTTGATTTAGAAAAAAGTCTTACTGATGATTCAATTATAGAAAGTATGCCTAAAGCAAAACAATCAATAGCAAAAAAACTATTAGAAGAATATCAAATTATTAGGAATTCTTTTGCGGTTTCTAAAGACTTAAAAAAAATGGAAAAACGTTTTCAAGAAGGATATGATAAGTTTGTTAAGTCTTTGCCTAAAACAAGAACTACAAAAGTAAAAGGCAAGGTTAAACAAAAAGTAACTGATCAAGCAGCATATGAAAATGCTATCAACGATTTAGCTGTTAAAGAAATAAAATCTCAACAAAGAGTTAAACCAGAAACAACAGAAACATTTCGTACTGCATTACAAAGCGGTATATTAAATACAATTATGCAAGGAACACCTGCTGACAAACCTTTAATTACAGATGGTGTTGTCTATGTTCCACATCGTATTGCTAAAGTTTTTGGTTATGAAGAAGACGAGGTTGTAAAAGGATATGCTAGAATGGAATCTGGTATTTTAGGACTTCCATTTCAATTTTATAGTTATTCATTAGCTGCAATGAACAAAGTAACTGGCGCTTATTCTCAAGGTCAAATTAAAAATAGAATGGCAGGTGTTTTATCTGCAATGGGTCTTGGCTATTTATCAATTAAGATTAAGAGTAAATTAAGTGATGGTGCTGAAAGACAGTGGGAAGAGATGAGTCAATCAGATAGGTTTATTAGAGCTTTCGATCAAAGTGGTTTGTTAGCTTTATATTCTGATCTTATGTATACTTCTATAAATACAAGCATGGCCTTGGGTAAAGGTAACTATTTAGATGGTGTTGTTGCTCCAAAGTTTCCGCAAGAAGAAGATTACTTAGATGCTTTTACTGGCATTGCAGGTGCAGGACCAAGTATTATTTCTGACTTGACAATAGACCCTGCCAGATCATTTTTAAATGGCGAAGAGGGTGACGCTGTTAAACAATTTTGGCGAAGTTTACCGTTTATGCGTTTATGGTTTTGGAAAAATGAAATGAACGGTATGTCTTTAGGATTAGCTAGACAATTGTAATTTGGGTGGGGATTTTTGTGCGTTGATAAATCTTTAAAATTTTGTAATTAAAATAACAAAGATATAGGTGACACATGACAATCAACATTGCAGACAATTCCCCTCGTATTTCTTACACAGTAGGTCAAGGAGTAACACAATCAAGCTTTGCAGTACCCTTTGAGTTTTTCAACAATACTGATTTAAATGTCTACGTTGACGGAACGCTTAAGACAATCACGACACACTACACTGTTACAGGTGGCGATGGTTCTACTGGTACTATTTCTATGTCTGTCACAGGCGGCACTGGTGGGTCTACTGTTGTTGTTACCCGTGATATTGCATTAGAAAGAACAACTGACTTTCCTGTTTCTGGCGCATTTAATATTGTTTCCTTAAATACAGAATTAGACAGATTAATTGCTATTGCTGCTGATTTAGATGATTTAGCAGGTCGCGGAGTAAAGCTTTCTGATTTTGATACTGCTGCTACACTAACATTACCTCTTGCTGCTGACAGAGTTAATAAAGTTTTGGCGTTTAATTCTGCAGGAGACACTCTTGTTTCTCAAGAACTTGGTGTGTGGAAAGGTAATTGGGCTGCATCTACTGCTTATGTAGAAAGAGATTTGGTAAGAGATAGTAGCGATGGAAGTATATACATAGTTACAAGTGCTCACACTTCTAGCGGAAGTACGCCATTAGATACAAATACTAATAGCTCTAAGTATAGTGTTATTTTTGATGTAGGTGCTATGCTTGTTGATACTATTACTATGTCTGGGAATCTTACTGTAAATGGTAATACTACACTTGGTAATGCATCATCAGATACAATTACAACAACTGGAACAGTTTCTAATTTACGCATGTCATCTACAAATGTCACAGATATTTTAGATGAAGATAATATGTCTAGTAATAGTGCTACATCATTAGCAACTCAACAATCTATAAAAGCATATGTAGATAGTCAGGTTGGCGCGAGTGATACTCTTACTGAAATTCTAGGCAATGGTAATATTACAAGTGGTGCTAATATACAGCTTACCACAACAGATGAATTACAGTTTAGAGATACAGCATTAAAGATTAGTTCATCTGCTGATGGGCAGTTAGATATTGATGCTGATACAGAGCTAGAAATTACAGCGCCTACGGTTGACATAAATGCGAGTACTGAAGTTAACATTAGTGGTGATCTTACAGTAGATACTGATACGCTACATGTAGATAGCAGTAATAATCGAGTGGGAATTAAAACAACAAGTCCTGATAATGAGCTAACAGTTATCGGAACTGGTTTTTTTGGTGCAAGTACAGCTGGTGTTGGGCTGTCTAATAGTGGTGCTAATCTTGCTGTTATTTCTGGGCAAACACCATCAGGAACATACAAGCCTCTTAAAATATCTTCTACTGATCCATCTAGTAATTATTTGTATTTTGATACTACAAGCGGCATTGGGATAAATAATGATAGCCCTTCTAGTTTTAATAGTAAGCTTGTTATAGGTGGAACTTCTGGCTCTAACACTATGACTATTGCTAGTGGAACAACAGGCGTTGGTAATATTCACTTTGCAGATGGAACAAGTGGCGATGCTTTAGATGAAGGATACATTAGGTATCACCACCAATATGATAGATTAGTTTTAGGTACTGCTAGCGCTACTGTTGAGCCACTTAGAATAACAAGCAGTGGTTCTGTTGGCATTAAAGTTGCTGGTGATCCTAGCACAGAATTAGAGGTTAACGGTACTGTCACTGCAACTGGTTTTGCTTCTACTGGCAACATGACCTTTGGTGACAACAACAAAGCCATCTTTGGCGCAGGGTCTGACCTACAGATTTACCATGATGGTTCACACTCATATATTTCAGACCAAGGCACTGGCAACCTAAGAATACTTGCACAAGAATTTAACGTTAAATCTGCAAGCGGTAATACTGATTTAATTTATGCTGTTAATGGTGGTTCAGTTTATTTATATTACAACGGTAATACTCGCATCACCACAAATGCGACAGGAACTGACTTTGTTGGCACCATTACGGCTGATGGTCTGACTGTAAATAGTGGCACAGATAATGAAGGTATTAGTGTTGTAAGCACAGATGCAGGGTCTTACGTTACAGTTGCCGACAATGGCACAACAGGCAACACTAGATTTGGCGCAGTTAGCAATGACTTCAAGATAGACGTAAACAGTGCGGAGAGACTCCGCATTTCATCGGACGGGGATGTTGGAATAAACAAGTCCACCATACCAAATACTTCATCTTCTAGCTATAAAACGCTTGTCATATCGAATGAGGAAGCAAGTAAAACATCAAGATTTCTTGCTATGGGCGCTGCATCGGCATACACAAGCTATGCATCACTTACATCAGGTACGCATAGTGGTTCGGTTTTTTATTCTCCAGCATTAATGTACACTGATACTTTAAGGTTCTTTTCAGCGCCTCTCAACAACGAACCTGATGATACAAATGTAACGGAGCGTATGAGGCTTACAACAACTGGGTTAGGCATTGGGGTAACAAGCCCAAGCTCTTACAATGCGGCAGCTAATAATTTAGTTATTTCTGATGGCGGCAATGCAGGGATAACTATTGTTTCTCCATCTACTGACTCTGGCAGTTTGTTTTTTGCAGATGGCACTTCTGGCACGGCTGCATATGCAGGTTTTGTGCAATATGGTCATGCGGCTGAGAAGCTTCTTTTGGGAACAGGTGGCACAACTAAAGTTACAATTGATGGCACTGGCAGCGTGGGCATTGGGAACACAAACCCTAGTGATTATAATAGTAATGGTAATAATCTTGTAGTTGGAACTACGTCTGGAAACAACGGTATTTCTATAGCTTCTGCAACGTCAGGGCTTGGTAGTATTTACTTTACAGATGGAACAAGTGGAGTTGCACAATACAGAGGAATAGTTCAATACGATCATGCCTCTGATTATATGCGTTTTTTTACAACATCAGCAGAACGTATGCGTATCGACAGCAGCGGTAATGTTGGGATTGGGGGAACGTCATTTAACGCATATCAGGACAGCGCAGATCAATACGAGTTTAATATTTATAATAATGGTCAGTTTGCGGCTTCTGTAAATAACGCAGTAGTTGGATATTTAAACCGACAAAATGGTGATGGAGAAGTATTAAGTATCCGCAAAGACGGCACTACGGTGGGGAGTATTGGGTGTAATGGCCCTCAACTTTTTATTATGGGTCGTTCTACTGATAGTGGTATTTTCTTTGGTACTAACAATATTTATCCTTTTAGGACAAGCGGTGTATCCGATGACACTATAGATATTGGACATCCTAGCTATCGTTTTGATGACATCTACGCTACCAACGGCACAATCCAAACATCTGACCGCAACGAAAAACAAGACATTGCAGAGCTTACAGACGCAGAGCAACGAGTAGCTGTAGCTGCCAAAGGTTTGTTGCGTAAGTTTCGTTGGAAAACGGCTGTAGCTAAAAAAGGCGATGAAGCTAGAACTCACTTCGGCATCATAGCGCAAGACTTGCAAGCTGCATTTGCGGCTGAAGGATTAGATTCTAGTGACTACGCAATGTTCATTTCTACCACTTGGACTGATGAAGAAACTGGCGAAGAAAGAACTAGAATGGGCGTAAGATACAGCGAACTCTTAGCCTTTATTATAGCAGCAATATAGGAGATTTATCATGGCTGTAACATACACTTGGACTATACCTACCGTAGAGCGCAATTTATCTGACGGTGGCATTACCATTATTCACTGGCGTTGTACTGGCGTTGATGGCGATTATTCAGCTTCTTCATACGGCACAACAGGCCACACACCAGATGCTAGTGCAGAAGGTTTCATTGCATATGATGATGTGACTGAGGCCAACTGCATTGCATGGGCGCAAGGCGCTCTAGACAAGGACGCAGTTGAAGCAGCTATTGCTGATGACATTGCTGTTCAGAAAACTCCAACCACTGGCTCAGGACAACCTTGGGCTGCATAACTTAACGAAAGGAGATCAATATGACTGAAGAAAAAAAGGTCATTACGATTGACGATATAGAATACACCGAAGATCAATTATCAGATGAAGCAAAGGGTTGCATAAATCATTTAGGTTCATTGGATCAGAAGATAGCAAGTACTCAGTTTAATCTAACGCAACTGCAAGTTGGGCGTGATGCTTTCATGCAGCGTTTAAAACAAGAGTTAGGAAAAGATGGATAAACGTACAGTGTCATCAGCGCATGAGCGTATAGACGAATTACAGATACAAGTTGCAGAGATTAAGACTGAGATGAAGATACAGTTTAAAGATTTGTACAATCGTATCAAACGTCTCGAAGCTATTATGATTGGTATTAGTGGTGCAAGTTTATTGTTGCTTCTTCGCATGACATTTATGAGCTAGTAAGATGGACCCAGTTTCTTGTGTTATGATGGCAACTGGGGCTTTCAAGGCACTAAAGGGTGCTATTGGAGCAGGTAAAGATTTACAAGAAATGACAGGGCAGCTTTCTCAATGGGGAAAAGCTTTCTCTGATTTTACCAATCTTGAAGAAAGAGAAAAGAACCCACCATTTTGGAAAAAAACATTCAAAGGGTCTGATGAAGAAACAGCTATAGAAATCTTTGCTAATAAAAAAAAGATGGAGCAAATGCGCTCTGAAATTAAAGAACATATAACTTGGCATTATGGTAAGTCTGCTTGGGATGAAGTGTTAGCTATTGAAGCGCAAATGCGTAAACGTAGAAAGGATGAACTGTACAGAAAACAAGCGCAGGTAGATGCGGTTATTAATTTTACAATTGGTGCAATTATTTTTGTTATTAGTGGCGGCATTTTGTTTTTGATATTTTATATTATTGGTAAATATCAAGGTAGGTGGTGACATTATTAGAACGGAAGGGAAAATACATAATCTATAATAAGCAAGGTTATGTTTTAATTATTACTAGGGACAAACGAGTAGCCTTAACACACGCGAGGAAATATTATGGTAGCAATAACAGCTAATTATCTAGATGAACTAAAGATCTTACCACGCCTAGCATTTCTATGTCAGATTATTTTGACTTGGAAAGTATGTCTTTGGTTTATGACACTTGAAGATCCGACTACGCAACAGTCAGCATTTGTATCTTTAGTTACTGCTATGCTTTCTGCATCTTTTGCGTTATGGTTAGGCAAAGAAGCAAAGACAGACAGAGGAGGATACAGTGCTCCAATCGTTGATAGGCCCAATAACTGAACTAGCAGGAGGTTGGTTAAATGCCAAAACCCAAGCCCAACAAGCAAACGCGAAACTCAAACTCACCGAAGCCGAAGCCAAAGCCAAGATCCTCGTCTCGAAAGAAACCTCAGTCCAAGACTGGGAAAGGATTATGGCACAAGGTTCTCAGTCTTCTTGGAAGGACGAGTGGTTAGTTTTACTTTTTTCTATTCCATTATGTTTAGTATTTACAGGAGAGTGGGGGCGTACAGTCGTTTCAGAGGGGTTCACAGCACTGGAACAGATGCCTGAGTGGTATCAATATACTTTAGGCGTTATCGTAGCTAGTAGCTTTGCTGTGCGCTCTGCGACAAAGTTCTTTAAGAAAGGTTAATCATGGGATTTAAATTATCAGAACGCTCAATGAGCAAACTAAGAGGTGTGCATCCTGATTTAGTTAAGGTTGTAACTACAGCTATAACTCTAACTGATGTAGATTTCGGATGCATTTGTGGTTTACGTACCGAAGCAGAACAGAAAGAACTTGTGGCTAAAGGTGCAAGCAAAACTATGAACAGCTTTCACAGACAGCAAGTTGATGGGTTCTCTCATGCTGTTGACCTCATGGCTTATGTTGGTTCTCGCGCATCATGGGAAGAAACTCTGTATGATAATATTGCAGATGCAATGAAAAAGGCGGCTGATCAACATGGGGTTGATGTTACTTGGGGTGGTGCTTGGCAAGCAGATGAAAGTGTTCGTTGGTTAAACATGAGAGAGTGGGGAGGCACAATGGAAGAAGCATCATTAGCTTACATTGACCTCAGACGTAGACAAGGGAAGCGACCTTTCTATGATGGGCCTCACTTTGAGTTGACTAGATAAATTTTTTTCCCAAGGGGGCTTTGATAAAGTAATTGAGCTCTTGTCTTGCACAGACATCTTGCGTTTGTATCCTTGCCACTCTTTATCTTTTTTAGTCCACATCTGGTCTTACCCTTGGTTTAACATCTACCTTTTTTACACCAGACATAAACGGTGTCTTACGACAGTACATCATAATCTCTTTGCCGTAGGTATCAGCTAGTATATCATAAAGTTTATCTAGTGCACCATCACCCATTGCGTCATAACATTCTTGTTGGCTTGGGAAAATAGCTGTAGTTGATACTGGCTGATCTTCAACCACATACTCAATAACGAGTAATGTGTAAAATAATTTAAGCATTGTTTATCTTTCTTGCTTTGATTAAAATAATAAAGAGGACGGGTTGTCAGGTTCGCCCCTTTGCCTGTCCTCACGATTATCAACTTCAACACTATCAACTCTATCAACAATTCAAATAGAAGTTGAGATAGTTGAGACAATTGAGAAGGGTTTTTATATATTATATCCCTGTATTCTTAGCTTAGAAACAAAGTTACTTAGATCTTCTTTTGCTCTGTAGTGCTTTGCTTCTGCGTTTGGGTCTCTGTTGTATTTAAACCTTTCTTCTGACCACTTGCTTTCTTGTTGCTTTAGATACCTTAACTCAAACTGTTGAGCAGGAGGTAGCTGTTTTTTTGTCACTGTTATATCTCCTTGCAAACTGAATGTTGTATCGCCAAGCCTCTGTTCTTAGCTGCCCCATGTCAATATTAATCATACGAGAAGCCTCGGTAATTGTAAGGTTAGCTTTGGCACAAGTTTCTATTAACCTCCGTTTCTCTTCCTTGTGCCGCTTTCTTAACTCAGGCCATGTTTCTTTAGAATGGTATTTTGTCATTTAAATCTCCACTAGTACTCGGTGTTACTTGAAAAGAAATCATTTTATTACCGTTGTGTTCTTTACGCCAACCTGCCATTCGCATTTTGTCTTTAGTCTCAGTTATTGTGTAATCATCTAGTGGCCCAGAGTAATTTGGTTTACCATCAGATGCTTCTTTATCTTCAAACATAATTGAACAACGTTGATACACTTCAATAATATTTTTGCCATTCTTGGTTGTACCTGCCATCATTACAATCTTGCGCTCATTGCCTTGCAAATTCATTTTGCCAGAGAGGATAAACTTCTGATCTGGATATGGTGCAAACCCTGCGCCTGTATTTGTATTGTCATATTCTGCCATTTTTTTGGCTCCTGTATTATAATGTTTTTGTGCTGCTACTAATCTTGCGTGGTGACTTCGAGATTTATCTTTTCTGTGACCACAAGATTCCCCTGCCTTAGCTGCACACTTCGGGCAGGGTATTTGTTGAACCATTTCTTTGGTAGTAATTACCAATCAGATTTGTCCTTGTCGGTGTATTTGTTACCATCGAATTCCCCAAGAAATACATCAGCATTAAAACCTAAGTGTGACAATGCTTTGGTTAGTCCATCAGTCATAGCTTTCTTTGGTGCATCTTCATCTACTTTGCCGTTACGCATAAGAGCCTTACAGCCAGAGACAGGGCCGAATACATTGCTTGGCGATCCATGCCATACACTTACATTAGCTATAACAACTGTATCATCTGGCGATAGGTTGTGAATGATTGTATCTACATGATAGCCCCACCCTTCACCCACTGGGCCAAACTGTTTTGTTGCTGCCTTGATTTGATAATGTGCATCAATAGCAGTAAACTTTCTTGCGCCAAAGTTTACTTGCTTAAGATACTTTTTGTCAGACTTTGATACTTTATCCCATAAATCTAAACTCATACTTTGCTCCTTACATTGATGCGAAGTGATCCACGTTTGTCTCTCTTCACAGTTAACTGGTCACAATAAACCTCGCGCTCATCATCACCAACCATTTCTTTTAAGTTTTCTTTTGCAGTCTCAAACTGCTTATGATCCCACTGCTTGCTTAGATATGTAACTACATTATCCATAAACATATTGTCTGTACTGGCATCACGTTTAACCATTTCATCTACAGGTATTTTATCTATAGATAGATTAGGTTCATCTATACCTACTGGTTCTTCTTCACGTTCAACATATCCCCAGAAGTCTGCTATGATTGCTCTCATACCTTCAACATACTTTTCATCGTATCTTACTTTAGCGTAATCCCATCTGCCATTGCCAAAGATTACAGACAAGAAACATGCAGGTGACTCAGCCAACATCATGTATAGCTGTATCTGCGGCATGTATTGTGTAAGCACATCTTCCATCTTGTTATTCTGAAACGTGTGCTTTGCCTCAATGATACTGCTACCAACCATTCCATCTATTGTACCTTTGTATGGCACACCAGATATTTTGTTTTCAAATACCATTTGCTTTGAGTCTACAGTTTGCTGAGTGGTTTCTTCAAACCATCTTAGGTTGAATTTTTCAGTGTGAATACCAAGTTGTACTGCAAGTACGCTGCTCAAATCATCTGGCTCTTTTAGACCCATTTTGACTTGCCAAAGCTCGTACCAGTCAGCATTCATTATCTTTACGGCATCGCTGCCGCCAATAAAATTCTTTCTATCCATAACATTTGCTCCTTATATATGTATACTTTTACTGCACCTATGCAGTAGGGTCAACATATTTATTTATATCATCCATAGTTACAACACCACGCTCAAGCAATTGTTCGCGTGATAGAGTGTCTCGAATGTAAAGATCATCTACATCTTCACCTGCTAGAATTCTTTTCTCAGCCATGCGAAATCTATCAAGGCTAAACTCTACACACGAAGTGAGCTCTTTTACATCATATGCTTTAACACTTTCTTGAGTTGCAGTTATAAAGGTCTTGATTGTCGGCCATGTCCGCGCTCCATGAATGGCGCGGATCTGTCCGTCAATCTTTGCCAACACACCTTTGAACATATCATCATTGAACTGAGAAGGTATGTGTTTGTTTACATCCTCAACAATTAAAATCATTTCTTCTTTGAGGGTTTCATTATCCATGCCAGTAGGTGGTGTATACCTACGCAGTAGTTGCTGTAGCCATGAACCTATAATACGAGTGCGATCTTCATACTTCATTTTTTATATATACTCAGCTTTTCAAATGCATACCTATCAAAGTTAATAATATCATCAAGGCGATCAGTGTTTGATCTACCTGATACGTCATCTATTTCGTCATCCCATCGCTCACCATTGAGCCATGTGGTTGGGTGTGGGATGTACTGTTTCTCTTTGTGCTCAACAGTCTCAGCAAACTTGGCTGCTGCCGAGAGGATAGTTACTGCATCTGTTTTCTTCAGTGCTCTTTCAAATGCAAGTCGAGCATGACCTTTGGCTATCTTTCTTGGATAAGTATTCCAGAAGTCATCGAAGGTAGGTGTCTCACTGACACCCCAAGTAGTATTATTATTTATATTAGTAACATTATTCTTATCTTGGTGTGTCACACTGACACCCTCCTCTTTTAAACAATTGAATTGATAGATAGTTGCAGTGCCTGTTTTACCTGCAACTTTGGTTAGATAGTTTTGTTCTACGCAATAGTTCACTGCTCTTATAACTGAGCTTCTGCTTAATCCTGATAGCTCACACAGTCTTGGTATTGTTGGGTAAGCAATACCATATAGATCCGTATGATCTGCAATGATCAACATGATTAGCTTTGCATGAGCATTTTGAACTTGCCATTGTACTACTTCTCGTAGTAATATTTCAGCGTACAACATGTTTATGCTTTGACATGTTTGACTCCTTATGTATGAAGCCCTGCCTTATACCCATTTGGCAGGGTTTTATTTTATCTTTTCTATTAACTCCTTGAAAAGATCCTCTGATAATATCACACAAACTTTTTCTTTTCCATCTTTTCTTTTATAAAATGCTAAGTCTCTACCTTCTAAGACCTTGAAAGCATTAGGAAAACTAGATGTTGTGCGGTATTTAACTTCAGCTACTAGATTTCGTCCCACCAGTGAAGGGAGGTGGATGTCTCCTGAGTATTCTCCTCCGAGTGAACCTGAGAGTGGGACTTTCTTTGCTTCGATCTTTTGTTCTTCGAGCCACTTGATGAACCATCGTTCATGATAGCTGCCTTTTCGCTTATTCTTGTTTGCCATATATCTTTCTCATAACAATCCAAACAAACCATATGATAGCTTGCAGGGCTTTCACTATGTAATATTGCAACAAAATATTCTGTAACAATACCACAACTATCGCACTCGCATGTGCCTAATTTAATCTTCGTACGAACAGACTTTGATCTTCGCGCCAAGTGCATCTAACCAACACGTTAACATGAAACCAGAAGGTACACGTTTGTATTGCTCCCATTTGTGAATTAAAGATATAGTGCAGCCAATCTCCAAAGCTAAACGTTCTTGAGATAACCCAAGGTCTTTACGTCTAGCAATCAAAGCATCAACCAATTCAATGTATGAGTTAGTTACCTCTGTTGCTTTTGTGTAATTTTGGAACTGCGGCATTAATCTTTTTAGGTTCAACCAAACCAGTAGGCCACCGCTTAGATAATCTATCTAATGTTTGATACACTTTCTTTGCAGTATCAAAACTAATCTCACTACTACCATTTACTGTTCGGTAATAAGTTGATGTAGGTATCTTTGCTAGTACAAATACTTTATGCAAAGGCATATCTACATAGCGGTGCTTCTCTAAGATCTGATCCCAATAACTTTTCAACATGCCGCAGCATATGCACATATGCAGCTAGATAGTCAAGCCTCAGTTAAATCTGTAATCATAGATTCTCGATGAACACATTTATAATTTTCAACATGTTTCATAGAATGTATTTCTTCTATGCTACCTGAGTATTCTTGTAAGATTTCATTTGCTAGATAAGATGCTTCATCTTTATCTTTTGCATTTATAGTAAGGTTCATACCTTCCTCATAATGAAAACCAATATTAAATAATGGCATTAGTTTACCTCCCAATATAAAGCGTAGTGTTTGCCATTGTCATTCTCAACCATAGCTTTATCAATAATCATGCCGCTATCTTTTAGATCTTTTATTCTTGCAGCTAATCGAAAGCAGCCAAACATTTCCAATGCTTGTATTGCAGTTAATGTTTTACCTGCTTGAAGATGTGCTTTGATTAGTTTGTTCTGCGACTCCATTGTATTTCTCCTCTAAGTATTTCCAGAACGATGCTTTGAATGCTTCATTTAAAAGTCTATCGATGTCGGGCATAGCTCAATCCTCCCTTCACCACCGCATTCTTCGCAGGTTTCTATAGTTGAACTTTCACACCCAATGTCACGATCAAAGTTATGTGGATGCCATACTACTTTTTCTATATCACCATCACCACCACATGCGCTGCACTCAACAGACTCCATGTCTATTAGCATTTGTTTTACGCGACCCAATCTTCTATCTCCTCTTGCTTTGATTGATAGTATTCTTCCCATGCATCATGAGCCATAGATAGAAACTCTGCATGTGGAAAATCTTCACAGCATTCTGACATCTTATCTGCAAACTGATTAATGCCAGTAGGCCAATGTGCATACGGAGCAATCTCTTTTGCAATGAATTCTAATTGCTCCGTAGTAAATTTAATGCTCCTTTTCTTCATTATATACTCCTTTTGAATTTGGATCTTTAATGTGTTCTTGAATCCATTCCAAACGTTTTAAAATGCTACCTATTTCTCTAGCAATAAGTATTACTTGAGCTTCTATTTGCTCATCCCTAGTCATCATAATGCGTACCACCTGTCTGAGTTCATTGCTTTGGCAATCTCATTCTCACGTAACCGACGGGCATTTTCTGGACTACCCAAGTGATTTGTATGTGTAGCCCACTCAGTTAGTGTATTATACAATGCCCACTGATTGTTACCAATGTGCGCGCGGTTTTCATCCCACATACGCAAGAGTTCCTCGCGTCTACTCATATTGAAATGTGGTTGCCCTAATTTACTACGTTGTTTTACTTTACAAAGCATATCATTGATAAACATTTCTGCTGTTTCATAACTAATTCTGTTATCAACATACGATTTGAATAAGGTATCTGACTGCTTGAAAGATTCAAAACCTGTTAAGATTTTAGCTGATGATGCTACAACAGATACATTGGTTGTATGCTTTGCCCAAGTCTTAGCTACAGTATTGGGTGTAGTACAGCCGTTCAAACACCACAGTCTAAACGCTTCAGCCGATTGTTGAAATGCCCAACTAGCATCGTATGAATTGTAAAACTGAATACGAAATGTACATATATCATCTACTACTGGTTCGATCTTCCAATCAGGAAAGTTGATCTCACCTCGTAGCTTACGACCACCATCAATGATGTGTATTTTTTCTTCGTATGCAGTGCCAAGAGTATTAGCTACATCATCAATAGAATCCATGATGCTGTTGACAACATCGCTATGCTTTATGACTTTGTATCTATCACCAAGTCCACGACTCATATGTTCGCCAGTGTCAGTGCGAACAACCACACGATTGCCTTTGATCTTATTACCATGACGGTCATAAGTTTCTTGTAGTTCTACTGGGAAATCCCAAGTAGGGTTAGTAAAGTCCAACATTGTTAACTCCTTATGTTAATGTTGATATAAAAATAAATAGTAAACCAAATATGATAATAGCTTTTAATAGCTCTACCATAATATCAAATGCTTTTTTCATTCGCTACTGTCCTCAGTTGTAGTTTTGCCCGACACTTGAATGTCTTCGGGAATCATCTCCCCCCCTCTTCGCACTTGCAGTGCTTGAGGTGGAAAGGGACAGCTACTGCCTTTAGGCTTGTTGGTAGCTGCCCCAAAGGGTTGGTGGCCTAAGCCACCTTTGCCTTTAGTTGAGCTAGTCTTTCTGAAGACATAGCTGGTTTCACTCGTCTTGGGGCAGGTTCCCAAGACTGTCCTGTTACTTGTTCGTAGACACTCAGGTCAGCTTGGTGACGCTCTTCAAGCAGGTTAAGTTCAACCTCGATGTTGTCTATCAGCTTTTGGATCGCATCTGCTTTGATTGTTTGTCCATTTTCCAGTGCTATCTCGTAGTCCGCTAACTTGTCAGCCAACATCTTCTTCTTGTAGACCAGTGAATTGTTTGAAGTGTAACATTCGTCTCTGGCAATGCCCGAAATAAATTGCTCGTTCGGTACAACATCCTGAGTAGAGTGAAAATAATCTAGAACGGCTAGTTTTCTTTCAACGAGTGTAAGTTGCTTCTTAGTCATGTGTATTCTCCTTGTTACATTTGCGAGGACCATCCTCGACACAGACCTTAACAAGACAACTGGGAAAACCTGTCCACTGACAGGTTGTTATTCGCAACCTCTTCCCACACAAGTTGACCTAACCTCAGCAAGACTTGGCAGATTGCTACTAGCTGACCACGTTCAGCTGCAATCTGACAACGGTTATCACAAGAGCACTCTCGCCAGTGCAAGAGGGAAGTTGTTGCGAATGACTTTTCCCTGTTGTCAAGGTCTTTGACGAGGATGACCGCAGCTTGGAACAGGGGGAATACGCTATGATCTAAGACGCGACTGGAGTGAGGAAGAAAGAAAACTAGGCGGTCTAGATCCTTTGTAGTATGCTCCTCAGGTAGAAAGTTGTAGCGAACGTGCAATTTGTGCGTTGACAGAGCTGTTATACTTCATGCTATCACTGGGGGGAGAGAGGGAGAGGGGGGCTTTAGCGTGACTAAAGGAGCACAAAATGGCAAACATAGCAAAGCGCGATCTAACTGATAGACAGCGTCGATTGGTTGAAGCGTTTGTAGCAAATGGCGGCAACCTCACACAAGCTGCACATGAGGCAGGCTACGCTCAAGGCAATAGCGGCAGGGTTTCTGCATACAAGGCGATGAAAACTGCACATGTACGACAGTACTTGATGGAAGCAATGAGTGATGCATTTGGAATGAACGCAGCTAAAGCACTGGGTAGAGTTGTGCAGTTATCATCTGGAGCTAAGTCAGAGTATGTGCAGCTTGAAGCATCGAAGGATCTGTTAGATCGTGCTGGGTTTAAGCCTATAGACCGCTCACAAGTGCAGGTAGCAGGGGATATCAAAGTGTCCATTGATCTATCGTGAGGGGGTAGGGGTCAAAACTTACGCGAGTTACATAGGTAATAGTCCATCACTCGCATTTTTTTGTAGAAAGGTACGGAATGGTAGCAAAGAAATATCAGAACCCGAAAGGTGGATTAAACGCGGCAGGTCGTGCGTATTTCAAGCGCAAGGAGGGTTCTAACTTGAAGAGTCCGCAGAAGTCTGGAACGCATGGTCGAAGGGTTTCGTTTGCTGCTAGGTTTGGTGGTATGGCAGGTCCGTTGAAAGATAAGAAGGGAAGGCCGACTAGGTTAAAGTTAGCGTTGAAGGCTTGGGGGTTTGGTTCTAAGGAAGCTGCTAGGGCATTTGCCAGAAGGAATAAAAAGGCATGAGTACGGTAAACAAGGCAGGTAACTACACAAAGCCTAAGATGAGAAAAAGTTTGTTTTATAGAATAAAGGCAGGTAGTAAGGGAGGGGCAGCAGGTCAATGGTCTGCTCGAAAGGCTCAAATGCTTGCTAGGGAATACAAGGCTAAGGGTGGAGGATATACAGCGTGAAGGCTCCTCAAAGGTCGTTATTAAATTGGGGTAAGCAAAAGTGGAGGACTAAAAGTGGTAAGCCCTCTACGCAAGGCTCAGAGGCTACAGGTGAGCGTTACCTTCCTGCTAAGGCTATCGCTGCTCTTAGTGATTCTGAGTATCGCGCTACAACCCGAGCCAAACGAAAGGGTAAGGCAAAGGGTAAGCAGTTTGTGGCTCAACCGAAGAAGATTGCTAAAAAGGTAAGGAGATATAGAAATGCCTAATGTAAATGGAAAGAAGTTCTCATACACAGCTAAAGGGATTGCTGCGGCAAAAAAAGAAGCTGAGAGTAAAAAGAAAAAGAAATCTATGAAAAAAGGTAAAAGTCTAATGAGTGGGTACGGAAAGTAATGGCTTGGTATCTAACTAACGGAGATTTATATACTGGCGAGACGCATGTTCTTGCAGGAACAACATATAGCGGCAAGACTCGCACCTCCCAATCTTGTCGTTTAGTAGAAGGGCCAGAACCAGTTCGTGCGCGAGGCTCCAACGGGCAGTTAAAAGGCGATGACCCTTCTACGCCTAACATAAACGAGGCTTATTCTAAGCCCAAAAAGAAGAAAAAGGCCAGTCCTAAAAGGATAGAATTAGAGGACGAATGAGTTTTAGCCATTCTATTTCTAAGCATGACCGCGCATTACTACGCACGATTGTAAAGAAAGTGCATCTTCAGCATCATCCTAAAGATTTCCAAACAGATATGGAGGCAGATAAGGTTATTGATGTTATTGCGCCTGATATGATTGAGCGCATGATTAAGTTTGCTGTGGATTACAAGGTTGACAGAATTTAAATATAAACCCGATGGCGAAGTCCTAAAAAAATTTATGAAGGACAATACATTTTTTCGTGGCATTCGTGGTCCTGTAGGTTCTGGCAAGTCTGTCGGTTGTTGCGTAGAAGTGTTTAGACGTGCTCTTTCTCAGAAGAAAAACGACAGTGGCATACGCAGAAGCCGATGGGCTATTATAAGAAACACAAATCCACAGCTTAGAACAACAACAATTAAGACTTGGCTTGATTGGTTTCCAGAAAACGAGTGGGGTAAATTTATTTGGTCTGTGCCTTATACCCATCACATAAAGAAAGGAGACATGGACCTAGAGGTTATCTTCCTTGCTCTTGACCGTCCAGAAGATGTTAAAAAACTATTGTCCCTCGAATTAACAGGCATCTGGATTAACGAGGCAAGGGAGATACCAAAGAGTATTATTGACGCTTGTACGATGAGGGTTGGGCGGTTTCCTTCTATGCGTGAAGGTGGACCTAGTTGGACAGGTGTTATTGCTGATACTAACGCACCAGAAGAAGATCACTGGTGGCCTATTATGTCAGGTGAAGTTCCTATACCAGATCACATTCCTAGAGATCAGGCCAAGATGTTAGTTAAGCCTGATAACTGGCAGTTCTTCACACAACCATCTGGTATGAAAGAAGTATATAATGAAGATGGTGAAGTAGACAATTATAAAGACAATGATGAAGCTGAAAATAAAAAGAACATGCTTCAGAATTATTATACAAACTTAATACAGGGTAAAACTAAATCTTGGATTGATGTTTATGTAATGAATAGATTAGGCTCTATACAAGATGGAAAGCCAGTATATCCCATGTTTGCTAGTGAAACACACATTGCTAAAGAAGAAATACCAATAGCAGCAGGGTTGCCTTTGTACATTGGTATTGATTTTGGGCTTACCCCTGCGGCTGTTATAGGTCAGAAGGTAAGAAATAGATGGCTAATCCAATCAGAGGTTGTTGCTTTTGATATGGGCATTGTTAGATTTGCAGAGGTGTTAAGGAATGAAATTGCTACTAGGTTTTCTGAAGCTTCCGATGTCTATATATACGGTGATCCAGCAGGTGATTTTAGGGCGCAGACGGACGAATCTACCCCTTTTCACATACTTAGAGGTGCTGGTTTACGCGCATTTCCCGCCCCAAGTAATTCTGTGGATCTTCGCTTGGAGTCAGTGGCGCAGCAACTTAATAAGATGGTTGAAGGTAAACCTGCGTTTTTAATAGATAGACGCTGTTCTCAACTTATAAAGGGGTTTGAAGGCGGCTATGCTTACAAACGTATAGAAGTAAGTGGTGAGCGATATGCAGATAAACCTGATAAAAATATGTACTCTCATATACATGACGCTTTACAATATTTAATGCTTGGAGCAGGTGAGGGAAGGGCGCTTATGTCCAATCAAAAACCTGCACAAGTTGTAAATGGGCGTGCAAATTTTGATGTTTTTAGAAGAAAACCTAATAATGCTACAAAAAAACCTAGTTTTTGGTCTCTTGTGCGTTGAAATTTATTTTATTCTGTGATTTGCAAGAAAAAGCTAGCGGAGATTAATAAATATGGGAAAGAGACCTCACCCTATTACTGCTGATTCAGTAGAAAGAGCAGGAGCAACAAAGCTTTTTGACTATCAAGATGCAGGTTTTACATTGCAAAATGCAGGGGCAGGTCTTTTTAGAAGATCTGGAGCGCAAGCAATTCTTCCTGACGGAACTAAAACTCCTATATTTAGAAACAAAAGCAATGAAGTAGAAAAGAGGCAGCTCTTAGCATACCTTGAGGCAAATCATTCTGATTCTTTAGTTCCTACAACAACAAAAGAAGTAGATCCTGAGGGAATACTTGGAACTGGCGTTGGTTATGGCGCAGAAGATTTTGCTAAAGTTGATAAAGAAAATGCATTAAAAGTAGAAGAATTAGAAGAGGCTATTAAAAAACAGAACGAAGAAATAGAAAAACTAAAAAAAGCAGGACAAGTAAAAGTAGAAGACCCAACTGATGATGATGATGATGAATTTAAAAGCAGGTCAACATCAGAAGATCAAGATTTAGATTTACAAACTGTAAAGCCTTCTGCGCCTATAGGAGCAACAAGTGTTACTTATCAAACAATAATTAGAGAACCTTCTGCAGCTGTAAGGCAGCAAGAAAAATATGCTTCTGAACAATTGCGTAAGTCTCGTATAGAAAAAGCAAGACAAAAAAGATCATTGTTAAGAAGAAGGCAGGAGGCTTTGCAAGAAGTAGGTATTGGCAGAAAAGTTCTTAGTGGTGAAGAGCAAGATTTAGACTTGCCACAAGTTGATTCGAGAATATCCCAAGCAACTGGAAGGCGTGGTGGAAGAAGTAGAGGCTCATTAATTACTGGGTCGCGTGGTGGAATTGGTTTTTATAGCAGGTATACATAATGCACGATCCTAAAAAATATCTTGAAAGATACGAAAAAGCTAAAGCGCATAGGCAAAACTTTGTAGATTTATTTGAAGAATGTTATGAATACGCTTTGCCTCAAAGAGAATCTTTTTATTATGAAACGGCAGGGCAGCGCAGGGATGATAAGATATTTGATCATACTGCTGTTGTAGGAACTCAAGAATTTGCTTCTAGGTTGCAATCTGGTCTTGTTCCAAACTTTGCAAGATGGGCAGATTTTACTTCTGGATCAGAAATACCAGAAGAAGAAAGAGATATAGTTGATAATGAACTTGATTCTGTAACAGAGTATGTATTTGAAATACTTCAGAATTCAAATTTTGGACAAGAAGTTCATGAATCATTTATGGATTTAGCATTAGGAACAGGCATTCTTTGTGTTGAAGAAGGTGATTCCATAAATCCAATAGTATTTTCTGCTGTTCCTTTACCACATGTAGTTTTGGATACTGGTGCTGATGACAAAATAGACCATGTATTTAGAGAGAGAAAGAATATTAGAAACTCTGATCTTTCCAATCTTTATGAAGAAAAAGATTTTGATCAAAAAGTTCAGCAAAGAATACAAAGAGACCCAGAAGGTAAATGTAAAGTTCTTGAGGTTGTTTGCAGGGATTATTCTCAGAAAAATGAGGAAGCCTATTTTCATTATGTAATTGATTTGTCTACAAAAACTTATTTGTTTGAAGAAACATTTAAGGGTGTTGGTGCTAATCCATATGTTTGTTTTAGATGGGCTAAGTGTGCAGGAGAAGTATATGGTAGAGGGCCATTAGTTAATGCTTTGTCTGCAATTAAAACAGCTAATCTTGTTATTCAGCTAGTATTAGAAAATGCACAAATGGCTATTTCTGGTATTTACCAAATGGATGATGATGGGATTATTAACCCAGATACTATTAACCTAGTCCCTGGTACTATAATACCAAAGTCACCTCAGTCTGGTGGGTTGCAACCTATAAATGCAGCAGGTCGTTTTGATGTTGCGGATATTGTTTTGAGTGATCAAAGAAATGAAATAAAGAAAACTCTTTATAGCGAAATGCTAGGAAATCCTGATAGAACTCCTGCTTCTGCTACGGAAGTAGCTGAACGTATGGCTGATTTATCAAGAAGAATTGGCTCTGCATTTGGAAGATTGCAAGCTGAGTTAGTACAGCCTGTACTTCAACGAGTAGTTTATATTCTTAAAAAGCAAGGACGTATAGAAATACCAACTATAAATGGTAGAGAAGTAAAAATACGTTCCGTTTCTCCTCTTGCTCAAGCTCAATCAAACCAAGACATTACTTCTGTTTCACGTTTTTTAGAAACGGTAAGTACATATTTTGGACCCGATATGACAAACATGTTAATTAACTCTGAGCAAACTGCTGTTCATCTTGCTAAAAAATATGGTGTACCTGACACCTTGATTCGTGATGAAGAAGAGCGTAGACAGATAGTTGCGATGATGCAGCAAATGCAACAGATGCAGCAACAGCAACAAGTAACAGGACAACAAATTGCCGCAGAGTAGTTACATTGGTTTAGATGGAATAGGGCGAACCAAAATAGAAGAAGATAAAATAAGCCTTAACTTTGGTTCTTTATTTTCTGAACCTACTGGTCAAGAGATTCTTAAATATTTGCGTAGTATTACTATAGAAATGGTTAGCGGCCCTAATATTTCTACTGATGAGTTGCGTCATTTAGAAGGTCAGCGTTATTTAGTTGGTTTAATAGAACGTCATATCCAAAGGTCACACAAGGTAAAAAACAATGAGTGAAGAAGAAGTTATAGAAACAACAGAAGAAACATCAGCCGATCTTCCTGCAAAAGAAGATCGTGATTTTGTTGTAGCAGAAGATTTGGAAGCTAAAACTCAAGATCGTCCCGAATGGCTACCAGAAAAATATAAAACTGGAGAAGATTTAGCTAAAGCATATAAAGAATTAGAGTCAAAGCTTGGCACTAAAGAAGAAGATCTTAGAGCTAAATTTATAGAAGAAGTTCAGTCTGAAGCTTTTAAGGATAGACCTGATAAAGTTGGCGACTATCAATTGCCAGAAGTTGAAGATGGTGATTATGAACTTGATAGTAATATTGTTCAGTGGTGGGCCAATCATTCTTTTGAAAACGGATTTAGTCAAAAAGAATTTCAAGAAGGTCTTGATAAAATTTCTGAATCGGTTTTATCAAATTTTCCAAACCCAGATGAAGAAGAAAAAAAATTAGGTGATAATTCTGCTGCAAGAATAGAAGCTGCCGCTTTGTTTAGTCATAAGTTCTTTGAAGAAAAACATATGGAGGCAATCGAACGGCTGACTGAAACGGCAGGTGGTATCGAAGCAATTGAATATATTATGGAAAAAATGAAATCTGCTCCTGTTAATATAGATTCATCTCCTTCTGGTCAAATTACAGAACAAAGTTTAAGAGAAATGATGCAAGACGAAAGATATTGGCATCCTGCTAGAAGGAATTCTGATTTTATAAATGAAGTAAATGAAGGTTTTCAGAAACTATATAATCAATAATTTTAAATTGTGCGTTGCATTTTAAATAAAACTATTGTTTAGAATGGGTCATTACGACCCATATCGCATTGATCGGCCCTAATTGGATACCCGAATTGATATGTAAGAGTGGATACTCGTAGCAATCGGAAACTCAATTTAGGACTGTAAAAATGGCTAATACAATAGACCAAGCCTTTATAAAGCAGTTTGAAACTGAAGTTCACATGGCGTATCAGCGTATGGGTTCCAAGCTACGGAACACTATTCGCTCTACAAATGTATCAGGTTCAACTGCACGATTCCAGAAAATAGGCACTGGATCAGCGTCAACAAAATCACGCAATGGTAATGTATCTCCTATGGAGCTAGTACACACCAATGTCGAAGTATCAATGAGCGATTACTATGCTGCTGAATACATCGATAAGCTTGATGAGTTGAAAACAAATATCAACGAGCGACAAGCTGTAACTCAATCTGCTGCTGCTGCTCTTGGTAGAAAAACAGATGAGCTTATCATTACTGCTATGGATGCAGGTGCTAACTCAACTCAAATTGCAGATACAGGTGGTGCACTTGTAAAAGCAGACTTGCTTACATTGTTTGAAACAATGGGTACGGCAGACATTCCAGAAGACGGTCAACGTTATCTTGCAATGTCTCCTGCAGGATATGCTGATTTGTTTGCAATTAACGAGTTTGCTTCATCAGACTTTGTTGGTCCGCAAAACCTACCATTTGCAGGTGGTATGACAATGAAAGAGTTCTTGGGCTTCAAGATCTTCTCAACGTCTGCTGTATCAGGTGGTAAAAACTTTGCTTACCACACAACTGCTGTAGGTATCGGTGTGAACTCTGATGTTCAAACTGAAGTAAACTATGTTGCTGAGAAAGTATCTCACCTAGCAACATCAATGATGTCAATGGGCGCAGTAGCTATCGATGATAACGGTATCTACGAAGTCCTAGACAATAACTAAGAGGAGGATTTATAATGGCTTATTCTGCATCAGGTCTTTCTCGCATGGCAGGTGGTGGTGGTCATAGCCTTTGGTTTTATGACTCAACTGACGCTATGACAGCGGTTCGCGCTTCTGGTTATTTTAATGACGCTGCTAGCATGTTGAATGTTGGTGACGCTATTTTTGTACTAGATAGTGATGCACCTGCTATGAGTGTAGCAGTGGTATTGTCGAACACTGGTTCTGTAGTCGATATATCAGACGGCACAGCAATTAGTGTAACCGATAGTGACTAATTGAGTGGGGGCATTAGCCCCCTCTCTTTATATAGGGGTTTGTAATGGCTTTAAGTACACCTGCTAATAGTGCAATTGATATATGTAGTCGTGCTCTCATCTTAATTGGTGCAGAGCCTATTACTTCTTTTGAAGACGATACGTCTGAAGCTTTGATTGCAGGTAATATGTATGAAGATATTGCAAGATCAAACTTAGTTTCTACTCGTTGGAGGTTTGCTTCAAATCAAGCTGTATTAAATAGGCTTACTGATGAGCCAACAGGTAGGTTTGATGCTGCATATCAATTACCTTCTGGATTGCTTTTTGTTCATGCGGTCACAGTAAGAGACCTTCAAATACAATACAATATTTATGGAAATAAAATATTTTGCGATGCTACAGCGCAAGATGAATTAGTTATAGATTACACATACAGAGCAGAAGAAGTTGATTGGCCTTCTTATTTTTCTGTTTGTGTTGAATATGCAATGGCTATTGTTTTTGCTACTGCTTTGGCTAGAGATCAATCNCTTTCTACAATGATGGANAATCAATATAATAGAGTTTTAGCAAAAGCTAGATCGATTGATTCNCAACAACAATCAACTAAAAAGCTTATTACTTCTAGGTTTATAACAAATAGGCGTACTTAATGCAAAAGGCTAGAGTTCCGTTAACAAACTTTCAATATGGCGAAATTAGCCCTTCTCTAGTAGCAAGAACAGATTCCGCTATATACAATTCTTCAGCACAAAGTGTTAAAAACTTTTTTATTATGTCTGAGGGCGGTGTTAAAAAACGTGGTGGGTTTAAAGCACTACATGACTTTTCTTCTATTTCTGAAGATACAACTAAAACTCAACAAGTAAGAATTATTCCATTTGTGTTTTCGGATGACGAACAATACATTATTGCTTTATCAAATCAAAAAGCAGAAATATTTTTTATTAACCCAACTACAGGCGCAGTGTCATTAGCAACAACTGTTACAACAGATGTAAATAGTGCCACTGTTCCTTGGACAGCCCAATATTTGCATGAAATAACATATGCCCAAGCAGGTGATATATTATTTTTAAGCCATGCTACTTTTAAAACTCAGCAATTAGTTAGAACAGGTTTAAATACTTTTCAGGTAGAGCCTTTTTCTTTTCAGGTTCAAGCAGGTTTGGCAAGAACATATCAGCCTTATTATTCTTTTCAATCTACTGGCGTTACTCTTGATCCTTCCGCAACAACTGGCTCTGTAACTTTGACTACAAGTGCAAGTTATTTTGATACAACAGGTTCTCAATCTGGAGGTAACTATCCTGATTCTAAGCATATAGGAGTCAGGTTGAGATACCATGAGGCTGAATTATTAATTACATCTGTTCAGTCTGCTACTTCTGCTACAGCTAATGTTGTTGAAGAGCTTTTTGTTGAGTTAGATGCTAATGCTATTAGAACTATTGATGGCTCATCTACTATAGAAATTACTCATTTCAATCATGGAATGGCGCAAAATGATTCTATTACTCTTAGGAATGCTAGTGCTGTTGGTGGTATTAATGCAAATCATATAAATGGAACAAGAACTATAACAGCAGTTGTTGATGAAAATAGATACACAGTTACCGCAGGTGCGGCTGCTAATACATCAGAAGATGGTGGCGGCAATATGGATGTTATTACTCATGCCCCAACAGAACAATGGTTTGAGCAATCTTATTCTGATTTAAGGGGCTACCCTGCGGCTGTTGGTTTTCATGAAAATAGATTATGGTTTGGTGGAACTATATCACAACCTGATACTGTATGGGCAAGTAAGTCTGGTTTATATTATAATTTTGATATTGGAACAGCTCTTGATGATGAGTCTATAGAACTTGTTATGAGTATTGGAGAAGTGTCAACAATACGTCATTTTGTTTCTAACAGAGATATACATATTTTTACCGCAGGTTCAGAATTTTTTATTCCATCATTTCAGAACCAACCTCTTACGCCAACCAATGCTAGGGTAAAAAGACAAACTTCTTTTGGGAGTACGTTTGCTAGGCCGCAACCCTTTTATGGCTCAACATTATTTACACAGTTAAGTGGTACGGCAGTTAGGTCGTTTGTATTTAGTGATGCTGAAGCTGCATATAAATCTGATCCTATATCTTTGCTTTCTACTCATTTAATAAACAATCCTATACAGTCATGTGTTACTATTAGCGATGTTGGTGCTTCTGATGCTGCTGTTTTCTTTTTAAATTCTGACGGTACTTTGGTTGTTTATAATTTAAATAGAGTTGAAAATATTGCAGGTTGGACAAAGTTTGAAACATCAGGCAAGTTTCATTCAATTACTTCTGTATCAGATAAAATGTTTGCTGTTTTAAATGTTGATATGGGTTCTGGCACAAATAGTTTTGTATTATGTCAGCTTGATAAAGATCTTAATTTAGACTGCGCTAATACTTATTCTGGTTCGTCAGGAGTTTTTACTGTATCAAATTTTTTTGAAAATGGCGCTGTAGTCGATGTAATAAGCTCTACGGACTACTTGGGAACATTTACTGTGGCAAGTGGTGAGATAGATGTTTCGGCTGTAGACAGCTCTCTGAGTAGCTGTGAGATAGGTTTTGGTGTTGATATAGAATTAAAAACAAATCCAATAGATATTAATACTGGCATTGGACCCGAAACAGGAAGGCGCAGAACTTTATCAAGTGTAATTTTAGATTTATTTGATACTCTTTCTGTATCCGTAAATAATAAAAAGTTAATCATTAGAAAAGTTAATAATGATTTTAGTCAGCCAAGACAGCCAGTAACAGGTAAAAAAGAGTTCTATCTTTTGGGTTATAACAGAGATCCACAAATAACAATTACACAAACAGCGCCATTAAAAATGCAGCTTAATGGAATTACTGCGGAGGTTTCTTTCTAATGAGTATTATACCACTTATTTTAGGAGGTATTTCTACGGTTGCCTCTATTGCAGGTGCAAAGAAAACATATGATGCTCAAAAAGAAGCTGCTAGAAAAGCAGCAGAAGTTGGCAAACTACAAGCAAGACAATATGTTGCAGAACTTTTTGCTACTGAAGCATCAGCTAATTTACAAGCAGTTAATAGAATGGAAGAACACAGAATAGCTGAGTCACAAAATATAGCTCATTTTAGTGCAATGGGGCGATCAGATAGATCTGTTGAGGCATTTATGAAAAGAAATGAGCAAATAGCTAAAAAGGATATTCAAACAATTGAAAGGCAAGTTGAGCTTCAAAGAGCTAACTTAACTACAGCTGCATCCGTTGCTTCTAAATATGGGCAAAGTGAAGCAGCAGGAATTAGATCAACTGCTACTGCAAATCTTTTAACAAACATGTCAAACATTGCACAAAATGTTAGCCCTCTTTTTGCAAAACAAACTTCTAATTTTGTAAATAGAACTGACCCACACCAATAGGAAATTAACATGGCAATAATAGCAGCTAAAAGACAATATAAAACTGTAGGCCCTGTAGGTGTTGTTAGAATAAATACAGGAGAAGTTGATGCTAAACTAAAAATGGCTAATGCGGTTCAGGAAATGACCAATATGGCTATTACTGAAATGGGTCGTCAGTCTGTTCGCCAAGGCGAAGAAATGGCTGAAGAAGTTATAGCTAATAGAATTACTACAATTAATCCTAAAACTGGAAAGCCAGAAGCTTTAGATTGGGTTGGTGACAATAGATTCCTAGGAAGAAAAGGCGCAGAAGCATATACAAGAGTTGTTACTGAAAGATTTCAACATTTAATTGAAAATGATATTAAGCTTGAAGCATCTAGAATTGCTACTGAAGTTGAAAACAAACCTCATTCCGTTGAAGAATTTAAAGATAAAATGCTTGCATATGGTAAGGGTATGCTTAAAGGGACTGAGGATAATGGAAAGCCTACAGTTTATAGTCGCTTTGCTGAAAACACTTTAACTCATTACATTACTGCATCTACAATAAATTTAGACAAACAAAGACAACAAAGAGAAAGAGAACAAAATAAAATTGTTCTTTCTGAACTTAATTCTAATAGGAGAGATTTACTTTATCAAAATGTTTATGGCGGTCCAGATGATCTTTCTACTGCTCAAAATACAATAACACCTCTTATCGGTGCTATTATTGATTCTGTTGAAGATGGTGTAGAATCAGGAAATTTAGATTTTGGTGAAGTAGAAAGAGAAAAGAAAAGAATAGCTTTTACATATGGCAGTGCTGTTATTGCAAAATATATGGATGAGCTTAGTGTAGCTTCTTCTTCAAATATTGCTTTTGCTCTTAAGAATGGCGATGTGAGTGATCTTAATAAAGAAGAACAAAAAATATTTAATGAAATAGTTAGATACTCATATGGAGTAGCAATAGATGAAGAAGGGAATCAAAGGAAAGCATTAGATAGAAATATATCTCTTGAGCTTTCTACAATAGCTGAACAAAAAACTTTAGAAATTGCTAATGATTTTGAAAGAAATAAATTTGCTGTTGCTTACGAAAACTATACTGCAACTAATGATTTGCTAAATGATGTTGGAATATCCATAGATGATTTATATGAAAGAAAAGATGTTGATATAGATAAGCTAGAAGATTTATTTATAAATAGATTTGACGATATAATTCAAGCAGGTTTAAATCTTGATATTGAGAATCTTGATAGGGTTGCTTTCGAAACTGAATTAGCTCAAAAAGCAGCAGAAAAATTAATTATAGAAGCTTATGAAAATTATAGAGGCTTACCTGAAGATGCAAGAAAAGATATTAATAGGGGTTATATAAGTGCTGAAGGTGCTGAAGAACTTACAGGTAAAACAAAAGCAGCTATAAAAACATTAAACAAATTAGCAACAAAATATTCAATACCTAGAAATAAATTAGATGCTTTGATGCAGGACTTATCTAGTTCAGATAAAAGAAGTAGCACTATTGAAAAAAATAAACAAACTGCAAAAACTCTTTTACAAATAGAAGATGCTATTTCTGAAATACAAACATCGGATAATTTTAAACGCGTATATGTAGAAGGATTAGGCGCTGTTGACAGTGGAGTGTATTTGTCAGCAGTCCAGAAAACAAACGCTGAATTTCGATTAAAAACAGAATATGGATTAAGACTTGTAAACAATGAAACAACAACAGTTACAAGAGATGGCTTAGAGGAATATGTAGATTCTTCAGATTTAGATGATATTCTAGATTATCTAGTAAACAATAATGATGAAGGAATAGAACCATCATTAAAACAAATCATTGATGATAACTTATCAAAAGGTCTTGCATCAAAATCTGCAATGATTGCTAATTTTAGCAATAGAAAATCTGTAAAATCTTCAATTGAAAGTAATGATAAAGCAGCTAATGACGCTACACTTCTTATTAGTCAAATTGAATCAGATGATACAAATAGAATATACCCAACAGAAAAAGAAAAAAAGATTATAAGCTCTTATATTTTAGGCGGTCAAGATGCAAATGATTTTTATTTAAGTCGTAATGCTTATAATGCAGAAAATCCTGCTGCTCAAAGATTATTTAATGTTGTTTCAAAAGGTTATGTTCCTAATGAACTAATTGATTATTTTGATGATTTGATAAAAGGTGTTCCATTTCAATCAAATGACGCAAATAAAAATTTATTAACTTTATATTCTCAATTTTCTAAACAAGTTTCTGGAAATGCTATAGTTAATTTAATTCGCCCTGCTTTGGGAGATGATAAATCTGCAAAACTAGAGGCAATATTAGAGTTAAGCAAATCTTCTAATCTGCCTGTAGGTGAAATTGCAACTTCATTAAAAGAATCAATGCTTACAGATAGATCGAAAACTAGGTCTATAAAACTTGGAAGCGTAAAAAAACCAATAAGTGATGATAACTTCATTATGGAAACAATTGAAGATACTGCATTAAATACAGATGCTAGAAGGGCGCTCGTTCCTTTAGTTCAGTATTTAGATGGCGCAGGTTTTTCAAAAGGCGAAATACAAGATAAAATAAAAAAATATTATAATTCTCTTTATGCTGATACTGAAGGTTATATTGTAGATCAATCATCTATTAATGGTCAAAAATCTTCTTTTGCTTTAGATCGTTTATTTTTAGATTCTGAAATAAAAAGTTTTTTTGTTGATTATGTAAATAATGAAATATCAAATGCAGGATATAACCTTTCTATTAGAAATGATAACATTACCGAAAACAGAGCTTATCTATTTCCAATAGATAGTAGAGGTGGTGGAGTTACTTTTATGGTTATGCAGCAAGACGAACAAGGTGTATTTGTTCCTGTAATGGCTAATGGATTACCTCTTGGCGTCTCAACATCAGAAGACCCTATAAAAGATTTTGCACAAAAAAGACAAAAAAATAAAATTTTAAGACAAAGAAATTTTGAAGAAATATTAGAAATAAGAAAATCAAACTTACCTTCTCAAAAAATAGACACAGATTTAACAAAAATGCTTAATCAAATGCAAGGTGGGTCTGGAGGCATTCCTGCCTTTAGCTTTTTTGGTAACTAAAAATGGCTGTTGATCTTAGATATGCAAACGATCAAATATCAAGTTTAAGTTCTATAGATTTAGATAGAACAAATCCAACTTTTTTACAAACTGTAGGAAGCCAATTAAGATATAGTTATGCTCCAATAATTGATACTCTTTCTAATGCTATGGAGTTTGGAAATGTTGAAACTGATTTAAACTATGATCCTCGTCCAGACATGGAAGGTTATGAAGATTACTTTGATACTCTTGTTCATGCTAAAAATGCAGAACACATGAGCATTCTTAAGAACCAAATAACAAGTTATGAAAAAAATAGAGAAGTATTGGCTGAAGCAGGGTTCTGGAAAAACTTAGGTGCGGGATTTTTAGATCCAGTTAATCTTGTTGCTCTTCCTTTTGGCGGCCCTACAGTTGGTGTAGCAAAATCTATGTTGCGTGGTGGTGCAGCCGCAGGTTTAATACAAACAGGTCTAGAAGGTCTAAGAGTTCCTTTTGATCCTGTAGCTACAAAAGAAGAAGCTGCTATAAATATTGGCACTACAGCAGTATTTGGCTCTATGCTTAGTGGTGCAATTAGTGTTCCCATAACTAGAAGATCAATTGCTCTTAAGAAAACTGAGCAATCTCATAAAGAATATATGGAAGCAATAGGTGCTTCTGAAGATGTAGAAAAACTTACACCTGCGGACATATTAGGAAAACGTGCAAGAGAAGAAAGATCACTAGCCTCTTCTACAGATGAAGATTTAAATATAGCTATAGAAGCTGAAAATAGAAATATATTTGGAATTGAAAAAAGAGTAGAAGAAATAGAAACTGAGTTAAAAAACTTAGATGATCTTAGTAATGAACAAATTGAAAATTTAGTTGATGAACTAGATTCTCTTGCAAGAAATAAAGCTCAATCTGAATCTACAATAAAAGTTACAAGACATGAACGTGCATTAAGACAAATAGAAGATGCAGGTATGGACGATGCTTATGATATTGCTCCAAATATTTTTATAAATAGCCCTTTGTTTAAATTAGTTACAACCCCTATGAAACGTGTTTTGCAATCAGATGTTGTAAACACAGCTAAAAAATCAATGTTGCAGCTTGCAGGAGATAGTGGTCTTGCATTGGTAATGAATAAGTTTGGTTTGTCCATTGGCCCTTCTGTATATCAAACAGCGCGAATTATGGAAGGAGAATGGGTTCAAGTAGATAGGCAGCTTAAAAAGCTTTGGTCTGAAACTTTAGGTCAAGGGGAAGGCGCAGGTTTTGGATTAGGAATAAATTCTTTAGATTTGGTAGAAAGATTTCATGCGAGACCGCAATTTCTTGGTGGTAAAAAAACAGGTAGAACTTATGGCGAATGGCTAGAAAGTGTTAATGAAAAAAGGATTAAGGGTGTAGAGGGTTTAACAGATCAAGAACAAAATGCTGTTAATACTTTAAATAACTTTTATTTAAAAAATGAAAAACGTCTAAGAGAAATAGGTTTATTAGGTGACTCTCAAAACATAAAAAGAAAAATAGAAACTCAAGATTATAATCTAAAAAAAGTAAGAGAAAAACTAGCAGCTTGGGAAGAAAAAAGAAAAGCAGGAAAGCTTAGGAAGTGGGAAGAAAGTAAAAAGAAAAATGCTTTAGATATAACAAGGATGTATGAGCGTAAAATAATTAGACTTACTGAGGCAAAAGAAGAAAACGAATTAATGCTTCAGTTTATTAAAGATTATGAAATTATGCCACCTAATGAAACGGTTCATTTCCCTAGATATTGGAATGTGCCTTACATTAAGAAAAACAGAAGTAAGTTAGAAAGAGTTATATCTGATTGGTTTGAAGAAAATAATACTATTATTGTTAAAGAAAATGGTAAACTTGTTAGAAAAGAATTACCAAAAGATAAAGAGTCTAGAGATAAAAGAGCTAAAGAAGCAGTTGATAATATACTAGGTATAAAGGATATATTAGATCCTGACTCTGTTAATTATGGTTTTGGTAAGTCTAAGCATTTACGCCATAGACAATTAGATATTCCAAACTCTCTTGTTTATGATTTTATTATTAAAGACCCAATAGCTGTAATGAAGGTGTATACCAATAAAACATCTGCTACTTATCAGTTTCATAAGATGTTTAATAATAGAAGTGTTGTTGAGGTTCTTGATGATATTGAAGAAGAAATGCTTCTTGCAGGTAATTCTGAAATAGAAATAAATAAATTTCGTAGAGATTTTAAAGGTATGTATGATCGTATAGTTGGATCTCCAACTAGAAACTTTGATCGCATTGATTTTAAAATGGCTCAAGTTTCAAAAGACCTTGCTTACGTTAATTATTTAGGTTCGTCAGGATTCTCTGCAATACCAGATTTTGCTAGAATTATTATGGAGCATGAACTTGGCGATGTTGTAAAAGGTTTAACATCTATTTTAGATCAAGATATTCGAGGTATGAATAGAGCAGAGTTAGACGCTATTGCTGAAGCTGTTGAGATACTTCAAGGCTCTGCACATGTAAGATTTACTGATAACATGACAAACAATCCATTGCAGTCTTCAACATGGGATTCAATGAGAAGTGTTTATAATGTTGCTAATCTTTTGGGTCCAATGACTCAAATAGCCAAAACATTAGATGGCCTTATTCGTGGTCATACATTAGTTAAGCTTTCTAAGAAATGGGCTGCTAATGACCCTAAAGATTTAATTAGCCAACAGGATGTTACATATTTAGCAAGGTATAATATTACTGAAGAAATTGCAAAAGAGATTGCAGCGGCGCCAACTCAACTTACTGAAAGAGGTTTATATCTTCCTAATACTGCCGCGTGGACTAATACTATTAAATTTCCAGAGCATACAGCAAAAATAATTACAGGGCCAACAAACAGAACTGACAAAAATGGTAATTATGTTGCTGCATTTTATAATAATGAAACAAAAACTATTAGAATAGATGAAGATTATATTCGTGATGTAATGTGGCCTAATCGTTCTTTTGAGAATCCAAGAGTAGAAGGTGTAAAGCCTATAGAAAAAGGTGTTATTAATAGCGAAGATGATCTTGTTCAGTTTGTTAAAATGCATGAGATAATGCATAATAAGTATAGACCAAAACAGTTAGGCACTCTAAAAGAAGTAGAGGTTGAGGGTACTGTTTCTAAACGAATTAGAGTTAAGAAGTTTGATTTAGAAAAAAGTCTTACTGATGATTCAATTATAGAAAGTATGCCTAAAGCAAAACAATCAATAGCAAAAAAACTATTAGAAGAATATCAAATTATTAGGAATTCTTTTGCGGTTTCTAAAGACTTAAAAAAAATGGAAAAACGTTTTCAAGAAGGATATGATAAGTTTGTTAAGTCTTTGCCTAAAACAAGAACTACAAAAGTAAAAGGCAAGGTTAAACAAAAAGTAACTGATCAAGCAGCATATGAAAATGCTATCAACGATTTAGCTGTTAAAGAAATAAAATCTCAACAAAGAGTTAAACCAGAAACAACAGAAACATTTCGTACTGCATTACAAAGCGGTATATTAAATACAATTATGCAAGGAACACCTGCTGACAAACCTTTAATTACAGATGGTGTTGTCTATGTTCCACATCGTATTGCTAAAGTTTTTGGTTATGAAGAAGACGAGGTTGTAAAAGGATATGCTAGAATGGAATCTGGTATTTTAGGACTTCCATTTCAATTTTATAGTTATTCATTAGCTGCAATGAACAAAGTAACTGGCGCTTATTCTCAAGGTCAAATTAAAAATAGAATGGCAGGTGTTTTATCTGCAATGGGTCTTGGCTATTTATCAATTAAGATTAAGAGTAAATTAAGTGATGGTGCTGAAAGACAGTGGGAAGAGATGAGTCAATCAGATAGGTTTATTAGAGCTTTCGATCAAAGTGGTTTGTTAGCTTTATATTCTGATCTTATGTATACTTCTATAAATACAAGCATGGCCTTGGGTAAAGGTAACTATTTAGATGGTGTTGTTGCTCCAAAGTTTCCGCAAGAAGAAGATTACTTAGATGCTTTTACTGGCATTGCAGGTGCAGGACCAAGTATTATTTCTGACTTGACAATAGACCCTGCCAGATCATTTTTAAATGGCGAAGAGGGTGACGCTGTTAAACAATTTTGGCGAAGTTTACCGTTTATGCGTTTATGGTTTTGGAAAAATGAAATGAACGGTATGTCTTTAGGATTAGCTAGACAATTGTAATTTGGGTGGGGATTTTTGTGCGTTGATAAATCTTTAAAATTTTGTAATTAAAATAACAAAGATATAGGTGACACATGACAATCAACATTGCAGACAATTCCCCTCGTATTTCTTACACAGTAGGTCAAGGAGTAACACAATCAAGCTTTGCAGTACCCTTTGAGTTTTTCAACAATACTGATTTAAATGTCTACGTTGACGGAACGCTTAAGACAATCACGACACACTACACTGTTACAGGTGGCGATGGTTCTACTGGTACTATTTCTATGTCTGTCACAGGCGGCACTGGTGGGTCTACTGTTGTTGTTACCCGTGATATTGCATTAGAAAGAACAACTGACTTTCCTGTTTCTGGCGCATTTAATATTGTTTCCTTAAATACAGAATTAGACAGATTAATTGCTATTGCTGCTGATTTAGATGATTTAGCAGGTCGCGGAGTAAAGCTTTCTGATTTTGATACTGCTGCTACACTAACATTACCTCTTGCTGCTGACAGAGTTAATAAAGTTTTGGCGTTTAATTCTGCAGGAGACACTCTTGTTTCTCAAGAACTTGGTGTGTGGAAAGGTAATTGGGCTGCATCTACTGCTTATGTAGAAAGAGATTTGGTAAGAGATAGTAGCGATGGAAGTATATACATAGTTACAAGTGCTCACACTTCTAGCGGAAGTACGCCATTAGATACAAATACTAATAGCTCTAAGTATAGTGTTATTTTTGATGTAGGTGCTATGCTTGTTGATACTATTACTATGTCTGGGAATCTTACTGTAAATGGTAATACTACACTTGGTAATGCATCATCAGATACAATTACAACAACTGGAACAGTTTCTAATTTACGCATGTCATCTACAAATGTCACAGATATTTTAGATGAAGATAATATGTCTAGTAATAGTGCTACATCATTAGCAACTCAACAATCTATAAAAGCATATGTAGATAGTCAGGTTGGCGCGAGTGATACTCTTACTGAAATTCTAGGCAATGGTAATATTACAAGTGGTGCTAATATACAGCTTACCACAACAGATGAATTACAGTTTAGAGATACAGCATTAAAGATTAGTTCATCTGCTGATGGGCAGTTAGATATTGATGCTGATACAGAGCTAGAAATTACAGCGCCTACGGTTGACATAAATGCGAGTACTGAAGTTAACATTAGTGGTGATCTTACAGTAGATACTGATACGCTACATGTAGATAGCAGTAATAATCGAGTGGGAATTAAAACAACAAGTCCTGATAATGAGCTAACAGTTATCGGAACTGGTTTTTTTGGTGCAAGTACAGCTGGTGTTGGGCTGTCTAATAGTGGTGCTAATCTTGCTGTTATTTCTGGGCAAACACCATCAGGAACATACAAGCCTCTTAAAATATCTTCTACTGATCCATCTAGTAATTATTTGTATTTTGATACTACAAGCGGCATTGGGATAAATAATGATAGCCCTTCTAGTTTTAATAGTAAGCTTGTTATAGGTGGAACTTCTGGCTCTAACACTATGACTATTGCTAGTGGAACAACAGGCGTTGGTAATATTCACTTTGCAGATGGAACAAGTGGCGATGCTTTAGATGAAGGATACATTAGGTATCACCACCAATATGATAGATTAGTTTTAGGTACTGCTAGCGCTACTGTTGAGCCACTTAGAATAACAAGCAGTGGTTCTGTTGGCATTAAAGTTGCTGGTGATCCTAGCACAGAATTAGAGGTTAACGGTACTGTCACTGCAACTGGTTTTGCTTCTACTGGCAACATGACCTTTGGTGACAACAACAAAGCCATCTTTGGCGCAGGGTCTGACCTACAGATTTACCATGATGGTTCACACTCATATATTTCAGACCAAGGCACTGGCAACCTAAGAATACTTGCACAAGAATTTAACGTTAAATCTGCAAGCGGTAATACTGATTTAATTTATGCTGTTAATGGTGGTTCAGTTTATTTATATTACAACGGTAATACTCGCATCACCACAAATGCGACAGGAACTGACTTTGTTGGCACCATTACGGCTGATGGTCTGACTGTAAATAGTGGCACAGATAATGAAGGTATTAGTGTTGTAAGCACAGATGCAGGGTCTTACGTTACAGTTGCCGACAATGGCACAACAGGCAACACTAGATTTGGCGCAGTTAGCAATGACTTCAAGATAGACGTAAACAGTGCGGAGAGACTCCGCATTTCATCGGACGGGGATGTTGGAATAAACAAGTCCACCATACCAAATACTTCATCTTCTAGCTATAAAACGCTTGTCATATCGAATGAGGAAGCAAGTAAAACATCAAGATTTCTTGCTATGGGCGCTGCATCGGCATACACAAGCTATGCATCACTTACATCAGGTACGCATAGTGGTTCGGTTTTTTATTCTCCAGCATTAATGTACACTGATACTTTAAGGTTCTTTTCAGCGCCTCTCAACAACGAACCTGATGATACAAATGTAACGGAGCGTATGAGGCTTACAACAACTGGGTTAGGCATTGGGGTAACAAGCCCAAGCTCTTACAATGCGGCAGCTAATAATTTAGTTATTTCTGATGGCGGCAATGCAGGGATAACTATTGTTTCTCCATCTACTGACTCTGGCAGTTTGTTTTTTGCAGATGGCACTTCTGGCACGGCTGCATATGCAGGTTTTGTGCAATATGGTCATGCGGCTGAGAAGCTTCTTTTGGGAACAGGTGGCACAACTAAAGTTACAATTGATGGCACTGGCAGCGTGGGCATTGGGAACACAAACCCTAGTGATTATAATAGTAATGGTAATAATCTTGTAGTTGGAACTACGTCTGGAAACAACGGTATTTCTATAGCTTCTGCAACGTCAGGGCTTGGTAGTATTTACTTTACAGATGGAACAAGTGGAGTTGCACAATACAGAGGAATAGTTCAATACGATCATGCCTCTGATTATATGCGTTTTTTTACAACATCAGCAGAACGTATGCGTATCGACAGCAGCGGTAATGTTGGGATTGGGGGAACGTCATTTAACGCATATCAGGACAGCGCAGATCAATACGAGTTTAATATTTATAATAATGGTCAGTTTGCGGCTTCTGTAAATAACGCAGTAGTTGGATATTTAAACCGACAAAATGGTGATGGAGAAGTATTAAGTATCCGCAAAGACGGCACTACGGTGGGGAGTATTGGGTGTAATGGCCCTCAACTTTTTATTATGGGTCGTTCTACTGATAGTGGTATTTTCTTTGGTACTAACAATATTTATCCTTTTAGGACAAGCGGTGTATCCGATGACACTATAGATATTGGACATCCTAGCTATCGTTTTGATGACATCTACGCTACCAACGGCACAATCCAAACATCTGACCGCAACGAAAAACAAGACATTGCAGAGCTTACAGACGCAGAGCAACGAGTAGCTGTAGCTGCCAAAGGTTTGTTGCGTAAGTTTCGTTGGAAAACGGCTGTAGCTAAAAAAGGCGATGAAGCTAGAACTCACTTCGGCATCATAGCGCAAGACTTGCAAGCTGCATTTGCGGCTGAAGGATTAGATTCTAGTGACTACGCAATGTTCATTTCTACCACTTGGACTGATGAAGAAACTGGCGAAGAAAGAACTAGAATGGGCGTAAGATACAGCGAACTCTTAGCCTTTATTATAGCAGCAATATAGGAGATTTATCATGGCTGTAACATACACTTGGACTATACCTACCGTAGAGCGCAATTTATCTGACGGTGGCATTACCATTATTCACTGGCGTTGTACTGGCGTTGATGGCGATTATTCAGCTTCTTCATACGGCACAACAGGCCACACACCAGATGCTAGTGCAGAAGGTTTCATTGCATATGATGATGTGACTGAGGCCAACTGCATTGCATGGGCGCAAGGCGCTCTAGACAAGGACGCAGTTGAAGCAGCTATTGCTGATGACATTGCTGTTCAGAAAACTCCAACCACTGGCTCAGGACAACCTTGGGCTGCATAACTTAACGAAAGGAGATCAATATGACTGAAGAAAAAAAGGTCATTACGATTGACGATATAGAATACACCGAAGATCAATTATCAGATGAAGCAAAGGGTTGCATAAATCATTTAGGTTCATTGGATCAGAAGATAGCAAGTACTCAGTTTAATCTAACGCAACTGCAAGTTGGGCGTGATGCTTTCATGCAGCGTTTAAAACAAGAGTTAGGAAAAGATGGATAAACGTACAGTGTCATCAGCGCATGAGCGTATAGACGAATTACAGATACAAGTTGCAGAGATTAAGACTGAGATGAAGATACAGTTTAAAGATTTGTACAATCGTATCAAACGTCTCGAAGCTATTATGATTGGTATTAGTGGTGCAAGTTTATTGTTGCTTCTTCGCATGACATTTATGAGCTAGTAAGATGGACCCAGTTTCTTGTGTTATGATGGCAACTGGGGCTTTCAAGGCACTAAAGGGTGCTATTGGAGCAGGTAAAGATTTACAAGAAATGACAGGGCAGCTTTCTCAATGGGGAAAAGCTTTCTCTGATTTTACCAATCTTGAAGAAAGAGAAAAGAACCCACCATTTTGGAAAAAAACATTCAAAGGGTCTGATGAAGAAACAGCTATAGAAATCTTTGCTAATAAAAAAAAGATGGAGCAAATGCGCTCTGAAATTAAAGAACATATAACTTGGCATTATGGTAAGTCTGCTTGGGATGAAGTGTTAGCTATTGAAGCGCAAATGCGTAAACGTAGAAAGGATGAACTGTACAGAAAACAAGCGCAGGTAGATGCGGTTATTAATTTTACAATTGGTGCAATTATTTTTGTTATTAGTGGCGGCATTTTGTTTTTGATATTTTATATTATTGGTAAATATCAAGGTAGGTGGTGACATTATTAGAACGGAAGGGAAAATACATAATCTATAATAAGCAAGGTTATGTTTTAATTATTACTAGGGACAAACGAGTAGCCTTAACACACGCGAGGAAATATTATGGTAGCAATAACAGCTAATTATCTAGATGAACTAAAGATCTTACCACGCCTAGCATTTCTATGTCAGATTATTTTGACTTGGAAAGTATGTCTTTGGTTTATGACACTTGAAGATCCGACTACGCAACAGTCAGCATTTGTATCTTTAGTTACTGCTATGCTTTCTGCATCTTTTGCGTTATGGTTAGGCAAAGAAGCAAAGACAGACAGAGGAGGATACAGTGCTCCAATCGTTGATAGGCCCAATAACTGAACTAGCAGGAGGTTGGTTAAATGCCAAAACCCAAGCCCAACAAGCAAACGCGAAACTCAAACTCACCGAAGCCGAAGCCAAAGCCAAGATCCTCGTCTCGAAAGAAACCTCAGTCCAAGACTGGGAAAGGATTATGGCACAAGGTTCTCAGTCTTCTTGGAAGGACGAGTGGTTAGTTTTACTTTTTTCTATTCCATTATGTTTAGTATTTACAGGAGAGTGGGGGCGTACAGTCGTTTCAGAGGGGTTCACAGCACTGGAACAGATGCCTGAGTGGTATCAATATACTTTAGGCGTTATCGTAGCTAGTAGCTTTGCTGTGCGCTCTGCGACAAAGTTCTTTAAGAAAGGTTAATCATGGGATTTAAATTATCAGAACGCTCAATGAGCAAACTAAGAGGTGTGCATCCTGATTTAGTTAAGGTTGTAACTACAGCTATAACTCTAACTGATGTAGATTTCGGATGCATTTGTGGTTTACGTACCGAAGCAGAACAGAAAGAACTTGTGGCTAAAGGTGCAAGCAAAACTATGAACAGCTTTCACAGACAGCAAGTTGATGGGTTCTCTCATGCTGTTGACCTCATGGCTTATGTTGGTTCTCGCGCATCATGGGAAGAAACTCTGTATGATAATATTGCAGATGCAATGAAAAAGGCGGCTGATCAACATGGGGTTGATGTTACTTGGGGTGGTGCTTGGCAAGCAGATGAAAGTGTTCGTTGGTTAAACATGAGAGAGTGGGGAGGCACAATGGAAGAAGCATCATTAGCTTACATTGACCTCAGACGTAGACAAGGGAAGCGACCTTTCTATGATGGGCCTCACTTTGAGTTGACTAGATAAATTTTTTTCCCAAGGGGGCTTTGATAAAGTAATTGAGCTCTTGTCTTGCACAGACATCTTGCGTTTGTATCCTTGCCACTCTTTATCTTTTTTAGTCCACATCTGGTCTTACCCTTGGTTTAACATCTACCTTTTTTACACCAGACATAAACGGTGTCTTACGACAGTACATCATAATCTCTTTGCCGTAGGTATCAGCTAGTATATCATAAAGTTTATCTAGTGCACCATCACCCATTGCGTCATAACATTCTTGTTGGCTTGGGAAAATAGCTGTAGTTGATACTGGCTGATCTTCAACCACATACTCAATAACGAGTAATGTGTAAAATAATTTAAGCATTGTTTATCTTTCTTGCTTTGATTAAAATAATAAAGAGGACGGGTTGTCAGGTTCGCCCCTTTGCCTGTCCTCACGATTATCAACTTCAACACTATCAACTCTATCAACAATTCAAATAGAAGTTGAGATAGTTGAGACAATTGAGAAGGGTTTTTATATATTATATCCCTGTATTCTTAGCTTAGAAACAAAGTTACTTAGATCTTCTTTTGCTCTGTAGTGCTTTGCTTCTGCGTTTGGGTCTCTGTTGTATTTAAACCTTTCTTCTGACCACTTGCTTTCTTGTTGCTTTAGATACCTTAACTCAAACTGTTGAGCAGGAGGTAGCTGTTTTTTTGTCACTGTTATATCTCCTTGCAAACTGAATGTTGTATCGCCAAGCCTCTGTTCTTAGCTGCCCCATGTCAATATTAATCATACGAGAAGCCTCGGTAATTGTAAGGTTAGCTTTGGCACAAGTTTCTATTAACCTCCGTTTCTCTTCCTTGTGCCGCTTTCTTAACTCAGGCCATGTTTCTTTAGAATGGTATTTTGTCATTTAAATCTCCACTAGTACTCGGTGTTACTTGAAAAGAAATCATTTTATTACCGTTGTGTTCTTTACGCCAACCTGCCATTCGCATTTTGTCTTTAGTCTCAGTTATTGTGTAATCATCTAGTGGCCCAGAGTAATTTGGTTTACCATCAGATGCTTCTTTATCTTCAAACATAATTGAACAACGTTGATACACTTCAATAATATTTTTGCCATTCTTGGTTGTACCTGCCATCATTACAATCTTGCGCTCATTGCCTTGCAAATTCATTTTGCCAGAGAGGATAAACTTCTGATCTGGATATGGTGCAAACCCTGCGCCTGTATTTGTATTGTCATATTCTGCCATTTTTTTGGCTCCTGTATTATAATGTTTTTGTGCTGCTACTAATCTTGCGTGGTGACTTCGAGATTTATCTTTTCTGTGACCACAAGATTCCCCTGCCTTAGCTGCACACTTCGGGCAGGGTATTTGTTGAACCATTTCTTTGGTAGTAATTACCAATCAGATTTGTCCTTGTCGGTGTATTTGTTACCATCGAATTCCCCAAGAAATACATCAGCATTAAAACCTAAGTGTGACAATGCTTTGGTTAGTCCATCAGTCATAGCTTTCTTTGGTGCATCTTCATCTACTTTGCCGTTACGCATAAGAGCCTTACAGCCAGAGACAGGGCCGAATACATTGCTTGGCGATCCATGCCATACACTTACATTAGCTATAACAACTGTATCATCTGGCGATAGGTTGTGAATGATTGTATCTACATGATAGCCCCACCCTTCACCCACTGGGCCAAACTGTTTTGTTGCTGCCTTGATTTGATAATGTGCATCAATAGCAGTAAACTTTCTTGCGCCAAAGTTTACTTGCTTAAGATACTTTTTGTCAGACTTTGATACTTTATCCCATAAATCTAAACTCATACTTTGCTCCTTACATTGATGCGAAGTGATCCACGTTTGTCTCTCTTCACAGTTAACTGGTCACAATAAACCTCGCGCTCATCATCACCAACCATTTCTTTTAAGTTTTCTTTTGCAGTCTCAAACTGCTTATGATCCCACTGCTTGCTTAGATATGTAACTACATTATCCATAAACATATTGTCTGTACTGGCATCACGTTTAACCATTTCATCTACAGGTATTTTATCTATAGATAGATTAGGTTCATCTATACCTACTGGTTCTTCTTCACGTTCAACATATCCCCAGAAGTCTGCTATGATTGCTCTCATACCTTCAACATACTTTTCATCGTATCTTACTTTAGCGTAATCCCATCTGCCATTGCCAAAGATTACAGACAAGAAACATGCAGGTGACTCAGCCAACATCATGTATAGCTGTATCTGCGGCATGTATTGTGTAAGCACATCTTCCATCTTGTTATTCTGAAACGTGTGCTTTGCCTCAATGATACTGCTACCAACCATTCCATCTATTGTACCTTTGTATGGCACACCAGATATTTTGTTTTCAAATACCATTTGCTTTGAGTCTACAGTTTGCTGAGTGGTTTCTTCAAACCATCTTAGGTTGAATTTTTCAGTGTGAATACCAAGTTGTACTGCAAGTACGCTGCTCAAATCATCTGGCTCTTTTAGACCCATTTTGACTTGCCAAAGCTCGTACCAGTCAGCATTCATTATCTTTACGGCATCGCTGCCGCCAATAAAATTCTTTCTATCCATAACATTTGCTCCTTATATATGTATACTTTTACTGCACCTATGCAGTAGGGTCAACATATTTATTTATATCATCCATAGTTACAACACCACGCTCAAGCAATTGTTCGCGTGATAGAGTGTCTCGAATGTAAAGATCATCTACATCTTCACCTGCTAGAATTCTTTTCTCAGCCATGCGAAATCTATCAAGGCTAAACTCTACACACGAAGTGAGCTCTTTTACATCATATGCTTTAACACTTTCTTGAGTTGCAGTTATAAAGGTCTTGATTGTCGGCCATGTCCGCGCTCCATGAATGGCGCGGATCTGTCCGTCAATCTTTGCCAACACACCTTTGAACATATCATCATTGAACTGAGAAGGTATGTGTTTGTTTACATCCTCAACAATTAAAATCATTTCTTCTTTGAGGGTTTCATTATCCATGCCAGTAGGTGGTGTATACCTACGCAGTAGTTGCTGTAGCCATGAACCTATAATACGAGTGCGATCTTCATACTTCATTTTTTATATATACTCAGCTTTTCAAATGCATACCTATCAAAGTTAATAATATCATCAAGGCGATCAGTGTTTGATCTACCTGATACGTCATCTATTTCGTCATCCCATCGCTCACCATTGAGCCATGTGGTTGGGTGTGGGATGTACTGTTTCTCTTTGTGCTCAACAGTCTCAGCAAACTTGGCTGCTGCCGAGAGGATAGTTACTGCATCTGTTTTCTTCAGTGCTCTTTCAAATGCAAGTCGAGCATGACCTTTGGCTATCTTTCTTGGATAAGTATTCCAGAAGTCATCGAAGGTAGGTGTCTCACTGACACCCCAAGTAGTATTATTATTTATATTAGTAACATTATTCTTATCTTGGTGTGTCACACTGACACCCTCCTCTTTTAAACAATTGAATTGATAGATAGTTGCAGTGCCTGTTTTACCTGCAACTTTGGTTAGATAGTTTTGTTCTACGCAATAGTTCACTGCTCTTATAACTGAGCTTCTGCTTAATCCTGATAGCTCACACAGTCTTGGTATTGTTGGGTAAGCAATACCATATAGATCCGTATGATCTGCAATGATCAACATGATTAGCTTTGCATGAGCATTTTGAACTTGCCATTGTACTACTTCTCGTAGTAATATTTCAGCGTACAACATGTTTATGCTTTGACATGTTTGACTCCTTATGTATGAAGCCCTGCCTTATACCCATTTGGCAGGGTTTTATTTTATCTTTTCTATTAACTCCTTGAAAAGATCCTCTGATAATATCACACAAACTTTTTCTTTTCCATCTTTTCTTTTATAAAATGCTAAGTCTCTACCTTCTAAGACCTTGAAAGCATTAGGAAAACTAGATGTTGTGCGGTATTTAACTTCAGCTACTAGATTTCGTCCCACCAGTGAAGGGAGGTGGATGTCTCCTGAGTATTCTCCTCCGAGTGAACCTGAGAGTGGGACTTTCTTTGCTTCGATCTTTTGTTCTTCGAGCCACTTGATGAACCATCGTTCATGATAGCTGCCTTTTCGCTTATTCTTGTTTGCCATATATCTTTCTCATAACAATCCAAACAAACCATATGATAGCTTGCAGGGCTTTCACTATGTAATATTGCAACAAAATATTCTGTAACAATACCACAACTATCGCACTCGCATGTGCCTAATTTAATCTTCGTACGAACAGACTTTGATCTTCGCGCCAAGTGCATCTAACCAACACGTTAACATGAAACCAGAAGGTACACGTTTGTATTGCTCCCATTTGTGAATTAAAGATATAGTGCAGCCAATCTCCAAAGCTAAACGTTCTTGAGATAACCCAAGGTCTTTACGTCTAGCAATCAAAGCATCAACCAATTCAATGTATGAGTTAGTTACCTCTGTTGCTTTTGTGTAATTTTGGAACTGCGGCATTAATCTTTTTAGGTTCAACCAAACCAGTAGGCCACCGCTTAGATAATCTATCTAATGTTTGATACACTTTCTTTGCAGTATCAAAACTAATCTCACTACTACCATTTACTGTTCGGTAATAAGTTGATGTAGGTATCTTTGCTAGTACAAATACTTTATGCAAAGGCATATCTACATAGCGGTGCTTCTCTAAGATCTGATCCCAATAACTTTTCAACATGCCGCAGCATATGCACATATGCAGCTAGATAGTCAAGCCTCAGTTAAATCTGTAATCATAGATTCTCGATGAACACATTTATAATTTTCAACATGTTTCATAGAATGTATTTCTTCTATGCTACCTGAGTATTCTTGTAAGATTTCATTTGCTAGATAAGATGCTTCATCTTTATCTTTTGCATTTATAGTAAGGTTCATACCTTCCTCATAATGAAAACCAATATTAAATAATGGCATTAGTTTACCTCCCAATATAAAGCGTAGTGTTTGCCATTGTCATTCTCAACCATAGCTTTATCAATAATCATGCCGCTATCTTTTAGATCTTTTATTCTTGCAGCTAATCGAAAGCAGCCAAACATTTCCAATGCTTGTATTGCAGTTAATGTTTTACCTGCTTGAAGATGTGCTTTGATTAGTTTGTTCTGCGACTCCATTGTATTTCTCCTCTAAGTATTTCCAGAACGATGCTTTGAATGCTTCATTTAAAAGTCTATCGATGTCGGGCATAGCTCAATCCTCCCTTCACCACCGCATTCTTCGCAGGTTTCTATAGTTGAACTTTCACACCCAATGTCACGATCAAAGTTATGTGGATGCCATACTACTTTTTCTATATCACCATCACCACCACATGCGCTGCACTCAACAGACTCCATGTCTATTAGCATTTGTTTTACGCGACCCAATCTTCTATCTCCTCTTGCTTTGATTGATAGTATTCTTCCCATGCATCATGAGCCATAGATAGAAACTCTGCATGTGGAAAATCTTCACAGCATTCTGACATCTTATCTGCAAACTGATTAATGCCAGTAGGCCAATGTGCATACGGAGCAATCTCTTTTGCAATGAATTCTAATTGCTCCGTAGTAAATTTAATGCTCCTTTTCTTCATTATATACTCCTTTTGAATTTGGATCTTTAATGTGTTCTTGAATCCATTCCAAACGTTTTAAAATGCTACCTATTTCTCTAGCAATAAGTATTACTTGAGCTTCTATTTGCTCATCCCTAGTCATCATAATGCGTACCACCTGTCTGAGTTCATTGCTTTGGCAATCTCATTCTCACGTAACCGACGGGCATTTTCTGGACTACCCAAGTGATTTGTATGTGTAGCCCACTCAGTTAGTGTATTATACAATGCCCACTGATTGTTACCAATGTGCGCGCGGTTTTCATCCCACATACGCAAGAGTTCCTCGCGTCTACTCATATTGAAATGTGGTTGCCCTAATTTACTACGTTGTTTTACTTTACAAAGCATATCATTGATAAACATTTCTGCTGTTTCATAACTAATTCTGTTATCAACATACGATTTGAATAAGGTATCTGACTGCTTGAAAGATTCAAAACCTGTTAAGATTTTAGCTGATGATGCTACAACAGATACATTGGTTGTATGCTTTGCCCAAGTCTTAGCTACAGTATTGGGTGTAGTACAGCCGTTCAAACACCACAGTCTAAACGCTTCAGCCGATTGTTGAAATGCCCAACTAGCATCGTATGAATTGTAAAACTGAATACGAAATGTACATATATCATCTACTACTGGTTCGATCTTCCAATCAGGAAAGTTGATCTCACCTCGTAGCTTACGACCACCATCAATGATGTGTATTTTTTCTTCGTATGCAGTGCCAAGAGTATTAGCTACATCATCAATAGAATCCATGATGCTGTTGACAACATCGCTATGCTTTATGACTTTGTATCTATCACCAAGTCCACGACTCATATGTTCGCCAGTGTCAGTGCGAACAACCACACGATTGCCTTTGATCTTATTACCATGACGGTCATAAGTTTCTTGTAGTTCTACTGGGAAATCCCAAGTAGGGTTAGTAAAGTCCAACATTGTTAACTCCTTATGTTAATGTTGATATAAAAATAAATAGTAAACCAAATATGATAATAGCTTTTAATAGCTCTACCATAATATCAAATGCTTTTTTCATTCGCTACTGTCCTCAGTTGTAGTTTTGCCCGACACTTGAATGTCTTCGGGAATCATCTCCCCCCCTCTTCGCACTTGCAGTGCTTGAGGTGGAAAGGGACAGCTACTGCCTTTAGGCTTGTTGGTAGCTGCCCCAAAGGGTTGGTGGCCTAAGCCACCTTTGCCTTTAGTTGAGCTAGTCTTTCTGAAGACATAGCTGGTTTCACTCGTCTTGGGGCAGGTTCCCAAGACTGTCCTGTTACTTGTTCGTAGACACTCAGGTCAGCTTGGTGACGCTCTTCAAGCAGGTTAAGTTCAACCTCGATGTTGTCTATCAGCTTTTGGATCGCATCTGCTTTGATTGTTTGTCCATTTTCCAGTGCTATCTCGTAGTCCGCTAACTTGTCAGCCAACATCTTCTTCTTGTAGACCAGTGAATTGTTTGAAGTGTAACATTCGTCTCTGGCAATGCCCGAAATAAATTGCTCGTTCGGTACAACATCCTGAGTAGAGTGAAAATAATCTAGAACGGCTAGTTTTCTTTCAACGAGTGTAAGTTGCTTCTTAGTCATGTGTATTCTCCTTGTTACATTTGCGAGGACCATCCTCGACACAGACCTTAACAAGACAACTGGGAAAACCTGTCCACTGACAGGTTGTTATTCGCAACCTCTTCCCACACAAGTTGACCTAACCTCAGCAAGACTTGGCAGATTGCTACTAGCTGACCACGTTCAGCTGCAATCTGACAACGGTTATCACAAGAGCACTCTCGCCAGTGCAAGAGGGAAGTTGTTGCGAATGACTTTTCCCTGTTGTCAAGGTCTTTGACGAGGATGACCGCAGCTTGGAACAGGGGGAATACGCTATGATCTAAGACGCGACTGGAGTGAGGAAGAAAGAAAACTAGGCGGTCTAGATCCTTTGTAGTATGCTCCTCAGGTAGAAAGTTGTAGCGAACGTGCAATTTGTGCGTTGACAGAGCTGTTATACTTCATGCTATCACTGGGGGGAGAGAGGGAGAGGGGGGCTTTAGCGTGACTAAAGGAGCACAAAATGGCAAACATAGCAAAGCGCGATCTAACTGATAGACAGCGTCGATTGGTTGAAGCGTTTGTAGCAAATGGCGGCAACCTCACACAAGCTGCACATGAGGCAGGCTACGCTCAAGGCAATAGCGGCAGGGTTTCTGCATACAAGGCGATGAAAACTGCACATGTACGACAGTACTTGATGGAAGCAATGAGTGATGCATTTGGAATGAACGCAGCTAAAGCACTGGGTAGAGTTGTGCAGTTATCATCTGGGGCTAAGTCAGAGTATGTGCAGCTTGAAGCATCGAAGGATCTGTTAGATCGTGCTGGGTTTAAGCCTATAGACCGCTCACAAGTGCAGGTAGCAGGGGATAT
>JGI25132J35274_1000009_pt1 | contig 59718 bp, 91 predicted proteins | sample ETNvirenome_6_30_FD_35274 | JGI IMG/M metagenome (IMG submission 35274)
GATACTGATGTTTTATTTAGAGTACAGGAAGATGGAAAAGTAATGGTTGGTTCTACAAGTCCCGATTCTCTTTTCCATATAGAAAGTGCTTCAGGTACTGCAATGACGATTCAAGCAGGAACTGACTCAAGTGCTTCTATAAGACTAAAAAATGATGCCCATGATTGGGATTTGAATTGTCAAACAAATGATAATTTTGCTATTTATAGTCATACATCATCTGCGGAAAGATTTGTTATTAATACTGATGGTGCTTTCTTTTATAAAAATGCTCCGGGGTCAACAGCAAATAATCCTACTTTAAAAATTAATACAAGTACTGGTTATATTTACTATGACTCATCTTCTTGAAGATACAAAGAAAATGTAAAAGACTTACCAAGTGCTTTGAGTAATGTTAATGCACTTAGACCAGTAACTTTTGATGAAATAAGCTCAGGTGAATCTTGTTTTGGTTTAATTGCAGAAGAAGTAAATGAAGTAATACCTGAGCTAGTGCATCTAAGAGAAATAGATGGTTTTGATACACCTCAACCTGATTCAGTAAGTTACGACAAATTATCTGTATTTTTATTAAAAGCAATACAAGAACAACAAACAATCATTGATGACCTTAAAACAAGAATAGAAACATTGGAGAACGCATAATGGCATTAACGAAAGTAACAGACAGCCTAGTAGATTTTGATAGTTTAGGTATTACAGGTAATTCAGAAGTTTTAACAATAACAGCTTCAACAGGAACATCTCAGGTATACCAAAAATATAGTAGTGATGGTGGCAACCATTATATTGGAGTTGCAAGTTCAGCAGGTGCAGGATTATTGTCTAATGCAGGTGCGTATTCACTTAATATTCAAACAGAAGGTGCAAGAAACCTAGCTTTTGGTACTAATAATGCGCTTAGGATGCTTGTTGGTAGTGCAGGTGGCGTTGCAATTGGAACATCTACTATAGGAACTGCACAAGGCTTAACAATTGATGGGTCTTCAGCCTCTGATAGACTATTAAAAATACAAGACTCAGATAGTAGTGTTGATGCTAGTAACATTATGGTGGCTCTAGATTTTAGTAATGATGATAATTGTGATAATGCTAAATATATCGGCTTTGAAGATTCTAATGGGCTTATTGGCTCTGTTTCAGTAAATGGAGCTGCTGCTGTTTCTTACAATACATCATCAGATTACAGACTAAAAGAAAATGTTAGTTATGATTGGGATGCAACTACAAGATTAAAACAGCTTAAACCAGCTAGGTTTAATTGGATAAGAGATGAATCAAATACTCTTGTTGATGGCTTTTTAGCACACGAAGTTGAGAATATAGTGCCTGAAGCAATATCAGGTGAAAAAGATGCAACAGAAACAGTTACTAATGCTGTTTTAAATGCTAACGGTAAAGTTATAGCTAAAGGAATTAGTGAGGATGATTGGACAGAAGGTAAAACAGGTGAAGATTCTATTTATCCTTCTGATAGTACATGGGAAGCTTCACATGAAGCAAACCTCTATCAAGGCATAGACCAAGCAAAACTCGTACCTTTACTAGTTAAAACTATTCAAGAGCTTGAAGCTCGTATTACAACATTGGAGAACGCGTAATGGCATTAACACAAGTACCAAATGAACTACTAGAGATCGGCGTAAAAGCCTTCGGTACTAGCTCATTTATGATTGGCGATACCACTACAGGGACTATTGATGCAGCTAATTATAATACTGGAGTTGGTGTAGATGTTTTTGAGTCACTNTCTACAGGTGATAATAATACTGCTATCGGTTTTAGCACTTTGACTGCTAACACCACTGGATTTAACAATACAGCAGTTGGTTACACAGCACTACAAGACAACACAACAGGTGGACAAAATGCTGCATTAGGCTCAAGGGTTTTACCTGATAATACAACAGGAAACGGTAATGTTGGAATCGGAGAGGCGACTTTATTTGTAAACACAACTGGAGATTACAATGTTGGTATTGGTCTTGGAGCATTACAAAACTCAAATAGTGATGACAATATAGCTATTGGATATAGAGCAATGCACAATATCACTTCAGGTGATGATAGTATTGCTATAGGTCACGATGCACTTTTTACAGCTACAACACCAAGCAACAATATTGCTATTGGCTATGATACGCTTCGTCTTAACAGTACAGGTGATTTAAATGTAGCCATAGGTAACTATGCACTTGATGCAAACACTATAGGTGATAGGTCAGTTGCTATAGGTTATCTATCACTATCAGCACAAAACCCTAGCTCAAATACAGATATGTATAACACAGCAGTAGGTCATGCAACGATGGCATCAACTACGACAGGTACAAAGAACACCGCAGTCGGTGGTGTTGCTATGGACAAAAATACTACTGGTTCTGATAACACAGCAATCGGTAAAAGTGCTTTAGAAGAAAACACTACAGGAGCAGCAAATACAGCAGTTGGCTCTACTGCTTTAGATGCTAATACAACTGGTCAATACAATACTGGTTTAGGGTTTGATTCTTTAGGTAAAAATACGACAGGTAACAACAATACAGCAGTTGGTTTAAATTCTATGGAAAATCTAACTACTGGCTCAAGCAATGTGGCAGTTGGTATGGATGCGTTAGGTTCAAACAGTACAGGCTCATCTAATGTTGCTATTGGATATACTGCTCTTTATGATTTCACAGGTAGTAATAATGTAGCTGTTGGTTATGCAGCACTCGCAAACACAACAGTTGCTCATAATACTGCTTTAGGGCATCAAGCCTTAGAAACTTGTACGACTGGTGAACACAACACGGCTGTCGGTATTAATTCTGTAGCTAGAAGCACCACAGGATACAGTAATACAGGGGTTGGTTCGGGTTCTGGAATTGATATAACTACAGGATATTATAATATTTGTGTTGGACATAATGCAGGTAATAACATTACAACTGGTGCTTTAAACACTATTGTTGGTTCTAATGCTAATGTTGGTTATTCTAATGCAGGGTGTTCGGTTATAGGTTATGGTAATGATGTAACCGCAGGACAAAATGTTGTTGTTCATATTGGCTACAACAATGGAACTAATGGTGTTTCAGGTTATCACGTTACCTTTGGTCAAAACGGAACATGGTCAAGACTTGCTTTTGGTGGTTCTAGTTTTACAACAAGTTCAGACGAAAGAAAGAAAAAAGAAGTTAGCGACCACCCATTAGGTTTAGATTTCATTAACCAGCTTAGACCAGTTAATTATAAATTCAAAGCTCATAGCGAAGTGCCTGAAGAATGGTCAATTTATGATCCTGAAAATACAGAGCATGAATTTGCAGATGTAGTACAAACAGGTATGTTGGCACAAGAAGTCAAACAAGCTCTTGACAGCTTAGATATTGAGCCTGAAAAATTTAATGGTTGGGGTGAAGAAGATGACGGTATGCAAACACTAGATTACGGTCAATTTATTATGCCTCTTATAAATTCAGTCAAAGAGCTATCAGCTAAATGCGATAGCTTGCAAAACGAAATAAACACACTCAAAGGAGAATAAATATGTCCGATCAAACTGTAGCAGAAGTTTTATCAGCAGCAGATGATTCTGTAACACTTATTAATGATATTAATACAAATGGTTCAGATTCAGAATATGTTATGGAAGGTGAAACTCAAGATGAAATTAACGATAAAGTTCAACGTAATGTTGACCATTTAGAAATTATCTTGGCTTACAATGGTGAAAAAAATTTACCAGATGTAGCTGGTAGCTCTGATGATAAATCATCTTACACTTCAGCGATAACGACTGGTAAGGCTTATATTAGCTCAAATTCATAGTATACTATTTGCTTATAAACAGGAGATATTATGTCTGAAGCAAAAAAAGTAGAAGAAGTAAACGAGACCGATAACCTAACAGAACAACAAAGATACATACGTTCTCAGATTGTCGATCTTAAAAACAAACANGCNAGNATCCACTTTGAGTTGGATCAGGTAAATGCTTCTTTGGGTGTTTTTGAAAATGCTTATCAAAAAACATTTGAAGAGCAAAAAACAGAGGAGAAATAAATGGAAATTATATTACCATTAATATTAGTAGCGATAATCGTAGGTGCGGTTGTCTGGAAAAACAAACCTGAATGGATAAGCAAAGTTAAATCTTGGTTTATTGAATAATGGCTACTAAAGCAAAACCAACCGTTCAAAGCACATATAATGAGTTGCTTAGGCACGAGACTGAGTGTGCTGAACGTTGGAAAACTAATTTCAAAGTTTTAGACCAAGTACAAAGCGAAGTTACGTTTATACGTAATTGGCTTATAGGTGGAATGTCTACTTTGGCTTTAACCTTTTTAGGGTTTATACTAACACAAGTGATATGAAAAAATTGAAATCAGTTTTAGGCGCTTTAGCTCCAACGTTAGGAGCAGCAGTCGGAGGACCTCTAGGAGGTCAAGCTGGTGCTATTATCAGTAAAGTTTTAGGCGTACCTAATAATCCTAAATCTATTGAAACTGCGATGAATAATATTACTTCAGAGCAGATGGTAGCGCTTAAAAAAGCTGAAAAAGATTTTGAGTTACAAATGAAACAACTTGAAGTCGATATTTATAAACTAGAAACCGAAGATATACAAGACGCTAGAGATAAGTTTAGTAATGATTGGACACCCAAATTTTTAGGTATCCTATCTGTTTTAGGCTTTTTCGGTTACATAGGTTTAGTCACTATATTTCCACAACCTGATGAAAGTGACGATATAGTATTATTAGTTATAGGTTCAATAACAGGTATAGCTACCGCAGTCATATCTTTTTATTTCGGTAGCTCAAACAAAAAATAATTATGCATATCTCAGAAGAAGGTTTAGCTCTAATTAAACACTTCGAAGGGTGTCCCACGGACGATGAAGGTAATGTTATAGCTTATCAAGACGCGGTCGATATTTGGACTATAGGTTACGGACACACTAAAGGTGTACAAGAAGGTGACAAGTGGACTCAAGAAAAAGCTGACTTTATGCTATGGCGTGAGCTTGAAGAAGAGTACGAAAACTATATAAAGGATTACGTTCATGTACCTTTAAATCAAAATCAATTTGATGCTTTATGTAGTTGGGTATACAACCTTGGACCAAATAACTTAAAAGTTTCAACATTACTAAAGAAACTTAACAACGGTGAGTATGATGAAGTACCAGCTCAAATTAAACGTTGGAATAAAGCTGGTGGTAAAGTTTTAGAAGGGCTAGTAAGAAGAAGAGAAGCCGAAGCCCTCATGTTTGAGGGTAAAGAATGGCTTTAAGTAAATTTGTATTCAGACCTGGAATTTTTAGAGAAGGCACCTCGTACGATAATGAAGGTGGTTGGTTTGATTGTAATCTTATAAGGTTTAACGCTGGGCGTCCTGAAAAGATAGGCGGTTGGCGTAAAGACGTCAGTGAAAGTTTCTTAGGTACTTGTCGAGCTTTACACAGTTGGGTTTTACTAGACGGTACAAAGTTTTTAGGTCTAGGAACAAACTTAAAATATTATGTAGAAAAAGGTAACGCATACTTTGATGTAACACCTATACGTAGGACTACAAGCGCAGGTATGGTCACGTTTTCAGCTACTGATGGTGACGCTACTATTACGGTAACTGATACATCAAACGGTTCAGTGCAGAATGACTTTGTAACTTTTAGTGGCGCTGTTTCGTTAGGCGGTAATATAACTGCTGCAGTATTAAACCAAGAATATCAAGTAGCAACTATAGTAAACGATAATACGTACACTATTGAAGCTAAAGATACTAGCGGAAACACAGTAACAGCTAATAGTTCTGACACAGGTAACGGAGGTTCTTCTGTTGTAGGAACTTATCAATTAAACGTAGGTCTAGATGTTTACGTACCTTCTACTGGTTTTGGTGTAGGAAGTTGGGGGTATAACGCTTACGGTTCAACAAGTTCGTTAAGTTTTACTAATCAGCTTAGACTTTGGTCTCATGATAACTTTGGTGAAGACCTTATTATAAATCCACGTAACGGTGGTATATTTTATTGGGACTCATCAGCAGGTACTTCTACACGAGCAGTAGACCTAAAAGATAGAACAGGTGCTAATTTAGTTCCTAACATAGGTTTACAAACATTAGTTTCAGAAAAAGATAGACACGTCATAGTTTTAGGTGCTGACCCTATAAATGATGCAGGCACAGCCAGAACAGGCACTAGTGATCCTATGCTCATAGCTTTCAGTGATCAAGAGAACGAACTAGACTTTGAGCCTACTAATGCTAATACAGCAGGAAGTTTAAGGCTCTCAGAAGGTAGTGTTATTATAGGCGCAGTAAAAGCAAGACAGGAAATACTAATATGGACTGATACTTCTATGTTTTCAATGCAGTTTATAGGACCTCCATTTACGTTTGGAGTCAGCTTAATAAATAAAGGCGTAGGTCTTATAGCGCCTAATGCAGCGATTACTGGACCGAATGCAGTTTACTGGATGGGGTACGATAGTTTTTATAGTTACAATGGTTCAGTAGCTAAAATCCCCTGCCCTGTATTAACCTATGTCTTTGAAGACATGAACAATGACCAACAGTTTAAAACCATAGCCTTCACTAATAATGAATTTAATGAAGTTGGCTGGTTCTACTGTTCTTCTAGTAGCACTGAAATAGATAGATACGTAGTTTATAACTACTTAGAACAAGCATGGAGTTACGGTAATTTAAGTAGAACTTACTGGTTAGATAGAGGCACTAAGAACTATCCTAGAGCAGTTTCTAATAATTACTTATATGAACATGAGTTTGGCTATAATGACGACGGTAGNCCTATGACAGGAGTGTTTATTGAAAGCAGTGATTTTGATGTAGGAGATGGTGAACAGTTTGCTTTTATAAACAGAATCGTACCTGATGTGAGATTTTTAAATAATTCTGCGGCAGGTAAAGTAAACATGGTGCTCAAAACAAGAAACTTCCCAGGACAAAGTTTAAGTACTTCAAGCACTAACCAAGTAGGAAGCGATACTACACAAGTCTTTACAAGAGCTAGAGCACGACAAGGTGTACTTAGGTTAGAGTCTGATGATGATGCGAGTGGTACAGGTAACAATGACACAGGATGGAGGCTCGGAGCTACTCGTTTAGATGTACGAACTGACGGTAGAAGATGAGCAAACTACTCCCAAGTAGAATCCCTAATGCTGCAGGAGATGTAGTAACTCCAGAACTATTCAATAGATTAGTTAGAGTTATAGAACTTAACTTAGGTGAGTTTGATCCAGATAACACAAGACAAGTAAATCAAAATAATAGAGACAAAGATTTCTTTAACCAAGGAGCAGTAATATTTAATACCAATACAGATACATTACAGTGTTGGGATGGAACTAGATGGAGAGACTTATTTACTTCACAGTTTTACCCTACTAATGATAATGGGCTTAGTGCTACAAGTGCACTAGGTACTGTCAGTGTCACAATCACGTAAGTGTCGTTGGTGTGGTGAAGTCAAAGCTCTTGAAAACTTTGACCAAAGTAAACAGTCCCGTCAGTGTAATACGTGTAAGTTAGCTAGACGTAAAGCGACTATATCAAGTTCACCTTTTAACTACATGCATAACTTACATACACAACTAAAGTATGCAAGAAAGAAACAAGGGTATAAGTGGAGTATAACTCCTAAAGATCTTTATATAATTTACGCTGAGCAAGAAGGTAAATGTGCGTTAACAGGAGTTACGCTTACGTATAATAAAGGAGTAGGTGTAGAGTCAGAGTTTAACATATCTATTGACCGTATTGACTCTAGTGGCGACTATACAGTAGAAAATATACAACTTTTAGGTAAAGTGATTAATTTTTTAAAACACGATATACCACAAGAAAAATTTATCAAATTGGTAAATTTAATATACAATAATACAAATGGCTAGGAAATTTCCTAAAGTAAAAAAATCCAGAAAGGGTGTACCTAAAGCCTACTTGAAAGGTGCCAAAAATCCTTCTGCACGTGAACGAGAAATACTGAGAACACGTAAAAAATATCTCTCAGGTAAAATGACCTCAAAAGATTATGAGGCAGTAGAAAAATCGCGAGCAAAGGATGCCAAGAAAAAAGTCAAAAGGAAAGTCAAAAGGAAGCGTACCAGCGTGCGTAAAAAAGTACGCAAATAGTAGTAAGTTTAGCACTGGTAAACTTATGAAAGTCTACAAACGTGGACAAGGTGCATACTTCAGTTCAGGTTCCCGTCCAGGACAAAGCTCACACAGTTGGGCTTGTGGTAGAGTACGTAGCTTTGCTACAGGTAAAGGCGGTGCACGGAAAGCAGATAAAGATTTACTTAAAAAAGTAGCTGGTGGCGTAGTTAGACCATTACGTACTAAATCAAAACACAGAGGCTGTGGCGCTGTAATGTCTAACAGACGTAAAACAACTAAATATTCATAATGTTTGAAGACGGACAAGAATACAAAGGTTTATATTGGGATGACGTTACTAAAGATTTCTACCGTTATAACGAGTGGATTAGAGTAATGAGAGCTCGTAAGAACGAAGAAAAAACTAATCATAACGATAAAATGAGTTATACTAAAGGTTTACAAGAAGACTGACTATGGGCATAAAAAGTTTTTTTAAGAAAAATTTAAGAGATATCGCTACAGTCGTAGGATTCGCCGTAGGTGGTCCTGCAGGTGCTGCGATAGGTCAAGGCATAGGTTCACTAGCAGAAGGCAGAGACCCTATGAAGTCTTTAATGAGCGCTGGTAAAGTTTACGGTGGCTCAAGTTTTGCTCAAGGTTTAGGTTTACAAGGCGGACAAGGACTAGGAAGTTTAAATCCTCTCAGTAATCAATTTATGTTACGACCAAGTAACATAGGTGCTGGCGCAACTCAATACGGTGAAGGAGTAGGTGGCTTTTTTGAAGGTCTAGGTGGCGCTGCAAGAGGAAGTCTAGCTGAAGGTCAAAAGCTAGGTGAAGCTTTTGGTAATCTTTCAGCTTTACAAAAACTAGGTGTATTAGGAGTAGGCGCATCAACCGTAGCAGGTATGCAAGATGAGGGACCTCCCGCTACTATGCCAGTTAGTACTAGCGGTTATTTAACTCAAGGATTACGTCCAGCAACATTAAGTAACGTTTACGGAACAGGTGGTATACCGATGGTTAGTTCAGGTATGCCAGGAGGCTCGATAGATCCTATTAGTCAAACTTATTTAGATTTATTAGCAAGACAAGACGAAGATTACGGTGATATCAATTTTCCTACCTTTAGTCAACAACGTTTGACAGCTAATCAAGGTGGAATCGCAAGACTCGCCGACGGTGGGGAACTGCCTGAGGTAGACTTACGTTTTACAGGAGGTGGTACTAACGATCCCATGGGGTCAGGTGATGAAGATACTATACCAGCACTCCTCGCCGATGGTGAGTTTGTCATGACTAAACAAGCTGTCAAAGGTATAGGCAACGGTAATCATTCAAAAGGTATAGAAATGCTATACGCTATGATGGACAACAATGAAAAGAAAGCACAAAATATGGGATTAGGCAGGGCATAATGGCAACAGAACAACAGTTTGCGAGAGTTGAGAGTTTACCTCCAGCTTTTTTACAACAATTTTTTGCAGGTGTTCCAGGAGCAAACGTTCCTGGAGTATTACCTTTACTCAACCAAGAACTAGTAAATAGATTATTGGGTATGGGTGTTGAAGGTGCTACACCTTACACTTATACTGGGCAACGTATAGCTCAGTTTACTCCCGCAGAACAACAAGCTTTTAGATTAGCAGCAGAAGGCGCAGGCGCATATACACCTTACTTTGGTAGAGCAGAACAATTAGCTGAACAAGGTTTAGCTGACGTTAGAGGCTCAGCAGGTTTAGGCACGGACTACTTTCAACAAGCAGGTAGAGAAGGCGCAGGAGCAGTAAGGGAAGCTGCAGGTATATTAAGAGGTTTACCTAGTCAGTTTCAAACAGCTCAGTCAATAGGTTTAGGCGGACTAGGAATGTACAACCCTAACATGGGCGCTATGTACTATAACCCTTATGAAGAAGCAGTAGTACAACAAACTCTTACAGATTTAGAACGTATGGGTGCTCAAGCTGATATAAGCGAACGAGCTAGACAGGTGGCTGCAGGTGCGTATGGTGGTTCTCGTGGTCGTTTACGTCAAGAAGATTTAAGAAGGCAGTTTGGTAGAGGTGCCACAGAGGCAATAGCTGGTATCCGTAGGCAAGGCTTTAGCCAAGCTCAACAACAAGCACAAAAAGCATTTGAAGAATCACAACGTAGACAACTACAAACGTCACAATTATTTGGTAACTTAGCAGGTCAACAAGGCAACGTGGCTGGTGGTCTAGGTAGTTTAGGCGCAGGACTCAGTAACATACTCGGTGGTGTAGGTAGAGATATATCTACAGCAGGTTTAAGGGCTGGTCAGTTTGGTGCTAACGTAGGTCAACAGTTTGCTGGACTCGGTCAAGGACTAAGTGGCTTGATGGGTACAGACGTAAATAGATTATTAGGAGTAGGCGGTATGCAGAGAGGCTTACAACAACAAGGACTCGACCTTGATTATCAAAACTTTGTCGGTCAATATAATTTACCGTTACAAACCTTTGGTCAAATAGGTCAGCTGGCAGCAGGATTTGCTCCTGCTCTTGGCGGTCAAACCGTAACTCAAAGTACAGCTAGTGCACCAAGTAATAGCTTAATGCAAGCGTTAGGTACAGGTATAGCTGCATACGGAGCACTTCGTCCATCATGATAGACCCTATCAGGCAAGAACAAGCAGTTCAATTAGCTAATGAACTTATAGGTAGAAATACACCTATAGAAGCTATTATTGAACAAACTGGTTTACCTAGAAGCACCGTCAATAATTTAGTAAATTCACAATTAAATATAAGTAGACCTCCGCTACCTATGACACAACCTACAGGAATAGGTGGTCTTCAAGGTGGTATACCTCAAGATATAGCTGATGTTATGCCTAACTTAGGTACAGACATAGCAGACTACTTAACTGATGAATTAGGTTTTGACCCTGAGATGGCAGTAGACCCTAATGCACCTATAAAAGAACCTGATACTAGACAAAACTTAAACATAGCTAACGCACAATTAATGATTGACGACCCGAGTCAAGCAGAGCAAGTTTTAGCTGCACAGAAAATACTTTCAGGTCAAACAGATGCAGATGCTATTGATATTTATAAACAAGCTTTAGCAAACTATGCAGGTATAGATTATAAAAACTTAATACCTTTACCTGATAAAGACTTTGCTATAATGATGGCTGGTTTAAAACTAGCTGAAGCTGGAACTAAGGGTGAAGATTGGGGCACAGCACTAAGTCAGTCAGTCACCGCAGGTTTAGCACAATATGCTAAAGAGAAAAAGGACTACACTAGATCAATACAAAGTATTGACTTACAAAAAGCCATGCAGAAAGATAAAGCTGTTATGGATTATATAGGTAAAGTTATTGACTCAGACCTAAAACTACAGAATGAGATGTTAACTGGTACTCGTAAAGAATACTTAGTAACATTGCCAGGAGCTACTGAACCTACTTTAATGCAACTTACTTCTCCTCAAGTAGGTATGTATCAAAACCAGTTCGGTTCTGGACTTATAAAAGAGTATGACGAAGATAGCATGGGTACTTTAAATAACTACATTGTTACATACAACGACGGTAGTACTCATAAAAGCGCTATGACTAATGCACTTGCTGCTACTTATTTAGATGAACTTGATAAAGGCAATATCTCAGGTTTCATAAAAGCAGGCACTGAAAGCGCTTCTGATGAGTTTCAGGTATTAGTTAAAGATAAAAACGCTAGTAAAGATACTCCTCCTACAACTAGGTTTGTAAGTAAAGAAGGTTTAGCTAAATTACAAAATGATCCCAATCAAACAGTAACAGTTTTACCAAGCGCAGGCACAAGTTTTGAAGTTATTGATTTAAGAACAGATCAATTAGTAAGAGTGCCAGCTGATCAATATTATAGAAATATAGACAAATATAAACTCAAAAGAGGCTTAACAGCTAGTATAACTAATGGTGATCAGACTATACTTATAGGTGAAGACGGTGGATTTAACCTATTAAAAGACACTAAGAAAGCTGAAGAAGTTGAGGCGATAGTTAAACAGTTTAGAAGTAGAAAATATCTTACTAATCAAATAGTGGATCTAGGAAATGATTTGGAAAAATTAGTGTTAGGAATGGAAAACCCTGATTTAGCTTTTACTAATTTTGCAGGTACTTCACTTGAGTTCGGCAGAAAACTTATAGCTAACTTTAATGCTTTTGGTCAAATATTAAAATCAGGTACAGGTACAGATAGTGACGGAAACAGTATAGAGAAGTACAATTTCGTTGACGAAAACGGTAAAAATATGTCTTATAATAACTTTAAAAACAGTGTTTTAAATAGTGANGGTTTTAGAGAATTTGAGCGTAGTGGTTTAGGTAGATACATCACTTCTGTTTCACCTGATAGAGCAAGAGCACAAGCAGCACTATTTAATATGGCTTTAGCAGGTGCAGCTGCAGCAGGAGGAGACACATCACCTGATCTTAGAGCTATATCAGACAAAGACATGCAACTATTCTTAAAAAGAGTAGGCGCAGACGCAAGTAACGCTGAAGACTTTTTAGCGGTTTTCAATGACTTTAGAAGAGACATCATAAAAGGCGAACTTAATTACTATGATGCAGCGCTTGATATGCCTTTAAAAACTGTAAAAAGAGTAAAAGGTGAAGACGGTTTATTCACGGATCAAGAAGTTAATTTATTTGACGCCAGAGGTTTAACTAAGCAAGTACAAGAAAGACGTAAAGAGTTAGAAGAAGAATTAACAAGATATACTACACCTTCAAAACTAGGTACTACCACTACAACTGGTGCACGTACTTTAAATATTAGTTTAAACCCTTTACAAACACCACAAGGATCAATATCTCCTTTAGAAAATACTGGGTACTCACTTGAAGGTTTGAATGATGCTACATACGAAGACCTAGTAAACTATGCAGCAACTTTAGGTATTGACCAAGCTCAAACTTTTAACAAAAATTTAAGAAGATATTTTGCTAGTGTTAATAATCCACAAGGGTTCACTATATACTTGAACTTTTATAAAAACGCAGGAATTAAAAAATAATGGCAAGAGACGACGTAGTAGATCTAGATCCATATATTGAGGATATTGAAGAAAGTCAATTATTCCAATATCCTGAGGCTGTGGCCACTAGACCGTACAGCGGTGACCGTGTTGGTGATGAATTTAAAAACTTCTTAGTTGAAGATTTAGGTGTGCCAATGAGTGTACTTGATATAGCGGTCGGTCGTCCTGGAGGTTTTAGACAAAGATTTTTTAGTCCAGGCAGAGGTTTTGATCCGTTAGGTCTACCTCCTGGAGCACCTCTACAGTTTAGAGGTTTAAGAGAAGCACTTGAACCTACTGATGTGCCTTCAATGCAAGCAAGAGAAGCAGGTATAAAAGAAGACCCACCTTCACAAATTAGTAGAGTGGCAGCTTTTTTACCAGAGGACAGTTATGACACAGGTGTGCAAAAACTAATACGACAATATTATGCACAAAACTTTGATGTACCTTCTAATTTTAATTACGAGTTTCAACGTGAGCCTTTTAATAAACAAGTTATTTACAAAGACCCAACCGACAACGAACTAAAGTTTATCAATCCTCCTGGAGTAGATCTGGCTAATTTTACAGCTGGGCTTCAACCTTTAGTAACAGAATTTACTGGTTTAGCTCTGGGTGCAGGTGCTGGTAGTTTAGCAGGACCAAAAGGAACTGTGGCTGGTGGACTAGCTGGTGAAATATTAGGGTCATATGTATGGCGATACAATAATTTAAACGACCTAGCTGAAAAAGGTTTACTTGATGAAAGTTATGATAGCACCAAAATACACAGCACAGCGATGCGTGATGCAGGTATGACCGCTTTATTTTCTTTAGGTGGCGCTACTGTATTTAAAATATTAGCTAAAGGCATGGGTAAAGGAAAAGCTATTCCTGGAATAAATGAAGATGAGTTTGTTACAGCTTTTAGAGCATTAGAGGCAGAAGCAGATACTGCAGCAAAACGTAAAGTATTAGAAACCGCAACTGTGCCAGAAATTATGGAAGCTGGGAGTGTAAGTTCGCCCACTGTCCGTCGTGGTTTAGAAGCAGAACTTACAGATGCAGCAGCAAAAGGCGATAAGAGAGCTGCCGTAGTTGCAGATAGATTAGAAGAAGGTAGAAGAGCTAAAACTGCAGCCGTCACTGAAACTATTGAAGAAGTAGGCGAAGTTATGCCAACCAAAGCAGGCACAGTATCAGAGGAACTTACAGAACTCAGACCTAGAGAAGTTTTCCGTAAAGAAGAACTTGGGATAGCTATGCGTGAAGAGTTTGATGAAGCTATTGACCCTAAAATACTAGAAGCAGAAAGAGCTATAGAACAAGCCAGAGGTAATTTTGATTCTCGTTTGAATGAACTCATAGACGAAACAGTTGAACCAGAAGTAGCTCTCACTAACCTTAGAGGTATAGTAGCGGATATATCTAAAGGCGATAAATCATTACCTGGAACTGGTAGAAGTTTTAAAATCAAATTAAATAAAATACTTTCTGATAATGCTACAGAAGAAAGAATATTAGATAAAGTTTTTGAACTAGCTAAAACTAGTGATAGGGACTTTTTTAAAAGTTTTTTAAATGACCCTGAGTATACAGAGTCCGCAATACTTTTAAGAAAGGCTCTTAAAAATAAATACAAAAACTCATTGAGTAGAGACGAGGCAGGTAGATTAGTGCCTATGTCCCGTGAGGCTCATCAAAAATTTGTTAATGATAATAAAAATTTAATAGAAGATTTATTTGACCCTGAAGACGCAAAAGTATTTAGTAGTGCTGGCTCTTATGCTAGTAGATTAAATAGAGATATAGCAAGTCAAGAAAGAATCATTAAAGATCTACAAAAAGAACCATGGGGCAGTAGCACTGAACCTGAGTTTATTTTCCGTAATACATGGACTAAAGAAAAAGAAGGTATTACTAAAACTAGAAAAGTAAAAGATATTATAGGCGATAATCAAGAACTAGCTGATGAGTATAGACTACTTATACTTAACGACATGCGTAAACAAACGGATAACTTCAGTGGTGATAAAATAGTAGACTATATTGATAATTATGGTGCTATGATGGAGCAGTGGTATCCTAAACAAGTAGTCAATAACCTTAGAGACTACTCACAACTTATAAAAGATATGCGTATAGACCCAGGAGCTAAAGGCGGAGATGATTTAGCTGTTGAGGTATTAAATAAAATGGCTAGAGTTTACGTAGGTTTCTTCACAGCTCCAGGTAGGGCTTTAAGTGCTGCTAAACAATTACTAGGTGTTTATAAAAATTCAAGATTTGTAGAAACGTTACTCAATCCTAAAAAGTTTCTTAATGATATAGAAAACCGTAAAAAGTTTTTTGATAACGTTTTTGTTAAAGATTTCGCTAGAGGTTTAGGTAGAACTTACGGTAGAGAAACTGGAGCAGTAAGTGGATTTACTGAACCAGAAACAGGTCAAATAGAAACTACTGATCCTATACTAATAGGTGAAGAACTTGAACTAAAAGGCGGTGGTAATCCATTAATGGAGTTAAAATATAACTTATGAGTATTTACGACAGAATAGATTTAAGCCAGTTAAAGTTTAATCTACCTGAGCTTAACCGCACGGTCGAGATGCCACCGTTGAATATTCCTACAATGAATCCTAACTTAGGTATTTTAAATATACCTGTGAGCGGTGGAGCTTTAGAGCCTACCGTGTTTAATTATCAAGCACCCCCACAAATATCGGCACCTGAACCAGTGTCCGTCAAACCTAAATTAACAGTAGGCGATAACGCCCTGACACGTGAGCCTTCAGATGTGTTTACACCACCCCCAGTAGAAGAAAGAAATGAAGAAACTCAAAAACTTACTGAACAAGGTGCACCAGAAGCAGTAGTAGAAGATGTAGTACCAGTGATGCCCTCTGCCCCAGAACCAGAACTTACTACAGCACCTGTTATGCCTTCTGTTCCTGGAGTAGATACTACTGAAACTAGTGGGGGAATAGCAGACTTAGTAGCGCCAAGAGGAGTAACTGTTGAGCCTTTAGTCACACCTAGCACTACTGTTATTAGAGAGCCTTTCCAAGAAGAAGCGATAGCACCTCAAACTAGTTTAATGGAAACTGCTCAATCAGGTTTAGGTGGCTTTTTTACACCAGCACAAGTTAATCAAATAGTTAATCCTATGTCTATTCCTGTTGATAGAGGTGCTCAATCAGATATGGGTAGGCTATTACAATTACAAGGCGATACATATAGAAGTTTCTTAGCTCAACCTTCTAATGCTCAAACTACTATGCAACAGGCTCCTGTATACGACAGTACTAATTATCAAAACATAGCTGGCTCTGGTATTATGGGTACAGCCTATAATCCAGGAACCTCTTTTGATTTTGATTCAGGTTTCGGTTTTTCACCTTTCTTCCCTAGACCTAGAGATGAGGTAGATCCTTACGCTAATATTTATAGATTATATGACCCTCTAAGGTTTAGTAGTCAAAGAGTCTATGACCTTGGACCAGTGTTTGATGATAGTTACTCAGGTTTTACTGGTTTAACTTCTTTAGTTAATAACGATCTTATGAAAATCGCAGCTAATGAAGAAGAAGCTAGAAGACCACCTATGATGTTTTAGGTTATTTCAACCAATCACTAAACGTTTCTTCCCCTAATACTAAGTTAGCTATAGATTGTTTTTTACGTAACGCTTTTACTATCTTTTCGTCCACTGTCCGTTCACAAACTATATCAATATAAGTTACCTTATTAGTTTGACCTATACGATGTGCACGGTCTTCTGATTGTAAACGTTTTTCAAGGTCATAGTTATTACTGTAATAAACTACTGTGCTGGCAGCAGTCAAAGTTATACCGTAGCCACCAGTTTGTGTATTACCAACAAAGAAACGTAAATCACTATCAGGGTTTTGAAACTCATCAATCACCCTTTCACGTTCACTTTGTTCAACGCCACCGTAGTATGCACCTACACTACCATACCCATAATCTTCTCTAAGCATATTTACGATACGTTGTATATCATATCTATAATTAGCCCAAATGATTACTTTTCCGTCTGTTTCGTCTAAAATAGAGGACAATTCTGAGAGTCTTTGTGAAGGTATTTCGGTAGTAACTCCGTCATCTGTAACTGTGAATCCACATGATATTTGGTGTAAACGTATGATTTGAGTTATGACATGATTTATGGTAACAGTCTTTTGATTTTTTAATAAAGTAACAGCAAAACGTTGTAATTCTTTATACGCTTTCTGTTGTTCTTTAGTCATTTCTATATTACGCTTGATATAAATCTTTTCTGGTAAATCTAAACAGTCTTTTTTCAAAACTCTATGACTAAATTTATTTAATAACTCATTTAGCTCGTCCATGTTTTTATAACCTGTTACAAACTTGTATGTTCTACCTTGACCACGCTTTTCTACCATATCCGCATAACGTGCACGGAAACTATAAAAACTACTAAAGCCTAAAAGTGCAGGATTTAAAAACATACATTGACTGTATAAATCTAATGGACTTTTAGTAACAGGTGAGCCAGTGAGTATTCTTCTATAGTAAGCGTACTTACCTAGTCGTACACAGTTCGCTGTCCGTTTGGCTTCTGGGTTTTTGATTGTAGTACTTTCGTCTACTATAAATATAGTTTTATTTTGTTGAATATATCTACTGGCAAACTGTACACCTTTCTTAGTACTAAAAGCTTCTATATTCATAACTAGTATTTTTAAGTTATGGTCAATAGTAAAAACTTTCTGTAATTCTTTTTCAAACGTTTTAGTGTGGTTACTTTGCCATTTAACCATATCATACTCAATATGCTCAGGCATATGTGTTGGTATTTCTTTACTGACCCAGTTATCATAAACACCTTTCGGTGCTACTATAAGTGCGTTATATACTTTACCATGATTATATAAATGAGCTATGTTGTCAATCACTACTTTTGATTTACCACACCCCATCTCCATAAATAGAGCGTACTCATCTTTATCATGTGAAATTTCTAGAGCTTCAAGTTGATGCTCATAAGGCTGAGTCTTGAATTTAAAATCTGTCATTTATCTTTGTCTCTTATAGGTAACTATAAAGTAGTTCCCTAAAAATTAAAAGGTTATTGCACGTTTTATGCCAATAACCTAGTAATACGTTTAGCCAATACGACTCAAACTCTTTTAACTACTAGGTTTATTTACTACCCTATTGACGCTATTAGCTAAAATTAAAGTTTTAAAAATTTTTACGTGTATAAAAATATTTACGTATATAGGCAATAGGGTTTTATTTTTATATAGATTAGGTTTATAATTTTTTAAAGTATGGTAGCTTTATATAAGTTATTCATAGTTTATCTCCAGATGAGGTTACGTAACTCGTAGCCTCATCACTTAGAGAAAAGAGACAAGATGACTGTATATGTAACACAAAAGCCTGACGGCAAAAAGAACATTCTCTCAGCTTCAAAGTTTGGAGACTTTGAAATTATATTAGATAAGAATCCTGATATGATTTTTAGTCCTGTTCCTACTGTCGCTAAAATACGTAAGAAATTACAACACTTTTGTGATGACGACTACCTACTCTTACTTGGTGATCCAGCTTTAATAGGTATATGTGTACATTATGCTTTACTTAATAATAGAGGTAGGGCTAACTTACTTAAGTGGGATAACCGCGAATATCAATATTTTAACATAGAGGTAAATACTAATGTTTGAACCAGAAGATAAACCAATGGGCGACGCTTCCCTAAAAGCGTTATCTGAAAAGTCGAACGAGCTACAGAAACTAGACGAATCTATAAAAGAACTAGAAGAAAGTTTAGGTAAACTAAAAGCCGAGTATCGACAAATTAGTGAAAACGATATACCTAGCATGCTTAGTGAACTAGGCTTAAGTGAAATAACTTTAGCCGACGGTAATAAAATAAGCACCGCTACTTATTACTCAGCACGTATCAGTGAAGAAAAACGTGACGAAGCTTTTTCATGGCTTAGTGACAATGGCTTTGCTGATATTATTAAAAATACAGTATCAGTAAGTTTTGGCAGAGACGAAGACGACTCTGCTTCAAAGCTCGTGGATAGCCTAGAGGATAATGGGTACGCTACCGCTCAGAAAAAGTGGGTAGAGCCTATGACACTCAAAGCTTTTGTACGGGAACAGGTGGAAAAAGGCTCCGACCTACCTTTAGAAACCTTTAATGTATACATAGGTCAAAAAACAAGGATAATTAAAAAATGAACGAGAAAAGTGAAATAAGTGAAAAGAAAACAACTGACATAGCTGTAGCTTCATTTGTCGATGATGCTAATAGTGGGTTAGAAAATATTACTTCCGAGGATTTAACTATCCCTCGCTTAAAAATACTTCAAGCGTTAAGCCCAGAAGTAAACAAGCGTGATGGTAAGTATGTGGATGGCGCTTCTGCTGGTGACGTTATTAATACTGTGACCAGTAAACTATATAACGAAGATAACGAGTTGGTAGTTTTACCAGTTAGTTATAAGCGTTTATTTTTAGAGTGGCAACCACGTGAGTCTGGCGGTGGTTTAATTGCTCAGCATGAAGACCAAGCGATACTTAGTAAAACTACTAAGAATCAAATAGGTCAAGATATGCTTGATAACGGTAACTACATTCAGACTAGCGCTAATCATTTTGTTTTAGTACTTAACAGTGACGGTAGCTTTGACCAAGCCATGATTCCTATGGCAGGTACACAGCTTAAGAAGTCACGTACTTGGAACTCTGTGATGGCGAGTCTTAAAATGCGTTCTAATGATAAGGTGTTTACCCCACCAAGTTTTAGCCATAAGTACAGCATGAAAACTGTGCAAGAGTCTAACGACCGTGGTACTTGGTTTGGTTGGAATATAACTAACCTTGGACCATTGGGTCAAGATGAAATGTTCTTCTATGAAGCTGCCAAAGAGTTTGCTTCTACTGTTGGAGATATAAATTTATCAAACACTAGTAGCGAAAGTACTACTACGTCAGAAGACCAACCATTTTAATTCTTGGGGGCGATAAGCCCCCATCTTTTATCTAGGAGGATATATTGGAACTTGCCGAACAGTTTAGCAAAATATTTGAAGGCTCTAAACGTGCTCACGGCATATTTAATGTAAACGATCAAAACAACGGTTTAAAACAACAAGGTGTAGCTCGTACTATAAAAACTGTAGGCGCTACCACTAAAAACTGGGATGACCACCTAAAAGGTCAAGTAGGTCTAGGTATTATCCCTATTAATGAAGATAATTTAGTTAAGTGGGGTGTCATAGATATAGACACGTACTCTCTTGATTTACCTAAACTTGTAAAGAAAATAGAAAACTTCAAACTACCGTTAGTGGTGTGTAGAAGTAAAAGCGGTGGCGCTCATGTATTTTGTTTTACTACAGATTGGATAAGTGCTGGTGATATGCAAGATAAGCTTAGAGAACTAGCTGCAGGTTTAGGGTACGGTGGTGTAGAAATATTTCCTAAACAACGTGAGGTTTTAGTTGACCGTGGTGATATTGGTAGCTGGTTAAACATGCCTTACTTTGAAAATGAAACTTCAGTAAGATACGCGTTTAACCCTAAAGGTCAATCATTAAGTGCTGAAGAGTTTATAGAGTTTGTAGAAAAACGTAAGATTACACATGAAGAACTACTCGACTTATCCGTACCAGAAGTTGAGGAACTAAAAGATGGACCACCTTGTTTAAAAACACTACTCAAGCAAGGCTTCCCTGAAGGTACACGTAACAACGGTTTATTTAATGTAGGAGTTTATTTAAAACAAGCTTCTCCTGATAAATGGGAAACTGAGATAGAGGAATATAATAGAAAGTTCGTTAACCCTCCTCTACCTGCACAAGAGGTGCTTACGTTAATTAGTACGTTAAAGAAAAAAGAATATAACTATAAATGTAATGATGAGCCTATCCGCTCTTATTGTGATGTACAAAAGTGTCGTACTTGTAAGTTTGGAGTAGGTAAAGGTAATACAGCGCCTACCTTTTCTAGTCTAGCTAAACTAGACACTAAACCACCTTTGTGGTTTTTATCTATTGATGATAAACGTTTAGAACTTACTACTGAACAACTACAGAATCAAACTAAGTTTCAACGTGCTTGTATGGAGATATTAAATTTAATGCCACCTAAAACTAATGAACGTGCTTGGCAAGCACAGATACAAACACTCATGGATAACGGTATGGAGATTATTGAAGTAAGTAGTGATGTATCCTTAGACGGTCAGTTCCAAGATTTACTAGAATCTTTCTGCACAGACTTAGCTCAAGCTAGTACAAAAGAAGAAGTATTATTGGGTAAGCCCTTCACTGAAAAGGGCAACACTTATTTTAGAATCAAAGACTTACGTGAATATTTAGTTAAACATAGATTCACAGAGCTTGATACTAATAAAATAGCTAGTAAGTTACGAGATTTAAAAGCCAAGCATACTTTCTGGAATCTAAAAGGTAGGGGTACTAACGTTTGGTATGTCCCTGAAATACATTTTAAAGAAGAAACTTTAGAGGCTCATGACTTTACAGGAGATTTAATGTGACTTGGAACGTTGTTCTTGGACCACCTGGAACTGGTAAGACTACCTTCCTTTTAAGAACTGTAGAGTCATTATTTAATAAAGGAATAAAACCTTACGAGTTAGCATATCTTGCTTTTACCAAAAAAGCTGCAAACGAAGCTTTAGCTAGAGCAGTAAAAAAGTTTGACTACGAGCACGACCAATTAATTTATTTTAGAACTATACATTCTCTTTGTTATTTTTGGCAAGGCTTGACTAAGTCAGACGTCATGGATAGAAAAGATTTACGAGCTTTTAGTAAAAGCATAGGGGAACGTATTAGCTCTGCATGGGACGGTGAAAATTTAATGGCGCTTAACTCTAAGGGTGATCAAATGTTATTCTTAGAAAATATGGCTCGTAATATGAATATGAGTTACAGAGATACATGGAATCAAGCAGGCACAGATATCAGTTGGATACATTTTGATTGGTTTTGTAAAAGTTATACTAATTATAAGTCTATGAATTATTTGATGGACTTTACAGATATGTTATCTGGCTTTTTAGAGTTTGAAACTAAACCACCTCTAAAGGCTTTAATTGTAGATGAAGCTCAAGATTTATCTGCGTTACAGTGGAAGTGTGTACACAGACTAGCTCAAGACGTAGAACATGTTTATATAGCTGGTGATGATGACCAAGCTATCTATAAATGGGCAGGTGCTGACCCTGAACACTTTATAGAACTAGAGGGTAATGAAATATATTTAGAGCAAAGTTATCGTGTCCCTAGAAAGGTACATGATGTGGCTTTAAATATAGTTAAACGCATACGTAATCGTAGACATAAAACTTGGATACCTAGAGAAGAAGAAGGTAGTGTGTCCTATCATAATAGTTATGAGCATATAGACTACAGTGAAGGCGATTGGTTATTCTTAGCTCGTAATAATTATTTACTAAACTCAGTAGAAGATCACCTTAGAACTAACGGTCATTTTTATACTCGTAATAACAAATCTTCTGTAAACGAGAACCTATTAGAGGCTATCAAAGATTGGGAGCTATTACGTAAAGGTGAAAGTGTAGAAGCTCATAAGGTTAAACGTATTTACAATTTTATGAGAGCTGGTAAAGGTGTGAGGACAGGCTATAAAACTATGAAACAAGCTGCACCTGATTTAAAAGTAAATATTAATCAGCTAAAGAAAAGTTATGGCTTAATGGTAGATGGTATATGGCATCAGTCATTTGATTTGATAGGTGATGCACAACGTGAATATATTATTTCATGTTTACGTAAGGGAGAAAAAGTAAATTCCTCGCGAATTAAATTGAACACTATACATGCTACTAAGGGTGGTGAGTGCGAAAATGTTGTATTACTTACTGACGTTGCTAATAAAACCTATGAAGAATTATATAAAACTCCTGATAACGAGTGCCGTGCATTCTATGTAGGAGTTACTAGAACTAAAGAAAACTTACACATAATACAAGGGAGGACGCGCAAAGAGTTTAAAGTTATGATATGACTTTACTTTTACTTTACAAGTAAAGTAAAATTTATAATTATATACGGAGAAATTACTATGAATATATTTTATACTTATACTGATCCAGTGTTTGCCGCACAATCTTTACCAGATAAGCTAGTAGTTAAAATGCCTCTAGAGTCAGCTCAAATGCTTTCTACTGCTCAACGTTATTACAACGGTGATGACTACTGTGACGAGTTAGGTATTTATAAAACCGCTTACCTTAATCACCCTTGTACTATATGGGCTAGAGAAAGCGCTGATAACTATAATTGGCTTTATCGACACTTTGTAGCTTTATGTGACGAGTACACTTATCGTTACGGTAAAGTACACGCAAGTGATACTAAGCTACGTAAACCGTTGTCAATTATTCCTGACACTATTCCTGACGTTGGTTTTACCCCTGTAGCACAAGCTATGCCTGATCAGTACAAAGACTCTGACCCTGTGGTTGCCTACCGTAACTACCTAATAAATGAAAAACACTACGCTGAGTGGAATAAAAACAGGGCTAAACCTAACTGGTGGAACTTAGACTGGCAAACTAAGGAGTGCGCATGATAGACCTAGCTCATGAAAGAGAAGAGGGTATAAAAAGATTTTTTAACTACATCAATGAACGCCATATGGTGTATCTTAGAAGGCAGAACGGTGTACCTTATCCGTGGACTAGTGACGCTATATTAACTGAGTTTAGTTTTTGTAATGTGTATCGTGAGCTTGATAAAGTCACTGAGTGGATAAGAGTAAACTGGAGAGAGCCTTATAGCGACCATCAAAATTTACCTTTCGCTATGTCCGTGGCTAGACAAATTAATTGGCCAGACACTCTAGAGGAGATAGGCTTTCCTGAAACTTGGGAACCTGAAAAGGTGAAGGCTATAATGCAAGCTAGAAAAGACAGAGGCGAAAAAGTCTATACAGGTGCTTACATGTTGACAGGCACGTTAGGTGGCACTAAAATAGAACAAACTGTAGATAAGATACTTACACCTTTATATGAACATCACCCACCTATGATTACTTGGTCTTTACATGATACTTGGAAAAACTATCTACAACATAAAGGGTTTAGTGGTTTTATGGCTTATGAGGTAGTTACTGATTTACGTCATACTAAATGGTTAAGTACAGCAGAAGACATTATGACTTGGGCAAATCCTGGACCAGGAGCTAAACGTGGATTAAATAGGATACACCTAAGAGAACTAGAACAAACAGTAAAGAAAGATCAATTAAACTTTGAGATGAAACAGTTACTAGATTATTCACCAGACTATCTTGAGAATCATATGCAACCTCTTGAGATGCGAGATATTGAGCATTGTCTATGTGAGTTTGATAAGTATGAAAGGGTGCGTTTAGGTCAAGGTAGACCTCGCGCAAAATATAAACCACAACTATAGGAGAGTATTATGAGAATTTATATTCCTACTAGGGGAAGAGCGGACAGACAAGTTACTTTATCTTTCTTTCCTGAAGAATTACGTAAAGAAGTAACGTTAGTTGTAGACCATGATGAAGCTGACGAATATGGTCAGTATGATTGTCAAATTATGGTTTGTCCTGATACCGTTCACGACATAGCTACTAAACGCTTATACATACACGAAAATACTGACGATAATAAAATTGTTATGTTAGATGATGACTTACGGTTTTATATACGTAAAGCTACTAATGATTGGCACCTACGTTATCTAGAGCCTGAGGAATATCCTGCATTGTTCGGTTTACTTGATAAGTGGCTTGATGACTATGCCCATTGTGGCGTAAGCGCTAGGGAGGGTAATAACCGTGTTGAACATTTATCTGTAGAAAATACAAGGTACATGCGCGTGTTAGCGTATAACTTAGACATGTTTGAGGGTATTGAGATAGGTAGAGTTAAAGTTATGGAAGACTTTGACGTAAACCTTCAATTACTCAAGAAAGGGCTACCCAGTAAAATTAGTTATTACTATGCTCAAGGGCAAGGTAGTAGTAATGCTGCAGGTGGTTGTAGTGAGTGGCGTACTATGGAAGTACAATCACAAGGAGCGGAGCGACTTAAAGAGTTACACCCAGAAGTTGTTGAAGTGGTAGAAAAAGAAACTAAAACAGCTTGGGGCGGTGCTACTCGTAAAGACGTAAAAGTACAATGGAAAAAAGCATTCAAACTAGGAGCACAAAATGGCGAGTTATTCTAATATATTAATAGCGTATAAATCACAATTAGCTGGTGAGCGGGACGCAGTATCAATGAATCTTGAGGTACTTATAGATGAACCTATGAGTATACCTGAACACACTGACTTTATGACTGAGGTTGATAAGTTAATAGGGGAACTAGCTAACATACAAGAAAAAATAGAAATGACTGAGTTTCTTATAAAAGCTGCGGAGAAAAAATAAGTGAAAATAATTAATTGTAGAAACGTAAATGATGGTTTTATTAAAGGTATGGATTTACTCGGTAGATACAGAGAAGATGTAAAACCTAGTAGAGCAGGGGATGTTATTGAAGTACCAGAGCCTGTGGCTACTGTGTATGAAAACTCTACAGAAAGAGTACTATTTGAAGATGTGCGTAAAGCTAACCCTTTCTTTCATTTAATGGAAAGTCTTTGGATGCTGTGTGGTGCTAACGACCTTGAGTATGTAAAAACTTACAATAAGCGTATGGAAGAATATAGTGATGACGGTATTACTCTTCAAGGTGCTTATGGTTTTAGGTGGCGAGAACACTTTGGTGGTGATCAGTTATCTGTAATTATAAATCGGTTACGTAACGACAATACTGATAGAAGGTCTGTATTACAAATGTGGGATCCGTTAGTAGACTTAGATGCACATAGTAAAGATGTGCCTTGTAATACTGTTATTTATTTTAAGGTAAGAGAGGGCGAACTAGATATGACAGTAAGTTGTAGGTCAAACGATTGTATCTGGGGTACGTTTGGTGCTAACGTAGTTCACATGTCCATACTACAGGAATATATGGCTTATGGTATAGGTGTAAGAATAGGTACATATACTCAAGTGAGTGATAGTTTACATGCATATACAGATGTGTTTAACCCTATGTATGACGAACTAGCAAGTCAAGATGCTTTTGATTTTTTTAGTCAGTTTAATAGCGCTAATCCTTATAGCAATAAAGCTATTAACCCTTATCCTTTAATCAATACAAACATAGAAACATGGGAAATAGACCTAAGTAGGTTTATGAGACGTGCACCAATGCAAGATGTAGACTTTGTTGACCCCTTCTTTTATGAAGTGGCAGTGCCTCTACAGGATGCTTGGCATTTATATAAGAGCGGAGAGTATGATGAAGCGCTAATCGAAGTTCAAGGTTGTTCAGCTACAGACTGGGCTACTGCTGGCTACGATTGGTTAAATAGAGCTATAACTAATAAGGAAAGTAAATGAGCAACATACCGCAGTGGTCTTATAGTAGACTAAAAACGTTTGAAGATTGTCCCAAGAAAGCACAGTATGCGTTTATACAACGTATTAAAGAACCTGGAAATAAAGCTATGGACAGAGGTAAAGATATTCATAAGTTATGTGAAGAGTATATCCGTGGACGTTTTGATGAGATACCTAAACAACTTAGCGACTTTGAAGAAGCTTTTGATTTATTAAAAGAACTTCACTTAAAAGGTCATGTACTTTGTGAGGGTGATTGGGCTTTTGATACTGATTGGAAACCTACAGGTTGGTTCGATACTGATACATGGGGTAGAGCTAAAGTAGATGCCTTTGTACATATTGAAGGTGAAAACAATGCTAGAGTTATTGACTTTAAAACTGGTCGGTACGATGGTAACCAAGAAGGGCATAGAGAACAGTGTGAGCTTTATGCGAGTGTAGTATTTGAAAGGCTACCTGAATTAGAAACTATAACTACTGAGTTATGGTATCTTGACCATGGTAAGCTAGACAGGTATCAATACGATAAGCCTACAGTGGATGGTAAGCGTGAGCGTTTAAATCAAAGGGCAGTAGATATGACCACAGCTACTGAGTTCCCTGCTAAACCCTCACAGTTTAAATGTAAGTGGTGTTATTATGGTAAACAAAATATTTGCCCTAATAGAATTTAATAGGAGATAATATGTCTGCGGACTTTGATAAAATAGAAAAGATAGCTATGCGTGATATTGCTCAGCTTCAACGTGCCGAGAAAAGTTACGGTGATAGTTGGCGTAAGCGTGGTGGCGTTGGTGCTTTTATGATGTTAGCACGTAAGTTTGATAGGATAGAGAATCAGTCTCAAGCCTGTCATTGGGATGTGTTTGGCGCCATACTTGATGATATGTCGTCTACAGGTATATTAGATGACATACGTGATTTACGCTGTTACCTGTTATTAGTTGAAGAGTACGCTACTCGTCTACATCAGGAGTTAAGAAACGAACATGCAGAGTAGTATGTTTGTAGGTGATAGTGACTGGGTGCCACCTAGTTCTTTACCCAAACTCTCTAACTATAAAGAAGTAGCTATTGACTTAGAAACTTACGATCCGTTACTCATGTCCCATGGACCGTCATGGGCTTTTGAGAATAAAGGTTACGTAACAGGTATAGCAGTAGCTACTGAGGACTTTGCTATCTACCTACCTATTCAACATTTAGGTGGTGGTAACTTAGACAAGCGAGTCGTTATAAACTGGATGAATAAAGAGTTCAGCCATAATAACGATAAAGTATTTCATAACTCACTGTACGATTTAGGTTGGCTCAGACGTTTAGGTGTTGAGGTGAAAGGTAAGATTCACGATACTATGTTTGCTGCCCCACTCGTAGATGAGAATCAGTATGGTTACTCATTAAATAAGTTAGGTAATAGGTACGTAGGTGAAGTAAAAGATGAAAGCCTATTAGAAGATGCAGCTAAAGCCTATGGGTTAAATCCTAAAAGTGAGATGTATAAACTACCTGCTAAATATGTTGGACCATATGCTGAGCAAGATGCAGCACTCACTTTAAAACTTTGGGGAATACTAAAAGAATTACTAGTAAAAGAAAGCGCTGAAAAGATATATGAATTAGAAACTGGGCTCATACCTATATTATTAGACATGCGTTGGAAAGGTGTACGTGTTGATTTAGATAAAGCACAAAGAATAAGTAAGAAACTAGAAAGTGAAGAAAACAAAATACTCAAAGGTATTTATGACGAGTACGGTGTAGCACCTGATCTATGGGCTGCAGCATCTGTTGCTACTGTGTTTGATAGAGCTGGGTTAAGTTATCCTAGGACACAAAAAACTAACGCACCTAGTTTTACTTCTAGTTGGTTAGAAGGACATGAGCATAAACTAGGTCAAGACATAGCTAGAGCTAGGCAACTCAATAAAGCTAGAACTACCTTTATAGATAACATGATACTTGACCATAACGTCAACGGTAGAATACATGGGGAACTACATCCTTTGCGCAGTGACCGTGGTGGTACAGTTACTGGTAGATTCAGTAGTAGTAAACCTAACCTTCAGCAAGTGCCAGCTAGACACGATGAGATAGGACCTCTGATAAGAAGTATTTTTATACCAGAAGAAGGTATGCACTGGGGAGCTTTTGATTACTCTCAACAAGAACCAAGACTTACCGTTCACTATGCCTATAAAACTGAACAAGAAGGCGCAGACGATGCAGTTGATGCATATAAAAATAAAGATGCAGACTTTCATCAGGTAGTGGCTGATATGGCTAACATAAGTCGTAAGGAAGCTAAAATAATAAATCTAGGTCTTAGTTACGGTATGGGTAAGGACAAACTAATTAAACAGCTAGATATATCCCCTCAGGAAGCTGAGGAACTGTTTGATACGTATCATAGCCGAGTACCTTTTATAAAAGGTTTGCGTGACCAGTGTGCTAGGCTAGGAGCTAATAGAGGCTATATAACTACTGTGTTAGGACGTAGGTGTAGGTTTAATTTATATGAACCTAGATATGAGTTCGGCAGTATGCCTTTACCTTATTCAGAAGCTTTGGAAAAATATGGTCAGGACATTAAACGTTCCTACACCTATAAAGCTATGAACAGACTCATACAAGGCTCAGCAGCAGACATGACTAAAAAGGCTATGGTAGAACTATATAAAGAAGGTATCTTAGCTCATACTCAAATACATGATGAGCTAGATATTTCAGTTGATTCAGTAGAAACTTGTAAGAAGATAATTGAAGTTATGGCAGACTGTGTTCCTCTAGTTGTACCTAATAAAGTTGATGCTGAGATAGGGCAAAGCTGGGGTGAAGCTGTTAAAAATTATAAGGAGTATTTTAATGTCGCATAGAGATAAATTAAGAGCTAAGTATTTTGAAATATTTATGTTAACTATTAATACAGATATGACGCTTGAAGATATAGGTATTAAGTTTAAGATGTCTAAACAACGTGTGTGGCAGATTGTTAGATTTAATCACTTAGGAGCAGGAGATTACTACAGAGGATACGAAACATATACTGAGTTTAACAAAGCTTTACTTAATGATACTAATCTTAGTAAAATAGAGCGTAAGGACATGATGAGAAACTGGCTCAAAGAAAGAGATGTCAGACTCATAAGGAGCAGGCATGACACAAAAGCTACTGCATGAAACTACTAGTCTTCATGACTCCCCTTGCATTGGCATGTGTACTGTTACTCAGTGGGGGACTCGCACCTGTAAAGGATGTGGTAGGACTGCCACAGAAATTAGGGAATGGAACTCTTATACGGAAGTCGAAAAAAAGTTAATCGTTTTACGTTGTTGGGAAGACTATCTTCCTAGGCAAAAACGTGAGATGTTAAAGAAGTATAAGAACGTTTAGATCATCCTATAATCACTAATAATTCTACGTATACTAGTACTTACCTACTAAGTTAGTAGGCAAACAACATAGGAGAAAAACTATGGCACATAATATAGAAACCATGGCTTACGCTGGGGAAGTACCTTGGCATGGGCTAGGTGTTAAAGTCGGTGCAGACTTGACACCACAAGAAATGCTGAAACAAGCTAACCTTGATTGGACGGTTAGTAAGCGAAGCATCCTTACCTATAATAATGCCGACAGTGAGAAAGCTGACGACCTTATTATATCCGACGACTATTCCGTACTAGTACGTGATAGTGATAATAGTATTCTAGGACCGTGTGGACCTAAGTTCATACCTACCCAGAATGCAGACGCGTTTACTTTCTTTAAAAAGTTTACGGAGGCTGGCGATATGAATATGCATACCGCAGGTTCGTTACGAGGAGGTAGACAAGTATGGGGACTAGCAGAAATCAATGACGGCTTTACCCTTCCAGGTGATGACCGTATTGAGGGCTACTTACTAGTGTCCGTGTCCCATGAGTGGGGTAAGTCTAACGAGATTAGGTTTACACCTATTAGAGTAGTTTGTAATAACACTCTTTCTATGGCTTTAGCTGACAGGAGTCAACCTGCTTTTAAAATGCCACATACTAAAGCTTTTGATGAAGACCTTATCGTCTCCGCAGAGAAAGCTCTAGGCTTGGCTAGTACTCGTCTTGATGAGTATCAAGAAAGCGCTGAGTTCCTCAGTAGTAAACAGTATAACGAAAATAAAGTTGTAAGTTACATAGCTGACGTTATGCAACCTAAACTAGCTATGCAAGAAAAGATACTACTTGAAAGTGCTAAGACTAGTGAAACTAAAGCTATTGAAACTAGACTTGAAACTCTAGAGAAACTTCAACGTACCCCTTATAAAGTATATGAAGCCCTTGAGCAACAGCCAGGAGCTAACCTTAAAAGTTCTAAGGGTACTTGGTGGGGTGCTGTTAACGCAGTTACTTACGTCGTTGACCATAAGTGGGGTCATGACCGTGACGCAGCAATGCATAACGCTTGGTTCGGAGCTAGGGCGAGTTTAAAAAACCGTGCTATGACTAAAGCTATTGAGTATGCACAAGCAGCATAACGAGTACTACTTTCTATGCCTTACCACCCCTGACTTTCAGAGGGTGGTTAAGGTTAAGATGAAAGATCTTAATAAAGTTGTAAACTGTCCTCGTATAGGTGACCCTGATATTTTTTCTGAGATGAACAGTATACCTAAAGAAGATGCGGCAGTTGAGATTTATAATCTACATGCTAAGCGGAAAGTAAAACAGTTCCGTGACCGCAAAGACTCACAACGTAAGTTGTGGAAGCTGTTAATTGAAAAGGCTGTTGAGCCAGAGGAAAGTGATATGCGAAGAAGTTATCAAACTAAAGTTGACATTCCTAAACCTAACAATTATTGTAACGTGGTTACTGCTCGTGACCCATACGATACAAGTCAAAAATTAAAACGCACTGATAAAGTTCCTATGTCTGCTAAGAACAAAGAACGTATGGAACAGTATATTGGTATTAAAACTATTCAAGATGTTTTAGACAAAGGTGTTTTAAATTTAAACGATATCAAGTATGATATTAAGTTAGGTTATGTCAAAAAGGGCTAAAGAAAACTACGAGACGTTATGGGAGTTGGTGTACCACAACCCTAAAGAAGTAAAAGGAACACCAGCTCGTCTTTTAGTAAAAGTAGATACTAACCATCCCCTTTCTCAACAACAAGATTTCTATAATTGGATTGAGAACCACCGTGATCAAATAGCCCAGAGTGTTATCAAAGCTGTAAGAAATAAAAGCTCAAAGTTTAGGTGTATTAAAATATTTAAAGTACCTTTTTATAGTGACGGCACTTACTAGGTTTAATGTGACCGCTTTATAGCGCTTGATTTACTTAACCCTACTTACCCCTTTACCTACTAGAACAAACGCTCACAGGCGCTTAAATAAATTAAGATTTAACTATACTAGATATACCATCTATACTAATATATAGCTAGTTATATAAAGGAGATTAGTATGACAATCAAAATAGAGGACAATATAGAACTACCAGATCCAGCTTTTAAAATCAAGTGGGGCTTCGGTAAACTCGAGGTTGGGCAGAGCTTTGCTATAACCTTTGATGACGAAAGAGAAGTAGTCAGGCTTAGGACTGCTGCCAGTGCTTGGAATCAAAGACACCGTGTAAGGCTTACTACTCGCACCGTGTATGAAGATGGAATTAAAAAGCTAAGAGTATGGAGGGTTGCCTAATGCAAAAGTCTACTAATGAAGACGTAGAAAACTTTTATCAACAACCACGCGTAATGAACTATTACGATTTAAAAGAAGCCAACGATTACGCCATAGAAAACAACTTCAACAGAAGTATAAATCTAGATAAGTTCACTAACACTATAACTAAGTTCGGGTACAACTATAAAGATTTATCTTACCCTGTTATGCCCTTAGTTATACATGAACACGCTCAAGGTAAAAAGGTAGAGCCTCATGTACGAGTAAAAATAGTAGGACCTTTTGATGACGATACAGGTCTTGTGGTTCAGGCGATACTTGATTGTTCTTTTAGTGTCTTCAATAGAATCCCTGTGTATGATATGGAGAAACGCAAACTTATCAGTATGAATTAAGCTATACTATGTATATGGATTACGACACTATAGAAGAATATTGGAGAGCTGAGGAATATGCTACTCCGCTAGACATTATTATACTAAGTAACCAAAACGAAAGTCTAGATAAATTTATAAGACGCAGAGATGTAAGCTTAGTATTAATCATTGCTTTTAAACACCTTAATGAAGAAAAAACTTACACCTAAACAAGAAAAATTTGCACAGAACGTCGCAAAAGGAATGTCGAAAAAAGACGCTGCGATAGATGCTGGGTACAGTGAAAAGAATGCTGTCAAAGCAGGGTATGTTTTAGCAAGTGACGACAACCCACTAGTACAGCAAAAGATTCAAGCCTTACAAGAAAAAGCCAGTAAGAAAGTGGAGCTAGATTTAGCTACTCACCTTACAGACTTAAAAGATATACGTGAAGGAGCTATGCGTAATGGAGCATGGTCTGCTGCAGTGGCTGCGGAAGTGGCTAGAGGTAAAGCAGCAGGACTGTACGTCAACCGTAGTGAGTTGACCGTCAACCGTGTGGACGTTATGTCAAAAGAAGAAGTACTAGAACGTATGAAACAACTCTACCATGATACAGGTGGGATACTACCGACTGGTAAAGTTATAGAACTAGAGAAAGAAGAAACAGAACATGTCGAATATACACTACCTAAAAGGAGCGCTGAAACAGTTCAATCCGACGTTTGACCGTTGGGACGAACCTGTTGTACGTAAAACTAAGAACGGTATGGTTTATGGTAGACCGTCCCGTGGCTTTGGTGATGCACCGTTTGAGTATGCTGGTAAGCATATGGATCCTGAACCGTGGACTAACAGGTATTTCATGCCCAGTATAAAAACTGCAGCTGAGGAATTAGCTTCTGCCATATACGATAAAGAAGTCAAGTTTACTTTTTGTTTGTGTGGGTTATACCCTGATGAGAAAGGCATACCCCACCACAGTGATACTGTACCCACACCAGAAGATATCGTTGTATCAGTGAGTTACGGTGCTCCACGTGTGTTTACTTGGAGAAGATATCAAAACCCTATCAAAGATCATACTAACACTAGTGACATATATTTTAAAGAGAACTTTTTAAAAGAAGAAACTCACTATATTCTAGAACATGGGGACGTCATAATGTTTGACGGCTGTAGTCAATTACGCAGTACTCATGCAGTACCAGACCTACCCATGGCAGAAGAAAGAATAAACTTAACATTTAGGACAGGATTATGAAACCATTAAAGAAAATTGATGATATACTAAAGGCAGGAAGACTACATAAAGTTATAAAGATAGCTCTAGGTGGTAAGAAGAAAAATGTCAAAAACAAAAAACTTAAAACATAAACAAGTAATGAAGCTTGTTGTCATGACAGAAGAAGACGTCTTTGGCGATAAGCAAACTTTGGCTGAGATGATGGAAATAGTAGCTGACGCAATCAAACAAAAGCGTTTCTACTTTGAATTAATAAATCCCGCGAAAAAATAATCAGCCTTTATTTTAAAGATTTAGCTTTATTCAAAAGCTAATCTAAGGCTAAATAACTATATAAACTAACTATAAGGAAAGTACAATGAAACCAAAACTGAGACTCGTGAGTAATAATCCCGACCTTAAAACTTACTACGTTCCCTTTACTACCATGCAAGTAGATTACTATCCAGTAAAAGCTACGTCACCAGAACAAGCTATACTCAAAGCTAACGACGGTGAGTTTGAGCGTATAGAGAAACGTGTATCTTTAACCGAGACTAAAAGCAACGTGGTGTATGACCATCTAGACATAGACCATAACGAGGCTCTGTGTAGAAATATAGATATCTATGACATAACTGAAAGGTCATACGATGATATTTTTAAAAACGGTTGATGTAACTTATACTTTAGTTATAAATAATTTAAGGAGAAAATTATGTTAAACGAAAACCAAAAGCTACTAGAAGCCATAAAGGTAGTAAACGAAGCAGTTAAGGATATACTCGACAAAGAGGAAGACCCTCAAAAAGGTGCGTCACTTAACTCTAGTATAGAAATGGTCACTGTAGCTGTTAGCGGTTATACGCTACTAAAAGAAATGATGACTCTACCTTTACCTAGTGAAAAAATAGCTAATGAGTAACGGACATATAAATCAAGATACTTGTCTACATGACTGGCGAGACTCTTATTATATAAATTCATCAGCGACCTTGTCACCTTCTCACGAGTGTGAGAAGTGTGGCTTACGAACTCATCAAAAGGGGGAGCGTTCTATTATCCCCTTACATATACCTGTTCCCCCTGACGATGATTAAACTTTGTGCTTCCTGCGGTAAAGAGCTTCCTGAACGTAAACAGGGCGGAACTAAATTCAGGAAGTACTGTTCTAAAAAATGTCTAAAAGAATGGGGATATAACCAATATAAATCCGTATACAAAGCAGCAGGACTCGGTGAAGGTGGACCGTCTGGCATTTATGAAGGGGAATACACCACTAACACCTATGCTTGTTCTTATGATGAGTATCCTGTTGATCCTGAAATACTAGCCCAAGCTGAGTTGAACGAAGCTAGAAGTGATAACACATACAGGGCATCACTTTCAAAAACTAAAGGCATGCGTATGAACAGAGGTGGTAAAAGCTGGGGCAGACCAGTATCAATTAGAAACCTCAATAGGTTCACTTAAAACTTTCCGAACATACTTTACTTTCCTATACTCTTATATATCATTTATATATTAGTAATTAATTAATGGAGAAAATTATGAGTAAGACTAATACAGCTACTAAGAAAAAAAGTTTACTTAGTAGTGCTAAGCAGCAAGTAAAAGCTGCGAAAACTACACCGAAAGTTAGATTCGGTAAATTCGACCCTGATGCTAAATTAAAAGCTACAGGCAAGAAAGTAACAGCAGAAGCTAATAATAAAAGAGTGGAAGCTGTTGACGGCAAGACTGTTCGTGACGCTATCGCGACTGGCTTGTATTCTATGGCGGACTTAAGATATGACATTGAAAAGGTCAAAACTCTCGAGATCGTTTAGATTACCTCCTCAAAAAGTGGGGTTTATAAAAGCCCCACTTTCCTTTATTTTCCCTTTGATCAACGCTAAATTTTACTATATAAATAATTACCTAGGAGGTATATATGAAAGAAGTTAAGGATGGGTTACGTGCTATACTCATTGACCCTTTTAAAGAAAAAATAAGAGTCGCGTATTTACCACGTGATACTTACATAGAAGAAATAAAAAAGTGGATGGAAGTTGACTTAATTGATATCGTCACGGTTAACGAAAATAACCAAATGGTACTTGATGACGAAGGCTTACTAAAGTCAAACAACCGTTTTTTCCACTGGTCACCTTTAGCCACCGCTTATGCTGGTAAAGCAGTAATAGTGGGTTACGATAAGGACGGTGAAACTACTGACGCTAGTTATCACTTGCCTGTAGTTGAAGACGAGTTAGTTGAGTGGTTACCTGAAGGGTTCACTAAAAAACCATACATGCAGTTTGTGGGTCTATGAGTAATTTATTTAACGAACTATTTTTAGAAAACGAGTATCAAAAAGGTCTAGCCTTCTTTGAGAAGCTAGATACCGAGTCAAAGCGACGTAGATACCTAAAACATTTTAATGCCACTAGCAAAGAAGAGTTTGCTAAAAAGTGGGCGAACAGAGAACTGTATAACCGAGGCAACTAACTATGACGCAATATAAAACCATAGTAGAAGAACGTAGGCAGGAACTAGATTACTCTAGGCACAACCGTCCTACATGGGTCAGGGATTTAAGTAACGATTACTGGGACTTATATTACCCTGACGGTAGCATCATTCGCACCTACAAAGATAAACGTAGGAAGGATGAAGTTATCAAGGAGGCTTTTTGTTAGTGGGTTTTTTACCTCCTTATTTAATCCCACTAACCGACCCAGAGTTATGGCATGAGTAACTCTATACTACAAGACTGGCTCACTTGTGGTCGCAACGAGCCACTTAAATTATGAAGACAATTATTTTATTAGCAATATCATTATTCATAGGCATCAACATAGTATGCATGGGCATAGCTTTAGTTGCCTTACATTACACTAAAGACAGGGAGTTATAATGTACAAAGAAAAAGACTTAGTTGCCTTAGAGCATCTTATTACTAAATGGGCTAGAGAACGTGGTCTACTGACCGCTGACGTTCAGCCTGAAAAACAAATGTTAAAGCTAGTTGAGGAAGTAGGCGAGCTCGCCAAAGGTGTAGCCTACCGAGACAAGTGGTCTAGCTCTGACGGTATCGGTGACGTGTTTGTGTGTTTAGTTGTACTGGCTGAGCAGTTAGATATGACCTTAACTGAGTGTGTTAACCAAGCTTATGATGAAATTAAAAACCGTAAGGGAGTACTAGAAGATGGGCTGTTTAAAAAAGAAAATGATATACCTTAACCATCTAGGGCATCGCGGTTAATATTATATAAATAATTAAAAGGAGATAATTATGCAAAAAGAAGCCATATTTAGTGTCCCCGATAAGGGGGAGTGTATTAGAGTTACTAACTCGCCTAAGTATGATGGCTTGTGGTACATTGATAGTGCTACTCGCTATTTAGAACGTGAGGTAAAGAAGGGTGTTTACGACGTCCACACTACCTTAAGCAATGACCGTGTGCTACAACAACTCTATTACGAGTTGGGTAACCGCAAGTGGGGTAGCGTAGGTCAAGATGATTTATTGGAGGGGTACGACCTAAATAAGTATGAGTAAACCTATTGTAAACATGCTACCTGTACGTAGACAACTAGACTATTGTGACGGCTGTCAACAGATGGGAGAGGCACAAGTGAGCGGTGTTAAACGTCATCGTAACTTACCTTTAGATACGTGGCTCGTGGAACTACATTGTGAGGAGTTTACTAGTACTCCTGAGACCGTACTCTGTGCTAACTGTATTGAAGACGCCAGTAAAGAAGAGTTCATGAAACTTACTAAAACCGACCACTACCAAGGAATAAAAATATGAGTGTAGGTTGTTGCAACGAGTGTGGCTATAAAGCTGATTACATCATAGATAAAAATAACTATGAGGCTCATGGCTACGAAGATTTAGATAAAGTACCGCAAGACAAAATATTGTGCGGTGCTTGTTATGAAGCGAGTGAAACAAATTTATTTATTTTTGGGAGTGAATATGAGTAGACTTAAAGATTTATTAATAGACTTTGAGCAAGACGTTCCTACCGCTCTTGAGAAAGCTGTAGACTTTGATTCGTTTAGGAAAAATATGTGTAAGATTAATCCTCTTTACGAGCTTAATATGTGGAAGGATGAGCTAAAAGACGCTTACTTTAAAGGTAGCCCTAGTAGATGAGTTATATAGGGCTTAATGTGAGCGTTTTTAAGGCTTTGATTTACTTAGCCCTACTTACCCCTAACCCCTATACATCAAACGGTGTGACCGCCTAAAAGATTATTAACATGATACTTAACCATCAGCTAGATCGCGCTTACTATAAATTATTAATAAATAGCGTTACGGAGGAGGTAACTATGAATATAAAAAATATGTATACGGAGGAAGGCTGGTCTAAACCTAAAGGTGACGGCAGTGACTTTCAAATACTGGAAGATTTATCTAAGCTTCCTAACCACCTAAAAGATGAATTAGGTTTTAATTTATCTACCGACCGTTATTACGGTCTATATATTAAGCACGTAGATGAGTACTGGACTCATAGTAATTACATCACGGTTACTTATCTTACGCTTGATATGGGCGGTGCTAAACACTACATGAGGCATACCCCATGAGTAGTGTACCGTGTAGCATTTGTAAATTGACTAAGCTAAGTCCAGAGCGTGCAGCTCTGGGCTATAGCACTTGCTTAAGTTGTGGTGAGGAGTTTGCTCAAAAGTTAGCGAACACACGTAGAAAGCAAGTAGCACCTGCTTATAATAAAGGTGCTTACCAATACATAACGACTAATGATCTTAAGACTATTGGTCGTTAGAGCGCTGGGTGTTCTCCTCCAAACTGTATATTCCAGCGCAAAGAGGTGGGGCGTATAACCAGCGTCCTTAAAAGCGAGAGTGGTTCACTTGTCCTCGACTAAACGAACCACTAGTTTAGTGGTGTGTGAGGGTATAGTAGCTACACGTACACTTAATGAGGACCAAAAGCAGTTGCGTACCTAATCCTCGCCACGCCTTATTAGGAGAAAGATATGAAAATAACTATTAATGAAAAACATTATAAAGAGTATCAAATACGTAAAATCAACAAAACTGTATGGTACGCCACCGTTACAGCAACCAGCTGGGAAAACGCTGAGGAAATAGGTCATACCGACCTTGACGTAAACTGGGAGCTACAAACTGAAAACGATGATATAGATGTAATGGGTAGCCCTAACGATCATGAAGTACCTAATAGCGGAGAACACTATGACCCTTATTGATTTTATTTTAACCTTAATGCTTAGCGCGTTGCTAGTGAATATNTTTCTCAATGACTAAAATTAACTATGTTTTTGGTTGGTTCTCCGTGGACTGTCTGCCTAAGTCCTTACGGATTAAACTATACCATCAAACCGATCGCCCTTAAACTATATTTATAGTTAATTAATAAAGGAGGAACTAACTATGAACAAAAGTATTATTAAATTATACGCGGAGGGTAACACTATTGAGTCTTACGAGTACGGTACTGTACGTTGTATCGAGTGCGGAACGACGAGTAGCCTTATGAGTGTAGAATCAGGAGCCGAAGATGAAACAGGGTGCGACCACCAGACGTTTCTAGTTTGTCAACCGTGTTATGATGATCAAGACCGCCCTTACGAGTGTACACCGCTTGCTGTTAAAAGACCGATAGGCTGGGAGTAATAACCATGAAAGAACTCATTGATACTAAAAATTTCATCACGGAGCTTAAAACTAACGCAGGAGACTACCCTGATGCTGTACGAGTGGTTGCTGTTATAGAAGACATTCTAGCTTTTAAAAACCCAACTAAAGTTGGTTGGTATTTTAGCGAGGTTCATGGAGAACAAGACACCATCGAAGATTATCTAGAAAGGCTTACTTTTCATACGGTGTATGATAGCTCAAGGATTCCTGGTATTGGCGAGTATAATATTGTTTCAATAGCCCAGGATGAAGAAAAAATTAGCCCTTGCTTTGTTGTAGCTATTAGTTTAAATGGCTCTAGATTAGCGTCCGCTCTAACAGAATACATTAGGTTTTAAACCTATTGCTATTATAGGGAACTCTTCGAGGAAATAATTTTTTTCGTTTTTCAAGCTGTTTAGCCAATAAGCCAATAACCATAGTCCGTGGAGCATCGTGGTTACGATGTTTATAGAGGTTATTGGCTGAGCTATTACCGACCTATTGGCTGTGAGGAGGTAATAGGGTAGGTTATGGGTGGTTCGTGGTCTACCGAATATAAAAGCATGTAACAGTTTTTACTGGAGACATAGAGCTCTCCACTGATCCCTATATAGCTGGAACTAGGAAAGGGTCGGGACACGGACAACGAACAAAAATCTATGGACCACACACCAAGGACATTTGTCCTTCCTCCACCGATCATGATCTGTGTATTTTGGGGAATCAGCCAATACCGACAATACGATTCTAAGGTGAGTGGACCACGATCTGCCGTCCGTGCATAAAAAAGGGCGGTACTATGACCGCCCTCCGTAAAGCTTTAGTCGCTCAATTTAAGGCTACCGATTTTTTGAATATCGTAGTTTAAATGAGTTTTAGCTCCCTTCGGATAAAGGGTAGCATAATGAGCTAACGCCTGATCGTAGGTCATGCCTTTTACAGCTTTAGCCCTACTGACGTTATGATCAGCCCTAGCTTTACCAGGGATATAAGTTAAAGTTTGAGCTTTAACATTAGGCGCTACCGATTTAGTAGCTTTTTTAGTATTAGTCATAATTACCTCCTATTAACTAATTATAGAGTTATTATAACGCCGATCGTAGTCAAAGTATATAGCTAATATATAAAAAGTATAAAAAGACTTAGATCGCAAAAAGTTAGTAAGTACTTACTTTTTTGTCCGCTGACGCGGATCCACAGCGGTCCGCTGACGCGGACCACAGGACACCGAGCTGTGTCCCAGGGATTATAATGTATTATAAGTGGAGATTATGATCGCGCTCGCCTCGCTACGCTCGGCGACACACGCACCACAGGACAAGGACACAGGACATATGTCCTTCGCCATACAGCTGTGGTCTGTGGATGGTGATCAATATAAATATAAATAAAAAAGGGCTACCTTTTACGGTAGCCCTTTAACCTTAACTACTAGGTTTTAGACTTTTAATTTTGAATATATCGTAGTTAAGGTGAGTTTTAGCGCCTTTAGGGTAAAGCGTACCGTAGTACTCAAGCGCTTTAGCGTAAGTCATACCTTTGACGGCTTTAGCGCGTTTACTATTATGTTCCGCCCTAGCCTTACCGCTAACGTAAGTTAGGATAGGGTTAGCCTCCGCTATATTAGTTACCGTAACCTCGGTAACGTTAGGGCTAACGGTAGCGTTAGCTTTTTTAGTATTAACTTTAGTCATATTTACCTCCTTAAGGTTTAATTAGTTAGTTAATATATTTATTATATATAAGTAGTATATAAAGTAAACCCCCTTTATAAAAATAACTAGGGTAATTTATTTATACCCCCCGCTTATAACCTATTATAAGCTACGCTTATATCTCGGCGGTCGCGCCTGACGGCGCGACACACGACACATAGTCCTAGAAACTACCCCCCACCCCCCTTATGAGTATAACGTATATAGTAAGCGCTCTAGCCATAATGTCGAGACTCATAACATATTGACTTTACTTTTGACCTCTCTACTATAGAATAGGGACTCCTAGACAAAATTTTTTGCAAAATTTTTTTAGATATGAGAGAGTATTTTAAATCCATTACTGAAGTCTGTCCCTTCAGCCTACAATACTTTGACTCAGGCAGAATACCCATACTTGAATATTCAGAGACATTAGTACGCGAACTATATGACGAACTTGACAAGTATCCTGCCATTCTTTTTAAAGTTCATACCTCGATCTGTCGCCACACACTAGAGTCCACGGCACACGAACTAGCAGACGAATATCCCGATGCCGAGTGGTTTTGGTCACACCCTGCGGAAGGTGGTCACTCGTCCCCTGTCCCTGTAGTAATAATGCAAAATAAATTACACTTAACAAACGCAAGAAAAACATTTAAACTAATCCGTAATGGCAAGTAAATGGGCGAGTAACGCAGTAGTAATCAATCATGTCAAAAAGAAGACGAGCATTGGTTCGTCGCCCTTGTCCTATGGCGCTGGTATGAACAAGCGTAAAAAAGCTAACATTAAAAAATACCGAGGTCAAGGTAGATGAAGAAGAAAAAAGCTAAACCTAAAAGACCAGGACTCTGGGCTAATATACATGCTAAACGTAAACGTGGTGAACGCATGCGTAAGAAAGGTGCCAAAGGTGCACCGACCGCTGCCCAGATGCGCGCAGCAAAACTTGGTTCTAAAAGGAAAAAGAGGAAATAATTATGGCGAATGAAAGAGAAATGATGTTAAGCGGAATGAAGATAGAACCTACTAATCCGCTTGAGCTTATGAACCCTTTATATAAGTTTGACTCAATGATAGGCAGAGCAGCCATGGAGTTTGCTGGTCCTGGAAAATTTAAGTCAGCTTTAAAACTTATACCTTTAACTATAGACAAGGGTCGTAACTTAAGTGCACTTATGAAGTTTGACGACGAACTCATGAAGCTCAACCCAACCGAACAAAAAGAACTAGCGACTCTTGCTTTACCGCGTCTACAACAAGGGCTTGATAAAATACGGAGCACTTATAATTCAGACGTGATGGGTAATAAAAAAGCCACTGCTAGTTTAATAAGTAGTCTAGACATGAATAAACAAGACTACGGTAGCCTAATGCGTAAAATACAATCTATTGTTGATGGTACGTACAAGCCTATGAACAAAGGTGGTATAGCTACGTTGATGCCTAACAATGGCTGAGCAAAAAGTTTTCCCTATTGATCCGTCAACCTTAAGTTGGCGCGACAAACTCCGTAACCTAGCCACAACTAGATACGGTTACACAGGTAAACAATTAGCTGAAGCCATACTAGGGGAAAGCGAAGAAGAAAAATATATGAACTATCTAGAAAAGATAGAAGCTGGGTTACTTCCCCCACCTAAAAATTTTACAAGCAACCGTCCTGTTTCTGATATGTTCGGCGGTGAAGGTATTTCAGATATAGGTCTACTAGACGCAACTCTAGCAGGTATAAGTGGCATGGCGATACCTAAACTAAGTACTGCTGCAGCTCTCACTGAATCAGGAGTATTAGGTGCTGACGCTGTAGGGGAATATAGAAAAGGTAACACAGTAGGTGCTGCTATTATGGGTACGTTAGCAGGAGTACCACCTTTATTAAGGTATACCAACCCAGTTAAAAACACATCAAGTAAAGAAGTAGCAGAAGAAGTTCAACCTGACCTACAAAGAAGAAAAGTAAGTCAAGGTTTAGGTATAGGTGCTTTAGCTGCACCTTTTATGACAGACCCTGTTATGGGAGTTGGTAAAGGTTTATTAAAAGCTAGTCCAATACAAGCAGCAGCAAAGTTAACTCCTCCCACACCTGCTCTTTCAAATACAGACTTAGGTTGGATTTCACCGTTAATTACTGATTATTCAAAACTTGTAGAAGGTACTCGTCGAGGACTGCAAAAAGAACTAGGTGAAAGATATGTACCACCAGACATTGATTACTCTATATCTAATATGTTGTACAAGCTTAATGGAACTAAAAATTTAAACGAACTAAGTTATAAGGATATAAAAAATATTTTCTTAAAATCTGCAGATGAGGAAGCTTCTGGGTTCGCTAAGTCTGGGGAACGTTTATATAAAGAAATGTACGATTTGTTTTCTAGTGATGAATACATAAAAGCTGTGTTAGAGACCTATGAAAATGCTAAAAACGTCATTAAAAATGACCCTACGGTTAAAAAATTAAGCGATAAATTCATTAACGCAGAACAAGAAATAATGAAATTACCAGGAGGTTTCAGTAATCCTACTGCGTACAAAACTTCTGCTTATGCTCGTATGGATGAGGCTGATGACCAGTTAACAGACTATATTAATAATAAGTATTGAAAAAAGAATTACTAGAACAACTACCTGAGGATATCCTCAAGGAACATTTAGAACTTACCCAAAGGTTAGCTGAACTTGAACGTGTTGAGCAGTGTCAGAATAATTTTTTAGACTTTGTTAAAAGCCAATGGCCACAATTTATTGCAGGTGCTCACCATGCTAAAATGGCAGATGCTTTTGACCGCATCGCTTCTGGTAAAATAAAAAGACTGATTATTAATATGCCTCCGCGTCATACTAAAAGTGAGTTTGCTTCTCACTTCTTTCCTGCTTATTTAGTAGGACGTAACCCTAACTTAAAAATACTACAAGCCACCCACACCGCAGATTTAGCAGTTAAGTTCGGTAGAAAGATTAGGGACTTAATGTTAACGGAAGACTTTCAAAAAGTTTTTCCTGACGTACTTATAAACCCAGACTCAAAAGCAGCAGGTAAATGGGAAACACAAGACAAGCGTGATCCTAAATTAAAAGGCGAGTATTACGCAGCAGGTGTTGGGGGTGCTCTAGCTGGTAGGGGTGCGGACTTATTTATTATTGATGACCCTCACTCCGAACAAGACGCCATGAACCCAAGAAGCATGGACGACACTTACGAGTGGTACACTTCTGGTCCAAGGCAACGTTTACAGCCAGGAGGCTCTATAGTTATAGTCATGACCAGATGGAACGTGAATGATTTAACAGGTAGACTTTTAAAAGATATGGCTCGTGACCCTAAAGCGGATCAATGGGAAGTTATAGAACTACCTGCCATTCTGCCTAGTGGCGAACCACTGTGGCCAGAGTATTGGTCAAAGGAAGAATTAGAAAGTGTAGAAGCTACGTTAAGAGGTGGTCCAAAGTGGCACGCTCAATACATGCAGAATCCAAGTTCCGAGGAAGGTGCTTTAATTAAACGTGAGTGGTGGCAACCTTGGAACAATGAACGTCCACCACGGTGTGAATATTTAATACAAAGTTACGACACCGCATTTTTAAAACGTGAGATGGCGGACTACTCTGCTATAACCACGTGGGGAGTATTTTATCCAGAAGGCAGTTTAGGTGAAAACTTTTATGACGGTAACGTACCTCATATAATTTTACTAGACGCGATTAAAGGTAGGTATAGTTTTCCTGAACTTAAAGCTATCGCCCTTGAACAATATCATGAGTGGCAACCTGACGTAACTATCATAGAAGGTAAAGCTAGTGGTATGCCTTTAACTCAGGAACTACGTAACATAGGTATCCCTGTCCAGAACTTTACTCCTTCAAAGGGAAATGATAAAGTAGCTAGGGTAAATGCTGCTGCTCCATTATTTGAGTCAGGTATGGTTTGGGCTCCTGATACTAAATGGGCGAATGATGTTATAGAGGAGTGTGCTATGTTTCCTGCTGGTGATCACGACGACCTAGTAGACTCAACCACTCAAGCACTATTACGTTTTAGGCAAGGTGGTTTTGTAAAACTACCGAGTGACTATGAAGACGAAGAACTATATCCCAAACGAAAAATAAGTTATTATTAAACCATGGCAGTAGAAAGAAAAAATTTGCAAGAGGGTGGTCTCCCTCAAGAAGTAGAAGACGTCATTGAAGAATCTCTAGAAGTTGAACTTCCAGAGGAGATGAACGTACAAGGTGAGATGACCTCGGCTTTTGAAGTAGATCCCGCAGGTAACTTAGTACCTCTATTTGAAGAAGAGGAAATAGTTATAACCGAACACCAAGTAAACTTAGCAGAAGTTATTGACGAGATGTCTTTAGCAAGTTTGTCAGGCGAACTTTTAGATGCGTATGAAAGCGATAAAGATTCACGTAAAGATTGGCTTGATGTATTTACTAAAGGCTTAGACTTACTAGGTATAAAAACAGAAGAACGTGAAGACCCTTTCCCTGGNGCTACAGGTGTACATCACCCTTTATTAAGTGAAGCGGTAACACAGTTTCAAGCTCAAGCTTATAAAGAGTTACTTCCTAGTGGAGGTCCTGTAAAAACAAGGATCATGGGTAATGAAAGCCCAGAAGCTAACTCACAAAGTCAACGTGTAAAAGAATTTATGAACTATCAGATCACTGAAGTTATGCAAGAGTATGACCCAGAGATGGATAGTTTATTATTTTACCTACCGTTAGCTGGTAGTGCATTTAAAAAAGTGTACTACGATAACCTTTTAGGTAGAGCTACCAGTAGATTAGTTAAGGCAGAAGACTTAGTTGTGTCTTACGAGACTACAGATTTAGAAACTAGCCCACGTTTTACTCACGTTATCAGTATGACAGGTAACGATTTAAAGAAATTACAGATGAACGGTACTTACCGTGACGTACAAATCGGTGAAGCAGGGGTAGATTTAGAATATAACGAAGCAAAAGAGAAGATTGATGACCTACAAGGCATACAACCTCCTCTAGCTGACTATACAGAGTACTCAGTTTTAGAGTTACACGTCAATTTAGAGCTACCTGACATAGATAATTACGGTTTTGCTGTACCTTATATAGTAACAATCCTTGAAGATAGTGGTGAAATACTGTCTATTAGACGTAACTGGGAGCAAAATGACGAATTATTCCGTAAAAAAGAGTATTTTGTACATTATAAGTTCCTTCCAGGACTTGGATTTTACGGTTTTGGCTTAATTCACATGATTGGAGGGCTTACTAAGTCCGCTACATCAGTTTTACGTCAATTAATTGACGCTGGTACGTTAAGCAACCTACCTGCAGGGTTTAAAGCACGTGGTATGAGAGTACAAGGTGAAGATGAACCCTTACGCCCAGGAGAATTTAGGGATGTTGACGTTCCAGGAGGCACAATCCGTGATGCATTGATGCCTTTACCTTATAAAGAGCCTAGTAATGTACTNGCTCAGCTATTNGGAGTCATTATTGACTCAGGTAGAAGGTTTGCCAGCATAGCAGACATGCAAGTAGGNGATATAGGTAGTCAACAACTNCCTGTGGGTACTACTGTAGCCATGTTAGAACGTGGTACTAAGGTTATGTCAGCTATACATAAACGTTTACACTTCGCTCAGAAAAAAGAGTTTAGATTACTAGCTGGTATTTTTAGTAAAAGCTTACCTCCTATATATCCTTACGATGTTCCAGGAGCCTCACGTGAAATAAAAGTCACAGATTTTGACGACAAGGTCGATATACTGCCTGTCAGTGACCCTAATATATTTAGTATGGCACAAAGAGTTATGTTAGCTCAGCAAGAACTACAGATGGCACAAGCAGCACCTCAAATCCACGATTTACGGGAAGCCTATAAGCGTATGTATGAAGCTTTAGAAGTTAAAAACATTGACGCTATATTACCACCTGTACAAGAGATACCGCCTCGTGATCCTATAAGTGAACAACAAGCAGCAATGACAGGTCAACCTATCAAAGCTTTTGAGTTCCAAAATCACGAAGCTTATATAGGCGCACATAGTTCCTTCTTACAGAATCCTATGATGGCACAAAACCAAACTGCACAACTTGCTATAAGTGCCAACATACAAGAACACCAAGCTATGCTTTATAAACAACAGATAGAGCAGGTACTAGGTCAACAACTACCAGAGCTAGGCGCTCAAATACCACCTCAAGTGATGAATGAGTTAGCACAACTTGCAGCTCAAGCTACACAGGTAGTAACAGGTCAAGCTCAAGCTATGGCTCAGGCGCAGGCTAACGCACAGACTAATCCTATAGTGGAATTAAAACAACAAGAAATAGCACAAAAAATGCAGTCAGATGCCTTAAAATCTCAAGTAGATTTAGCTAAAATAGAATCTAATGAAGCTATCGCAGAAATGAAGATAGCTCAAGATAGGGAGGAGGCTCTCATGAAAGAAAAAGAGAGCATCCGCAAAACTTACTCTGAGATACTCAAGGACGTAAGAGACTCAGACAATCAAAACAGAGGAATATAAAATGCCAGGATCAAGAGCAATGTTTGCAAAAATGATGAAGAAAAAAGCAACTAAAAAGAAGAAAAAACCAGTTGCTAAATTACGTGGTGGTGCCATGAAACTGAAGAGTGGTGGTAAAGCCAAAAAACGTGGTAAGAAAAAAGCCACAAAGAGGAAATAATTATGAAAGAAGTAAAAGTCAAAGGTCCAAATAAAATTGACTTATCTCAACCTGTTAAGGTCGGGGATATACTTTACAAAAAAGTATTTGGTATGGGTAAAGTTAAAACTCAAGGGACAGGTGCTGCAACTCAAGGCACACAACACAACGCTGATTGGAGTGGTAAAGAATAATGCCTTTTAAAGATTATTCAGAAAAACAGAAACAACTTGCTGGTATAGCAGAGCCTAAAAAAGTTTTAGACGGCAAAGATTTTGCTGCACTAAGAAAAGGCAAAGCTAAAATGAAGCATGGTGGTGAACCTAATTCAGTTATGTGTAAAGGTCAAGGTAAAGTTAGTAAAAAGAAAGTTACTAAATTAACTTAAAAGAGTTATAATTTTTTGAAATGGCTGAATACAAAGGCAAAAAAGTTACACTTAATAAACCGAGACGTATTAAGAAAGGCGATCCAGGGTATGGTAAAAAGACTAGAGAAGTTTTTGTACTAGACAATGGAAGAGTCAAACGAGTAACTTTTGGTGACCCTAAATTAGGAGCGCATCCAGGAAATAAAAAACGTAAAAAATCCTATTGTGCTCGTAGTAAAAGTTTAGGTAACGATAGAACTAAAGCTAATTATTGGTCTCGCAAGCAGTGGAAATGCTGATAGATAAATTAAAGAAACAAATAGCAGAAAGAAAAGAACAATTAACCCAAACTCTAGCGAGTGGTAGTGTTCAAAACTTTGAAGATTATCAAAAAGTCGTAGGCGAAATAACAGGTCTGTCGTTTACGGAGTTCTTAATTAGTGACCTGCATAAGGATATAGAAAATGAATAAAGAAGTGAAAGCTTTTGGTAAAGGTGGTGAGCCGATACCTAATACAGTCAACCGTTTTGAAAACAAAGAACCAGAAGTGGTTGAAGAAAAGGAAGACTTAAAATTTACCCCCGACTCTGTTCAAGACGACTCTAGTTTAAAAGAACAACTCCCTACCCCCACAGGCTACAGACTATTAGTTTTACCTTTCAGTAGAAAGCAGAAAACTAAAGGTGGTTTATACTTAGCTAATGAAACATTAGAAAAAGAACGTATAGCCACTAATGTAGGATACGTAGTATCACTTGGTCCAGATGCATACGCTGATAAGGATAGATATCCTGGAGGTGCATGGTGTCAAGAAGGGGACTGGGTGATCTTCGGCAGGTACGCAGGAGCACGAATCAAGATTGAGGGTGGCGACTTGCGTTTATTAAACGATGATGATGTATTAGCTGTGATCTCTGATCCTGAAGACGTAGTGTCTGGCTAATATAAATCACGCAACTATAGGAGCAAAACATGGCAGAAGAAGCCTTGCAACAAGAAGTAGAACAGGAAGAGTTAACGGAAGTTGAACTACCTGAGTCTGAAGAAGAGACGGAAGAAGAGGTTGTTGAAGAGGAAACTCAAGAGGAACCTAAAGAAGAAGCAAAAAGTGACTCTAATGAGATAGAAGACTATAGCGAAAGCGTACAAAAACGTATAGCTAAGTTGACTTATAAAATTAGAGAAGCTGAAAGACGTGAGCAGGCAGCAGTGGATTATGCTAAGTCTGTTCAAGACGAATTAAATAAAACCAAAAATAAACTTTCAAAAACTGATCAAAACCTTTATGATGAGTATAAAGGTAGAGTTGGTTCTCAATTAGGAGCTGCACAAGACCGATATAAAAGGGCTTATGAGAATGGTGATACAGACGCCATGTTAGAAGCTCAAAAAGATATTGCTAAATTAGCAGTTGAAGAAGAAAGTTTAAATCGAGTCAAAGCTAAAGAATCAACCGAGACCGAACAACCTGTTGAAAATGTTGAAGAAGTTATCAATGAAAAGGTACAAAGTCAACAACCACCACAGGTACAGCCAGACCCAAAGGCTCAAGAGTGGGCTAAAAAGAATGACTGGTTCGGTAACGACGTAGCTATGACTACTAGTGCTTTTGCTTTTCATAGGCAACTAGTAGAACAAGAAGGTTACGATCCTACTTCTGATGATTATTATGCAGAAGTAGATAGAAGGTTAGCTGAGGCTTTTCCTCATAAGTTAGGAAAGACTCAACAGAACACAGTGAACGAGGTTGTAGCTGGTTCAAGTAGAGGATCTACTACAGCAAGAACACGGTCACGTAGGAAAGTACAACTCACACCGAGTCAGGTAGCAATAGCAAAAAGATTAGGTGTGCCACTAGAAGAATATGCTAAGCATATTAAGGAGTAAAAAATGGTAGAAGATAAAAATACTACTAAAACAGATCGAAACTCCAGATCTGCAGAAACTCGAGAAAATAAATCTCGTAGAAAACCATGGAGTCCACCGTCATTACTTGACGCACCTACTCCACCAGAGGGCTATGTATACAGATGGATACGTGAATCTATGGTGGGTCAACAAGATCAGGCGAATATGTCAAAACGTATTCGTGAAGGTTGGGAGCCAGTTATGGCTAAAGACCATCCTGATTTTGAATCCCCATCAATTGAAGAAGGTAAACATGCTGGTGTCATAGGAGTTGGTGGCTTAATCCTCGCAAAGATGCCGACTGAGACCGTTGCTGAAAGAAGAGCTTATTACTCTCAATTAGCTAACGATCAAATGGATGCAGTGGACCACAATCTTATGCGAGAGAGTAATCCTATTATGCCTATTGATCAACCCAATAGGTCTTCTAAGGTTACTTTTGGAAGCGGAGGTTCTAAAGGCTAGTTCTTTAGAACTATAATTTGAACTTATATTAACATATTAAGGTGATATAAATGGCTAATGTAAATGATCCTAATGGATTTACACCAGCGTACCACATAAGTGGGGGCACAATTAGACCATCCGAGTTCGCAATCCAAAGTGGAGCTACAGGTGATATTTTTTCAGGCGATGTAGTAAAACTTGCTAGTGGTTACGTTCTTCAGGGTGGTGCTACTGATGCACCACTAGGTGTGTTCTATGGTGTACAATACACAGCGACTGATGGTACACCAGTATGGTCAAGAAAATGGCCAAGTGCTACCACAACTCTAGGTTCTGCAGATGCTAAAGCATATGTATATGCTGATCCTGACATTGTATATGAGGCGCAGTACACTGGTACTCCTACTCAAGCAGATGTCGGTAAAGTACATACTATCTCTACAACTGCAGGTGATACTAACAACAACCGTTCGAAAGAAGGTGTGACTACTACTACAGCTAGTGGTATTGCTAAACAAGTTGGCTTCGTCGACAGACCTGACAACTCAATTGGGCAATATGCTAGAGGTTATTTTGTATTCCCAGCTTCTACTTTCGGTAACGACTAAAAGGTGATATAAATGGCAATTAATAGAGCTCAATTAGTAAAAGAACTCGAACCAGGATTGAACGCACTTTTTGGTTTAGAGTACGATCGTTATGAAAACGAACATGCTGAAATTTTTGATACTGAAAATTCTGACAGAGCTTTCGAAGAGGAAGTAATGTTGGCTGGCTTCGCACAAGCTCCAGTTAAAGGAGAAGGTGCTGCAGTTAGTTATGACACAGCTCAAGAAACTTTCACATCTCGTTACACCCATGAAACTGTAGCTTTGGCTTTCTCATTGACAGAAGAAGCAATCGAAGATAACCTCTACGATAGCCTATCTTCTAGATATACTAGAGCTTTAGCACGTTCAATGGCTAATACTAAGCAGGTTAAAGCTGCGAATGTTCTCAATAATGGTTTCTCAACTTCCTTCCCAGGAGGCGACGGCAAACCTTTATTAACTACTGACCACCCAACATTAACTGGTGGGGATCAGTCAAACGAACCTTCAACTGCTGCAGACTTGAATGAAACTTCCTTAGAGAATGCTTTAATTGATATTTCTCAGTTTAAAGATGAAAGAGGTATTAAAATCAATGTTCAAGCTAGAAAATTGATTGTACCACCTCAACTTCAGTTCGTAGCTGAGAGAGTACTTCAATCTCCAGGAAGAGTATCAACTTCTGATAATGATATCAACGCAATGAAAAACATGGGAATGTTCCCAGAAGGTTACGTTGTAAACCATTATCTAACAGATACTGATGCATTCTTCATCAAGACTGATGCTCCTAACGGTATGAAGCATTTCGTAAGATCACCTATGTCAACTGGCATGGAAGGTGACTTCGAAACAGGAAACGTTAGATACAAAGCTAGAGAAAGATATTCTTTCGGCTTTAGTGACTGGCGTGGAATGTATGGTTCACCAGGAGCTTAATCCTTTCGGGGTGGGATACTAGGTTGTATCCTTTTAAGGGGAACTCTATAGTTCCCCTTTCTTTTTTAACATTCCTACTTTACAATAAACTAAACCGAGATTAATTTGTTGCTTCAACTGGCTCGGCAGACTTACTCCAAAGATGAAGCAATATATTTAGTTAGGAGAAAATAATGGCTAAATCAACTTTTTCAGGTCCAGTCAAATCATTGGGTGGATTTATTTCAGCTGGTAATACAGCTGTGGTTAGCTTAACAGCTGACACATCAATAACCGTAGACGATCACGCAGGTAAAATACTTTTATGTAATGACGCTGATGGTAAATTTACTTTACCTTCTATTGTTACTACTGCACCTAGTGATCCTACAGACCCTAACCAATTAAATAACTTAGGTGTTACTTTTACTTTCGTGATTGTTACAGCAGCCACTGATTTAGATATCAAAACAGACGGTACTGATAAGTTTGTTGGTGGGTTATACACTGGTAAAGACGACTCAACTGGTAAAACATTTGTTTCTGGTGCATCAAATGATGTTATCACTATGAATGGTTCTACTAAGGGTGGATTAGCTGGTAGTATAGTTAAAGTTCACGCTATAGCAAGTGCAAAGTACGCAGTAGAAGGAATCATACTTGGTTCTGGAACTATAGTAACACCATTCGCTGACGCGTAATCTAGGAGAATAATATGGCAGATGCAGTAACTTCAACAACTCTGTCAGATAGTGATAGGTCAGCTGTTATTCAGCTGACCAACACATCCGATGGTACAGGTGAGTCAGCAGTCACTAAGGTTGATGTAAGTGCTTTAGCAGCAAGGAAAAGCGATGGTGCAGTATGCACAGGAGTTAGGTTAGCTAAAATAGTTTATTCAACTTTCGGTATGAGCGTCAAACTTTTATGGCACGCTACTACTAATACTATTTGTTGGGATCTAAACTCAGATTATACTACTGATGAAGACTTCACAGAGTTCGGCGGTATACGTAATACTGCTGCAGCAGGTGGTAAAACTGGTGACATCAAACTAACAACTACAGGTCATACTAGCGGTGACTCGTATGTTATAGTATTGACATTATTTAAAGATTACGAATAATGGCTACTTCAGGAACTAAAACGTTTGCTTTAGATATAGCTGAAACTATAGAAGAAGCATACGAACTAGCAGGACTAGAACAACGTACTGGGTACGATGCTAGGACTGCTAGACGTTCTATGAATATTATGTTTGCTGATTGGGCAAACAGAGGTGTCAATCTTTGGACTATAGAACAAGTAACTACTGACTTAACTAAAGGCACAGCTAGTTATACTATGAACGGTTATGATATAGATATATTATCGGCAGTCATTAGGGATACTAGCAAAAGTCCAGTATTAGATATTGAGATTGATAGAATAGGTAGACAAGAATATTTAAACATACCTACCAAAACCACAGAAGCAAGACCTACACAGTTTTTTGTTGACAGACAAGTAACTCCTGTAGTAAAGCTATGGCCAACACCAGATACAAGTAACTATAAACTTATATCTTATAGAATACAAAGGATAGATGATGTATTAACTTCAGCGGAAGACCCAGAAGTACCATCAAGATTTATGCCATGTATGGTGAGTGGACTAGCTTATTATATAGCTTTAAAGAAAAATCCTCAAAAAGCAGGATTACTAAAACAACAGTACGAACAAGATTTTAAACTAGCTGCGGATGAAGATAGAAATAGAGCATCATTGATGCTTACTCCTTCACGTAGATTTTATTAATGGCATACGCACAAGGTAAATACTCAAAAGCTATCTGTGATAGGTGTGGTTTTGATTACCCCTATCTTGATTTACGTAAAGAGTGGACAGGTTTTAAAGTTTGTGGTGAATGTTATGAGCCTAAACACCCACAATTAGAACCTACTCACAACGTAAGTGATCCCGAAGCTTTGTATCAACCAAGACCAACTATCTCTGCACCTGTAGGACAACAAGGTTTTGTTAGAGTTTCTAACCCTAAAGATAGTAATGGAGTAAGTTCCCCTATCATGTGGGCACAAAATAGTGATACAATAGGCTCTATGTATCTAGTAGACAAAGCAAGTGCTAGTTTAGGCACAGTAACGGTGACAGTATGAGTTGGACTAAAGCTACTTTAAAATCAGCTATACAAGACTATCTTGAAAGCACAGAAACAAGTTTTGTAAGCAATATAGATAATTTTATAAAAACCACAGAAGAACGTATATTAAAAAACGTACAGCTTGACGAGTTCAGAAAAAACGTTACAGGTAGTTTAACAGCCAGTAATACATATTTAACAGCACCAAGTGATTTTTTAGCTCCATTCAGTATGGCAGTTATTGATTCAAACAGTAAGTATCACTACTTACTATTAAAACAAGTTTCTTTCATTAGGGATTTTACACCTAATGCATCTACGACAGGACTTCCTAAATACTTTGGGGAGTTTGATGAAAACACATTCATAGTCGCACCTACTCCAGATTCCAATTATTCAATGGAACTGCACTATTATTATAAACCAGCATCACTTACATCTGGTGGCGATAGCGGAACTACATGGCTATCCGAAAATGCTCCTAATGCTATGCTTTACGGTAGCTTAGTCGAGGGGAGTATGTATCTTAAGAACTATGAGGTTTTACCAGTTTTTGAAACTAAGTTTCAGGAGGCTTTACTCGGATTAAAAAATCTTGGTGAGGCTAAATCAACTAGAGACCAATATAGGTACGACGAGATACGGAGAGAACCACAAGCATGAGATTAAAAGAACTCGAGGGCAAGGATATTGCCATAGTTGCTATGGGCGAGAGTCAACTAGACTTTCACCTTAGTTTAGTACATTCTAAAACATACGATGAAGTATGGGGTATAAATTGTATGGGGGCTGTCACTAAATGTGACAGAGTTTTTATGCTCGATCCAGTAAGTAGATTTATGGATACTGACGACGCTGGCACACAAACAGAGATTATGCGGAAATGGCTACCAGTAGCTGATTGCCCTATCTATACTTGTGAGCTAGATGAAAGATGTCCTTCAGCAGTTTTGTACCCTTTAGAAGAGGTAGTTCAGTATGCTAACTGTGCATATCTTAATAATACAGTGCCTTTCTCTTTTGCTTTTGCTCTTTATAACAAAGTAAAAAGCATAAATTTATTTGGTATTGATTTTACTTATAAAGGTAATTTACATTTTGCTGAAGCAGGCAGGTCATGCTGTGAGTATTGGTTAGCTAAATGTGTTGAGAATGGTATGATTGTAAAAGTAGGTGCACGTTCAGGGCTACTGGATACTGATGTGCCACTAGAAGAAAGACTGTACGGTTATCACAGATTAGATGATCCCGATATATTAGTAGTAGACGATAATGAAAAATATCATCAAATAAAGCTATCTAAATACAATGCTATGGTCAAAGAAGAACAGTTAAAAAATATAACTGAAGTGCGCACTGTTATAGATACACCACCAGAGGCTAAACGGTACTAGTATGTTAGACGATATAGGATCATCAGATTTAGGGCTTATTTCAGTCAAATCAGAGCAAAATAGAGGACATACCCCTGAGTGGTGGGCAGAAAGACTTACGGAAAGAATAGTAGGAATAAGTGATACCGCAGCACCTCATATACGACAACAAGCGGAAGCTTTTAAGGTAGCTATTTATGAAACAATACTTTATCATATAAAACAGGCAATCAATAGTGAGCGATGCACGATGGCTAACTTACTAAGATCGCAAGGACATGAAAATTTAGCTAAGATTTTAAAGGAGCTTTAAATGGCAATTACATCAACACTTACTACAAGTTTTAAAAAGCAATTACTTGAAGCAGTACATAATTTTAAAGCAAGTGGAGGTTCTACCTTCAAACTAGCTTTATACACTTCATCAGCAACTTTAGGTGCTACTACTACAGCTTTTACCACAACAGGTCAAGCTAGTGGTACTAACTATACTTCTGGTGGAGGAACATTGACTAATGTTAATCCTACTTCAAGTGGTACAACTGCTTTTACAGACTTCGCTGATTTAACTTTCGGTACAGCTACTATTACTGCTAGAGGATGTATGATTTATAACTCTTCTGCAACCAATGCATCAGTAGCGACTATTGATTTTGGTGGAGATAAAACTTCAACAGCAGGTGATTTTACAATCGTATTCCCAGCGGCAGCTGCATCTACAGCTATTATAAGAATAGCTTAGTAGGAGCCAGTAATGGCTAACATTACAGGTTGGGGTCGTGGCACTTGGGGTCAAGACGAATGGGGTAATCCCATTGGTGTTGAACTTACAGGTGTATCATCAACATCCGCTTTAGGCACTTTATCTACAGACGCTGAAGCTAACGTAACACCCACAGGTCAAGCTGGTACATCTGCTGTAGCAGGCGTTGGTGTCAATGCGCAAGCAGTAGCTACTTTACCTTCTATAGTTTCTAGCGTTGGTACTCCAACCGTAGTAGCGGTTGCTGACGCTAATGTTACACCATCTGGCGTATCCGCAACTGGATCTACCTTTGATCCAACTTTAGGAAATATAGTAGTTGCTAAAGCTAATGTATTCCCTACAGGACAATCAGCTACTTCAGCAATAGGTGGAGTAGGAGTTAACGGTAAAGCAGTTGTTGCTCTACCGACTCTTGTATCAAGCGTAGGAACACCTTCCGTACTCACTAATGCAGACGCTAACGTAACTATTGATGCGTCAGGCGATACCTTTAAAGGTTTAACAGGGTTAGGTAGTGTATCAACTATAGCGAAAGCTAATGTTATACCAACAGGACAAGAAGCCACAGGCGCAGTAGGTACACCTACATTTATAGGTAAAGCTAACGTTACACCTACAGGTGTTTCTGCTACTGGCGCAGTAGGTACAGCTTCTGTAGACGGAGAGGCTAACGTAAGCGTAACAGGTCAGGCTTCAACTTCAGCGATAGGTGGAGTTGGGGTGAACGGTAAGGCAGTAGTAGCGTTACCAACTTTAGTTTCAAGTTTAGGCTCAGTAACCGTAACTGTTGACGCAGAGGCTAACGTCACGCCAACAGGTCAATCAGGAACTAGTGCTTTAGGCACACCTACACTTATATTGGTGAATAATGTAAGTGTGAGTGGATTAAGCGCAACATCTGATGTAGGAAGTGTTACAACTATAGCTAAAGCCACAGCATCACCTACAGGTCTTGCTGCAACCACAGGAACACCATTTGTAAGAGTTTGGGGTGAAGTAGACGACGATCAAACCCCGAACTGGACAAATGTGGGTGATAGTCAAACACCAGGATGGTCCTCAGTTAATGATTCTCAATCACCAAGTTGGGAAGAAATTGCTGCATAAAACTATTAATTTATTGTGCTTTTTAATATATCATATAGACTAGAGGAATATTTATTATGGCAACCTATGTAAATGATTTACGACTCAAGGAGATAGCGACTGGAGATGAGTCGGGTACTTGGGGAACCAGTACAAACACCAACTTAGAGCTTATAGCCGAAGCTTTCAGTTATGGAACTGAAGCTTCTTTTAGTAGTGATGCTGATGCTACTTCTACTATAGCTGACGGCTCTACCGACCCTGTAAGAAGTTTATATTTAAAAGTAACTTCAAGTGCTACTTTAACAGCTACAAGAACTTTAACGATAGCACCGAACACAGTTTCTAAAGTTTGGATTATAGAAAACGCTACTACTGGTTCACAATCTATTAATATTTCTCAAGGCTCTGGAGCTAACGTTACTATTCCTAGTGGACAAGTAAAAGTAGTTTATTCAGACGGAGCAGGCTCAGGAGCAGCTGTAGTAGACGCACTTACTGATTTAGAACTTTCAGCTACTTTAAAAGTAGGTACTAATTTAACAGTAGGTGGTACATATACTGGCGGTGGTTTAATGACCACTGGCGGTAATATAGTTATTCCTGACGCTGGTAATATAGGTTCAGCAAGTGATACTGATGCGATAGCTATTTCTTCAGCAGGAGCTGTAACCTTTAGTCAAATACCTACCTTCTCAACAGGTTTAGGTGCAACAAGTTTTAACGATAATAATATTACTAATGTAGGTAATATTGCTCTTGACAGTATTTCTTCAGATGCAGGGACAACGGTTACTGTAACGTTAGGTACAGATGCAGGTGATGACTTCTTAGTCGGTAACAATAACGCATTTACCGTTACAGGTGATAATGATCGAGTCGGTATCGGTACTGCGGATCCGACAGTAGCTCTCGATATCGGTAGTGAAACTGACGCTGTATTAATACCAGTTGGTACAACAGCTCAAAGACCTACAGGAGCAGCAGGACAATTTAGATATAATACAACTCTAGAAAAATTTGAAGGATATACAACTGAGTGGGGTGAAATTGGTGGAGGAACTTCTACTAATACTTTTACAACAGATATCTTAGCAGGTAACGGTAGTACAACCGCCTTTACTATATCTCAAGCAGTTGATGAAAATAATTTAGTTGTATTTATTGACGGTGTATTCCAAGCTCAAGATGCTTACTCCGTAAGCGGAACTACTTTAACAATGTCAGCAGCTCCAGCCAACGGTGCTGTCTTAACAGTTTATTCAGTTGCAGGTGCGGTAGCTGGTAGTAATTTTGGTATTGCTACTATGACAGGGGACAATAGTGATACGACACTTACTTTACCGTTTAACCCAATTAACGAAAATAACGTACAAGTTTATATAGACGGTGTTTACCAAAACAAAGATACTTTTAGCGTATCTGGTACAACCTTAACTTTTTCTACTGCACCCCCAACAGGTACAAAAGTAGAAGCGATGATTGTAAGTCAAACTTCTGTTAATACAGCAACGATTTTAAAAGACGCTGACGGAGATACCTCAGTACAAGTCGAAGAAAGTGCAGATGAAGATAAGATAAGATTTGATACTGGTGGAACTGAAAGGATGGTTATTGATTCCACAGGAGTAGGTATTGGAGTAGCTCCAACACATAACTTTAACCAACAAGCAGCAGGTGCAGTAGAAGCTAGGTTTAGGTCAACTGATAATGACTGTTTCCTACAAATAAGTTCAGATACAGACGAAGGACAAGATTCTGTACTACAGTTTTTATCAGGTACAACTACTAGAGGTTCTATTGTATACGACCATAACACTACAGCAGCAAGTCAAAACATGATTTTTAAAACTGGTGACAATGCTGTAAGTGCCATGACTATAGATGGCGCAGGTTTTATAGGTATGGGAACTACAACACCATCATCATATAACTCTTATGGTGATAACTTAGTTGTAGCAGATTCAGCACATTGTGGAATCAGTATAGTTGCAGGAACTACAAGCCAAAGCACACTTATGTTTGCCGATGGTACAGGTGGTACAGCAGGTTATAGAGGTCGTGTTGGCTATGACCATAATGAAGATAAAATGGTTTTTCATACAGCAGCAGCAGAAAGATTTGTTATTAATACTGATGGTGCTTTCTTTTATAAAAATGCTCCGGGGTCAACAGCAAATAATCCTACTTTAAAAATTAATACAAGTACTG
>JGI25132J35274_1000012_pt1 | contig 55362 bp, 59 predicted proteins | sample ETNvirenome_6_30_FD_35274 | JGI IMG/M metagenome (IMG submission 35274)
CTTCAAATTATTTAGGAGGAAGAAAGAATGAACATAATGAGAATAGGAGATGCAAGAAAGTGCATAGAAGAAGAAGGATTAGTAATGAACACATGGATTCTCGATCCGCCTTACAACATTGGATTCGATTACCAATCGGATTTCAAAGACAACAAGAAGCCTGATGTGTATGCGTCAGAGTTAGTGGACATCATACACACTTGTGCTAGGTCACTACGACATGATGGTTCACTGTTCATCATACACTACCCTGAGATTATCTCACGGCTAGTTGATATGATAGAGAGTAACAAACTCAAAGGATGTGACTATTATGTACGACCCGAACATCGGTTGGAACTACATCAGTGGATTACATGGGTGTACCCATCCAACATCGGACACAGCAAGTCCAAGTTCACAAGAGCAAGCAGGGCTATCCTGTGGTTCAAGAAGCGTGGACAGAAGCCCAAGTTCAATCACTTGGCAACGGTTCAACCGTACCGTAATCCAAACGACAAGCGTATCAAGCAGCGTATCGCTGACGGACACAAGGGTGTAGTCCACTATGACTGGTGGGAAATCAACATGTGTAAGAATGTCAGCAAGGACTATCGTGGCTATGTGAATCAGATTCCTTACAAGTTGTTGGAGAGATTGATTCTCCATACCACTGACGAGGGCGACTGGGTTGGCGATTGCTTTGCTGGCTCCGGTTCCACGATAGCGGCGGCGCAGAAGTTAGGGAGAAACGGTTGGGGTTGTGACCTCAACCCTGAGTGCAAACAATACTGGAGTGATTTAGAATGAATGAAGAAGAGAAATACGAACAATACATGGAACTCGGTGAAGGAAGAATTGAGCGAACTGCTGCTGTATGGGATGAGATGGCAGATGAGTGGTTCACAGAGCGAGGTTGGACTAAGCCACATATGGCATACGATACAGACCGAAGTACAGGAACACTGTGGGTAATGACCCAATGGGAACCTGAACTATGGGAAGATACAGAAATACCAGCAAGAGAAGGCGACTCCTTACTATGCGAAGGATGGGATGAGGCTGAATATGTTGGCTTCCAAGAATGGCTGAAAGAACAAGGTGAGGAAGAATGATAGAAACAAGACATGGAATGGCACGACTAGTGCAAGTAAAAGAGAGCGAAGACGGACAGATGGAGATAGTATTAGAGTTGATTGAATGAGTAACGCATACTACAACAAATCAGAAACAGTTGAATGGGGTACACCCCAACAATTCTTTGACAACATGAACAAGAGGTTCGGCCCGTTCACACTGGATGCGGCTGCTTCTAAATTGAATCACAAGTGTGACGAATACTTCACGAAGGAACATGATGCACTGTCACAGAACTGGGGCGTTGATGCTCATTACGAGGGCATTGTTTGGTGCAATCCACCTTACGGACACGGTGTTGGTAAGTGGGTACAGAAAGCAGTTGAGGAAGTTAAGGCTGGTCACTGTAAGCGAGTAGTCATGCTCTTGCGATCGACAACCGATGTTAAGTGGTTCCATGACTGGGCTTGGCCTTACTGTTCAGAGATAGTATTTGTCAAGGGGCGCATGTGCTTTGACAAGGGTGATGGTCAGCCTAAGCCAGCAGTGTTCCCTTCAATCGTGTTGGTATTCAACAGAGGAGATAAGGAAGTCGTAAGAGGTTTCAGCAGAGTAGACATAAACGGAGAGGAGATTTGAATGATTGACACAGACAGATTGGAATTGATAGACACAGGTGATGGTGTTCCACTTACCAAATGTGAACAGAACTTGTATGAAGCGTTAGCCAATGTGGAAGATGGTATTGTAGTGACAAGAACCAAGACAAGACTTGAAGATGCGCTTGCTGATATGAGTGAGTTAGTTGCCGAAGTCAGGCGGTTGCGTGAAGAAATGCGAAGATTGTATGACGCTTGGTTTGATGATGAGGGCATGAGTCAAGATGCGCATGAAACTCTCATGACTGAACTATTCGTGGAGTTGATGGGATGAATGAATATCAAGCACTACCTTATAGAGATGCTTTCAGACCTATGGGTAAGAAAGTTGATTTTGAAAATGGGTGGGTACATGCTCACCCAGTTGAAGGTGAACACTACCGAAAGGGTACATACAAATGTACACTCTATGTAGAAGAGCGATCGAATCTCATGCCACTTTGGGCTGAAGTCAGAAAGTGGTTGAAGAAACAAAATGCAGAGTTTACCATACTAGTTGGTAAGTACAAAAGAGGGGGCACACAACCCTACTGTTTGGCTTGGAAGAGGCAGTAAAATGCCATACCTTTCAAAATTAAAACGAAACAGTTTATAGTGTGGAAGAAACAGATTAGAAATAACGGAGGAATTACGATGGACAAAATTGTAGTAATTGGAAAAATAAAAACGAGCAACGAGAAGACAGTAGACATAGAGTATGAAGCGGCATCAGGCACTAGAGAAGTGCGCTTGCCAAGAAATCTATTCGACAGAATAGAGAGCATTGGTGATGGTAGAACTGCTATACTACTCAATGTTGACGACAGCGAAGATGGACAAATGATTGGTGCATTCATGGGCGGAGGCCCACATGCACCGTTGCACGATAGTGCAGAGAACCAAAGGATTGTGGAAGCAATGGAACATGGAGAAGATATAATGAACAACGAACAAACAAATGATGAGACACCGCAGTGGAACACAGCAGGACCGACCATCACCGTAGGCGATCAAGTGGTCGCTCAGGCTGATGAATCAGGGCCATTCGATGCAGCGTTCCTGTCCGGTGGTAGAACCAAGCATAAGGCAGTGAACTGGGACTTTACTCCGGTGAAGAAGCCTGCGCTAGTTATCATGGATGAAGAAGGTAGAGATGGTATGGTGCTCGACACCGTAGCCCGTGTCAACCTAGCAGATGGTGAGCCTGCTGCTTATCACATCTTCAACCCTGATTACAAAGATGAGAAGCGACCAGCAGGTGCGTACCTTGGTACTTTTACCAAGCAGTACTATCCTATGCCGTACCGTGAAGGCTTCGGCCCTATGCTGGAACTGGCTGCTCAGAATGGCTGGGACTGTAAGCCAATCGCTTACAAAGAAGGCAAGAGAGCAGACTTGTACTGCGATGTAACAAGTAGCATCGACTGGGACAATGTTACTGAGAGAAATCACAATGGCTTCAAGAACACTGGCGACTACCGTATTGGATTCGTAGTCAGAAACAGTCTTGACGGCAGTAGCAGTTTCAAGATACAGGCAGTTGCTATGCGCATGGCTTGTAGCAACGGAATGGTTGTTGGTAAGGAGGCTACACTGGTCAGCCTTAAGCACACTACAAACACGCTGAAGGGTTACGACTTCGGCAAATTAGCGGCTAAGATTGATGCAGTCATCGAGGTTGCCAAGCAAGAAATCGTAGCGGTTGAGAATCTGCGTAATGTAGATGTCACCCGTGATACCTTTGACAAGTTGATGACGATTTGTGAGAGCAAGGGCTTGATTACCAAGCCAACTGTCACTCGCAATGAGCAAGGTAATGTCACTGGTTTGACCCGTGGTTATATGTGGCGTGTACTTGGTGCTGGTTGGACTAAGCCTGCCGAGGACTGGGTTGCAGTAGAGCCTGAAGATGCTGGTACTCTGTACCATGTATACAACATCTTGACTGGCGCAGTTACTCACAAGCCTGAGTGGACTGACGGCAAGCAGGTGTTGAAGGGCAAGGTGCTTCAGATGGATGCTGTCTCTGACAGACTATCCAAGATTCACACAGTAATCACCGATGTTGCGTCGGGCAAGATTGACTTGGAGAATGTCACACCGTTCTCTGAACTGATTGTGTGATTGTGCAATAGCACTCACATTGGGGTTTGCCCAGTAATAACAGGGAAAGTTTTCGCTTTGGGAATAGTAGCGGGGGTTGCTATGAACCTGTTTCCCCAGTGGTAGGAGTTGATGATATGAATGATGAATTAGACAGATGGAAAAAAATGTGGGACAAGGAAGAAAAGAAATTGATTGATGAGATTAACCGATCTTACAAAGTCATAAACGAAGGAGTGGCTTTGCGTAAAAAGCAGACTGCCGAGTTAGAGAAAATCAAAGAGATATGCCTTGAGTGGTATAGGTTCGGTTGCGAAGAAGGCTACTTCAATGACGAAGGAGCAAATGCTATGGATGCCTTTTGGGAAATACTAAACTTGCTTGGTGTTAGCCAAGAGGAGATGGATGATTTCGATCCGGAGGAGTTGTGATGAGCCTACAAGCGGGCTGTTATAGATGTGGAAAGTTGTTTTTGAAAACATCTATGAAAAGTAGACAGAAGATTTGTAGAGAGTGCCAAATAACAAGGGCAGACGGTGAGCAAACTGAATCTACTAATACAAGAGTGGTAGCCGCGTTAGAGGAAATGAACAAGAAGGAAATCTTAAGGTTACTTCAGTCGATGCAGACTAAACAAAACGAACTACAGATGAAGGTAGATGAGTTGACGGGCATGGTTCATGACCTTACTTCGGTTACTGTCGATGATTTAATCGCTGACGACAGTTTCAAAGTCCGCATCAGAACTTTAGTACGAGAGGGGTTGACTACGAGGTTAGACCCAATTCGTGCTAACATCAAGCAGGTTAGAGGTTTGCAAGAAAATCACAGTTACTGGAAGCAGATGGTTAGAGCGGTAATCAAGGAGGAATTACAATGAACGCAGAAGAATATGAACTATACCAATTACAAATGAAGATGTTTGAGGGTTGGATTGCACTGATTCAAGAGCCTGATAGTTATGCCACTTTACGATACTGGGCTGACGAATATGTTAGACCATACATGGCTAAACTTGAGTATGTAAAGCACGGTCCTAGAGGTCACCCTGACCTTGACCCTGAATATCAACAGCAACTGTTAGACGAGGGGGGGTTAGTGTGATAGCATTGTGCGACAGGGCTGACTTTTACTTACAATTAACACAAGGTAGGCACGAACATCCCAGTAAACTTTGGTGGACTAAGGACTGTATTGGGTGCGACTTTTGTTACACAACGGAGGAATAGAAATGAGTTGGAAAAATGTAGAGAGAAACATGGTTATGTTTTTAGACAGAATGCCTGACAAGGCGGCAGACCTGTACTTAGATGCAGAGTTGCCAAGAGCAGTAGAGAATGTACACAATGTACTATGCAGGCCCGATCTGCTAGACGAAGTTGTACTGAAACAATATGTGTGGACATACGACAGTATACCTAATTACTCTTGGATGGTCTTACATGCACATCACTTGGCGAAGAGGTACAATCGTTCCTCTTTCAATAGTGTTGACCAAGATATCCTAGACAGGATTGACAAGGTACACAAGTCATCAATCCCACACAGACTGGGCGGTGACAGATTCACAGATGTACCGCTGTGCGTACCTGAACAGTTCAGGGCAGTGGCGTTTGAGAATCCACCACCACGCACCGAAGAGGATGCGTTGTACCACAGAGAACTTGAGATAGAATACTTAGAGTATGTGCCACTTGCAGATGCGGTGGACATTTACAAAGCGTATCAGGATCTCAAGGAGAGAGCATACATAGCGGGGTATTTACATGATTGACATAAACGAAATAGAAAGTATGAAACAATGGACTAACGATTACAAAGTAAGAATGTTTTGGGATTTAGTTGCAGAAGTCAAGCGGCTGAAAGCAAAACTGTTTGAAGCCGAGTTGTGGGTGAATAATGATTCATACACATTTGAAAATAGCATCAAGGAATTGAATGATTATTTGGAGAGTGAAGAAGAATGAATAATGAAGCATGGGAAGAAGAACAGATGAGCAACTTAGGTTGTGAGAGCGTGGCTGATTTAATTCAGTTGGTAAAAGGTGAGCAAGAGAAACCGTATGAAATACACATATGGTTTCATGCACAAGAAGGAGGGAAGTTTTTGGGTGAACCTCATGTTGTTATCGAACATCATGACAAAGATGATGCCTTCATGCAATTTGAATCAATCAGAATGTTCGACCCTTTCTATATTCAACTAACGGATTACACTGATGGTGTCGGAGACATATTAGACGAGGGTGGCACATGGGAGATGGTAGAATGATTGACACAGACAAGTACGAATACATGGTAACACACATCAAGAGTGGAGAATCGGATGGTCCATTCGCTACTTATGAGGAGGCTAAAGCACACTATGATTCACAAGATATAGAATGGCAGTTAGCGCATTACATTGAGGAAGTGAGAGAATGATTGATACAGACAAATACGAAATCAAAGATGATGAATGCCAATGCCACAAATACACAACGGCACTGAGTCCTCCGAATTGTTGGAGTCTCTACACTTGTAGATACTGTCGCACACTTGGTAAACCAAACGGCTTAGGTTATGGAGTGAGGAAGAATGATTGACACAGACAAATACAAAGGACACACACCTGCGCCTTGGGATGTTAGAGAAGCGGGCATAAACAGGATAATGGTTTATACAGATGATGAAGGTTTTGCATACGAAGAAGCAAATAGAAATCTTGTAGCAGACGCACCACTACTCCTTGCAGAAGTCGAGCGGTTGCATGAAGTGACTGATGATTTGATTTGCGACCTTGAAGGATTTCAAGAAGCGGTCAAGGAAGATGAAGCGGGTTACAAAGATTTAGTGGCATCATTGGAAGGTATCGAAGAAGAATTGAAAGCGGAAGTCGAGCGGTTGCGTGAAGAACTGCGAATCACTCAAAGTAATTTCAGCATGGTTAGGAATGCTTTAGCAAACCAATATCCTGAGATTGAAGAAGCGATATGGAAGGTGATTGAATGATTGACACAGACAAATACAAAGGACACACAGAAGGACCTTGGGAACTAATTGAGCGAGAAGGAACAGGTTTGTTCAACCTAGTGATGTGGAGAAGGGAAGAAAAGAAGCCAGTTGCCTACGCTTACAACAGTGGTAAATACACTTACGAATACCCTAACGCACAACTCATGGCAGACGCACCACTACTACTAGCAGAAGTCAAGGACTTACAGAAGAAATTAGACAACCTGCGTGAGTATTGTCATGCAGAAGGTTATGACATTTTCAATTGGGAAGTAAAGAACATTGAGGTGATTGAATGATTGACACAGATAAATACGAAGGACACACAAGCGACTGGAAATGGATTGACATAAACGAGCAAGATGATTTCTATTTACATAGTGAGCATGGAGATATAATTAACCATGATACACCCGATGGGAAACTTGCACAAGACGCACCACTTCTCCTTGAGTTCATTCAAAAGATAGTCAAGGACTGGTGCAAGCCTAACCAATGCAACCAAGCATTCGGTAAGGATGTAAGGCAACTAATGTATGAGTATGGACTAATTACATTCAATGAAGAAACAAGAAGATATGAGGTGAAAGGATGAGTGTTAACCCTAACAATATAATGAGATGTGAAAAATGCAATGTGCGTTCATACGATCTAATATTTTTACAGTGTGAAAATTGTGGTCACATGACTGACAGGCACAAAGAATTAGTGGGCGAGAACAGAGAAAACCTTGACAACTATCTTAAGGCAAGAAGAGCGGCGATAGAATCGTATGCCGATAGAGTATGGAGGAATAAAGGGTGAGACCAAAGAAGACAAAGATGTGTAGCATGTGTAACAAAGAAGGTCAAACTGATTGTGACCATTGTGGGGCCCCTGTCTGTAGAGAATGTTCGCAGATAGTGGTAAAGAAACCTACTGACAATCATGTTTACATTTATCACAGAGAGACATGTGTACCTAGAAAGAACAGAAAGAAGAGGGAATAATATGAATGTAGAAAAAGCAAAAGAAGAATTGAAATTGACAATAGTCACCAGTTGGATTAGTTGGTGCGTAGAAAACAATGTGGACTGGGACAAGAGTTGTCCAATCATTAATGACTTCGGCACTAGGTTTGAAGTACAGATGCCCGAATTATTGGTGTCCATGAAATCAGATGAAGAGGAATGAAAATGAACATGAATCGAGAAGTACTAGAAGAAGAGGCAAGGAAAATACAAGAGCAGGCTAAGTTAGCGCAGGCTGGCTTAAAGACTATGAAGAATCTACAGAAGTGTTTTGTACACGGGCACCAATTCGACTTGTTTGTAGAACAAGAAGAGTTTCACGAGATACTCAAGATGGGGCTAAGGTGCAGTGTGTGCGGAGCAGAAACAGAATTGTTTGAGCACATCGAACTGACCATGCCTGACGATGAGGAGAAGGTCGGTGCATTGGCTTGCTTAGGACTAGACGAAATAGATGTAGAGGCACCTGAAGAAGAGGAAGAGGAAGAGGAAACCACTGAACCATATGGGTTTAACCCTATGGAACCCAGTGTAGACAATCCCTACGACACTAAGAAGCCCAGCCAAGTCCCTGAAGACATAATGGAGAGAGTGAAGAGGCGATATGATGGTGAAACTAATTGACTTTGAAAGCGAAAAACACGGCAAACGAATTGGTTTGAAATTTACTTACGACAGTAGTCTCCATAATGCTTTGAAAAGCAAGATGAAGTACCCCGCCCTTGTCTTCGATTGGCCTACAAAAATGTGGGCTATACAAGACAACAGAGCAAATCTCTTGGTGGCAGCGGAAATTTTTGTGGACTTTGGAAAAGATGCAAGTGCATTGTATAACAGGGCAAACATTCACCCAGCAGATCAGCGCAATCCGAACGAGTGTTGGGTGGAGGAGTCAGGAACTAGACTCGAAATTAACATCCCTTTCATCAAGGACAAAGAACTGAGAGACAAGGTTCATGGCTCAATCCGCTCAATAGATGGGCGTAAGTGGGACCCGCTTTCGATGTGTTGGTTGATACCACTCAATCAGGGTAAGATACTTTACAACATAGTGCAAGAATTTTACCCGCCTTTGGCAGAGGCTATACTAAATTGTGATGCAGCCGTTCACGATGTATGGGATAGTATCCGACGAGTCGAAATGAGTAGTGCTGCTGAGTTATCACCTGAAGACCTTAAGGATATCAACAACAGGTTGGAAGCAAGAATCCCCCCTCACTTAGAACTGTATCCGTTTCAAAAAGTAGGTGTGGCATTCGCTGAGGCCAGCAATGGTCGCTGCTTAATTGGTGATGAGATGGGCGTAGGTAAAACCATACAGGCTATTGGTTATGCCGCCATCAATCATGCTAGGCCAGCCGTTGTAGTGTGTCCTGCGAATGTTAAGTACAACTGGCAGAAAGAAATCAAGAAGTGGTTACCTGCTGAGACAGTGCAAGTAATTGACAGTAGCAAGACAGAAATGGTTGCGGCTGAGTTCTATATTATCACTTACGATCTTCTAATCAAACGATTGCAAGACATCTTGAGGATAAGACCACAACTGACTATCATCGATGAGGCACACTACATCAAGAATAGCAAAGCCCAGCGCACAATCGCCACAATGACTGTAGCAAGGCACTGTCCTAGAGTGATAGCACTTAGCGGTACAGCGATTGCAAGTAGACCCAAGGAGTTTTTCAATGTCCTTAACTTGTTACGACCTGACGAATTTAGCGATGAGTGGAACTTCAAGCAGACTTACTGCGACCCGTTCCACAACGGCTTTGGTTGGAACTTTGACGGTGCTTCAAATACTAAGCAACTAAATGAGCGCACTCGTGATGTGTGCATCCGCAGACTCAAGAGCGAAGTGTTGCCTGACTTACCACCTAGAACAAGACAGTTCCTACCTATTCAACTTACATCTGAACAGCGTAGAACATATGACATTGCTCAGGATGAATGGGAGCAGCGTATCAATGAGTACTATCTCAATGGTGAGCCCATTCCCCCCGGCACTATGTTAGTCATGCTGAGTGAACTGAGAAAGAAGTGTGGAGAAATCAAGATACCCTATGCTTGTGATTGGGTGAAGGAATATAATTCAAGTACAGGTAAACCGTTGATTGTCTTTGCACACCACTCAGACATCATCAAGGGTATATCACTGGGACTTGGTGACCTGAAGGTTGCCAACATCACAGGGCAGACACCTGCGAAGGAGAGGATGGATATCGTAGACTCCTTCCAAGAAGGACATGTCGATGTCCTAGTCTGTAGCACAATGGCTGCTAAGGAAGGACTGACTCTAACTAAGGCTGATACTATTCTATTCATTGAGAGAGAATGGGTACCTTCTGATGAAGAGCAGGCCGAGGCTAGGACACACCGTATTGGTCAAGAGAGTGACAATGTTCACTCTGTTTATCTGTCTTGTATGAACACTGTTGATGAACACTTCGATCGAGTAGTCGAACAGAAGCGGCAGGTTGTTAAGGCTGTACTCGACGGAGGAGATGTTGAGGAAAGGAAGAGCCTAGTAAAGGAACTGGTGAAGAGAATGAAAGCAGATAGAGATTGGACATGGGCAGAGGTGACTGAAAATGTATGATAAGAAAATAAAAGAAATAGATGAGAATTTAGATGAAGTGGAAAGTTTATTAGATTCAACAACTATAGTAATTGATAAGATGTCGGAAGAAATAGCGGACTTGAAAGAAACTAATGCAAGACTGATGAGAGAAATAGAATCATTGGCTAATGAAATGCCCTCTTCAGAATTGCTAGTGAGTGCAGTTCGTGAAATCCAAGATGAGATGAAAAAGCAAAACAGAAAAATTATACTAATACATGAGGTGTAAATATGAATAAAGATAGTGCAATAGCAATTAGAGCAAGTGAAGTAGATGGCGAGGGTGTGTGGCATTGGGGTGGTAAACAGATTCCTTTGCTGGGTAACCATGTACCTATACCTGATAAGGTCAGGCTAAGCATGGACCCTGAGCGACAAGAGGTACTGGCTATACTAGATGCCAGTGATTGGTTTGAAGATTGCCCTTCCTGTGGCGCAGAAACCAAAGGCATACTAATGGTGACAGAATATACCAAGATTTTCCCAGCACACTGCTGTGACAAAATGGTATGGATGACAGACGAGAGGGATTACAGTGAAATCTACGAAGCATGATGAAGCAACACCTGAACAACAGGTAGAACTACTGTTGAGTGGGCTGGCGATCGGTGCCCTTTGGGAACCAGCCGGTCACGGCTTGACATACATGAAGATTGGCGATAGAGAAGTTGAACTGATGGTACAGCAGGATAACGCAGAGTCAGCGCAGTCTCGTGTCCGTTTAGGTATACTCATGGCTAAGGTCGGCTGGCAGGTTAAGGAGGACAATGTACAGATTGCCCCATCCGAAAACCTGTCACCTCAACAGCAGTACATGAAGGAACAGATAAAGCGACAAGAGATAGCACAAACTACATGGAAGTGTCAAACACCTGACTGTGGTTGTTTGTTATCGGCGTTTCCTTTAGAGCAAGCCGAATGGATATTAGTAGCACAAGAGAAAATGGAAGACGACCACGGTGTCGAACAAGATGTTGAGGTGTGGGCTGTAAACATAACCTGCCCTGTTTGTGATACAACTATTTCTATGGAGCCATTGGAATATGCTATGTTAGCAGGTGATGATTTGATGATGTCTTATAGAACACCCAAGGTACAACTAGAGGCATTAGATCGGCTTACGATTATCAAGTTGATTGACTCTACACCGGGGGCTGGTAATATCATCATTACTGGTTCTTTCTGTCCTTTTAGTGGTGCTTTGTTACCACCGCATGTCAGAGGGGCAGTAGTAATGTGGAAAGACATAGGAGATGAAGAGGAATGAGTAAAAACATAAAGGTAAAATTTGCTAATTTAGCAGAAGAAGTATTGAAAGAGTCGAAAGAAGCGTTACCCATCACTGTAATAGTAGATAGGGTTGCGAGCAAGGCATTGACAAAGAAATTGAAGAGCGGGAGAGCGGCCAGTAATAGGTACTTGCGTGACATCAAGCGCAGGGCAGTTCACCACATTTTCAAAAACGATAAACGCTTTGTACAAACAGAGCAAGAAGAGTGGCGTGTCAACTTATGGACACTAGCGGAGGAATGAATATGAGTTGGATTGAAGAATGGTTTCCACCTGAATGCACCAAGTGCATGAAGTTCGGGAAGGAATGTAAGTGCAAAGAAAAAAAGGAGGAATGAATATGAGCGAGGTAGACATTGGTAAAGCATATCCGCAATACATCGTATGGCGCAAACCTGCTACGAGCAAGCGTCACAAAGGTAAGAANGAAACAGTGCTTACCAAAGTCTACCCACCGAGCGGTCCACAAGTGGACATCAGACTACGCAACAATGTAACAGGNGGCTTTACAAGGGAGGGCATTCGCCTTTCNTTGGANGATGCAGTGTCNCTGAGCAAGGCACTGTCTAAACTTGTAGAGCATTTGCAAGAAGAGAGGGAGAGTGAAGAGGGTGTTACTGGCTGAAGCAGCGATGCTGTCACGCAGACTCAAGGAGTCCTATACAAGATGGAGGCGTGAAACCGAATCAAGATCGGAAGCCTTCAAAATATCAATCAAAGCATTGAAGCAGCGACTCAGTGAGAGAGTCGAAGTGATTGAAGATGTCATCGATATATTCTACCCCAAGTATTCTAAGTACGAACAGCAGTTTGTTTCAGTGCTTTGGGTCAGAGATAATGTATGCACAGAGTTGGGTATATCACCCATACACTGGAACACAGTTATGACAGGTAAACCAATCGTGCCATTCTTGGCAACCGAGTCCTCCGAGATAGGGGGCGAAGGCTGGACAATCAAGCAGGCACTGATGGCAATGCACCGCATCAAGGATGAGGGTGTGCTGTCTATGGCTCAGAACATGAATGAGGATGAAGCACTGCTGTTTTGGTCTAGGGCAATGGGTGAACAGGAACCTATGCCTATTGACAGATTCTTGCAGATGCTTTCGTATCTACCTGAGTCNAACGGCATAACCAATCTACAAAGCATTCGCCACCTACTGACGACCATGAGTCCTCAAGANGTNGCAATCAAGATCTTGCACAAGGAGTTGGTTACACCTAACAATGAACTGTTCCTTCAGCCGGGACAGCCATTCGTGGCACCTATCTTCCAAGCATGGACATCGATGGTAGCACCATCCGGTGTGTATGCAGATGTGATGAAAGGCTCAAGGAGATACTTGCACATCACTGAATTCCCAAAGGGTTCCTTCAGAGGAACAGTTTACTCTAGGGACAGGCAAGTGGTGGGCAAGATACACACATTCGACTTGCCATTCCAAGTCGAGGCCATCCTTGAAGTAGAGATGTCCGGTAATAAAATCACCAAGATAACTGATGCCTATTCGATTGGCGAAGACTGGGAGGTTTACAGAGTAAACAGGTCAGAGCGTCTTTCTAGGGTAAACAGTTTAGAACCATCAGTGCCTGTTGACGGTGGGAAACTAGTGGAGAGCGGGTCGGACATCGGCTCTCTACTGAATCAACTAGACGGCAGGGAAAGACTGCGCCTAGTCAAGTCCGGCCCAGTGGAAATGCGTGATAGCAACGGATGGGTTGTGATTCAGCAAGCGTTCCACATACACTTCTTAGTAAGTGCAATTCGTAAGGATGAGGAGTTCGATACAATCCTGCGCCTNTCTGTNNTAGATGGTTATGAAACATTTGAGGTAGGCGANAGCAAGGTTCCGACTGATGTAGCCCAACACATAAGAACGAGGCTGGGTCAACAGGGGGTNCTTGCGGGNAAATCTTGGATGCCTATAGACGAATATGGTTTGGTTGTAGTAGCCGAAGTAACCGGCTTCGATCTTGATAAGATGAAAGCCACACACTTGAACATACTATATGCAGATGATACACTGGGTTACAGTGATACATCACAACTAACAGATTTGATAGAATTAGCGGAGTGAGAGAAATGGAAATAGAATATGATGGAAAAGAATGTGACCCAAAAATCACGAGATACAGTGTAAGATTAGATGGTTACAGCGGGAGTGTTTTGAAACACAACGGTCAATTTACAGACCTTGATTTGGTTCTGAATGTAGAGGGTGTACCTCATTGGACTGTGTACTACGGAAAAATTCACGCTTCCAATAACAAGAAAGAATTAGAGAAAGAAGTCGAGAAAGCAATTCAAGAATTTAAGAAGGAATTGAAGACACTCATCCTCTTTTTGCAGATGAGAGGTGGATTAGAATGAATTGGAGAAAAATAATGGAACAGTCAATCATTGGATTGGTGAGCGTAGCAATAGCACACATAGACAATGGTGATACAGACAAAGCGAGAGATACAATGATGGGAATAATAAACACCCTAGAAGGACAGGTGGAAGCATGAACATATTCGTATTAGATAAGAAGCCTGAGATAGCAGCAAGAATGCACTGTGACAAGCACATCCCCAAGATGTGTGTAGAAGCCGCACAGATGATGGCATCAGCCCTGCGCCGACATGGTGCTACTGATGAACAGATGCCACTTACTAAGTCAGGGACTCCTTACAAGGGAGGCTACGCTCACCACCCATGCACAGTATGGGCTGGTGAAAACCGAAAAAACTTCATTTGGTTGTACCGTTATGGAATAACACTTTGTCAAGAATATACATCCCGTTTCGGTAAAGTCCATTCTTGCTCTGAACCCATGCAAGTCATGTATAGAATACGCAAAATCATCCCACCAAGAAAAGGGAAGAAAGTACCATTCGCACAGGCCATGCCTGATGAATACAAAGATGAGGATGCGGTCAAAGCATACCGAGCATACTACCATTCCAAGCAGTTTGCCAAGTGGGAGAAGGGGACACCTGCTCCTAACTGGTGGCAAGGCGTGGAGGTGACGACATGATAGTATGGAGAGAGAAATACAGACCAAACAAAATAGACGACCTAGCAGGTTGTAAGGAATTCAAAGAAGCAGCCAAGTCTTGGCTAGCCAAAGGTAGCCTACCAGCAAACATGCTGTATGTAGGATCACCCGGTGTAGGCAAGACTAGTGCAGCCTATGCACTAGCCAAAGAGTTGTACGGTGACTACTTCGATCCATCCAACTTCATTGTAACCAATGCAAGTGATGAGCGTGGTATCGATTTCGTCAGAGAACTAAAGCACATGGCTAAGCAGAAAGGCATAGGAGTCAGGAGGCGCATATTCGTACTAGATGAAGCAGACTCTCTGACACCTGCGGCACAGAAGGCACTGAGGCAAGTGATGGAGGACAGTCACAAAACTGCGATATTCATATTGACAGCCAACGACATCTCTCCGATTCACAAAGCAATCAGAGATAGATGCCTCACATTTAGATTCAACCCTCTCACTGATGAAGAGGCGAAGAGTAAACTAACTCAGATTCATTTAGCAGAAAACTTGCCGGAACCATGGCTAGAACAGTATACTATGTTGAACCGTTTAACCAATGGAAGTTTGAGGCAAAGTATCGACATTTTAGAGGGTACACCTAAGACAGATGAAGGTCTTTTGCAGAAACTCAAACGCAATACTGAGAGCCTAAACAAGGCAGCGCTCAGTTTCGCTGGTGGTGATTACCAGCGACTAGCAGAACACATGAAAGCCAACCTCAGAGAGGGGAACAGTCGTGTCGCAACCCTAATAGGGCTGAGGCATCGAGGTCGAACTCTACTGGAGGGTGGTCAAGACGATTGGTACGCATTTATGCTAACATATGGAGAGTTTATCCTGTTAGCAAACTTGTGGCCGGACGATGACGATTCCTTTGTAGACTACTTTGTAGCAAAATTAAGGAAAAACAAGGAGGAAAAAATATGAACGACGAAAGAACACTACCGGAAGGCGTACTAGAGCGCCTAGAAGGATATGCAGAGAGAGCACAGAAAAAGATAGGAGAGGCAGCAAACGAATACCTTGCTTGGATTGAGCAAGAGTTCGCTGTATCTGATTGGAAAGACGAAGACGATGATTTGCTGGTCGAGTGGGCAGAGATGTTTACACTTGAGACACGCAATCTAGGCAGCAGCGGCAGCAGTCGTGAAACTGTAACATTCGTAGGCCAATTTGTAGGAATAGATGACAAAATCAACGACTACAGAGAGAATCTTAGAAACTCAGCGATTTCAGCATACAGAAACAATTCTAGCCAAGCCATAGATAACGGCTTGATTGGCATTGTGAAAGCGAAAGACGGGGTATGGCATGTCAATGGTGAGCCAACGAAGGAGCGCATTGATGGTGACAGGCTACCTTGGTTTGGACTACAGGTCGATGGCGATCTAATATGTCTGATGAATGAAAAGGGTACACCTATTGCACCTGAAAGTAAAGTACGCAATCTGTACCTGTTGGGTAACTCTAAGGAGGATTTCAACAGAGACATCAGCGTTTGGCGTGTATCACTGACAGGTAACAATATGACTGAAGAATACGAACTAGGTAGACCTGTAACATGTCAAGTAATCAGGGCTAAGAAAGAAGGCTCAGATACAGTTTATACCAATCGAGACTTTAGCAAGACCATGGTTTACACAGATTCCTTTGTAGATGAAGAGGACAGGGTACTGTTACGACCCGAGAAGTTCTTAGTTAGCAAAGGCATGCACAACTCGTTCGTAGAGTTAGATGAATTGAGCGAAGCCTACGATGAGCGCAAGATACAGGGTAGCAACGGTAACTACTACGGTCCAACTATCATCACTAAGGGATATGTCAGCAGACTGAACAAGGAGCCGTCTGACAATGAATATGACCAAACTGGTCGTGCATTCAGACTCAGCGTTACCAGTCCTAGTGTGCAGCGTAAGTATGGCAGAGACTCTTCAATGTCTGAAGTAACTGTGTGGGTACCGGGTCGAGTTTACGACGACAGCCACCCATTCGAGTTCAAGGACAACTACGGAGAATGGCAACCATATGCAGAGAAGACACCTGTAATTATCTTTGGTAGAGTGCGTCTAAGCATGTACAATGACCAAACTACACCAAGCCTGACGGCATTCGGCATCTATGTACCATCTCGTACAGCGAGGCCGGGTGCCAAGGGTGGTGACACTAGCATAGACCAATTCAAGAATAGCACTGGAGGAGACTTTTGATGGCAGGATTTGGAGCAATGAAGAAGAAAGAAGAAGAGAGAGCAGAAGCGATCTTCCAAGCGGAAGCGGCAGAAGTAGACAAGCAGGTTGCAGAGGCGAAAGCCTCTGCGCCTGCCTCTAACAGCAACTTCCCTAACTTGGAGGCAGAATTTGCACAGCAGACTAACCCTAACAGGATGAGGCCTAGTAAGGTAATGTGTGGTGTGGTTGGACACGAGGGTACCGGCAAGTCCGGTATCGTGATTGACGGCCACATGCACAGATACCCCGAAGGAATGCTTTGGGCAATAGATTTCGATAACGGGGCAATGGCTTGTAAAGAAGCACACTACCCCGGAGAAGATGAGCGCATCAGAGTATGGTCACCTTGGGTTTTCCAAACTGCTGACCGCACTGCTTACGACTACCCAGCGACACACAGTCGCATGATGGAATTACTACGATTTGCCGTAGAGTATGCAGAGAAGCAGACTAAGCCTGACTTTGAAGGTAGGAAACTTAACACTGTTTTGATTACATCTGTAGACCAATGGGATTCAGTCTGTATGAACAACATGAAGATATTCGATCTAGAGGATAACAATGTAAAGGATGCAGTTGGTGCTGCTAAGGTTGAGGTCAACCAAGGCATCGGTTGGAACTGGAGCATTAGGTCCACTAGATTCAAGCAAATGACAGCACTGTGTCAGAAACTAAACGCTCTCGGTGTAGACATATACTGGGAAACCCACCTCAAAGAGGATAAGGATGGCAAGGTCGGATTCGACGGCTGGAAGTTCGCATGGGAAAAGAGCGCAAACAACGACCTGTTCCAAATCATTTGGTGCCACGCTAACAAAGTGCGTGGTGATGATGGCAAGGAAACAGGTGAAATCAGACACACGGCAGAGTTCTTCAAAGAAAAGACCAACTCTGACCTAAAGGGTCAGGAGAGACTTTATTTCGTCACTAAGAAAGGCGAGCCTGCGCAATGGCATGGGCTCGCTGAACTGCGTGAAGGAGTTCTTTGATACCACCTCCGGGGTTTATCCAATAATAAGCGGAAAATCATATGTGTTTCTAGCGGAGATAGTGGTCTTTCCTACCACGAACCGCTTCCCCCACCCGTATAGGTGATAATATGGTAAGTTTCAAAGTAAACAACAAAGATCTAACACAATTCATAGCCGGGTTCGGTAAAGAATTGCCGGACATAGTGTTTAGGGTAAAAGATGATTATGTCGAGTCGGCAGTGGGTAAAGACACCCACTATCTTAGGCGTAGAATAAATGTTAGAGAAGCGGAGGCTGGAGATATCGCAGTTAGTGATGTCTCTAGGTTACTTGCGTTTCTGAAGGCTACCAAGACTGGCGAAGTATCTATCAATCAGATGGGTAAAACATCAGTGTTACATGTGGCCTGCGGTAAGTCTACACTACAGTTACCAACATCATCGTACCTAACGACTCAGAAGCAATTACCTCTAATCGAAAGATTGGTGAATGAAGGTGAGAAAAACATGTGGCAGAAATGGGCATCGTTTAGTTTAGACTGTCATGGTATAGTCAACGGCGAAGACTTCGCACCAGCGGCACAGTTTGACAAGGTGATTGGAGGCAAATTCTCCTGTAAGACGGCATTCGATCCGTCAGGAGAATTCGTCGTTAGTGCGGGCTCAAAGCCTAAAGGCAAGATGTTTGTGCGTGTACCTGTTACCAATTGCGAATCTAACAACGATACAGTAAACTCAGCGTTTGCCTATTGGTTACCAGCACTTCTGTCTAATCTACCGCCGGGCCCACTCAACCTCCACACTGGAGATGAAACTGTACTTGTGATAGAGCAGGGTGATACAGGTTTCTTGCTAGTTGTGATGGACCAAGAGTACGAGGAGGACTAATGATGTCTCATTATATCAGGGACTCCTACGGTAATGTGTGGCCTGTAGAGCATAACTTGCTGATAAATCTAAATCAATGTAACTGTGGCAAAGACATACCTTATCACAAGGGTAAGCCACTTTGTCCACATTGCAAGAGTTATCAAGGTGAGGGCGGTTGTAATGATTGCGAGTGCTTGGAGGGGGAAAAATGATTATCAATTCATATCACCCTGACCCTGAAGGCCACGCCTACATATACAAGCGGTGGCGTGACTCTGAAGGTAATCTCATAGAACAGCACATTGACAACTTCAGACCCTATTTTTGGATTAGGGCAGAGACCAGTGACAGTGTAGTTAACAATGTGCTGAATAGATATCCGGGTAGTAGTATAGATAGAAATGATACTGCTGTCGCATTGAAAACAGAAGAAGACTTGGTGAAAGTATACGCTTACAGGCAGTCTGATTTAAGAGGCATGCAGTTGGAATTCGATAAAACATGGGAGGCTGACTTGAGTATAACAGACCGATACCTCATAGACAAGGTACAGGAGATGCCGGAATGGAAACCTCGTGTATGGCACTTTGACTTGGAATGGGATCCCGATGAAGACTTCACTACTGTAATGTCTGTAGTAGACAATTACAATAATCGGAATGTTACATTCTGCTGGAGCGAAGAAACAGCCGTGATAGAAGAAAAGGGCTTTGTTAGAAAAGAAGTACGCCATGTAAAGTACGAAGATACCGAGTTTAGTTACGAGCGTTTATTCTACACCGATGAGAAATCTATGCACAGTGCCTTTTTGGATTACTTAGAGGAATGCAACCCTGACATACTCGTAGCCCATGCTATCATGTGGGCAGATTTACCACATCTAGTCCGCAGACTAGATGAGTTTAGACGGCTCAGCCCTCTTGGTCGTGTACTGCGCCCGCCTAAGAACGAGCGTGGTTACAAATACACTGACCAACCGATCTTAGGTAGGTTATGCTTTGACACAGCCGCACCTTACGATAGCGGTACGGGCTTTGAGCGTGTATGGAAGGATAGTGGTAAACCGCAATTAGCCAGTCGAAAACTAGACTACATCACAGGTCCTGATGTATTAGGCTACGGCGGCAAGTTTGACATGGATGTATTTACAGGATGGAGAGAGAGATTTGATGACTATTGTGATTATTGTATGCAGGATACTTTACTACTCAAAAGAATGGATGAAGAAAATCATGTCTTAAGTTTCTTCATGTCATTGCAGCGGATATGTGGCGTGACATTCAACTCTTGTTACAATGTTACTAGGTTTGCTCGTGGCCTACTTAGTAGGCGTACGCATTGGAAAGCACCTACTAACGCTGATGTCGACAAGCAGGACTACGAAGGGGCATACATCCCTCCGCCTAAGCCGGGCAGATACGAAGGTGTAGCCTGTGTAGACTACAAGGGTCTATACCCCTCCATCATTCTTAGTCACAATCTATCTTGGGAAACCCAAGTAGAAAGAAACAGGGCTGGAGAAGAAGGCATTCACAAATTACCTGATGGCACTACTTGGAGTCAAACTAAGAAGGGGCTTTTGCCTCAGATTGTAGAAGAAATGTTTGAACTGCGTGACGAATATAAGCGTAGGATGAGAGAGGCAGAAACTTCTGTGGAAAGAGCAGGTTGGAATACAATGCAACTTGCTACGAAGCGCGTAATGGCTTCTCTGTATGGTATGGTTGCCAGTTCCTATTGGGGTTGGTGTGACTTCGCAATAGCCAACGCTATCACAGCCTGTGGTAGAGAGGCAATCAAATTCCTAATGGAAGAATCAGAGGCTCAGGGCTACGAAGCCCTGTATGGTCACACTGATTCAGCATTCGTAAAGATACCATTCGATGAGGCCACAGCGTTAGCCAAACATCTGACAGAAAGGGTACAAATCGATCTCAATGCTAGTCACCTGATTGTAGAGTTTGAGGCATACATGCCATATTGGATGGTTGCAGGTAAAAACCTGTACTACGGTATTTGTTCTTGGCCTCCTGAAGATGAAGGTAAACCAAAGTCAGCCCGATTCGGCAAGATATCCACACTTGCCCCTATCTCTCGCAACTTAGAGAGAGATGCTTTGACTATGATTTGTCAGGGCGCTTCAGAATCAGAGGTAATAGACTTTGTAAGACCTATTTCTTTGAAAATTAAGAAGGGTAAAGCGGAACTCAAGGAGGTGACCGGTGTTACTAGAATTTCTAAAAAACTCAAGAATTACGATAAACCAACACTCGGTGCAAAAGCGGCTATATACTACAATAAGCATATGGCAGAACGATTCAACCAACCCAACTTTGATGAAGGTGACAGTGTTCCTTGGGTGTATGTTGTGTCGTCACCTGATTGGGCACCGCCTACAAAAATTGTTTCTTACAAAGATGTGAAAGAATTAGAAGGATTTACACTGGATTGGGATACAATGGTTGACAAATTAGTGAAGAACAAAGTAAAGCCTATCTTCAAAGCCCTTGATTGGGATTTAGAAATGGCTTCAGGTGCAGCACGACCAAAGAGGTATTGGTGATAATATGGCGAGAGATTTTGAAGCATACAAGAAGTCCACATATCAGTGGGAACCGGGACATGAAAAGCACCTTCGCATCACTAAGTCTAGTTTGACAAGCGATTTTGATTTCTGTCCACAACAATATCATTTCAAGCGCAGAGAGGGTAGAAAGACACCCGAAACTGACGCAATGCGTAAGGGTACAAATGTACACAATGCAATGGAGGAGTTCTATGTCTATGTTAGGCCTAACTTGGACAAGGTTCTCAAACTACTTAATGATGGAAAGAAAGAAAAAGCATTTTCCTTGTTTGTGAAAAGCCTCCCTGTGCCGGAAGAACCCTATCTTCTAGGCGAAGAAGAAATACTAATCAAAAGGCTGGAATGGGAGTTAGATCGGCTAGAAGCCACACAAGGTCAAAATTTTTTGCCAGTTATCAATGAAGATGAAATACATGTGTTCACAGAGCGTGAGTTTGTACACAATGGGAAGACACACACAGTACCTATACACTTTGCAGGTATGATTGACCGAGGCTTCGAGAACGAGGATGGCTCAATCAGCCTCATGGAATTGAAAACAGGTAAGTGGAAACAGAAATGGGACTGGAGAAAAAAAGAATGGAAAGATGATGTTTTCAAAGTCCGTGGGATGCGTAAAGAAATGGCATTCTATGTTGATTTACTCAAAATGGCAGACCACCCGTTGCAGAATGTAACCCATTGGGGCTGGTTCTACCCTGATGGATCTTGTGGAGATGACATGGAAGGTGTCAGATTCGTGGACAGTTGGTCGCATGAAAAGATTAGTAAAAGGTATTCAATGTATTACTCCGAGAATAGCGAACAATTAGGTATATTAGAAAAAGAAGTTAACGCACTGTTAGAAGCGTATTTCCACGACCATTTTCCTCCTAAGCCACACCAAGGTAAATGTGCTTGGTGCAGTTTTACTGAAGATTGCCCCGCTTGGCAACCGGGCGGCGAGCATTATTGGCCGAGGTGATGAAATGTATGTACAGTTTGATTTTCCAAGAGAAGTATTAGAGTTAAGCACAGAGAAAGGAAAGGGCTTCAGAAAGTTAGTGCGAAACAGCACTGAATTTGAACGATATTGGGCAGGTAAAAATGGCGTATCTAACGCATACACTACAGTCTATGGATATCGTGCTACAGAGGCCCCTAACCATAAGAGAGTAAACTTACAGACTCCGATAATCAGACACTTTGTATTGGATTTCGATCCTAAAGATTTCACTAACCCTAGTCGCCCCGATGTGGCATTGGATGTACCTCTGTCACAGGCTCTCAGGTTGCATAAAGAATTACTAGAGAAAGACATAGAGCATGGTGTGTGGTTCAGCGGCGGTGGCTTCCACATATGGATAGCATTGTCTAAAACATACACTCCTGCTAGTGGTTCTCACTTATCGGCTATCAGAGAGGCTGGTATGAGAAGAGTAAATGACTGGATAAAGGACTTAAATCTGTACTGTTCTGACCCTGCAGTACCATTCGATACAAGTGGGTTAATTCGCATTCCTAACTCCTATAACGCCAAGCGTGGTTACTGGAGTGTCCCTCTGAATACAGAGGATTTAGAAAATGGCATGGGTCATATTCTTGAGAAAGCCCTAGAGCCTACAAGTGGTGTCATATCTTACGGGAAAAATGGCATCAAACTAGATGTAAAGAAGCCCGGTGAAAAGAAGGGTGTATTTCAAAAGAATACTGCACCACTAGACCTACCTACGCTGAAGATGGATGGCGTAATCATACTACCCTGCCTCAATCAGGCAGCCTGTCAGATCGGAGGCAACCCTAGTCACGATTCTAGGGTACAATTAGTGAAATATCTAGCCAAGCGAATGAGACACTTCTTACCATTAGATAGATTTAATTCAGACATACTGACTACTCATACAGAGAAAATTGTTTCCTTCATAAAGAGTCTGCAGTGGGCTGATTTTGACGAGGGCGTGACTCGTTATCAGGTTAATACGATAGTGGGTAAAGACTATCCTCAAACCTGTAACATGCTTTGGTCAAAAGGTCTGTGCATGGGTAAATGTAGATACTGGGATAAAACGGGGGCCATAGAATGAAAGAAAACAGAAATTACTACCCCATAGGAAATACAGTGAAGCGTATATTCAGGGTATTCGATGAACACAAGGGCCCACTTTCAACAAACGAGGTGTATGTTTTCATGCTCAACCAAACATCACCTAAAACTGGACGACTTTACAAGAAAAACCCTTCAAAGGGTACACTTGCACAAATCTTGAGTAAATATCCATATTTTTCAAAAATAGGGTATGTAGACGAGTCTACTATACAAGGGTCTAGGATGAGGATTACAACTTGGAAGATTAACAATGAGGCGATACCATGAAAAAAATGTTGCAACTTTTGGAGGCTATAGTTTTAATCATAATACTGATTCCAATCATAGCGATTTTGTACCCTTTACATTGGGTTAACCAAACGGTGGTGAAGAAATGAAAGTGCCACTAATTATCGATTCTAACGAGAGGGGTCCTCTGAAAGACGCTGTTGTGAGAGCAGCAGAAAGGCAGGGCATACCTGTAAAACAAGAGTTTCTACAGGGTATGGGTGATTACAAAGCGGGAGACGGACACATTGAGTGTAAAAGTATCTCTGACTTATTCCAATCTACATTTTCGGGCCATCTTATGCGTCAGATGGAAAACTTGGATGCCAATTGCCAAAGAGTATTTTTGGTAGTCCACGGCGATCTTGCAAAGTATGTGAAGATTGCAAATAATCAAGGTAGAAAAACTACTTATTCCAAATCACTTAACACACTAACAGGTATCATTGCTCGCATAATGGCCGATTTTGATTGCCATGTATGGAGGGCTAACAACTATAGCGAAGCGGCTATGTTCATCACAAAATTACATTCCAAATTACACACATCTGCATCTAGTCATGGTGCAAAGGCAATTACTAGGGTCAGCACTAACGATATTAGAGCAGACATGTTGCTCGCAATACCCGGCTTTGGGCAAGACTTAGTGGAAAAATTATTAGACAGGTGCGGCTGTATCGAAGAGATGTTACATGTCGAATCTGTTAAACAGGTGAAGGGAATGGGTTCTGTTCTGCGACAGCGATTAATTGAGGTTCTCACGAGCGAGGAGCCAGTAAAGGTGGAGCGGAAATATAGCAAGGGGAGAGGAAAGATATGATAGACCACAGCGTTGAACACTACGAATGTATGCAAGAATACCCAATTTTAAGAGGATATTTAGAACACTTTAGAGAAGTATCAAAGGATAATGAGATACCGGGACTATTGTCCTTTTTCTTTATTTTAGGTCAGGTGGCGTTGCCATTTGTCAGGATGCCAATAGGTGCATCCAATATCGATCCAAGAGTTAGCATGTTTTGGATTCAGGACACTAGGACTGGTAAGTCGGTGGCGTTTGAAATCATTCAGAAGGTAATGAAAGATATCGGTATAGATTGCGTTGACTACACAACTGGTACAGATGCGGCTATGGTAGGGTCTTGGAGCAGAGATGGTGATGATAACTTAATCCAAACCCCCGGTGTACTAGCGGGACCGAAGGGGATGAACTTCGATGAAGGTTCAATTATACTGAAGCCGACACAGCACTCAGAGCAAACTGTATTGTTCTTACAATCAGCACTAAACGCTGCAGGTACAGGGCGAAACTTCCTGACGAAGCACTTGAAGGATGGTACTATTACGATTGAATCTCTTGTATCATTGTGGATTACTACATTCCCTCCACAGGGTATCAAAGAGCATGTACTTGACAAAGGTATTTTCCAAAGAGTACTAGTTTACTGGAGACACTGGACTCTTGAAATGAAGCGTAACATTGCGCACGAACTTGCAGACGCTGTACACAACAGAGTCGAGTTTGAAGTGTCTTATGAAGAAGTTGTTGAGTTCTTTACAAACTTACAAACTCGTTTAAAGCAGAGAGTTTTGGACATTAATGGTATCAGTGGTGAAGAATGGATTCAGTCCACCCGTGAATTACAGGAGGGCTGGACCATGAATGCCATGTACGATATGTTTGAAATCGATGCATCATACAGATCGGCGCTTCACCAAGCAATTGATGACTACTACGACTTAGTAGAAAACATGGACCCTAAGAAACAGGGTGTCTGTGCATCTTTCATTATGGGTCTTCAGAATTATACCAACATCCTAGCCCATCACATGGCTATGATAGAGGGCGTGTGGACAGTCACGGGTGACCATGTAGACATGGCTAAAGAAATACTGTATGACCTGTATCACAACCTAATCGACTGGCTTGAATCTGAAGTCAAGGTAGGCATGGCTAGTGCCACTAAGCGCAAGATGCAGGCTAGTTGGAAATCTGCTTATTGGCGATGCGAGCAATACGACTTCAACGATAACCGTGGACCGGGTTGGGTAAAGAAAACAGTTATGATGGAAATGTTTGGCAAAAATGAGAACCTGAGTAGTAAAGCAGGTATTCACAATAAATACAACGAATCGGGGAAAAGTCTGTTTGAAGAAACCCGTGAAGGTAAAAGTAAGTATGCGCGTTTATTGAAAGAACACAGAAACAAGGAGGGTAACAAATGAAAAAGGCCTGCACTTTATGTGGTGCCGAATATGAGCACAAGGAAGAGGGCATCAGTGGTTACTTCGGTTTACTGAAGGTGGATTTTTGTGACTTTTGCTTAGCATGTATGGGTGCCATGCATGAAAGTCTCAAGACACTGATAGGTGAGGAGGAATGAAAGGAGAACACTTCGTAGTGTTTGCCTATGGTAGCGAATTTTCACACATGGTGGACTCGCCCGAAGTAGTGGTCATAACTGGTAACGATTACCTTTCAGTATACACTAGCCATAGATCTTATATCAATTCCAAACCAATAAGATATTCAAAAATAGGCGAAGAAATGTCATTCATCATGGACAAAGGAGGGATATTAGTTTTGAAAAACACCCAACATTACGGACTCACTTTACCTTGGATAGGTGTAAATAAATCCAGCCCTAGTGATATGGTTGATTATATTGAAAATCATGTTATAGATATAGACAAGGACTTGGAACATCTAGTAGGTCAAAAAATCAATTTAAATGACACTAATTTAAAATCTCAACTACACACTGAGATATACGCCCCTGTTTGGCAAAAGGGTAGCGAAGTNAAAATAATACAAGAATGCATATCTGATGCAAACATAATACTCTCACTGGTCCAGCGTTGTAGCGACGCAGGTGATATAAGGGTGAGATTGAGAAATGAAGAAATACCGATGGAGTTTGATGTAGAATGGTAAACAATGGAGAGCAACAGCAATCAGCACAAAGCATGAACATTCGTGCTGCGAAAGCAATCGCGGACACGGTTAGAACGACGCTAGGTCCGGCGGGAATGGACAAGATGATGGTAGATGGAGGCGGCAATGTCATCGTAACAAATGATGGCGCTACAATTCTACAAGAACTTGATGTTTCACACCCCGGTGCTAAGATGATTATCGAAGCCGCTAACACACAAGAAAGCATGTGTTACGATGGCACAACTAGCACAGTCGTTTTAGCAGGTCAATTGCTAAGTAATACAGAATCACTATTTGAAAAGGGCTTACACCCTAATGTAATCTGTAAAGGTTACAGACAGGCAGCACAATGGGCTGTCGAACACATTCATTCCCTATCAGAATCAGCCAAGCCTCATCTAAAGCATGTGGCTCAAACTTCGATTACTGGTAAGTCACTAGAGTCTGCTATGGAGCATGTCAGCGAACTATGTGTAAAAGCCGCAGAGTTGGCTGGAGGCGAATTTGAGCGTATCCGTGTCCTGTGTCAGCCCGGCGGAGGCCTTGAGGATTCAACATGTTTCTCAGGTGTAGTTTTACACAAGGAATTCATGTTACCTGCAATGCCACTTGTACAAGGTAAAGCACTACTAATTAACACAGGACTCAGCAATAAGAAAAACGAGGACAATGTACAGGTATCACTTGGATCTGCTGCTGAATATCAACAATATCAACAGACTACGACTAGGGATATTTGGGTAAAGAAAGCAGAGGCCATTGTCGAGCGCCTTCCTAAAGGCGGCGCAGTATTCGTTAGAGACCATGTGAATGAAGTGGTTGCCGCTACGCTGGCTAAGGCCGGTATCAGCGTTGTACAGCGTTTACCTGAGAGTGATATGACTGCACTCGGTTTACTTCTAAATGCAACTGCGGCTCATACCGTTGAAGACTTAGGGGATGCCGTTGATGCAGATGTCGAATGCACTACCATTGGTGACATGAAGTATGTTGTAGTCAAGGGCAAGGGTGAAGTCACTACTCTCATCCTCAGAGGTGCTACTAAGCAGACACTCGATGAAACCGAGCGTGGCTTTGAAGATGCCCTTGGTGTGGTGTGCTTAGCATACAATACCCTTGAAGTCGTACCGGGTGGAGGCGCGGCATATCTCAACTCTGCTATCAATCTAAGAAGCAGAGCGGCAGAGATTGGTGGTCGTGCTCAGATGGCTATCGATGCCTTCGCTGACGCACTAGAGACAATCCCTGCCACTATCGCTGAGAATGCAGGTCACGATCCACTGGACACTGTACTAGCACTCAGAAATGAGCATCTATCGGGTAACATCGATTATGGACCTGACATCGAAGATGGAGGAACTACATCGATGAAAGAGTCCGATGTATGGGAGCCACTGAATCTAGTCAAGCAGGCCATCCAGTCTGCAAGTGAGGTCACTATCAGCATCCTACGCATCGATGACATCATCGGTAAGCGTGGCGAGTGATTATTGCCTAGAAGCAGTAACTAATTCTCTAGCAAAGCGCCCGTAGGGAAACCTGCGGGCCTTGCTAGACTTAGATTTGGGTAGGGACTTTCCCCCCAATTTGGACATGTGCCCGCAGATTGGACATTCCTGAATTGTCGTACCTTTGCCGGAAAAGTAAACGCCTCTAATTACAAGGGGAATGCTTTTCTCGTTGCAGTTGGCGCATTCTATCTGTAGTTCTGCGAGCAATTTACCCATCAACTACTCACCGTATTAAGATTCAATTTGTGCCAATCAGCACCATCATATACGAACTTACCATATTCGCCATTAGCGATGTCTTGATTAATTTTAGTGTTAGTACTATGTCCTCCACTAGTAGAATCAAAGTGTAAAGTATGTGCCCCAGCCTTGTGATAGATTTCAACAGTATGACCTGCTGGGAATGTACCTGTTGGATTAAGTTTGCGAGCAGCATCCGTAGTAATAATCCAAATGTTAGGCTCATCAAACTTGAATGTAACATCTGAACCTGACATTGTTAGTACCTTTACTTCATCAGGCCCCAATCGATGGGTATGCATAGCCTTGGTGCCTCCTAAAGTGCGAGAGGCAGCGTAATACAGCATAGAATGAGAGTCAGGTGTATGGCTTTGCCAAACTGCACCGAATTCACTATTGGTTAAATCCCCACTTTCATCGCCAGCGAATAAAGCAGCAAGATCGGTGTGCAATCTGATAGCATTGCCTGCCGTATGGAAATTAGTACCAGTGGTTTTACCGCCCTTGGTCATATGCTGCAAATAAATAGGACTGGTTCTAATGTAAACGCGCCTATCGTGTACAATAGGGGATGCATTTAAAGATGCAGTTACACTACCTGCACCTGAAGACATCGTGTATCGAAGCACCGCTAATACAATTGATTGATGATTACTACGGGTGTTGTTGATTGATGGATCTGCTAAAAAGCCTGAAGGAATCAAAGGAGTACCTGTTGCTGGTGCTGCCGGTGTACCCATTTCATAACGGATTCTTGCTGTAGTTCCTCCATCAGAGCATATGTAAATTACAACAAATACATCGCTAGTAGAGGTGGGTACTGCAGGTAACTCACCATTAAAATTAGCAGTGCCAGTAGCCCCTATTGTTATCTGTTGCGTGTTACCTATCCCATTAGCAAACTTGTACAAAGCACCATCTAATACACACCAGCCACCGTGTATAGTTACGACTCCTGATGCAGATGTTTCTATGTAGCCCGGCGTTGATGTACTGATACTATTTCTAGTAGCAGTACCAATCGCTGTATCTGCAACACGAATGATACCGTTACCGTGTAATCCTTCATATGGGTTAGTTAGGCTAGGAGAAGATAGTCCATCTCCGTCTCTCAATCCTTCAGAACTAGTGCTCATTCCGGCGGCACTTGTGTGCCCTGCTTTCGGGTTCGTCATGCATTCACCTCAATTATCGCTGAGAAAAAGATTTCGTTATCTGTTGTTTTTGTTATAGAATCATAAGTGTACCTTGCCAAAGCAGTTACATCAGTGGCATCAGTTGGATTTTTGTACTGTATTACCACTTCTCTTAGAGGTACATTGAAGGTTGTAGAAAGAGGTAACTTGGCTTCCACCGACAATGTATTGTCATCTATCACTCTTACCACAGGTGTTACGACAACAGCAGGCTGCGCCGCCCCTGTATCATCTTGGTTGGCAAGTGTGCCACCAAATCCAAATACCACTTCATTTATTCTCGATTTCAATGTGTCTATCATATATCTAGTTCCTTGATTTAACAATGGCATATCAGCCCCTCCTTCTACTCAAATACTTACCTTTATTGATCTTTATTTTCAAATGACTGTTTCTACTTTCAGGTAGAGAATCTACTGAAATTAAGAATAATTCTTCGTTATTCTCGACTGCGTAAGGTGACTTCTTAGTAAGTACAATTTGGCTAGCAGTAGCCGACTGAACCTTACCTAGCAGGTTACCATTAGCCTTGTAGACAAATGCATCTGCTCTACCATCATTAATTACACTTGAAGTGAATATAGAGTCAGCATTAACACCATCAGTCGCAAATGTAGTGGTGCCTACAGCGTAACCACCACCGTTGTTAATCAATATACCAGTACTTTTCATAAATCTGCCACCCTTGATTGTACTGCTACCCGGCGTTCCGATAACAAACCCAACACTCCTATCTCTAACCTTTCGAGTCTCTACACGCCAAGATATTTTGACATTGAATCCAAAAGATGTTGCAAATTCTTCTCTAGTATACTGCCTATTCCTTTCCTCATTGTCGCTAACACTTGAACTAATATCTACTTCTTGGAAGCGCTGTAGAATATCTTCTATAGAGCCGTGAACAGAGTTCAAATCTATATCGGTTTTCCGATTGATTAAATTGTGCTTAGTACTCAAGACTATTTTTCTTTCAATACCAGTAAGTGATTCATATGAAACCACATCGCCCGGTTGTATTTTACTTGATAGTAGTACTCCTTTCAAACGCTTGTTACCTTCTGCTTTTCGAGCGCTAGATAGTAATTTGCGCCCTATCGCTTTAGCACTAGCCTTAGTTACGGCAGTAGGAGCATATATTCCACCCGGCACTTCATTAACAGTGTCTTTTTGTGGGCCAAAGTCATCAACCTGTACCACATTTTGGTCGTTGTTGGCTCGGACTTTTCCCCGAACCACTACACGGTTGAGGGTACTTTTCCCCTCAGTTTCTACACTTCCATCAGACACCATATTTTCGGTGATTCTGTGTTCTTTGTTATGCCTGTTCTGATGAGAATAATGCAAGTTGCCAAACTGGTCAATGTTAGTGCTATAATTGTCATGCTTAGATAAAAAGCGGATAGCGTTAACTCCATCTACTCCGTAAAAGTCCTGCGCTACAAATGTACCACTGGGACTAGGTATAGACAAACCGTTGATTGAGTTTGTACTAGATTTCGCTATGCGACTTACAAGATCTGTAGTGCGCAAACCGACATTTGCTTTCTGCCCAACCCGTACCCTTTTGTCGGTAAAACCAATTTGTTTTAATTCCGAACCTTTCAGATTTCCAAGGCGGTAGCGCGAGCCTTTGTCGCTCTGTTCTATAGAAGCAGGTACTAGTGCTTGGTCAGGGTTGTCTGCACCTATGATTAGAGGAGGTAAAATAGCATTAGTTACATTATTGACCTTTTCTCTATTAACAAAAATATTACCAGTATACCTATGCCCATCACTTACATTGTGTGTCAGCCTAATCGTATCTTCCTCTTCAATCAAAGAATATTTTCGATCGTGAGTAGGCATGAAATCGCTAGAAGTGGGTGCTTTTACTAAGAAGCCACTTTGTTGCTTAGTGTATTCCCCGTGTCGAACAGCGTTATCTACAAACTTAGGCTTGCGCACAACTTTCATGATGGTACTGTTAGTCGCATCAGCGCGACCAGTTGCGAGATTCTTACCTACTGCCATGTTCAATCCCCGCTGTGGTCTCCTGTATTATAAGATGCATCACCATCACTACCTTTTGGATGTAGTGTTTGGCTGTGCCTTGGTTGTACAGCAAAATCACCCTCTTTATCATCAGGTGATTTACGACTTGCATCTGCTCTAAAGTGCTCAAGTGTGTTCTCTGACATGACTATTCTTGCCACCGGAGATCGGATGTCAGTCTTGTCATATCCTGTTACATCGACACCTTCAATCTTAGGCCCTTGGCTAGTCGGCACTGTCAAACTAGAACCGGGTGTAATCGAATAAACAGGTGCGTACGGTGGGAGACTTGGAGTACCTGTCAGTGCCCCCGGTACATCACTTGTAAATAACCCATATTTGCCTCCGGCTGTCGCTCTATAGAAGTTAGAGCCAACTTGGTCCGCACTAGTCTTCATCACAGGTGCAGGTCTGAAGAATTGTACATGCTTACTATCGAGAACCTGTGCTGGCCTATATAGGAACTCTATCTTAGAATCGGTGAAATTGATGTTTTGTATAGTAGGGTTGTGGTTAGCATCTTGATATGGGTTAGAAGACAAAGGTACACCGTCTTGGCCCCATCCTTTGACATCCAATACACCTGAATGTTTACTCCATTCCATGACATATGTACCGCCTAGTGACCAATATGCGTGTGCGTTAGAGAACCTTGTAATGCCTGCAACAGGGTTACCACTAAAGTTCAAAGCAGTTAGATCGAAGTTACCTAATGTTCTACTTCCACCAGTCATGGCTCCTCTTAGATTAGTTCTCTGCCCCACTTCTGTGTCAGTGTGTAAACTGGCTGCTTCTGTAGACATGATAACATACTCTCTACTAGCACCATCATTGAGTTCAGAAATTGTATCTACATCTAATCCCATTCGGATATCATCTCTAGCAACAGGATCTACTAACCTAGTATCAGCAGTTACAGTTTCTACTCCTTCGCCAACAGATGAACTTGGTTTAAGTAAACCATCCTCATCTGCTAAATCTAACCTTGCGCTGATACCTCTATCGATTTCACCCGCTTGTAAAGTTAAATTGCTTGGTCGAACTAGTCCCTGTCCGAACGCAGGCTCGGCTGTACTATGAGATAGAACTAGACCTGTAGCCTCATGAGTTTCACTAACATCCATGAGCATACTTTCGTTGAATACGGTAGGCCAACGAACTCCTCTTCCGTCACCTCTATCACCAACACGCATAGCACTGGCTGGGTTAAACCAATCCGCAGTGCCCATGTTACTAGCGTCGTTGTTGGCTGTATTTGCATTGCCACTATAGCGGTCATTTCCATCTCCTGCAAACAAACTGTGTGCGGCTGGTCTGTGAGTTACATTAGTGTCTGCATACGCGTCTTCAGGATCCCATGATGGTCTAATTCCAAACCCTCTAACAGGGAACCTTCGTACATCTTCTCCACGAGTGTTGCCCCACCAATCCACCATGTAGTAACGGTGTGCTTCGGCTAAGTCGGCTATATCTTTACCAGCGCTATCGCCGGGATATTCTCTTCTTACGGTAGACGCATTTCGTATAGTTCTGACAGCGCAGCCAAACGACTCGGACATCCTTCTGCCGTCACTGTATCTGACTTGTCTACCAATTTGGTCTTGGTTGAGAAGGGCACTAATCTGCGTTAGCCTTTCAAGAATTCCTATGTAACTAGCAGTAAATGTTTGGTCAGTAGGGGCACCGTCTCCACTGTCTGCTCCAACATAATCCCATCCGTTAGTTTTGTTATCTTGTTGTACAAATGGACCATGGTAGTACCCATGTAAAGCGTTTGCATTGGCTACTTCCAAATAACCTCTTACATAATTAGCATAGCGTGGTCTATTGTAGGCTTGCCTTATTCCAAACCTATAACCAAAGCAGTAGTTACGGGCATAGGCAGAAGCAGATGTTAATTCTGCATAAGTGCGAGTCCTTACACCTGTATTGTCATCGAACCCACCACAATCCATACCGTGAGTTTCGCCACCCCAACCAATCAATGCACTGGCATAAGTCTCTAAACGACTTACTGCGCCACCACCGTGCGAACCACCCGGCCAAAATCCTGCAAAGTTGTACTTTGTAGAACTAATAGTACCTCCTTGGTGATTGAGTGTACCCGAGCCGTCAACTAATGCATCTATTTGTGCAGCGGTATATATCGATCCATCGTGGTTTAGTGCAGTACCACTGTTATTATCGTGGTCATGAGGTGGTGCTACCCACTTCATTGCAAATCCAAATGGCCCTTTACTAGCAACATAGTTGAAGTCGTGATAGTGTATAGTTTCAAAGAACTCGGGCATGTGGTTATACGGTTTCTTGTCTACAGGTGTATCTGCCACTCCAGTCTTATCGTAGAAATTACGAGTTCCACCAGTAGCAGTGTCACTGTACCAAGTAAACGGTCTACCTAAATTAGGATGCCACAGACATAAGTAAGCATCAGGTAAGTGTAGGCTGTTTGTATCTCCACTTCCATCAACTAAGGAATTGTCATACTTGTTTTGCTTTTGGGGGAAAAGTCTAGCCATTATACTAGTTTGAGAATCTAAAAATACAGTATCAGAGGCATAAGTTTTGTAAGGTCTAGTTAGTTTTAGGACAGTGTTAGCAGCGATATTAGCCCAAAACTCTGTACTACCACTAACACTTTCAAATATAGTAGATACACCTAAAGTAGCATGTGCCAAAGTACCTGTACGGTTACCATAAGTAGCAGTGTATGTTATTCCATTCTTGGTGTATTCCAACTGCTCACCATAATATGGTTCAACAGGGAATAAATCGTTATTGTCAACTGTAATCGTTGACCCTCCGCTGTTAGTCGAAAGTACAACACAAGTAGGGTTTAGGCTTCTATTGCGCCTATGTACTTCATAGATGTCCATAAAGGATGTGGGGTAACCAGCAATGGTCAATTGTGCACCTACGCAGCCATAAGACATTCTACAAAACTCGTAATAATTGTCAGGCTTGTGCCATTCTAAGTGTTTGAACTTGTTAGCACCGCTAGCAGTAGCACCATCTTTGTGCAATATGCCCCACCAAGGAATAGTAATTGTGTAGCCCGGAGTAGCACTACTAAACATGCCCGGTCTGTAAGGCATGCTTCTTCTAGTAAGTGAAGGAGAACTGGTTTCCTGTACACCTAGTGGGTTGTATAGACCCAAAGTAGGCATGTTAGTAAAGTGGCTACCGGAATCGGGCTCAATATCTAGTATAACTTCATTGATTATTACCTCGCAGCCTCTTACATCTGCCATGATTGCTTCAGCCAAAATAAGTGTATGAGCACCATTTGTACTGATATCTTGCTCGATGGCAATTACTGTATTTACCTGCTGCCCAGTCAATTCTACAACTGAGCCATCAGGTACATCTGCAGCAGGTCCGTTTGCGTGGAATCCTTTCAATTGTTGCTTGAACAAATTAGGCTGTATTACAATTTGATATGCACCGACTTCCATCGGATCGGGGAAGTGGTCATTGAGGGTGTATGTACCAGCCGCTTCTAACACTAATTCGTGCCCACCAGCGGCATTCTTTGTACCTGCATCACCTACTGATGCTGCTATACCGTACCCTTCGTACTTGATTTTAGTTTCAGTCAACAGTGTAAATCCTCCACCGTGTATATCAGATGGAGAGAACGCAGCAGTTGGTCCTGAGAAGTAAATGTAAGGGTCGCGACCACTTTCAAACGAAGTGGTAATATTTGCCGCTCCACTAAATCCACTGACAGAAACAGTGGCGAGGTTTTCAGTCATAGTTAGGTTACCATCTTCACCATGGTCTCTTTGTGTTACGGTTATTGACTGATTACCATTGGCCTCCGCAGGTACAGCAGATACTGTAACTCTACCATTATGCCCATTAGCATGTTCTATTGCTGCTTTCAGTAATACCAAGTAGGCATTCTGTGTACCACTAGCAAGATTAAATCCAACAGATATACCTGTAGCGCCGGATGTCAAACTAGCAGTAATCGAACCTGTAGATTTCAAAGTAGCACCCGCAGTCACTGCACTAAGGTGGGCGACCCCTCCATCGTTAGTGTCAGATACAAAGTAATCCACTATCTTACCATCAGTACTAGTAATTGTTATCTTTTGCCCTGCTGTTAAACCATGTGCAGCATCTCCATCAGCCGCAGTTATTGTACCAGTTGCTGCTGCAACCACACTTGTCCTAGTTGCCTCATTTGTACCAATCAAACTGTTGATTGTGAAATCATTGTTAGATGTCCTACAACTTTGATTCAAATCATATATTCGTTGGTAAGCAGGGTGAGCGTAATGACCCGGCATAAGTGCCATGGTAGGGGTAACATAATGATGGCCCATTCTCGGAATAGGCATAGGTGTCATCTTAGGACTTGATGCTCCTGCAAGATATTGATAAGGTATAGATGGATTCGCAAAGTTACCAGTGCTTGCAGGTAGTTTGTCATACATCTCAAACCAACCTGTAATCTTCATATCAGGACTTGCGCCGCTATATTCGCTATGGTCACGAAGTCTACGAGATGCAAAGATACGAGTGCTACCGGCAGGCATGTAATAACTCGGCACAATAAACAAAGAGGCTTGGTTATCTGTAACGAATTGTTCAAAGTCAGGAGAAAAGACTACCCCAGTAAAGGTGTCACTCGATATACCCGTATAAGAAGCAATTACTCCCTTGCCGGTTTCAGGGTCGTAAACTCTGAGGAAGTACCTACCCCCACTTTGTTCGGTAGTATCTGTCCAATCTGCGGAAGCAAGTGTTCCTCCAGCAACTATTGTGTTAACGGTGTGGTTTTGGTAAGGTGTTTCTTCTACACCATACTTGTGAGTAGAACTAACCCCCATCTTAGTTACATGGAAATACAAACTTCTGTCATGCGGCTCATAAGAGGTAGATAGTGGTCTATTACCTGTATGGTCTTGCCATCCCTCTAGTGTAGATGCAGGGAAATCTAACCTATGTTCATTTTTAAGAATAGATATATCAGTGCCATCTTGACTCAGATGTTCCCAACCATTGTTTTCCCAAGTAGGCCATAAACGAGGACCGGCGTATGTGTTATCGAACATGTCCGTTATGTGCTGTATTGGTTGAGCAGGGTGTTGTAAACCACCGGAACCAAATGTTTCATGCTGGTATGCCTGTATACGATCGAAGCCCGGCCTAACAATTATGTTGCCGGGTATTTCATCAGGGTTAGGAAGTCTAATTTTCATATTAGGAGATACACCAGTACCTGCTAATGCAGGGGATAAACCCTGTATTTCTCTATCACTTACATGTCTAAAGTCCATTATCACTGTGCCCAATGGAGAGCCACCCTCTAATCGATGCTCTTGACCAGTGTCGTCAACGACCATCATGCTTTTGAATTGCATTTCTTCATTGGGTATCATTAATGCGTTTTGGATTCTGATAGGGTGCTGTTCGGCTAATTGTGGATGAGATAATTCTTGAGCCTGTATAACTGGGAACATTGCTGAATTTGTAGTTTCAAAACTAAATCTTACATTTCCTAGTACCTTTTCACCCTCTAATAAATAAGAATCATCACTTTGCTTTCTGTTTACCCAAGGAATGGCTCCTAAGCCCCTTGCATTAGCGGCAGGCATAGTTAGGCTACCACCATCCATTCTCTTCCAAACAATGTGTTCTGCTGAAAAGTTACGAGCAGCCGATCGCTTGCTATAATAGCCAAATAATCCGGGATGCGGCATAGCGGTAGTCGCTGCTGCTGGATTTAGATAGTCTTTCAAACCACTATTACCTATACATTCTACACCGTTTGTTCCAAAGTTTTCATGGAAATTAGAACCTTTGACAACACTTTCATCCCAAAACAAATCACCAGTAGGGTACAAACAAGGATTTGCTTGCACCATATCGCCTGACTGTATAGTGCGATGCCATTGAGCATCTGAAGGTGCACTTCCTGTATTAGGGTAATTTGTGTTATTGAATGGTCTAGTAAATCCGCTATGCATCTGTGCTTCTACACGAGGTCCAGCGTTAGCGTAAGCCACATAGCGTGATTTGTTGTGAACTTTAGCAGTGTCCCATTGGACTGTACCGGCATGTAAGATGTTACCATTTTCCTTTGCCATTAACCAGTCGCCTGAACAAAGTATGCCATCTCTATCTGCTTTAGCAATAAGTGGCAATTCACTTTCATTAGTAATGGCGATAAGATGCCTTGAAGATAAACCGTTTACACAATAATCGGAGAATGTTGCTGTAGCGGTGTCACCAGTGCCTACAGGTGCAGATGATGCTAAACATGTTTCAGCAGCACCATATGGGTTGAAGCCGAGGAACGGGTGCCAAGCACCTAGTCCGGCAGGATATACACCTGAACCTATCTGAGTACCTGTGTAAGAATTCAGATAGGAATAAGCCTCACCTGCCCAACCTACTGCACCGATTGGCTTGGTTCTATCAACCGCATCAATTAGACCATTATAGTGTACTTGACACATGTGGTCACGAGCAGTAACAGAACTGTCGTTATTGTGACGATGGGTACCCGCTTTAGTCCAAACATACGCTTTGAAACTATTATCTACGGCAACATCTCTCATATTTTCAGGATTAGTTACATTGGAATTTGCAGCGCAATCATCGATTGAAATACGGGCATCATTTGAAGCGCCCCCTTGTATAACAATTATATCTTCACCGGATTCGTAACCTGAACCCGGATTAGTGATTACTATTCCCCCTGAAGGGCCACTAGGATCGATTTGGCCGGAACCAGTTACAGCAGTTATTTCCACAGTCAAACCAGTACCGGAACCTCCTGATGTAGCCAAACCAGCCGCTGTAGAATATCCACCACTTCCCGGATCTAAAATACTAATAACAGAAGGTGAACTCAATGCAGGGCTTTTACCAAGCGTGAAAGTAGTATTAGGCGCACTTACACTTTGACTAATATAAGGTGCGTACCCAGCAGTATTACCGTCACTAAATCTAAGCCAACCGTAATCGGGGAAAGTGGTGGCTGCGCTTGTGACTCTAACGCTAGCAGCAGTGCTTCCTGACTGAGCAGTGTATTGGTTTACTGCAACCTCTACCCAACCATACCTGTCCTGCCTGTGTGCATTTTGCATAGACGGAAGGAATGTACCACCGATTGCTTTGAGTGGGTCTTTGCCGGGGAATGTATTGATGGATGCACTGATGACTGCCCCTAACTCCTCTGCGTTCTGTACACGAGTAGCGTCTATCAGTACAACATTTTCGTCACTTACTTGATTATCAGGTGAGCCTCCATATTTACTAAGATATGCTTCGGCTAACAAGCCACATGGTCTAAATGCAGACACATTGTGTTTGTTAGTACCACCTGTGGCTAGCCTACCGTTTTCGATTGGATGCTTTGGATTGATATTGACATGGTTATCAAGGAAATGACCACCCGGATGATATCCTCCATCCATGTGCCAAATTGCAAACGCTTTCTTTGTTGCAGCATATGTACCAGTAGTTTGCAAAGAATTGCCAGCCAAATCAGTAAATACAGTGTTAAAAGGATGCGCTGTTGGTGGATATGTGAAATGAGGAACACTAAATAATGACCCTTCATAGTAGAATGCTTTGTCATATGTTTGTTCAAAACTATCACCACTACTAGTATGCACAGATACACTTGGGAATCCCTTGGTCGGCTCCCAGTTCATATCGTAATTAAACCCACTAAGTCTATTCTTTTGGAAGAAAGATGTCCTTGGCAAGTGAGCAGATGCAGCCAAAGTTCTATTGAATCCACTAACCGAATCGTCGCCATTTGCTAATTGATTAGGTAAGAAGGATTCATCACTAGCACTACCACCAGTTATGTAAATAGGAACAGCGCTGTAGCCATTACCTGTAGTCACTATGTTCGATCCTTGCGGTTCAAATGCAGCACTGTTGTGAGGGAAAGCCTGACCCGGACCAAACACCATATACACGGTTTGGTCATCTGTGTTTCCTGACGAACTATACCTAGCGTGAGGATGGGCAAATCGAAGTATAATCGGACTCGGTATGTTTGTCGACACTGTATTAGTACCGTCAGTATATGTTGTACCGGTAGCATGATTATTTGCACCTTTAGCCATATCAAATGTCAATATGCCATCTTGGTTAAACAGCGGAGGATTGTTTTTACCTTTGTGATTATCTAAATACGGGGTACCGGGGAACATAGCCAACATAGCATTCGTATCAAGTAAAGCATACGAGCCTGCGATTTCACCTACATTTTGTAATCCACATGAACCGGTTGGTCCGCTTGCATATGGGTGGGTATAGAATTCACCGTAGTCATTTTCAGTGCCGTCATTGATATCCATAACTACACCACTAAATCCGCCACCAAAGTACAGTGGTACCCAGTGGTCAGGGCTATCTCTACCGCCTCTGAAGTAAAGGAATGGGCTGGACATCTTGCTACCGGCTCTACGAATGCCATCTGTTTTCATACCGTTCTTGACATCGCCGTTTCGCATCAAAACTTCATCATCGCTGTCGTGGCAGTAAGAGGCGAAATTAGCACTAACACCTGTAGTTGCCCCATAACTAAGTTTAGTTTCTACATCTGCACCAACTTTACTAGTTACTTCTGCGTATTCTTCTGAGCCCCACCAAATTGTAAACCTTTCACCCCAACTGTAAGTATCATCCGAACCCGGCACACATATAGAGTAAAGGTAGGTATTGCTTGCGGTTGTTATTGTAGCCCCGTCATCAGTGGTCTTCAAAATCATAGGGCTGTCTACTTTTGGAATAATGTGGTCGCCCGCTACACTAGTGTAATTATCACCACGAAGATTTCTTTGCCATGTAGAAACATCAACCATGTTATTTTGACTGTCTACTAAGATCGGCGTAGCAGTGTTAGCATTGGTACCCTTGTAACGAGTAATAATGTGCAGAACAGTTTCAGGAATATAGCCTACATCTAAGCGTGTACCCGAATCTCTTTCATCATCAGTTAACCCACCAGTGTGCTTTGACGATACAGTAGCGTCACTACTCGCACCCTCCATTAAGCCCCAGTCTTTACTTCTTGTAACATTGAATAGTTTACTAAGTGGGATTCTATTCTTATTATTGACTTTGATTATGACGGCGTTGTCTTTTACACCCCACTCACCTAGAGTTTTACCATCAGGTGCAAACATATGCCTACAATCAAAATTACTTTCGTCGTTATTAGCAGGCATTGTCATCGCAAACTCAACTGCCGCTGCAATAACTTCGTCTGTGAGTACACTTGTGAAATTGATTCTTGGACTTATTACATAGTCAACGGAACTTATGGCACTTCCAAGCCCCCCTGTACACCCATAGAAAACATGAGGACCGGCCTTGGCATTGTGAGTCCGACTGGTGTATGAAATAGTTATACCTTTGTTAGCACCACCATCTGTTGTTAGTTGTAATAAACCTGACTCAGGGAATCCAAGATAGCCTAAGATGTCAGGATGAGACAGTGTACCACTTGTATCATAAGGTGCACTGAAGACCATCGTGAGTGTTTCTCCTGTACCTGCACTGTCATGAGTCAAACTTACTGAGCCGTGAATACCAACTGCAGGTGAAGGATAATTGTTCCAAAGGTTTCCTTTGTATTCTTTCTCTGTGCCACCAGTCTTTTCTCCACAGACCTCACCTTTACCAACCATATGCCTACCAATAGTAAATCCACCTTGTGCTACATCACTATCATTAAAGTAAATTACAACTTCTTCGTCAAATGTAGGCGGGACCATTGTTAAGTCATTTCCAAACGGCTTTCCACATTCTTTGTACACCATCCTGATTGTATGATTATCACCTCTATGATCTTCCAATCTAATACCGTATAAACTACCCTTACCAATATTAGCAGGCTTCATCTGCTCTTCAGGAATGTAGCCGGTTTTGTTTGTAGAAGTGTAAATTGTACTACCAAGCATGGCGGTGGCAGCGTTAGATGCATTGCCGTATATTGCTTTGAATCTGTCGTCGCCATCTCGACCCATACCCCATTTTCCAGCATTAGGTGCCCAGCCCGGTATACCGGCTTGTGTTAATCCACCAAAGTTGATACGGGCTTGTGCGGATGTACCTGTTCTCAATCCATCAACTAATGTAGAAGACGGACTTTTAGTTTCAAAGGATTCGTTGATTACAGTGTTTGAATTTCTACCCGAAGCACCTTCACGGAATGTGTCAGTCTTTTGAGTCGAGCCTGCAACTGTCTCCGGCCCTAAACTTAAATTGTTTTCAAATTCATCTAGTGTTTCTTCAGGAGGAATATATTCTTTCAAAGTAGTTATAGGAGCAAATGGTCTACCGAAACGATTGATTGGCATAGGGGCAGGGTGCATGTTTTCTCCAGTCATTTCATCCGGCTGACACCAATAGTTGCGGAATCTACCACCATGTCCGATTAAATATCTTGGTTGGTAAGGTGTCTGCGCACGACTGCTATCTAACCAAACGCAGAAATTACGACCTTCTGCACCCGGAACAGTAGAGTGAATGACAATTGAAAATCCTTTTTCCCCATTAGAATCTAATACTACACGACCAAGATGAGCGCGAACATACCCCATGTGGCTTCCTTTGTCGTGACTAGAGAAGCCTTTCTTTACATCCCAAAACGGAGCAGGATCGTGAGTAGAGCCAGTGCTTTCACCTAAGTGCCTTTCTTTTTCTCCTCTTGCATAAGTTCTGCCATTTTTAGCACCGGCTTGGTTAATTAAACGAACAACTTCACGAGCGGCTGACTCTATGTTAGTGAAACCTTTGTCTATAGAAATTTCACCAAAGTCAATTGTTAATCTTCTTACAAAGTCCATCTTTGTCCAGTGTTCTAAATTATTGAGCCTAGTTTCTTCGTGTCCACTTAAATCTAAAGCACTGTTCCTTATACCCTTTAATGCAAGGAAAGCAGGTATAGCGCGGGTACCGTCAGGGGTATCAAAGAATGTAGAGGCTTCTCTTGAATCTTTATCGATTTGCTGATGTAACAATACTGCATCATCTGAGTTTATTACGGCATCGTTAGTTCTAGGCATGCCGCCATTTGTTGTATAGTTTGTACCCACATCGGGGCTGTGTGGTGACAATATAGTGCCGGTACTAGCGTTCCATGTGCTCTTGTGGGAATACGCCGCTTCGATAAACTGTGACTTAGTAGATGCTGTAAGGTACTTGCTTTGGCTTGGGAAGCCGGATGCTACATCTATCCAAGAACCTGAATTGTCATCATTGTACACAATTGCACCAGTAGTTCCACTTGGGGCTGCTCCGATCTTAGTGGCATCAGCACTACTCTGAACTTGCATCCATAAATCTTGGAATGCAATAAACTCACGGTCATGTGCAACATCATACAGCAAAACACGAGCATGCTCGCTATCTGACTGATACGGGTCTAAATATGCAACAGTTGGTGCAAGTGTAGCAGACAGGCCTAGTGCTTCATAATTCAACTCAATTGTTTTGTTGACATGTTGCACAAAATTCTTTGCTGTTTCCACACAAGTATTACCAATCAAAAAGTTCTCCAAAGGTGTACTGCTTCTTGGGTTGGCATTCATGGCACCTTGACCACCATTGAAACCAGTCCAAACTTTACCTTCGTTTAGTGTGCCTCTGCTTTTACAGAATAAGCCTTCTATCGAATGAGGATTAGTGTAATGCATGTTCATCCAAACAGTGTCACCGTCACGCAATCCACCCGGAGCATAAGGATAAGCCCAAGATTTGTTTAGGAATACCCCTTCCTTTTGTTCAGGATAAATTGTGCTAGGGCTAGCATTCATATCTACAAGTGTAACTTCATCGCCTTCAGATGGAGTAAAGCCGGAATCTCTTTGTGCTAGAGTAAACACAGACCCTGCCCTTGCTTCATAGTGTGCGTAGTTCAAAGTACCACTAGCATTTCTGTAAGCCAATCTATAGCGATAGCCGCTATATCCACTTACTCCCTGTACATTTTCAGGGAAAAGACTTCCATCTTTTAAGTACAATATATTGAGTCCTGTATTTAGAGATTCAACTATACCTTTTGCTCTGCCACTTTGAATTCTGTCAAGGTGAGGATTGACACGAGGCCCTGCTCTGAACTCAACTGCACTGACATATTGCTTCATACCATAATCAACATTGCCACCTTGTGTCATTACATTGGAGCGGTCATAATAGAATGAGCGACGACCTTCATATCCGGCACTTTTGAGGAGGGGGTTGTCTGCAATCGGACTGTAATTCATATCTTGGTAGCCCGGCCCCGGAGTAAGTTGTACACCAACTGCGAACTCTTTGACGAAGTTTTTACTCATTGCCCAGTTACCACCAGCGGTTGCTGGCGCTGCTGCTGTAATTGTGTTATTAGTTAGATGAGGCGTACCTGTGTAAAGCACCCATTCTCCACTTGGTAAAAACGCTCTACGATACCTTGCACTACCATCTATACCTGCAACTGCAGTAGGGCCAGCAGTAGAGATAGGGAATATACTTGCATCCTCTACAGAAATTGTAGTTCCTGTAAATGGAGCAGTAATTTTAGTGCCTGTCCTATGAGTATTAGTTGCTATACTATACGAAAACGCACCGAATATCTCGGGATCTTGTGGTGTAATTTCCTCATGCCTTCTACCTACTGGGTTAGGTGCCCAGTTGCTAGCAGTTCTCGTTGCATCAACATGTATTTTCATACTGTTGTCAGGTCCGGGAAATACACCTCTATCTATGTCTTGGAAAAAGAAATCTTCAAACAATGGTATTTCTACTAATGCGCGAGTACTTGCGTACTGTGTACCTAACTGGTAATCGTGCTGAACAGTGTCAAGAGTTTGGAACAATCTATCGTTGATAGTGGTACCATCATTGCAAACAGACTCTTCAAGGAATTTATCATCAACATGTATATTGCCACCAACTATGTTTATGCTACCTACTCCATTAACCCAGTCTGTAAAGGTGTCCGCTTCACTACCGTCTGCAAGAATAAACTTACCAGTTCCCATTTGACTACCAATTGGGAAATTGAATAGCGTACCTGTTTTAGATGTGTACTCTGCAGATGCAAAGCGGACTGCATCATTTACATCAGTTCTTGGTAATTCAAGATAGATTTTACCGGCTTTAGGGAAGCAATATGTACCCCAAGATGCTAAATCAGTTGCACGATTGTTAAGAGGCGTTACTGTAATAGTACTGGCACTAGTATCAACAGCAGTACCTGATGTTACACAATCGCGCCTCGTACTCCAAGGCATTCTAGCAGTAGGGCTTGGGTTCCATGTTTCCTTTGTATTAATTGCACCCTGACCTGTGCCGCCAAGGGTAACGGTTACAACAGGTGCACCCGGCATTATCTCTTTGACTATATGTGAATCCGGGGCACCATCACCCTTTGCGCTAACACTTGCACTTGCAATATCAGATACAAGGCCATAGGCAAGCAAATTGGAATTGCCACTTTCATCATCATCAAAGGACAATACTCTTCCCCTTGAAATCAAATATTCGATCGAAACTTCATTAGCGGTACCCTCTTCCGCACTTAATCTACAAAGTTGAGTAAATCTCCTTCTATCACTTGGTTGAATAGTCAATGTTATTTTGTTACCTACCGATTCATGTTCAATGATATCAAATATTTCATGAATAGCACTAGATTGATTTACGCTACCTATTCCTAACTCTACTGGGCTGCTATACAATTCTTCATTGTCATGTAGAAATGTTGCAGTTCCTCCGCCACCCGATACCCTTAGTGTTGTTTCAGTAACAGCGTGATTAATTGTACCAACGATTGTTCCATCGGCTCTGTAAATTATATCTCCATTCTTAAATGCGGTTCTTGCATCAGTTCCATCTACTGTCAATGCAGTAGTAGTGCTAGCAGCATATCCCCCACTATTGTTAATGACTACACCAGTGCCTACGCGACTATTTAGAATTGAGAACTGCCTTATGGTGTCTTCTCTTTTATCTAAGTTCAATTCGTAGTCAACAGGGCCTATTATCAGTCTATTAAATTGAGACTCCTTTGACGATAAATTGGAATTAGATAAAGCAATTGCTTGAGGAGTTTTCATAGGCGGGTCAGTAGCCACTAATGGTAAATGATTTTGAGGACAAAGTGTGAAGTCCAACTTAGGCTCAGCAACTAGGCCTTCCTCTGTATCTCCTTCTAAATCACCTGATTTGAATGGAAGGTTTTCAGACATATCTAATACGATTTTACCTCCCGGCGAGTAAATATCCAAATCCCCTGCATCTAACGCAGTATGAATAAGATCGAGAATTGATGTGCTACCGCCATCTACTATTGTACTTACATCAGGTACAGTCTTAGTAACCATTAATGACGGGCCACGCATTTTTAACTTTACAATTGCACCAGTAGTGTCTATTGCTTGGAAACCGGAATCTGTATTAGCACTAAATGTAATTTTTTTGTCACTGTGATTTAATGTTGCAGTTATCGCAGGGTCAGTAGTGGCAGGTACACCATTAATCGATATATCCACCGCTCTTAACACAGCACCATTTTTACCAAAAGACTTGATACTTTGTAACTTAATCACTGTGGCTGTGCTTGTAAAAGATGAATCTATTCTTGAAACCGCTGCATGTGGAAAATTGGTAGGGTGATGACAAACGGCATTATAATGCAATTGTATAAACGGCGCGTAATTGTAAGTAGACAAAGAAGGTAAGTTTAGAATAGCAATTCTGCTTTCCGAAGAAGGAACTAAATGCCTCATAGTTTCAGCAGCATCGCTGTTGACTCTTTCACTTCCTATAGATTTGAGGCTAAATAAATCCGAATCAAAATTGTCACCACCTATACCTATGATGCCTCTTTTGTCATCCGATATATCGCTCATGCCGTTTTCTATAACTTGACTAACAAATGTTCTATCAGAAATTGCTTCTATTCTTAACGGCCCATAAGAATCGTAAACGGAAACTTTAGAATTTAAGGGAACGGTCCCCTTTATGTCTGAGTACTGTGAAGAGTATGATGCTGAAATAACATCAGCAGAAGCATCTAATTTTTTATCAACAGATACATCAGATGCAGGTGGCAATAGTCCCATAAATGGATGGCTTTTGACATGATTCAAAGTATGCCTACCTGAATGCCCTATGTAAAAACCATCGCCGGGATTAGCAGAAGATGCTGAAAATTTATTGTAAGTATCAGAATCTATAGCCATACTCATAGAGAACATTATACCATGGTTTTCGTAAATGCTTTCATCTATGCAGACCTGACCTTGCCTATGAGAAAACTGTGTACCGCTACCCTGTGGTTGGAAGTCGTTACCATTTCCTCCATCTACTATACAGTCTCCAGTTACGACAACGAATATACCTGCGTCGTGAGCCTGTAGTGCCCCTCTTCTGCCGTTTGATGTAGCACTAAAATCAAGATGAATGGACTCTACAGTAATTGTACCTGCACCACCATTTATTGCCATTAAACGCAAACGCTCAGGTGCTTTAGCAGTAGGCTTACCTGTCGTTGAACTGTAACCTAGAGGGTTGACAATTATGTTGTAGGGTACTTTAGGAATAGTAATATCGCTAGATGATGTTGCTGTGTACTTTTTTACGGTATAAGATCCATGCGAATTATATGGTGACTCGGTTGCAAAGTCTATGAATGTTTTTGTCGACGAACCTGACAATTCACTTGCTAAGGCTTTAGCAGCAGTCGCACCTATAGTAATTGTAGAATTAGCACTGGTTGATGCTGAAATCGATGGGGTAACGACCTGCGTAGTAATCGGCTCAATTGGCTCTTCAAAGCGCCAAAGGCCAATGGTATCATCACTCTTTACCGGTGCAAAGAATGCCCTACCTGATTGCTTTACACCTTTAGACAGATGTATAGTTTCGATTGTGCCACGGTATTCTCCTCCTCTGCCACCAAGGTACATATTAGAAGGGTTGAGAACGATTTGTTGTGCCTCATCGAATTCCTTTGTCACTACTAAGTCACCGTTGATGTGCATTGATATGCGACGACCACTAAATGTAACAGTTACATTCAATAATTCTCTATGTCCATCATTTAAAGCAGTGGAATCGTTAACAGCAGCATCGGTAGAAACATCAGAATTATGCAAATCTAAATTTGGTGTTGGGAAGCAAATCCCATCCCAATAAGCCAAATCGCCATCAGGCATGTGTACGGGCCTTGCACTGCTAATAGAGCACACACTAGATGTACCTGCTGCTACATTTTCTAAATTGATTTCAAATGTTGCAGGTGCAGGACTAGAAGGCGAACCTACAATTAACCTCATGACATTTTCATATTCATAGACTACACCCCCGCAATCAGGTACTATCCAAGTTTCTAATGTGAATGAGCGCAAAACATTAGGTAGGGCCTTGTACCCCTCTTCGCTTTTACCATGCACTACATTCAAATTAGGAGGAACTAACACACCGTCGGTAATACCGTTGAAAGACAAAGCAAATCCGGGATCTATTACTATGCTCATTTTCACACCCCTATAACAAAGTCAGACGCTAATAACCTCAAATTAAATGCGTAGTAATTGTTGCCAGCATCATAGCGTACATGAAACTTTTCAGGAATAATCCTCATGCCTGCTTCATTACCATGTGGTTCTGAATACAAAGTGATAAATCCGTCAACTATTAATGACCCAATAAACTCACCTAACAAACCAACAGCGTCAACAACATCATCAACTACACCTAAACCTATAGATTCAAGCCAAGACTCCTCTGCATCGTCAGGTCTATCTCCTCCTAATTCTGATGGTAAGGTAGCAGGTGTCATTTTACGAGATGCCGGTATTGTATTGTTCACGGAACCCTTGTCAGCAAGACTTTGTTGTCCAAAAGTTAAGAAGAAATTCCTAGCAGTAGGTGTCACTGCGTCACTTTGTATAAGGCTGTCATATGGTATCTGAATACCTCTAATTAAATCTCTATCCTTGTTAGCGTTAGATATAATTCCCATCAAATCTTGTACTTTATCGCCAGCAGATTTACCTTTATTGCTAACACCCGAAGTATGGTCATTGGTACCATCCATAAAGTACTCAAATCTCGCTAATTCTGTTCCTTGAGTAACACCACCTATGTAAGAATTTATTCTATTACTTTCTTTAATTTTATTGCAAGGAGTAATTGGTCTAGCCAAATAACCATTGTTGTAAACTCTACTAAGAGAACTACTAAGGGGTGTAGTTTGATTGAGAGGAAGGTCTTTTTGTGTAACTAACAACATCGGTCCATTCCTAGTTACATCAAAAGTACCTGCTAAAGTAGTAGCACTACCTGCGTCTGAAGAAGTAAGTGCACCATAAAACATTGCACTATCTGTTAATTTAAGAGCATACTCTACAATTGCTGCTAATGCATTTGCAGGACTATTGTTGTAAGCATCTGCAGCATAAGCAGTGATTTGCCCTATTGGTACATTGACGACTACAGGTGGTCCGGTAAGACAACTTGTCAAATTACCATTCCTATCGAATCTTTGTTCATGAGAACTTTTCTGTGTGACACTAGGGTATTGCCCAGTTAATGGTCCACTTTGAAATGTACTATGCGCGGGTGTATCTGGATCAAAATTCAAATAAATCCACGAACTACTCGTCTTCGATGCTTTCCAAAAATTAGGTTTAAATCTCAACCTTGTGTTTCTAAAAGTCTCTTCTAAAGGGGGGACACCATATGCACTTATGAAATAAAAATGTTCTTTAGTTATTGGAATTTCAACTCTATCTAATTCAATGGTTGCTATCTTTTCAGCATCTGAATCCATATCTCCGTCTATAATACCCCCAACTAAACCTGTTGGGCCCCAAAGTGAACTTCGAGGATAAGATAAATCAGTTCCGTCTGCTAAATCTACCTGTATACCTTCAGATATAGTAATCGTGTCACTAACAATATTAGTCACAGTTCCAATATATGTGCCATCATCTTTAGTTAATCTTTGCCCAATAAACATAGCACTTGCGTCATCAACTTCAATGCTAGTCACCCCAGCACTATATGTACCACTGCTAGGGTGGTCTACATCTGCACCTGTGTCTTCTACATGCTTTCCTATGTATGCAGTAATACTAGGGTCGTATGTGTCGCCGAAAGCATCTATTGGTGTATTCTTTATGTCTACTACCGTTTTGTCATCAGTAATCGCAATATCATCAATATCATTTCTAAGTCTAGTTCTTAACCAATATTCATTCGACATAGGCACTATGTCATCAATATGGAGCAAAGGTGTTGAATTGATTTTAGTAGGCATGTTAGATGCAAAATTGATACCAATTGCCCCACCTTGGTTAATGTTAATTTTACTATCTGATTCAAAAGTAACATCATCATCAACCAATATGCCACCTATCTCTATACCAATCGTAGGTATATTGCCGTCGACTGCAAATCTTTTCAATATATTATCAGGGGTAGGAAAAGCACTAGCATTACGATCTAGCGTTATGTCTAACGATTGCGCCTCTAAAGGTATTTCAAATAAATTAGTTGGTCCTACAATCAACCTAATTGGTAACGCCATCTTTAAACCTCACAAAATAATATCTGCCGCTATAAATTTCAAAGCAAATTCATAGGCTTTCATTTCGGCATCTCTATGAATATGAAAATCTGTAACTATGCCATGTATTCCGTTCCTACGACTGTTATTCAAAGCAGTGTTGTAAGATTCGGAGGCATGTGTTGTATTACTTGAAGACATTTTAGATACGGTGCTGACATTACTGTTAGTAACAAAGAAGTTTCTTTGTGCAACTACTTCGTCTAATTCGTGGTCGCCTTTGGTTACCATGGTGTTGTAAGGTATTTGTATAGCAGTAATGTAGTCTCCACTTTCTACCTCATCGTACGCCACTTGTTGAGTAAAAGTAGAGACGATGCCTTGAATGAATTCACCCATTCCTGAAGTTTCTGCAGTGTGAAAGTTGTTACTATTAGCAAGTATGCCCAGCAAATCTTGTGCCTTATCACCAGCAGACTTTACTTTTTTGCCCGCTTTACCACCAGTAAAACCTTGTATGTTAGGTAGATTGCCCACAGAAAAATTGTGATTTATTTGGCTATTGACTGTACCTAAAGAAGTAGCGTATACTTGGGTTATTTCTAATTTAGTTTCGTAATCGTTGGAGCCAACTTTTATGGCTGTAGTAAACACTTTGTTTAGAGTTTTGTCACCTGCAGCATTAACCGCCCTTTCACTAATTTCTAATGTAGATGTTAGTAGTTGAGACAACTGGTAAGTGATATATTCGTCTGCCCTTTTACCCGGTTCGGGTATACCCGAGCGAGTGGGTATTTGTGACAGACCTTCAGTCCTAGAACTAGTATCTTGGTAAGCAGGGTAATTTACATAAGGTAAAGTTTGCCCAAATGCACTGATTGTAGCAAAAGCATTCTCTATAGGTAGTACTACAACTGGGTTACCCATAAGAGGTGAAACATTTTCTTCTCCCAAATTTAAAGACGGGGCCAAATAAACTTCATCTGATTGCGCGATTGTAGAACCATTGCCACCTTCAACAACACAAGTTATACTTGATTCAGCCACAGCCGTTACTTTTAGCAACGCATCACCATACGAATTTCCTCTAAACCCACCAGTTCCGTCTGTAGGATCTTTAAGTTTAATATGATAATCTGCACTACTATTAGTTAATTCAATCCAATCGCGAGCATCACCACCTGAAACATTTACCGTCACTGTACCAAGGGCATTACTACTACTTCCAGCAGCAACAACGATGTCAGTCATTCGTCTAACTTTATTTACATACCCGTAAGGTTCGTTTTTAGAAGCAACTCTAGTTGCATCAAATACCACTTTAACATTTGAAGGGTAATCTTGGTAACTAAAATTACGATAAGGATGATTAGCAAAACCTGCAATATCATATATTGGTATATTATACTTTGAAGACAAATAGCCCTCAACTTGCTGTTGCTCATCAGCACTTAATATTCTATTATAAATTATAATTTCATAAATGTGCCCTACAAATTTGTATTGACTTCCGTCTGTTGAGCCTGCACCAATAAAGGTAGTAGCGGCATCTGAGTTGTTGTATGTGCCACTTCCATTACCCTTATGTATTCCGTTAAGAAATTGAAACTTGGAACTTCCAGTATTCGTAACCCTTTGTGAAATAATATTCGGCACATTTGGAGAAACCGTTCCATTGCCGCTTTCTATAGTAGTTGTGCCTGAATCAAAGACATCAAACTTAACTTCATTATCTGATCCCGTCATGTTATAATATAAGGCATAGCCTTCATTAGTTTCCCTACTAGTAATTATAGATTGATGTGCGCCATTATCACTAGTGGTCGTAGCAACAGCAAAAATAGTCATATTCGTAGGATTTAAGTTAGCGTTATACGAAACATCAAATCTCGATGAGCCATCGAATTCAACATAGGGGCGACCATTAATACCGTGCTGTTTGTACTTTGGTGTGCCGTTTTTATTCGCAACTAATCCGTTTACTGAGTCGGTCCAACTGTCAACAGTAGCCTCATGTTGTATTGTACTAGATGATAAATTCGATGCGGTCAAAGCACTAGCATCAAACCTTGCACTAAGGCCTGAAGTTACGGGTAAAGGAGAAGCACTGGTACTTTTCCTTTGGTCTACCCAATAAGCAACTGGTAAGGTAATATGCTTATTGTGCCATTTTTCCCAATTCGATTTGCCTTTTAATCTCGATTTAAATGGATCTGTTATCTTGCTTCCTGCACCCATGCTCTTGTTGCTCGCGCTTCTTTTGTTACCTTTACCACCGGAATTAGCCTCGGCATAAGCCGCCGCTGCATCTTCATCAAATAGCGTTTGGGTATGGTGAAAATCAATTGTTGCCTTTGCTTTTGAAGAAACTTCTTGACCTTCGTCATCAGTAAATACTCCTTGGATTTCAAAGCCTACCATTGCTTGATTTAAATCAATAGACATTTTTTTAGCATCAAATAGCGATATACCAAATGTAGACTGTTCGCGTTCAATTACCATGTCTATAGAAGTAGCATCTAAGGAGATAGTCTCGCCATTTTCTTGTACTAGGCGAATAGGTACTCTCTCCCCTGCTTCTACCAAACTTAACCACTCCTACTAAATCCACTTTGGTTAAGTGGGCCACCTATTTTAGAACGCAGTTCCTTTTGAACCATAGCACTGATTTCTTTAGCCAATGCCTTTTTGTCACTTCTATCGGTAACACCACTCACATCTATTTTAAGATTAATTGTAATATTATTTTGTGACTCCTGTGGCGCTGCACCACCTATTGGTTTTCTTTCTACAGAAGGATTAGTAAGTTGACTAAAGCCTTCTGTTTTGCTAGTTTGCCTTAATGAATCTCTAAGGTCATTACTGTGAGATTTGGTCATAGCCATTGACTTAGTAAATTTGTCCATTTGTTCTTGCAAAGACCTCATATTTTTTTGCGCCTCTTCGGTATAATCTTTGAAGTTCTCCATGGCATCCACAGATCTTGGGTCTATATTACCGTCTACCATCATATCCCCTCTAGTGGTGGCACAAAGTCATACCCCAAGTAAACTGCGTTTGCAGAAGCCTCTGAATCATCATTAGAAGCCTGTGCCCAATACAAAAGTTGCTTGGCATCTTCAATGTTCAATCCCCTCACTTCGTTCAACCCCATATTATAGTGTGTCATCAAAAGGTACTCCATCCCTTCTCGTTGGTAGCGAAGTCGGTCAATAACGGGTCTCCCGTTGATGAAATGTTTAATTTTGCCGACTTCGACTCCCGAAAAAGTAACCATCCCATCACCTCGTTAGGTTCGGGAAGCAATGCTGCTAATGCTGCACCCTCGGATGGAGATATGTGTTCCATATCAAATTCTGAATCATATACTAACCAATGAGTAAATGCATGTCGCCAATAGGATGAAAAATCTAAACTGCCATCAGATAATAACGGCGCTACTGCTTGGACATCAAAAAAAGTCAATTGTTTTACTTTAACTTCTATTTCTTTGCCATCTATTTCGATTTTATTCTTCTTCTCCTGCGACATACTTACTCACTGTGTCCTCGGATGCAGCCGAATCGGGGGCATCCTGTGAAGCAAGATGAGCGAACGGATCGTCGCTGGCCCTCCCTGCTTCAGGGTCGAAGAGGTATTCTCCTCCCTCTTCTTCTTCGTCTTCTATAACATCAATTTCAATACGAGGATGAAGAGGCTTCCAAAACTTCATCGGCATATTATCAACTCAACAATGGTATAGGGTATCTTGACTGATTACTTTGACATTTCTTGGCTCCAGCAAAATTTTGGAGTGCAATAGTCCCATTTCATCAGGTACTGGAATAGGGACCTCAGTAATAACATAATCGTCTATTAGTATTCTAAGTGATTGGGCATTTGCTTGGGTGCCTCCGCTAAGAACGGGCTTGGTAAAGTGAAGATGAATAAGATTATCAGCGGAGCCGACTGTTCCACTAGTTTCTAAATGACTGCGCAAACGATGTAATAGCGTAGCATCAGTGAGAACTACATCTATTTCCATTGTAAACTCTTCACGCCCTTCACGAATAATAGAAGCATTTCTTGTACCGCCATATGGTACTTGTTTAGTAGAAAGGTTGTCTGCATCCACTGTTTCAGCAACAGGGTTGCTCTGTATAGTGTGAAACAATTCAACACCCGTCTTACCTCTTAATTCAAACGAACTAACAAATCCAAGACTAGAGCCAAACGCTTCGACGCTACCGTTGTAAAACATAAACGGCTTTTCAGAGCCACTTGCTATACCGGAAGCCTTCCTTGATGCGTCATCTGTTGCAGTGTTTTGGAACATGCGGTGTGCAATATATCGATCTCCTTTGTTATTAGTTTCTAATCGACCAGTATCGGTGTAAGTTGAAAGGGCATCAAATAGACATCTATATCTCAATTCAGCATCTACAGAAGATGACAATTCCCATTCTACTACTTTGCAACCTCTGAAAACGCGAGTCAACTGTTTGCTGTCGTTAGCACTACCCGGAGCATTAGTGCTTTGTTCAGTACTATAAGAGCCGACATCTCTATTGCGAATACTATGCTCCATACAGAAAGAAGGAATGGTATCGCTTGAAAACAATAAGCGTCTCACTGGATTTGTAATATCTTTAGTGGTAGCAATGCTTGGACCTGATGAATCATACTTTCTTAGAAGTACATCATCTGCTGAACTAGTTCCGTCACCACTATGCTCAAATTGCCAAGGGTCATCTACGAATATCCTATGTCCACTGCTCAAGGGCTCTATAGCAACTATGCGTCTACACTCACTTGTTTCAGTCCACTCAAAGTGATAGTTGTCACCAGCCAAAGAACTGCCGCTGCTACTTCCGGGCCAAAAATCAGTGCTACCTTGATTAGGTGCCTTGTATGTAACTGTTGGAACTATAGTAGTGTCGTGTATTAAAATGTAATCTCCAACCGCTGCATTAACTGTTCCACTACTAGCATGAAAATTTAAATTATCTAAATCTATGAAAGTCTGACCGGGGGCCACAGTAAATGTCAGACTACCCTTTGCAGCAGTATTAGTAGGTGCTGAACCACAAGCACCGGCATCTACAACTTCTCTACCAAGACTATAATATAGCCAGCGAGGATTGTGCAAAGGCATTTCAAGTGTACCTCCCATATGGTG